>OGUD01000053.1_pt1 | contig 109689 bp, 101 predicted proteins | sample 1573671 | NCBI WGS metagenome assembly OGUD01 (sample SAMEA2582065, study PRJEB24529) | metagenome | biome: Human gut stool | place: China | collected 2011 | reverse complement strand
ACCGCAAGACTGCTTTTTCGTTTACACCAACTCCGATTGTTTCCTTAACAATTTGATGGAGAAAGCAAAAATCAGTCATGCCCTTTATCATATAGTTTCTGCATATTTTTGGAAGTTTGTCAGGCAACATGGCATTTATAGCATCTTCGTTACCATCTTTCATTGCTGTTTCGTAATACCAGCACTTGAATTTTAAGAGGAAAAGAGTTTTTTGGAGTTCCTGAATTTCAGTTTCAACAGCTGATTTTCTGGTTTCAAATAATTCTTTTCTTTTTTCATAGCTGGAGCTGCCTTCAGATACCCAGATAAAAAATTGCTTTATATCTTTGATCTCAAGCCCGGATTTCTTCAGACATTCAATAATGCGAAGCGCTTCCAATTCATTATCACTGAAATAACGGATATTTCCCTTACGTTCCAGATTGGGAAAAAGCCTTCCTTCAAAATTGTGCTTGACCTAAAGTTAGTGTATTTACAAGAAATTTTGTATAAGGAAGGATGATAAATATGTTAAAAACAGAAGAATTAAAGCTGGTATCTGAATGGGATAAAACTTTTCCACAGAGTGAAAAAGTAGACCACACGAAAGTGACATTTGTAAATCGTTATGGAATCACACTTGCTGCAGATCTGTATAAGCCAAAAAATGTATCAGGGCAATGTCCTGCGATTGCCGTAAGCGGATCATTTGGTGCAGTCAAAGAACATTGTTCCGGATTATATGCACAGACAATGGCTGAAATAGGATATTAATACAGAAGATTTCATGGCTGCTGTCGATTTCCTTTCTGTTCAGGAAGATGTGGATTCGGATAAAATAGGAATCATCGGAATCTGTGGACGGTTGACTCATGCCTATTTTCATCTAATCCCTCTGAACCCGTTGGAGTTTGGAGGGATTTTTTATGTGCTGGTCTGATGTGACCACCCCGCTGCTTATCCGAAGCGGCGACTATTTACATCTCCATACATAAGAATGAGGTTAATCTGTTAAAAAAAGCTTCTACTGTTATTGGCACTCTCACGCCCCAAATATAGAAGCCTTATTTCTACAATATAGCTCTTATTTTTCTCACTGCCGCAAAGGTTTAACAGCTTTTGCGGTTTTTTGTTTGTCGATATTTGTCGGGAAAAGGGATAAGCCTTCCTCTGGTATCGGCTGTCGTTCTCCACCCTTTCCAATCTGAATGTTCAAACAAATCAGATTGGAGGTAAGGAAAATGGCATATAACCATGGAAAAGCAGAGCGCAAATGGAAGCTCTGGAAAGAGAAAGAAGAAAAGATTTTAAGAGACAGCGGTGTTTCTGAAGATATGATTGAAGCAATCCGTCTCTATGACCGTCAGGCATTTAATTCAGACAGACGCTATTATGAGCGTGTGCAGGAAACAGGTACATATCTGGATACCGTAGCAGCATCCAACGATCAGGCAGAACCGAAAACAGTACAAGATTTTTTGGATCATATTGAAAATCAGGAATTGTATCATGTACTGATCACTGTGGACAGGCTTACCCTGCAGATCGTTCTGATGAAGATCCAGGGGTATAGCACCCATGAAATCGCCAGGTATCTGAAGATTACCGAAAAGGCGGTTTACAGACGCATGGACAGGTTAAAAGAAAAAATCAAAAAATATTTTAACGTGAGGGGAAATTGATAGGTTCCCATTGGCGACAGGGTGAGAGGACGAAATCCTCCACCCTGTTTTCCTTTGTGTGGCAAAAACAGGATTGTTCCTTGACAACCGAATAGTCATTCGCCAAATACTTCCTCTTTGTGATTGTGATGAGCATAAGCGTGCGGAGCAGTACGCCAAGACCTGCCGACAAGCAAATAGCGATGAAAGGTGGTGAGCGAGCCTATACTGACTCCAAATATCGGGTAGCCCCCGGTTTCGCCATAACCCACAAAGAGCATAATGGTACTCCCGTCCAGTCACAGTCCGAGCGGTATCCAATCCGCCGCAGGCAATGAGGGCGGCTCTGGCAGACCGTCAGTTGGGGTGAAACTCCCGTGGAGTCAGTTCGCTGCTGACCGTTTGGCGACTTCCCTGCGCTTTTTCGTATTTGCATTTCGGGGTGTCGAGGACAAATAGAAATGCCATGATCATAAAGCCAGACACAAGGTTATCAATGAGAACAGAGCTTTGTTTTATATGCTCCCGACCTCAAAAAGCCTTTTGCCTGGCTTATTACATAGACAGAATTATTATTTGTCGAATATAGATTGGAGGTTATAAAGATGGAAAAAACATATAGACGTGGTCAAATATATTACGCCGACTTAAATCCTGTGATTGGTTCAGAACAGGGCGGGATAAGACCTGTACTTATTATCTCTAATGATATAGGCAACAGATATAGTCCTACTGTAATCGTTGCAGCAATCACAAGTCGGGCAAGAGGAAAGACAAAATTACCCACACACATTCCTACTGAAAATTTCGATGGTCTGGAAAAAAATTCAATCATCTTTCTTGAACAAATACGAACGATTGATAAGCAAAGATTAAAAAGTTATTTGGGAATTATCCCGGAAAATATAATGGCAAGAGTTGATACAGCTCTTGCCATTAGTATTTCGCTTCGCATTTGTTCGGATAGAAAATGTACAATCAGAAAGAAATAACGGTAATCGCACATTGGTAATATCAAGATTGTATTTTTATAATTTGAGCATACAGTCGCTTTGGATATAGCGGAGGTATTTGAATGGAAGATGTAAAACAAAATGCGGAACAATTATTTTCTAATTCAGAAAATGAACAAGAAGCGTTTGAGGTTTTTATTAAAGCAATGACACAGATCATTGAAAAATATGGAAAGATTGTTTTGCATGAGTTAGATTATGCTGCGTAAATTTGCGCAGCTTTACATATCACATTTTCCTGAATTTTCGGAGGTGGAAAGATGAATAGAGAAGGAAAAAAATGTGTTTTGTATCCAAGAGTAAGTACTGAGATGCAGGTTGATGGATATAGTCTTGAAGGACAGAAAAACAGTTTAAAGCGGTTTGCGGATCGTGAAGAAATGGAGATTGTGGGTATTTATGAGGATGCAGGGAAATCTGGAAAATCTAACGAAGGACGGCCAGCATTTAAGAAAATGCTTTCCGATATAAAGTATGGATTGGAAATTGATTATATTCTGGTATATAAACTTTCTCGTTTTGGTAGGAATGCAGCGGATATTCTAAACTCTTTGGAATTTGTACAATCTTATGGGATAAACCTTATCTGCATAGAAGAAGGAATCGACTCATCACAAACCAGTGGCAAACTTTTGATTTCTGTCCTTTCGGCTGTGGCTGAAATAGAGAGAGAAAATATTATAGAGCAGACGATGAACGGACGAAGAGAAAAGGCAAGACAAGGCGGTTGGAATGGAGGATTCGCTCCGTATGGATATTATCTGAAAGATAATAAGCTCCTAATTCAAGAAACTGAGGCAGAAGCCATAAGAATTATATATGATAAATTTGGTAATTCAGATATTGGACTTGGTGGGATTGCAAAATACCTGAATCTTCAAGGAATCAAAAAGATACCTCGTCAAAATGGTAAATTAGAAACATGGAGCAGTCATTTTATACGTTTAATATTAGATAATCCTGTTTACTGCGGTAAAATTGCTTATGGAAGAAGGACACGAGAAAAGGTTAAAGGAACGAAGAATGAATATAAACAAGTTCATACAGATGATTATATTTTAGAGGATGGGCAACACGAAGCTATTATCAGTGAAGAACTTTGGCAAAAAGTTCATGCGAAACGATTGGCAACAGGAGTTAAGCAACCATCAAAAATCGGAAAAGATAGAGCGCACCTTTTAACCGGCCTATTAAAATGTCCGATTTGTGGAAGCTCAATGTATACCAATAAACATGCATGGACAAACAAAGATGGCACATATAAAGAAGTTTACTATTATATATGTGGAAGAAATAAGCAGGAGAGGGGCCATCATTGTGATTACAAAGCTTCATTGAGAAAAACAGAAATAGAGCCTTTGGTAATTGAAGCAGTGAAAGAATTGGTCAGCGACAAATACTTTGCCCAGGAAATTGAAAAACGAATTGGTGCACAGACAGATACTTCTATGATTGATAAAGAGCTTGCTAATTATGAGAGAAAGTTAAAAGAAGTTGACCTAAACAAGGCACGGTTGGAGCGAGAGATTGATAATTTACCAATTGATGCTCGTTATAGAGAAAGAAAACTTCACGATATGATATTACGTCTTGATGGACTGTATGATACGATTGTGGAGCTGGAAGAACGAATCGAGGATGCAAAACTTAGGAGAAATTCCATTGAGATGGAGGCAATCACTCTGGACAACATTTACAAAATCATGCTTAATTTCGGAAAACTCTATGATATAATAAGTGATGAAGAAAAGAAGAGTATAATTACTTATCTTATAAAGGAAGTTCAAATTTATCCGCATGGTGAATCGGAAATGCCGTTAAAGTCTATTGAGTTTAACTTTCCGATATATCGTGATGGTAAAGAAGTAAGGAAGATTTTGTGGGAATCTGGTAATACCGTTGAAAGTATCATGCTTTTGTCCCGAAAATAACCAGATAGTGTTATCAATGCGAAGGAAAAGTGCCGCTTGATAATATAATATTGCTAAGAGAGCCGTTGCGTACAAGCCGAAAGAGCGCGTGACCAACAAGATGATTAAGGAATACATAGAAGCGAAATATGGCTTCAAGATACATACCGCATACATCGCAGAGGTGAAGTGAAAATTGGGCTTGCCGATGTATGATGTTCATAATGCGGTGGAAGAATTGAAACAGCCGAGGAAACATCCGACAGCAGAGAAAGTGGAAGCAATAAGGGATGCATTGAGATATTTTGAAGTAATATAGCTTGTATTGCAAAATATTAGAAAGATTAATAGATAATTTGTAAATGAGAGGATGCTTTGATATGATGAACGAATTTTTTTATAAGGGAATTAAAGAAATTTTAATTTCAGCAAGAAATAAAGTCTATCAGACAGCCAATTTTGCAATGGTTGAAGCCTACTGGAATATCGGGAAATCAATCATTGAAGAACAAGGTGGTAATGAGAAAGCGGAGTATGGTACAGGTTTACTAAAAGAGTTGTCAAAGCAAATGACACAGGATTTTGGAAAAGGATTTACCGTTGCCAATTTGAAAAATATGCGACAGTTTTATTTGACATTTCCAGATGGCTACGCACTGCGTAGCGAATTGAGTTGGACGCATTATCGGCTTCTGATGCGAGTAGAGAATGAAAATGCAAGAGAATTTTATATGCAGGAAGCTGTAAAATCTCAATGGAGTACAGATAACTTGAGCGACAGATAAATTCATTTTTTTATGAAAGGTTATTATCCAGTAAAAATAAAAAGCAAGTTGCAGAGGAAATACAGACATTAGAGCCAGCGAAAAAAACAGAAGATGTTATACGTGACCCGTATGTGTTGGAATTTCTTGGGCTGACACCTAATGATGATTTTTATGAAAGTGATTTAGAGCAAGCGTTAATTACACATTTGCAGAAATTTCTTTTAGAACTCGGTAGAGGATTTTCTTTTGTTGCCAGACAGAAAAGAATTACTTTCGATGGTCGTCATTTTAGAATTGACCTTGTATTCTATAATTACATTTTGAAATGTTTTGTTCTGATAGATTTAAAAGTTGGTGATTTAACACATCAGGACTTAGGTCAGATGCAAATGTATGTTCACTATTATGAGCGGGAGCTTATGAATGAAGGGGACAATCCTCCGATTGGCATTGTATTATGTGCAGATAAAAGTGAATCTGTGGTTAAATATACGCTGCCTGAAAATGAAACACAGATTTTTGCTTCAAAATATAAATTATATTTACCAAGCGAAGAAGAATTATTGAGGGAGTTAAATCAGGAATATCAAGCGTTGGAGTCTAGCAAGACAGTGGGAGAAGATATTGGTAGTGAAAAAGAGGAGGGGAGATATTGAAATATACAGGAAAATATAAAGAAATGGCGGAACAGTTTCAAAAGGATGGTTGTGATGAATATACGATAGAGCAATTTATTAGGCGAGAGATGGAAACAGATGGGTTTACTAAGGGCGGTGGAACAACAGACCTAGAAGCTGTGAAGCTTTGGAAAAGCTATCCGGATGAGATGAAGGAAATATGGTTTCACAATGCGTTCTGTATTAACTGCGGAAAAGTATCATTTAAGCCGGGATATAGTCTGCGGAAAGATAAATTTGGCGTGGTAATTGAAGGCTTCTGTGCTAAATGCGGAAAACGGATTATAAGGTGCTGTGACTGATGAATAGGATAGAAACTGCAAAACAGTGAAAAAATGAGGAATCACCATGATATTAAGTGCAAGCAGAAGAACAGATATTCCGAATTATTATTCGGAATGGTTTATAAATAGAATAAGAGAGGGCTTTTTATATGTGCGTAACCCGATGAATGCACATCAGGTAAGTAAAATCAATCTATCACCGGACGTGATAGATTGTATTGTATTTTGGACAAAAAATCCAATCAATATGTTAGGAAAACTAGAAGAACTAAAACCTTACATGTATTATTTTCAAATTACACTGACTGGGTACGGAAGAGATGTGGAACCAAATCTTCCGCACAAGAGGGAAGCACTGATTTCCACATTTCAAAGGTTATCTGAGCAAATTGGAAAAGAGAGGGTGATATGGAGATATGATCCGATATTTCTAAGTGACAGATATACGGTAGAGTATCATATAAAAGCATTTGAGGAGATTGCGGCGAGTCTTGCTGGATATACGGATAAAGTTGTGATTAGTTTTATAGATTTCTACAAAAAAACGATGCGAAATACAAGAACTCTTGCAATTCAGCAGATGACGGCTCAGAAGATGAGAACTCTTGCTGAAAAAATGGCAGAGATTGCTTTAAGATATTCGTTGGATATTGAGACATGTGCTGAGAAAATCAATCTTCAGGAGTTTGGAATTTCAAAAGGGCATTGTATTGATAAAAGGTTGATTGAAAAGCTTTTAGGATGTGAGCTGAGCGGACAGAAAGATAAATATCAGAGAGAGTCTTGTGGTTGTTTGGAGAGTGTTGAAGTGGGAACATACAATACGTGTTTCAATGGTTGTAAATATTGCTATGCAAATTTCCATGAAACAAAGGTAAAAGAGAATGCGAGACAATATGATAAAAGTTCACCGCTGTTATGCGGAACGCTTACACAGTATGATAAGATTACGGACAGAAAAATAAAGTCTCTCAAGGATGGACAGTTTTCGCTTTTTAGAGAGTGACGCTCTGTTAAAAATCTAACCATTTTGTTAAATAAACTACTTTTAGCAAAAATAATTACAAGCCTCTCGCTTGATGCTATAATAGCTACTATTACGTTACTACACTACAGTGAGCGTATTTGTAAAACAAAAGAAGGGATGGTAAAAGCAATGAGTAGATTAGAGCTTGCGTCGCCTACAAGAGCTGATATTATTATGGAAGAGCTCTATAAGGATTTGGAACGCAGAATTGAATCGAGCCCGCCAGGATTATGTCCGGTTGATATGGCGCGTGCATTTTTGGAACTATGTCATGCACAGACTTGTGGAAAATGTGTGCCATGTCGAATCGGTCTTGGACAATTGAATGGTTTCATCAAGGATGTGCTGGATGGAAATGCGACGATGGAGACACTGGATATTATGGAGCAGACAGCGCTTTCTATTATGGAGTCGGCGGACTGCGCCATCGGCTATGAGGCGGCTCACACAGTATATAAAGGATTGATCGGTTATCGTGATGACTATGTGGAGCATATAAAAAATGGGCGTTGTACCTGTACATACAGCCAGCCGGTGCCGTGTGTATCGTTATGTCCGGCACATGTGGATGTTCCGGGATATGTAGCGCTTGTCGGAGAGGGGAGATATAAGGATGCAGTTCGTCTGATTCGTAAAGACAATCCGTTTCCGACTACGTGTGGGTTTATCTGTGAGCATCCATGCGAGGCGAGATGCCGTAGAAATATGATGGATGATGCCATTAACATCCGTGGTTTGAAAAGAGTGGCGGCGGATTTTGCAGGTGAGGTGGAACCACCGGCTTGTGCACCATCCACCGGAAAGCGTATTGCAGTGCTCGGCGGAGGCCCGGGAGGATTAAGTGCGGCATATTATCTGCAGCTTATGGGACATCAGACAACCGTCTATGAGATGCTTCCGAAGCTTGGAGGAATGCTTCGCTACGGAATCCCGAACTATCGTCTGCCAAAAGAACGCCTTGAAGAAGATGTGAATGCCATTTTAAAAACAGGTGTTGAGGTAAAATACGGTTTGAAGATCGGAACAGATATTACGATTCAGCAGCTTCAGAAAGAGTATGATGCAGTGTTAATTACCATTGGAGCAAGTACGGATAAAAAACTGGGCTTGGAAGGAGAGGATGCAGAAGGGATCTTTTCGGCAGTGCAGTTTTTAAGAAATGTAGGTCAGAATATCATCATGGATCTGACAGGGAAAGAAGTTGCGGTAATCGGAGGCGGTAATGTTACAATGGATGTTGTTCGTACAGCAAAACGTCTTGGTGCGAAGAAAGTCAGTGCCGTATATAGAAGAAGAACTGCCGATATGACAGCGCTTCCGACAGAGATTGAGGGTGCAGTGGCAGAGGGCATTGAGATGCAGACATTAAAGGCACCGGCTTCTTTAGATGTGGATGAAAATCATCACATCAAGGGGATCTATGTGACACCGCAGATGATCAGCGCAATTAACAATGGCCGCGCAAGTATCAAACCGACCGGTGAGGAAGATGTGTACATTCCTTGTGATGTTTTAGTTGTTGCGGTAGGTCAGAATATAGAGACGAAGCATTTTGAGGAGGCCGGAATTCCGGTAAGCCGCGGAAAGATCGTCACAAAGAGTAATGGTTCTATAGAAAATCTGCCGGGAGTATTTGCAGGTGGAGACTGTGCAAGCGGACCAGCTTCTGTTATCAAAGCGATTGCGGGGGCGAAAGTGGCGGCTGCCAATATTGATGAGTATTTGGGATATCGCCATGAGATTTCCTGTGATGTGGAGATTCCGGAAGCGCATTTAGATGACAGAACTCCTTGTGGCAGAGTGAATTTGACAGAGCGTGAGGCAAGCGAGCGTGTGAAAGACTGGGAAGGCTGTGAGAATTGCATGACAGAAAAAGAGGCAAAGCAGGAAGCAGGTCGCTGTCTTAGATGTGACCATTTCGGATATGGAATCTTTAAAGGAGGCAGAGAAAAAATATGGTAAATCTTACAATAGACGGAAAGCAGATTACTGTAAAAGAGAATACCACGATCATGGAGGCAGCTGCCCAGAATGGGATTCCGATTCCACATCTATGTTATCTGAAAGGAATCAATGAGATTGCAGCCTGTCGCGTCTGTGTGGTGGAGTTGGAAGGAAAAGAAAGACTGATCACCTCGTGTAATAATGTGGCAAAAGATGGGATGGTCATCTACACAAACAGTCCGAAGGTGAGAAGGCATAGAAAAACGAATGTAGAATTGATTCTTTCACAGCATAATTGTGAGTGTGTCACTTGCCCGAGAAGTGGAAACTGTATGCTGCAGACTGTTGCGAATGATTTGAACATTCTTGAAATCCCATACAAGATGCAATTAGAGAAACAGATGTGGAACAAAGAGTTTCCATTGATTCGGGATTCTTCCAAATGTATCAAATGTATGCGTTGTATTCAGGTTTGTGATAAGGTACAGTCATTGCATATCTGGGATGTGGAAGGAACAGGCTCCAGAACAACGGTAAATGTGTCTGGACATAAGACGATTGAAGAGTCTGCCTGTTCGCTCTGTGGTCAGTGTGTTACGCATTGTCCGGTGGGAGCGCTTCGAGAGAGAAATGACACGGAGAAAGTGTGGGAGGCTCTTTCAGATCCAAATAAGATTGTAGTGACACAGGTGGCTCCGGCAGTGCGTACCGCATGGGGAGAAGAATTTGGGCTGCAGCCAAATGAGGCGACAGTGGGCATGATCCTGGATGCACTCAAGAAAATGGGAGCCGATTATGTGTTTGATACCTGCTTCTCAGCGGATCTTACGATTATGGAGGAAGCAACGGAGTTTATTCAGAGATTTACTTCAGGAGAATTAAAGGATCGTCCAATGTTCACTTCGTGTTGTCCTGGATGGGTTCGATTTGCAAAATCCCAGTTCCCTCATATGGTCAAATATGTTTCTTCTGCAAAGTCACCGCAGCAGATGTTTGGTACAGTTATGAAGACGTATTTTGCGCAAAAACTAGGCGTAAGTCCGGAGCAGATTTTCACAGTCTCAATCATGCCGTGTCTGGCAAAAAAAGGAGAGCAGGAGATGGAGTTGTTCCACGGAGAATATGCAGGTAAAGATATTGATGTGGTACTTACGACAAGAGAATTCGTGAAAATGATTCGAGCAGCGCATATTAGTCCGGAGACATTGAAAAATCGAGAAAGTGATCGTCCAATGCAGGAGGGAACAGGAGCCGGTGTGATCTTTGGAACGACTGGCGGTGTAATGGAAGCGGCGCTTCGCAGTGCATATTTTTTCCTTAAAGGTGAGAATGCAGCGGCTGATGCATTTCAGGCAGTGAGAGCGGAAGGCTTCAATGCAAACCACGGCGTGCAGGAAGCAGAATTTCAGATTGATGATATTACCGTGCGGACAGCGGTGGTAAGCGGACTTGGAAATACAAGGGCGCTGATGAAGAAAATCGAGAGAGGCGAAGTACACTATGATTTTGTAGAAGTGATGGCATGTCCGGGCGGATGTGTAGGGGGCGGCGGACAGCCGATTCACGACGGAGAGGAGCGGGCTTTTGAAAGAGGCAAGAGGCTTTATCAGTTAGATGCAGATGCGAAAATCCGTTATTCACATGACAATCCGGATATCAAGCGCCTCTATGAAGAATATTTTGGTGAGCCGAATGAACATAAGGCGCACATGCTGTTACATACAGATCATCTGGAGAGTATGGAACGATATGGAACAGGATATCGGAATTATAGAGAAGAATAAAACATTTGAAGCAGCAGTTAATCTGTAAGATTGACTGCTGCTTGTTTTAGAATGAAGTTTTTGGACGAATGTCTGAGGTGTAAAATATAATGATAAAATCGTTGTAACTATTGACAATACAACAAAAACGTGGTAAATTTGTTGTAATAAAAAATATTACAACAAATTTATTGGGAGGAATGGATATGAATGTTCAGAGATGTTTGGAAATATTACGTGAAGTAAAGGATGTTGCGTTTGCTACAGTTGATGAAAAGGGACTTCCTCAAATTCGTATTATTGATGTGATGCTGGTTGAAAATGAGAAACTGTACTTTTGCACCGCAAGAGGAAAAGATTTTTACAGCCAGATTATCAAAAACAGTCAGGTTGCCATTACTGGAATGAATCAAAATTTTCAAATGATCCGGTTAGACGGTAAGGCTGAAAAATTGGAAGAACACAGAAAGTGGATTGACAGGATTTTTGAGGAAAATCCGTCCATGAACACCGTTTATCCTAATGAGAGCAGATATGTACTCGAAGCGTTCTGCATTGAGAATGGTTCTGTTGAGTTTTTTGAATTGGGAAAAGAGCCGATTGTCAGAGAAAGCTTTATGCTCGGAAGTGCAAAGACAAAAGAAAACGGGTTTCTTATTACAGATGCATGTATTCAATGTGGAAAGTGCGAAGATATTTGTCCGCAAAAGTGTATTACAGAGTATAAAATCAATCAGAAACATTGCCTGCATTGTGGATTATGTGCAGAAGAATGCCCTGTAGGAGCAGTTAAAAAAAGGCTTTCTTTTTGAATCTATTATGGGAGCATTTAGAAATTTCTCTGGTTGCTATTGTGATAGCTGTTTTATTCGGTGGCATAGTCGGAATCCTGATCGGTGAATTTCAAAAGACAGCAAAACTGACTTTGGGAATAATAAATTTTTTATATACAATCCCATCTATTTCTAGGCTTGGCTTTTTAATTCCTTTTTCGGGTGTTGGAAATGCGACTGCTGTTATTGCACTGACGGTTTACGCTCTTTTGCCGATGGTAAGAAATACCCACACCGGAATAGCAAATGTTGACCTTGCTATTTTAGAGGCGGCAAAAGGTATGGGAAGCACAAGAATGCAGATTCTTTTCAAGATAAAACTGCCGCTTGCGATGCCGGTTATTTTGTCCGGAATTCGCAATATGGTTACAATGACAATCGCCCTTGCAGGTATAGCTTCGTTCATCGGTGCAGGAGGTTTGGGTGTTGCGATTTACAGGGGTATCACGACAAACAACGCTGCAATGACTATGGTTGGCAGCTTACTCATTGCTCTGCTTGCATTGATCATGGATTTTCTGCTTGGTTTTTTTGAAAAACGAATCAGCAGCCGCAGCGTAAAAGTAAAAAAGGCAAATCGTATAATAGCAATTGTCGTATGTTTACTTTGTCTGTGCATGGCGATTGGCACATTATTTCCTGTTAATAGACAGGATACAATACATATTGCGACAAAGCCGATGACAGAACAATATGTGTTGGGAGAAATGTTGGACATTCTGATCGAACAGGATACAGATTTAAATGTGGAATTAACACAAGGTGTCGGCGGAGGCACGTCGAATATTGAGCCTGCAATGGAAAGCGGTGAATTTGATATTTATCCAGAATATACAGGGACAGCTTGGAATATGGTTTTGAAAAAAGACAGTTTGTATACGGAAGACCTGTTTGAAACAATGCAGGATGAATATAAAAATTCGCTCGGTATGCAATGGGTTGGGATGTACGGTTTTAACAATACCTATGGTTTGGTGGTGCGCCGCGAGATTGCGGAAAAATACAATATCAAAACCTATTCAGACTTGAAAGCTATCTCGAATCAGCTTGTATTCGGAGCAGAATATGATTTCTTTGAGCGGGAAGATGGATATGATGCTCTTTGTGACGCTTATGGTTTCACATTCAAAAAGACCATGGACATGGATATTGGATTGAAATATCAGGCAATCAATGAAGGGAAAATTGATGTAATGGTCATTTTTACGACAGACGGACAGCTAAGGGGTTCAGATGTGGCTGTTTTAGAGGATGATAAAAATTTTTATCCGTCCTATCTGTGCGGAAATGTGATTCGTTCTGAAGTTTTAGAAGAACATCCTGAATTGGCGAAAATATTTAACAAGCTTACAGGGGTTATTTCAGATAAAGATATGGCACAAATGAATTACGCTGTCGAGAGCGAGGGAAAAGAGCCAAGAGAAGTAGCCGAAACGTTTTTGCGAAATGCAAATCTTTTGAAATGAGGTGACAAGAAATGAACACAGCAATTGAATTTAAAAATATCAAAAAAGTATATGGGAACAAAGTTGTTTTGGAAAGATTCAACTTTTCTGTTGCAAAGGGTGAATTTGTTACGATCATCGGTTCTTCCGGATGTGGAAAAACAACGGTTTTAAAAATGATAAATGGTCTTATCGAGCCGACAAGCGATGATATTTTTGTAGACGGAAGCAATATTCTGGATAAAAACTTGACAGAACTGCGGCCCAATATCGGATATGCAATTCAGGGGAGCGTTTTGTTCCCGCATATGACAGTAGAACAGAATATTTCTTATGTTCCGAATCTCATCAACAAGAAAAATAAGGAAAAGACCAAGCTTGCAGTTTCCAAATGGATGAAACTGGTTGGTCTTGACGAAGAGTTGAAAGAGCGCTATCCGGCTGAGTTATCGGGAGGACAGCAGCAGAGGGTTGGAATAGCAAGAGCACTGGCGGCATCTCCTGAGATTCTGCTGATGGACGAGCCTTTCGGTGCGGTTGATGAAATTACTCGTGGACAGTTGCAGATTGAGCTGAAACAAATCCATAAAAAAACGGGGATCACCGTTTTGTTTGTCACTCACGATATTTCGGAGGCGCTGAAACTTGGCACAAAGGTGCTTGTTATGGATAAAGGTCAGGTGCAGCAGTATGCAAAGCCGGACGACCTTTTGCGTAATCCAAATACAGATTTTGTAAAACAGCTAGTGGACAAAGAGAGACGTACCTGTTATTTGCCTGATGAACGCTTAGAAGATTGTGAGTATAGCGGAGCAGGGAATAAGTAGTTCGGATGAGGCGGTGAAGAGATTTATAAATATTTTGATAAAAGTGGGTACAGCACGAAAAAACTGTGCTAAAATAGAAGCAGGATAAGCTGTTTTCCAAGTGATAATATGTTAAAAAGTAAGGAGATGATTTTTATGAACAATAAGTATGTGGGAACAGAGACAGAAAAAAATTTAAGAAGTGCTTTTTCAGGAGAGTCGGAGGCGAGAAATAAATACACTTATTTCGCTTCCGTAGCAAAAAAAGAAGGTTATGAGCAGATTGCTGCATTATTCCAAAAGACGGCAGATAATGAAAAAGAGCATGCGAAGATGTGGTTTAAAGAATTAAACGGAATCGGAAATACGGCAGATAATCTGAAAGCAGCCGCAGAAGGTGAAAATTACGAGTGGACAGATATGTATGAGGGATTTGCGAAGACAGCAGAAGAGGAAGGATTTCCGGAGCTGGCAGCAAAATTCCGTCTTGTAGCCGAGATTGAGAAGCATCACGAGGAACGGTATAGAGCATTATTGAAGAATGTCGAGACGGCAGCTGTGTTTGAAAAAAGTGAAGTGAAAGTATGGGAGTGCAGAAACTGTGGTCATCTTGTAGTGGGAGCAAAAGCACCGGAAGTTTGTCCAACATGTGCTCATCCTCAGAGCTATTTTGAAGTTCGGGCTGAAAATTATTAAAATGAAACAGAAAACGGCTTATCTGCTTTAAATAAGGAATGTATGCGAACAAAAAACTTGACAATACTTTCTCATAGGTATATCATGTTTGACGTAAGGACAAAGAGGTCTTGAAAACAGAGTGTAACAGATGTTTTCATGGTATCTTTGTCTTATTCTATTTTATTTGACAGGTCAAAGTAGGAGGAAAGATGAGAACAGATATTTACCAGTCGCCACTATGTGGCAGATATGCAAGTTATGAGATGCAAAATATTTTTTCGGCAGACCAGAAGTTTTCTATGTGGAGAAAATTATGGGTAGCACTCGCAGAGAGCGAAAAAGAATTAGGGTTGCCGATCACAGAAGAACAGATTGAGGAAATGAAGTCACAGCTTCATAATATTGATTATGAAGCTGCGAAAAAGTACGAATTAGAACTTCGCCATGATGTGATGGCGCATGTGCATGCGTTTGGAGATGCATGTCCGAATGCGGCTGGAATTATCCATCTCGGAGCAACTTCCTGCTATGTTGGAGATAATACAGACATTATTTTAATGCATACAGCATTAAAGAGAGTGCGCGTGCTTTTAGTCAATGCGATAGACGCACTCAGCAAGTTCGCGGAACAATACAAATCACTGCCAACACTTGCATATACACATTTTCAGGCAGCACAGCCTACAACAGTCGGAAAGAGAGCATGCCTTTGGCTGAATGACCTGTTGTTTGATCTGGAGCAGTTGGACTTTCAATTAGATAGTATGAGACTGCTTGGATGCAAAGGAACAACAGGAACCGGAGCAAGCTTTTTAGAGCTTTTTGACGGAGATGAGAAAAAAGTAGAATTATTAGAACAGAAGATTGCAGAAAAGATAGGATTTTCGAAATGCCAGAGTGTAAGTGGACAAACGTATACACGTAAAGTAGATTTTGCTGTCTTACAGGTGCTTTCAGGAATTGCCCAAAGTGTATCTAAGTTTTCAAGTGACATCAGACTTTTGAGTCATTTAAAAGAGGTGGATGAACCGTTTGAGGAGAAGCAGATCGGTTCTTCTGCGATGGCATATAAGAGAAATCCAATGAGAAGTGAGAGAATGGCTTCTTTGGCACGCTATGTGATCTGTGACCTGCAGAATACCGCAGTGACAGCCTCTGCACAGTGGTTCGAGAGAACATTGGATGACTCGGCTAACAAACGTTTATCTGTACCGGAAGCATTTCTCGCGGTAGATGCAATTTTGAATTTGTATATCAATGTAGTGCGTGGTATGAAAGTATATCCGGCTGTGATCAGACAGCATTTGGAAGAGGAACTTCCGTTTATGGCAACGGAGAATATTATGATGTATTGCGTGAAGAATAAAAACGGAGACAGACAGGTTCTGCATGAGGCAATTCGCCAGCATTCCGTGAAGGCTGCAGAACAGGTGAAATTGTATGGAAAGAAGAATGATTTGTTGGACAGAATCAAAGCCGACGACACATTTGCGCTTTCTGATGAAGAGATTGAGATGTTGATGCAGCCGGAGACATTTATCGGAATGGCTGCACATCAATGCGACAAATTTTTAAAAGAGATTGTGGCACCGGTGCTGGAACAGTCTAAAGATGAACCAAGTGTTACAGCGGATATTAATGTCTGAAAGGAGTTTGAAATATGTTAACAGCGATTGTAGGTACGAACTGGGGCGATGAAGGAAAGGGAAGAATGGTAGACCTTCTGAGCGAGGATTATGACGTAGTTGTTCGTTATCAAGGTGGAAATAATGCGGGTCATACAGTGATCAACGAAAAAGGAAAATTTATTATGAACCTGATGCCGTCAGGGATTTGCCGTGAGGATACGGTGAATATTTTAGGACCAGGAGTGGTAATTGATCTGGAACATTTATACGGAGAGGTACAAAAACTGGAGGAAGCAGGTGTTTCTGTAACTCCAAAGAATTTAAAAATCAGTGACAGAGCAACGATTTGTATGCCATATCACAAGCTTTTAGACTGTCTGGAGGAAGATCGTCTGGCAGATAAAAAGTTTGGTTCTACACGTCGTGGAATCTCTCCGGTATATGCGGACAAATATATGAAAAAAGCGTTCCGCATGGGAGATCTGCTTCACATGGATACATTGAAGAAAAGACTTGCAGATGTGCTTGAATGGAAGAATCTGACTGTGGAAGGCGGATATAAAAATGCGCCGGTTCAGGCGGACGAGATGTTTGCATGGCTTGAAAAATACGGTACATTTTTTGCATCATTTGTATGCAACACAACAGAGTATCTTTCAGATGCAATGAATGATGGAAAATCAATTATTTTTGAAGCACAGCTCGGAGCGCTTCGTGATATTGATTTTGGTATTTATCCATATACATCAGCGTCCACAACATTGGCAGCATATGCACCGATTGGAGCAGGCGCACCATTTGCAAAATTAGATGAGAGCATTGGTATTATGAAAGCGTACTCAAGTTGTGTAGGTGAAGGACCATTTACATGTGAGATGTTTGGAGAAGAAGCAGAGGCTCTTCGTATGGCAGGCGGTGAGTATGGTGCAGCAACAGGGAGACCAAGAAGAGTCGGTGGATTTGATGTGGTTGCTTCCCGTTATGGTGCGAAGATGCAGGGATGCACATATGTTGCATTGACAAAGTTAGATGTGCTTTCTTATATGGATGAGATTCCGGTTTGTACGGCTTATGAGTTGAACGGAGAAGTGATTCATACATTCCCTTCTGACATTGATTCATTGAATGCAGCAAAGCCTGTATATGAATATATGAAAGGCTTTAAGTGCGATATCAGTGGCTGCCGCACAAAAGAAGATTTGCCAAAAGAGGCGCTTGAGTATATCCAATACATTGAAAAAGTGATTGAGTGCCCGGTAAAATATGTTTCTGTAGGAGCAGAGCGTGACGCATATATTAAAATGTTTTAATTTTTAGATGAAAAGTTGTTTGTCTCGTGAGTAGATAAACAACTTTTTTTATTTTTGTGCGAGAACCGGTGGAAGTCAATTAAGAAAACAAGTATAATAAAGGAATGTAAAGTGCAAAATAATAAATTGAATGATGAGAGGTATGTTTTGAATAAGAAAGAGAAAGAACAAAGACATGTTATTAAAGAGGTGTATCCGGATTCAATCGCAGAGGAGTTGGAGATTGAGGCCGGGGATGTGCTCCTTGCAATCAACGATCAGGCGATACAGGATGTCTTTGACTACAGATATTTGATAAAAAATGAATATATTGAAGTGCTGGTCGAAAAACAGGATGGGGAAGAATGGCTTCTGGAGATTGACAAAGATTATGATGAAGATCTTGGAATTGAATTCGAGAATGGGCTTATGAGTGAATACCGTACCTGCAGCAACAAGTGTATTTTCTGCTTTATTGATCAGATGCCGCCGGGAATGCGCGAGACACTTTATTTTAAGGATGACGACTCCAGACTGTCCTTTTTGCAGGGAAACTATATCACGTTGACAAATATGAAGCTGCCGGATATTGAACGTATCATACAGATGCATTTGGCGCCGATCAATATATCCGTGCAGACTACTAATCCGGAATTGCGATGTAAGATGCTGCATAATCGTTTTGCGGGAGAGAAACTGAAATTTTTAGATATCCTATATGAAAACCATATCGAGATGAATGGTCAGGTTGTTGTATGTAAGAATGTCAATGACGGGAAAGAGCTGGAGCGGACGATCGACGATCTCTCAAAATTTCTTCCGTTTATGAGAAGTGTGTCTGCGGTGCCGGCAGGAATTACAAAGTACCGAGCAGGCCTGTATCCGCTTGAGTTATTTACGAAAGAAGAAGCAGGGCAGGTGATCGATATGATCGAGAGCCGCCAAAAGAAGTATTATGAGGAATTTGGTCTGCATTTTATTCATGCCAGTGATGAATGGTATATTCTGGCGGGACGGGAATTTCCGGAGGAAGAACGCTATGACGGATATATTCAGCTGGAGAATGGTGTCGGAATGATGCGTCTTTTGATCAATGAATTTCAGGAGGCATTAGAGCAGCTTCGAAGAAGTCGGGAATATGAACAGATGAAGAAATCATTTTCAAGAACGGTTACAATTGCCACAGGTAAACTGACCTACCAGACAATCAGTAAGTTTGCTCAGACATTGATGGAAGAATTTCCGGGACTTACCGTTCATGTATATGCGATTCGCAATGATTTCTTTGGTGAGACGATTACCGTGTCAGGACTGATTACCGGTCAGGATCTGATCGGTCAACTGAAAGAAAAGAAAGAAAGCGGCGTGAAACTTGGTGATACACTTCTGATTCCAGGCAACATGCTAAGAAGCGGTGAACAGGTATTTTTGGACGATCTGACAGTGGAAGACGCAAGGCGGGCACTTGAGATGGATGTGACCGCAGTGGAATCAGGTGGACAAGATCTGATCGATGCGATATTGAATGTGGATTATGCTATGGGAAGAGAAAATGATAATTTTGTTTATATACAGGCATATAAAAAAGATGAAAAGTAATAAAAAGTTGGGGAATTCTCCTGTGAAGAAATGAAATCACAGGGGAATTTTTTGTTGCGTTAGAAAATATTATAACAGGATATTGAAAACACTAAACAAATTTAAAATTATATTTTATTGTATTGAAATTCAAAAATAAAGATGATATAGTTTATATAGATATAAATAAAGTTTGATTGAAGGTGAGAAAATGTCATTTACAGAAGAAAAAAGAGAATGGATTAAAAAGTATATGTTAGAGAAGATTCGTCAGGACGATGGAGCATATGCCCAGAAAACGATGGAAAACTTTGAGGTCTCTATTACGACTGTAAAAAGATATCTGAAAGAGTGTGTGGAACAAAAAATCATCGTTCCGAATGCGGATAAAGAATGTGGATATTGCTTGATTACCGTGGAAGAAGAGTGGGAAGTGGACAATGTTGAAGACTTGGAAGAAGATACATTTTACTTTGATAAAGTATCCCCGATTTTAAATGATCTTTCCGAGAATTCCAGAAAGATTTGGTACTATGCGTTTACAGAGATGATGAATAATGCAATTGAACATGCGAAGGCAAAAAGAATCTGCTGTAAGGTGAAGAAAGACGTACTATATACAGAAATTTCCATTGCAGATGACGGGATTGGAATTTTTAACAGTATTCGACAATATGCCGATCAGCAGCTTCATATCAAGATGGACACGGCACAGGCAAGGATGGAATTGTATAAAGGAAAATTCACAACGAGTCCAGAGAGTCATTCCGGAGAGGGGATCTTTTTTACTTCCAAGATGCTGGCGCAATTTGCCTTGTGGTCAGAAGATGTGGTGTATAGTAATCGGTGTGACGATGAAGCAAAATTTGTAAGAAGTCATTTAATTGCTTATTATACAAAATTGAATCATATTGGAACGATGGTGCAGATGAAATTGGAAAATGATACGAAGCGGACGGCACGAGAAGTGTTTGATATGTTTGCGCCCCTTGGGGAAGGGGTTGTAAAGACTCTGATTCCAATGAAAGAATTCTGTCGTCAGGGCGAACCGGTTGCAAGATCACAGGCGAGAAGAATTGTGAGTCGCTTGGAAGAATTTAAAGAAGTGATTTTTGACTTTTCGGAAATTGATTTTATGGGGCAAGGATTTGCCGATGAGATATTTAGAGTGTTTCAGAATCGTCATCCGGATATTGTGTTGACTGTAAATAATGCGAATGAAGAGGTCGCAGGGATGATACAACATGTAAAAAGCAACGGAAACCACTAGTTTTGTGATTCCCGCTGCTGATATATTAGATGAGATGTGTACTCTCTAATTTCTCTGTAAAAGCGTCATTAAGTCGGATGACTGGCTTGCGAAGTACAAGTCCAAGAAGTAATGCCGGTATCAGGAAGAGAGCAAGTGTACCAAGTTCTTTCCAATAAGTGTTTCCGTAGAATCCGGCGATACATTCGCGCATGGCATTCATGCTGTGAGTAAATGGAAGCAGCGGATATACTTTCTGGAAAAATTCCGGTGCAACTTCAATTGGGAAGGTTCCACCACTTCCTGCAACTTGCATAACAAGCAGAACAACACAGATTGCTTTTCCGATATCTCCGAATGAAACAGTCAAAGCATAGATGATGCTCACATAGACAATACTTGTGAACCATCCGGCAAGGAGAAATAAAAATGGGTGTTCACATTGAATTTGCAAATAGAACAAATCTCCAAGACAAATGAGTCCGCTCTGTAAAAGTCCGACACCTAGTAAAAGGATACTACGTCCGATATACAACTGGTGGGCTTTCGGATTTCTGAGCTTGGAAACGGTACTTTCCGCTACGGTTACTTTTAGCATGGCAACTAATACAATGCCTCCGACCCAAATTGCAAGTGTTGAGTAAAACGGTGCCATGGAAGAACCGTAGTTGCTGATTGGGTAAATAGCATGCTCTGACAGACTGACAGGAGAGGCAAGGAAAGCAGAGACGCTTTCGGAACCTTCTGACAGCAGAGAGGTCAGAATAGCCATGCCGTCGCTTCCGGAGAATGTCATAGTCTGAGAAGCAGAACTTAGCTTTTCGGAAAGATCCGAAAGTAATGAGGCTGATTCATTTAGTGTGTTGTGTACTTCTGACAAATTTGAAGCTGATTTATCAGATGCTTTGGAGATGTTAGATACACTGTTATTCAGCTGCTGTAATAATGTTGAGACAGAAGAGCCGGTATTATCAACATTGTTTGCTAAGCTGTCAAGTTCATCTTTTACATTTGCTTCAAAACTATTTTTGACATCTGTAATCGATTGAACGCTGTCGGCAATCAGACGATCGACATCTGCTTTTAAAGCGGTGGCATCTTGGGTAGTGCCGGTGATTTGCGATTGTGCAGAATCTAGTTCGTTTTTGATAGATGTTTGATGTTCGATTACTTCAGCAATACGCCGATTGATTGCATCTACAGAAGGAGTCAGAACAGGATAAGACTCTTTGAGCGCAGTCAATGAATCGGACAGGGAAGTATAGCCGTCTATAAGCTTTTGCACCCGGTCTCCGACAGAGGAAAGTGCTGATGCAGCTACGTCACTGTCAGAAGAAAAAGAACTAAGAGCAGAGTCTAAAGCGTCTGAGACAGCTGTATAAAACTTTTTGTTGTCTGCCAATGCCTGATTGACAGCGGTGGTAGTTCCGGTAATTGCGGAAGTGAGAGAACTGATGCCATCTCCTGCATCGTTCAGCGCATTCAGGCTGTCCTGTGTTCCGTTTCCGGATTGTTCGAGAAACTCAGAAGTCGTATCGAGCATAAGAGAAGCGGCGTCTGACATATCTGAAAATGCTTGTACAGTGCCGGCGGCAGAGGACAAATCCTGTGAGATATTTGCAAGCGATGCCGCAAGGTTATCTGTTAACGTTTTGTCTCCAGATTGCTTAGAGATATCAGCAACATACTGGAATGCTTCTAAGGCAGTCTTAGAAATAGTCTCTGTAAAGGTACTGTTTACCTGTTGTTGTACAGCAGTTGCCCCCTTGTCTGTTATCTTTGGAGCAATTGCATTTTCTTTTTCGTTGATATAGTAAGTAATCTTAGGATGTGTGACATCAGGAGAAAAAAGACTCATCATGTCCTGACTAAAATCTTTTGGAATCACTAATGCTGCATAGTAACGTCCTGACTTGACTCCTTTTTTAGCATCCTTTGCATTTGTGAAAACCCAATTGAGTTGTGTATTTTCATGCAATTCAGATAGAATCTGATCACCTAAGTTTAGTTTGACCGGAATCAGTTCACCGTCGTACCCTTTATCCTGGCTTGCTATAGCAACTTTCAAGTCCCCTGTATTTCCATATGGATCCCAGCTTGCAGCAATGTTGAACCACGCATAGAGGGAAGGAACAATGGTAATTCCGAGAATAACAATCAACGCAATGACGTTTTTACGGATTTTCTTGATGTCGTGATAAAAAATCTGAAATATATTCTTCATAATCTTAATCCTCCTCCTTTTTGCGGAATGATTCCAGCATTTCATTGAAAGACATACCTGCGAGTTTCTGTTGATTGGCAAATGCGCTGTGGAGATATTCCACTATAATAAGCCATGTTGCAATCAAAATGATGGATAGAATCCAAAGAACAAGGCATACGAGTTTGGAGTCCAGACTGAACATCAAAATCAGGAAAATCAGAGGAACAATCAAAATAGCAAGGAACCCAATTTTTATCATTTTCTGATAGTTCTTTTCAAATGCCTGTGCTTTGGAAGCGGTTTGTATCTGCAATTCTTCCTGTGACAGCGAAGCAGAAAGAAGCATAGAAAGTTGTATCTTTTTTCCTACCACTTCAGTTGGTGTTTCGCCGATCATCAATTCCGTCTCGGCTAATTTTTGATCAAACAGTCGGTTGAGCCCAGATAAAAGAGGTCTGATACCAAGTCCGATCAAAAGGGAGATTGGCACATACAGTAGTAAAATGAGCAGATTATGTATATAAGTGCTGCCGTACATTCCAGCAATACATTCTCTCATTGCAGTGACACCATAAGTAAATGGGAGCAACGGATGCAGATTTTGGAAGAAGGCAGGGGTCATCTCGATTGGATAGGTTCCGGAGGAACCTGGAATTTGCAGAATTACCAGTATGACACACAATGCTTTTCCGATATGTTTGAATGTAAGGGAAAGAGCATAAATAATGTTTACATATACGAAAGAGCAGACTGCTCCCGTCAGTATTAATGCTGCCGGATTAGTGCATTGTACACCCGGAAGGAAAATGTCGCCGGCAGTGACGATAATTCCCTGTACGACACCTACAGTTACATACAAAAGCCAACGTCCGAAGTAAAGAGAAGCAGATCCATAATTGCGCATGGAGTGATCTTTGTCTACTTCCATTTTAAAGATGGCAATCAGTACGATTCCGCCTACCCAAATAGCGAGATTCGTATAGAACGGTGTCATGGAAGAACCGTAATTTTTTACCGGATACAGTCGTTCTGTCCGAATCTCTACAGGAGAAGACATGAAGGAAGCGACAGACTTGTCATCGACCCCTTCTAATGAGAGCAGTGTCTGAAAAGCGTCAGAACTTGCCAGTGCATTGATATCTGTCTGGATGGTATCAATGTGCCCCTGAACATTCTGCAGAGCGGTTTTTGTGCCGTCAAGTACTTCGTTTGTACTCTTAAGGCTCTTTTCAAGTTGTGCCAGAATTCCATTCATTTGATCTGCTGTGGCAGGAACACCATTTAGAAGTCCTGTCAGTTCACCGGTTACAGAAGAAAACAGATCTAAGGTCTGATTTAGCTGAGGAAGTACATTCTGATCCAGTGTAGAACGGAAGGTATGAAGGCTGTCGATGCTGTCAGAAGCAATTCCGGCAATCTCTTTTCGGGAAGTAGATGCAGTTGAAATAGCATCTGAAATACCTTTGTTTCCGGCAGTCAAAGAATCTACCAATTCCTGATTACTCTGATTTTGTGCTTGAAGTTTTTGGATACTTTCCGTAATCTTGTCAGGTAAGAAAGAGCTGAGTTCTTCCAAATCAGCTAAAATCTTTCCGTTTAACTCGGTGACAGAATTTGCGGCATTTAAAGCATTTCCAATAGAGTTATTGACAGATTGTGCTTTGGATTCCAGATTGTCAAGTCCCGAAGAAATGGAACTGCTTGCTTGCCCAAGGAGGTTTTCCCCTTGTGAAACAGAACCAGAGAGAGCGGAAGAAAAATCTCCAGCTGCACTTCTGGCGTCCTTTAGGGTTGAGATAGAGTTTTCAAGTGCGGAAGCACCTGATGTCGCTGAATTTTTTAAAGATTCTGAAGTCTTGGCAGCGTTTGCAATGGAAGACTGTGCCCTGGCAGTATCAGAAGAAAAGGTCTGGAGAAGCTTTTCGTAGGACGCAAGGTTGTTTTCAGTCTTATTGAGCATTGCAATTACATTGGAATTTACTGTCCCAAGTGTGTTGGACAGCTTTCCGGCAGATTCTTTAAGTATGGAGGAGACAGACTCCGATGCCACAGCGGAAAATGTGCTGTTTATCTCTTCCTGAATCGTGCTGGCACCACTACTTGTTATTTTTGGTGCGATCGCATTTGCTTTTTCGTTGATATAATAGTCGAGTTTTGGAGTTTTTATATTTCCGGATAAGATACTAAGCAGAGAACTGCTGAAATCTTTCGGGATGACAATGGCAGCATAATATTTGCCTGATTTAACTCCGTCTACTGCTTTTTTCTCAGAGGTAAACACCCAGCCGAGTTGTTTGTTTTCTTTCAGATTATCTAAGATTTCCTGCCCGGCATTAATTGTGATATCTTGATCAGTTGCCAGTGTGTCATTGTTGGCAACTGCAATTTTGATACCGGATGTATTGCCATATGGATCGATATTAGCTGCAATATTGAACCATGCATAGAGCGATGGCAGCAGGCAGACGCCTATCGTAACAAGAATTGCGGCTCGATTATGCATAAGTCTTGATAAGTCGCGTCGGAAAATTCGAAATGATTTTTTCATAAAATACAAGCCTCTTTTCTAAAAATATTCTAGTAAATAGATACCATGTTGATTTTTTTAACAAAAAGTATTATATTAATGAAAAAATCGATTTACAACCATTAATAATTAATGAAAATGTTGAATTATAGACAGATATGGAAAAAGTGTTGGGATACATATAAAATTATATAAAATAAGGAAAGGAAAGAAGACAATGGATCGCAGAGTCAGAAAGACAAAAAGCCAATTGAGGGCGGGATTGGCACAGTTGATGAGAGAGAAGAGTATTCGGGAAATTACGGTGAAAGAGTTGGTCGATAAAGTGGATATTAATCGTTCAACCTTTTATCTTCATTATTCTGATATTCCGGGAATGCTCAAAGAGATAGAAGATGAGATTTTAGAAGAGATGGGGAGAGCAATTCAGGAGCATCCGATTGAGGAAGGAGAAAAAAGTATCTATTTTTTTATGCAGGATATGTTCCGGGTGCTGGCAGCAAACAGGGAGATTGGCTGTGCGCTTGTGGGTCCTCACGGGGATATTGCGTTTGTGAGACGAATTGAAAACTTTTTGGAACAATATAGTCGGCATGTGCGAGGAGATATGCTGCCTGAGCAGCTTGCTGAGATGAAGTATTTTTACTCATTTTACTGGAATGGATGTCTGGGATTTGTGAAAACATGGCTGGAAGAAGGCGAGGATAAATCTCCGGAAGATGCGGCAAAATTAATGTTTCAGATGGTGACCAGTTCCATGCGTGCATTTTTTGACAACGTAGGTGGGAAAACATCAACCGAAAATATTTAGAGAACATGCATAAAAACAGAAAGATAAAACTGTGTAAAATCAATAAAAATGAAAAAGGGTATGGACAAATAGGGACCGGACTGTTATTCTAATTGTAGATATTAAGTTTGTTATTACGTGAGGGTAAGCAAGACTGTTTATAATACTTTAGAGAGCGGTATTATAAGCAGTTTTTTTATTCTATAGGAGGGAGCACGCAGATTGAAGATTCTTAGAGTTTTGAACACAAATTCCGTTGTGACAATCGATGAAAAGAAAAGAGAAGTGATTATCACAGGTCCCGGGATTGGGTTTAAAAAGAAAAAAGGTGAGTGTATAGACGATACTCTGATTGATAAGATATATTGCCTGGAAGATCATGACAAGAATCACACACTGCAGGAAATTGTTAAGGCGATATCGGAACGATACCTTGCAATTGTAGGAAAAGTAGTGCAGGCAGCAAAAACGGAGTACCATCTGAAGATAAATGAAGTGTTGTATATTACACTGACAGACCATATTAATTCGGTGATTGAAAGACATGCCGAAGGTATTCGTCTAAAGAATATGATAAAGATGGATATTCAGAAATTCTATCCGAAAGAATATGAATTGGGAGAAAGAACTGTAAAGTGGATACAGGAAGAGACAGGAATTTCACTGGAAAATGATGAGGCGGCTTTTATTGCTATGCATATTGTTTCATCAGAGATGGAGAGTAGTGACACACCGGTTGTGAGAAAGATTGTAGAATTGATAAATGCGATTATGCAGATTGTCAGAATTCATTTCAAAATAGAGTTTGATGAAACTTCTGTCTCTTATCAGAGATTTCTCACACATTTAAAATTCTTTTCAGCAAGAATTTTTAGTGGAAAAACATATAAAGACAGTATGCATGAGATTTATGATGTTATGGTGGAACAGAATGCATACGCATATAAAGGTGTGGAGAAAGTGTCCACGCTGATCAAAAAACAATATGATTATACGTTGAGTATTGATGAACAATTATATTTGTTGATTCATATAAAACGAATACTAGATGAACAATAGAATAAAATTATTAAGTTTGTTATTATTCAGTTAAGCAAGACTTGATCATAAAAAGAGGCTATCCCGGGAAATGGCGTCTTTTTGTGGTCGAGTCTTTTTTATATTAAAACCAATAAGCAATGAAGAGAGGGAAAAAGTATGGATTACGAAAGCGTAGCAAAGAAAATTTTACAACGTGTAGGTGGAGCAGAAAATGTCACCGGACTGGTACACTGCATGACCAGACTTCGTTTTAATTTGAAAGACGAGTCCATCGTAGATGATGAGGCAGTCAAAAAGACAAAAGGTGTTATGGGGGTTATGAAGAAAGGAGGACAATATCAGATCATCATAGGAAATGATGTGGGATATGTCTATGAAGAATTGAACAAATTGGGGAACTTTTCAAATCGAGTACCGAAAAAGAAGGAAAACAGCACTGAGAAGAAAAATATTTTAACCATGTTAATGGATACGATTTCAGGAATTATGACTCCTGTCATTCCGGCGATCATCGGAGCTGCGATGATCAAAGTGCTTTTGACATTGCTGCCAATGATTGGAGTGCTAAATACAAGTGGGGATACGTACCAACTCTTGAATGTGATAGGGGATGGCGCATTCTTCTTCATGCCGGTTCTCATTGCAGTGTCTGCATCTAAAAAATTTGGCACGAATGTATATTATGCGGCAAGTATTGCATTGATTATGCTGCATCCTAATTTCATCAGTATGATGACAACCGCGCACGATGCAAATGAGACAATTCGATTTTTAGGCTTTATACCAGTGACGTACGCAACCTATTCTTATTCGGTCATTCCGATTATTTTAGCAGTGTGGTCACTGAAATATGTAGAAAAATTTGTGGATAAAATCACACCGGTCATTACGAAAAACTTTTTAAAACCAATGCTTGTCGTATTGATAGAGGCGCCGATTGCATTGATCATATTAGGACCACTTGGTGCTATTTGCGGAAATGTTTTATCAGATGTGGTTTATTTCATTCATGATAAATTAGGCTTTATTGCGGTCGGACTCGTTGCAGGTATTTATCCGTTTGTAGTCATGGCAGGAATGCATCATGCATTTACACCGATTAAACTTGGTATGATCGCAACAACAGGATATGAGAATTTTATTTGTATTGGAGAACTTTGTTCAAATATGGCACAGGGAGCAGCATCGCTTGCAGTTGCCATCAAAAGTAAAAATAAAGATTTTAAACAGATTGCAGGTTCCTCTGCATTTTCAGCACTTCTTGCGGGAATTACAGAACCGGCTCTTTACGGAGTAACCTTGCGATTGAAACGACCAATGCTTGGAGCATGCATCGGGGCTGTGGCAGGTGGTTTGTTTGGAGGATTCTTCCAATTGAAATGCTTTGGAATTGCCACACCTGCAATTGTAACGATTGTTCAATATGTGGAAGAAAGCCGTCCGATGAGTCTTTTGATTGCAGCACTCACAATCTTGATCACAGTGATAGTTGCATTTATTGCTACTATGCTAATTGGGTTTGAAGATGTTGTAGATGAAGATGACGAAGAGGAGTATTTAGAGGAAGTAAAAGAAGAACCAGAGTTGACAGATGGCGAAGACATTACAGTCTTAAACCCATTAGCAGGGGAAATTGTTTCGTTAAATCAAGTGAAGGATGCAACTTTTTCACAGGAAATTTTAGGAAAAGGGGTTGCGGTCATTCCGGCTGAAGGCGTTGTATATGCGCCATTTGACGGTAAAGTAGATATGATGTTTGAAACTGGTCATGCAGTAGGTTTAACGAGTGATAAAGGTGTGGAGCTTCTGATCCATGTTGGTATTGATACTGTGAACTTAAAAGGTCAGTATTTTCATCCGATGAAAAAGACAGGCGATGAGGTGAAAAAAGGAGATGTGCTTCTTACTTTTGAAAAGGAGAAAATAGAGCAGGAGTATGATCTTATGACACCGGTGATTATTTCAAATGCAAACCGATATCGAGAAATAAAAGCTGTAAAAACAGGAAAAGCAAACGTGTTAGATTCAATTTTGACAATCAGATAGTAAGTGTGAGAGGAGAAAAATGATGGAACAGATCGAAAAAACAGCATTTCCAAAAGACTTTTTATGGGGAAGTGCCTCAGCAGCATATCAGATTGAGGGGGCATATGCGGAAGATGGAAAAGGAATGACAAACTGGGATGAGTTTGTCAGAATTCCGGGGAAAACATACAAAGAGACGACAGGCGATGTTGCGGTTGATCATTATCACCGCTATAAAGAAGATATCAGGCTGATGGCGGAGATGGGATTGAAAACATACCGGTTTTCCATTTCGTGGGCGAGAATTTTCCCAAAAGGAAAAGGCGAGATCAATGAGAAAGGGATTGCTTTTTATGGGGATGTGATTGATGAGTGTCTGAAAAATCACATTGAGCCAATGGTGACAATCTTTCACTGGGATTTGCCACAGGCGCTTGTGGATTCTTATGGCGGATGGGAGAGCGCGGAAATTATTGACGATTATGTAACCTACGCAAAGACATTGTTCCAAAACTGGGGAGACAAGGTAAAATATTGGATTACATTAAATGAACAGAATATTTTCACTTCACTTGGCTGGCTGACAGCGCAGCATCCGCCGGGAAAATTTGACGATCAGAAGATGTTTTATCAAGTAAATCATCACGCTTTTATGGCACATGCGAAAGCGGTTCTTGCCTATCGCGAGATGGGATACAAAGGTGAGATCGGAGCAAGCTTTGCATACACACCTTCTTATGCGCTGGACTGTAAGCCGATCAATGCAATGGCAAAAAGCAATTATGATGATTTGAAAAATTATTGGTGGATGGACGTCTATGCATATGGACGATATCCGAGAGCGGCAATGACCTATTTGAAGAAAAAGAAAATTGCGCCTCAAATGCAAAGCGGTGATGAAGAAATTTTGAAAGAAGCTGCAAAAGAGATCACTTTTATGGGTGTAAACTATTACCAGAGCTGCGTATGTGAATACAATCCATTAGGCGGTGTTACGCCGTATGGAACGATGAACACAACAGGAAAAAAAGGAACTGCACAGGAAATCGGAATTCCTGGAATTTATAAAAATCCGGCGAATCCGTATCTTATGACAACAGACTGGGATTGGAGCATTGATCCGAAAGGACTTCAATTTTGCTGTCGCGAAATCACGAGCCGCTATGCGCTGCCGATTATCATATCCGAAAATGGATTGGGGGCATTTGACAAATTAGAGGAGGATGGCGCGGTTCATGACGTATATCGTGTTGAGTATCTGAAAGAGCATTTGAAAGCACTGGGTGAGGCGATCGAAGAAGGGTGTGAAGTGTTAGCATGTTGTACATGGTCATTTACAGATTTGCTAAGCTGGCTGAACGGATATCAGAAACGATATGGATTTGTATATGTGGATCGCAACGAAGAAGGAGGAACGTTGAACCGCTATAAAAAAGACAGCTATTATTGGTATAAAGATGTGATCGCCACAAATGGTGAAAATCTATATAAATAAAAGAAAACTTCTTGACGATGATAAATTAGTGTGATAAAGTGCTAATAAATGAACGATGAGAAAGAGAAGAGAATCTCGCTTCGCGAGATTCTTTCTTATATACCCCTTATTTTGCAGATTTCATATTGAAAAGGAGATAAACACAATGAGCGAACGAAAAATCCCTTATAAAATCTATCTGGAAGAAAGTGAGATGCCAAAGACATGGTACAATGTGCGTGCAGATATGAAGAACAAACCGGCGCCGCTTTTGAATCCGGAGACGTTGCAACCGATGACAGAAGAAGAACTCTCTGTTGTGTTCTGCAAAGAGCTGGTGGAACAAGAATTGGACAACGATCACAGATACATTGAGATTCCGCAGGAGATACAGGATTTTTATAAGATGTACCGTCCGGCGCCGCTTGTAAGAGCATATTGTCTGGAAGAAAAACTACAGACCCCTGCAAAGATTTACTATAAATTTGAAGGGAATAATACGAGCGGAAGTCACAAATTGAATTCCGCCATTGCGCAGGCGTATTATGCGAAGAAACAAGGATTGAAAGGTGTTACGACAGAGACGGGAGCAGGACAGTGGGGAACGGCACTTTCGATGGCGTGTTCTTATCTCGACTTAGACTGTAAAGTATTCATGGTGAAATGTTCTTATGAGCAGAAACCATTTCGGCGAGAAGTGATGCGCACCTACGGCGCGAGCGTGACACCGTCGCCGTCGATGGAGACAGAGGTTGGACGCAAGATTCTTGCAGAGCATCCGGGAACGACAGGAAGTCTTGGATGTGCGATCTCGGAGGCTGTGGAAGTTGCAGTGGGAAGTGAAGGGTATCGTTACGTGCTTGGAAGTGTTCTCAATCAGGTTGTACTGCATCAGTCAGTCATCGGTGTAGAAGCAAAACTTGCAATGGATAAATATGGTGTTACTCCGGATATTATTATCGGATGTGCCGGAGGTGGATCGAATCTTGGCGGATTGATCTCTCCGTTTATGGGAGAAAAATTAAGAGGAGAAAAGGATTATCATTTCATTGCAGTGGAGCCGGCGTCTTGCCCGAGTCTTACAAGAGGTGTGTTTGCATATGATTTCTGTGACACCGGTATGGTGTGTCCGTTGGCGAAGATGTACACACTGGGAAGTGGATTTATTCCGTCGGCAAATCATGCGGGAGGACTTCGCTATCACGGAATGAGTCCGGTGCTGTCACAGCTTTATGCGGATGGATATATGGAAGCAAGATCGGTAGAACAGACAGCAGTGTTTGAAGCGGCGGAGCAGTTTGCGAGAGTGGAAGGCATCCTGCCGGCGCCAGAGAGCAGTCATGCGATCAAAGTTGCAATTGATGAAGCGCTTAAATGCAAAGAGACAGGAGAGGAAAAGACGATTTTGTTCGGACTTACTGGAACCGGATATTTTGATATGTATGCGTATGAAAAATTCCACGATGGAAAGATGTCAGATTACATTCCGACAGATGCGGAACTGCAAACAGGATTTGATGGCATTCCAAATATTTCTTTATAATAAAATAGTGGGATATCATATTCAAAAACGGATACCAAGTGTATCAGGAGAAGGAATCAGAACATGAAACAGATTTTAATCGTAGATGATGATGTCAGCATCGGAGATATGCTGGAGGAGATATTAACAAAAGAGGGGTATGGCGTAAGCCGTGCGTATTCGGGGACAGAAGCATTATTGCTTCTGTCTTTGTCGAGACCGGATTTGGTCTTGCTGGATTTAATGCTGCCGGGATTGAACGGGGAAGAAGTGCTTCCAAAGATCAGTGGGATTCCGGTAATCGTGCTCAGCGCGAAAGTGGATGTGGACAACAAAGTAGATGTGCTGCTAAATGGTGCGGCAGATTACATGACAAAGCCATTTGACATAAAAGAATTGCTTGCGAGGATTGTAGTGCAGTTTCGAGATCACTCGCAGAAGACAGACGGCGATGTACTTGAGTTTGAAGGAGTTCAGATGAATACAGTATCGCATGTTGTCTCGGTGGAGGAACATGGTGTCCGCCTTACCAAAACAGAATATGCGATTTTAAAGCTTTTGATGCAGAATCCGACACAGGTGATCACAAAGTCTTTGATGCTTGACCGCATCAGCGAGGATACACCGGATTGTATGGAAAGTTCACTGAATGTCCATATCAGCAATTTAAGAAAAAAGCTGCGTGATGTGAACGGGCGGGATTATATCGAGACGGTGTGGGGAATCGGATTTAAGATGAAAGAAGTATAAATCTTTACGATTTCTTAATAGTTTTCTTAACGGTTTTCTTAATTGCTGTCCGATACAATATCAGTATCAAAGAAAGGGAGGCTGAATTTATGGACTATATTTTGACTACTGATAGACTCTGCAAAAATTATAAGAGATTTCGGGCGTTGGATGAACTTTCCATGCATGTGCCAAAAGGTGCAATTTATGGATTTGTCGGGAAAAATGGTGCAGGGAAGACGACGCTGATCCGTTTGATCTGCGGACTGCAAAAGCCGACGTCAGGAACCTATACGCTGTATGGCATGAGACAGACGGAATCGGAGATCGCGAAGGCAAGAAGGAGAATGAGAGCGGTTGTGGAGTCTCCATCGATTTATTTGGATATGACGGCAGAGGAGAATCTGAAAGAACAATACCGAATTCTTGGAATGCCATCTTTTGACGGAATACAGGAGTTGCTGGAACTGGTGGGGATTGCAAATACCGGAAAGAAGAAAGCTAAAAATTTTTCACTCGGCATGCGCCAAAGGCTTGGAATTGCGATTGCGCTTGCCGGAGATCCGGATTTTCTTGTGCTGGACGAACCGGTAAATGGGCTGGATCCGCAGGGAATTATAGAAATGCGCGAACTGATCTTAAAATTGAACCGGGAGCATGGGATCACCGTGTTGATCACCAGTCATATTTTGGATGAGTTGTCAAAACTTGCGACACATTATGGATTTATTGACAGAGGACACATAATAAAAGAAGTCAGTGCAAAAGAGCTGGAGGAGGCAGGCAGAAAATGTATTCGAGTGGAAGTGTCTGATATAAAAGCACTGGCGCGTATTTTAGATACGATGAAAATAGAATACAAGATCATCTCTGACAAACAGGCTGACGTGTATGCGAAAGTCAATGTATCAACGTTGGCTTTGGAGTTTGCAAAAGAGCAATGTGAAATTATTTCCATGCAAGAGCGGGATGAAAGTCTGGAAAGTTATTATATGAATCTGATCGGAGGTGACAAAGATGAGTAGATTGCTGTATGCAGGATTATATCGTCTGAAGAAGAACAAGGTGTATTGGAGTTCCTTTGCGGTGATACTGGCATATGGGACTTTTATCTACGTTTCACAGTATCATAATATTAGAAAATACGATTTTGAGTTTACGCTGGAAACTGCTTTCTTCCAGTTTGCGATGCTGATGGGGGTTGTGACAGCTGTGGTTGTCAGTATGAATGTGGGGACGGAGTATGGTGACGGAACGATTCGGAATAAGCTGGTGCTTGGGCTGTCCAGAACACAGATATATCTGTCTAATTTTCTTATTCAAGCAATTGGCGCGGTAGGGATAACTGTATGTGCCTATCTGCTGGGGTGTGCCATGGGGATTCCGATGTTTGGGATGCCAAAGCTCTCTGCTGGAATGATGTTTCAAATTGGGATAGTAACGATCTTGCTCTGTGTCGCTTACGTCTCTATTTTTAACATGATTACGATGAATATTTCAAGCAAGGCAAATGCAGCAGTATTTTGTATCTTACTTGCATTTGGAATGATGTTTTTTGCAGCGTATCTCATCAATTGTCTGTCACAGCCGGAATACATTGAACAGATGGTGATGAAAAACGGACAGATGGTGACCGAGACGGTCAAAAATACACATTATCTGACTGGAATGAAACGGGAACTTTATCAGAATTTGAGCGAATTGCTCCCAAGCGGACAGGCGATGCATGTAGCGGGGATGACCATAGCCCATCCTGTTCGTATGATGGTTTATTCACTTGTGATGACTGTGGTGACAACTATTTGTGGAATAGGACTGTTTTTGAAGAAAGATATTAAGTAAAAGGAGTGTAGGGGCGTATGGAAGTGTGGCTGCTTGGAATCATTGTCTTGCTGAGTGGGTGTGTGACAGCGCTTTTGGTGAAAGTATATGTGATGCAAAAATCAGCAAGGGAGATGGAGGAGGCATTTACCGATCGAATCCGCAGTGACACGAATACGCTGATTGATATTTCTTCCCGTGATCGGTATTTGTGCAGTCTGGCTGCTTCCATGAACGTTCAGCTTAAAATGCTGCGAAAAGAGAGAAGGCGGTACCAGAAGGGAGACCGGCAAGTAAAAGATGCGGTTACGAATATTTCCCATGATCTTCGGACACCGCTTACGGTAATTTGCGGGTATTTGGATCTTTTGGAGGAAGAGGAAAAATCAGAGACGGTCGGAAGGTATCTTCAACTTATTCGAAACCGTACCGAGGTGATGCGGCAGTTGACAGAAGAACTGTTCTGCTATTCGATTGTGACATCAACGACGCACAATCTTTCTTATGAAACAGTGTCGCTGAACGCTGCTTTGGAAGAATGCATTTCTGCGTACTATGCAGTTCTGAAACATGCAGATATTTGTCCGACAATTTCTATGCCGGATAAGAAAGTAGTTCGAGCACTTGATAAGAAAGCGTTGTCGCGTATTCTTGGCAATGTAATGAGCAATGCGGTGAAATACAGCGATGGGGATCTGAAGATTACGTTGACAGAAGAAGGGGAAATCATATGTGCAAACCATGCGTCTAAATTAAATGAGGTGGAAGCAGGGAAATTATTCCATCGTTTTTATACCGTTGAGGATGCCAGAAAATCAACCGGGCTAGGACTGTCGATTGCGAAAACGCTGACAGAACAGATGGGCGGAAGGATTTATGCAAGGTATCGGGACGGCAGTGTTTTCATTCATATTATCTTTGAAAAAGCACAACTTCCTGCTTATGAATAGCTATTAAAATAACTAATGGATAAGCTGTTTGTCAATCATTGACAATGTATCTAAACATTTCCTATAATGATATGCGGCAGTATCGGCAGAGAGTCGGTGCGAGACGAGTGAGAGGAGAACTATAGGAATGAAAACAGATAAGAAATATGCATCTGTCTTTGAATTGAATGGAATGCCGAAGTTTTCACAGGCATTTCCGCTTGCACTGCAGCATGTAGTGGCAATGATTGTTGGATGTGTAACCCCTGCGATCGTGATTGCAGGAGTGGCAGGATTAGAGGGGAACGATAAGGTTATTTTTGTGCAGGCAGCATTGTTTATTGCTGCAATTTCCACATTGATTCAGTTGTTTCCGCTTGGAGGAAAGATTGGTTCCGGTCTTCCGGTCATTATGGGTGTCAGCTTTGCGTATCTTCCAAGTATGCAGGCGATCGCAGGAAATTTTGATATTGCGACTATTTTAGGAGCACAGTTGATCGGCGGTATGGTGGCTGTGTTTGTCGGAATTTTTGTAAAGAAATTGAGAGTGTTGTTTCCGCCGTTGATTACGGGAACAGTTGTGTTTACGATTGGTCTGTCATTGTATCCGACTGCTGTCAAATATATGGCAGGAGGAGCATCTTCACCGAATTATGGTGCATGGCAGAACTGGCTTGTCGGATTTATCACACTGGCAGTTGTAATTGCACTGAACCATTTTGCAAAAGGAATTTTGAAACTTGCATCTATTTTGATTGGTATGATTGTCGGATATATTGTGTCAGGATTCTTTGGCATGATTGATTTTTCAGCGGTAGGTTCGGCAGGAATGTTCCAAATCCCGCAGCCGATGTATTTCGGAATGAAATTTGAGGTATCTTCAATTGTTACAATGGTATTGCTTTTCGTGATCAACTCTGTGCAGGCAATCGGAGATTTTTCAGCGACGACAGGCGGTGGACTTGACCGTGAGCCGACCGATAAAGAGCTGTCAGGTGGTATTATGGCATATGGTATCACAAATATTTTCGGATCGTTCTTTGGAGGACTTCCGACAGCTACTTTCAGCCAAAATGTGGGAATTGTTGCAACTACAAAGGTTGTGAACCGCATGGTGCTTGGACTGGCGGCAGTGATTATTCTGCTTGCAGGGTTCGTCCCGAAATTCTCAGCGCTGTTGACAACGATTCCGCAGTGTGTACTCGGAGGTGCAACGATTTCGGTATTCGCATCGATTGCAATGACAGGTATCAAGCTTGTCGTACAGCAGCCACTTACATACCGCAGCACTTCAATCGTTGGTCTTGCGGTTGCACTTGGAATGGGAATCACACAGTGTTCAGATGCACTTGCAAGTTTTCCGGCATGGGTGACAACGGTATTTGGAAAATCACCGGTTGTTGTCACAACAATCGTGGCAATTTTGCTAAATTTGATTCTTCCAAAAGAAGATAAAAAACAATAATAAAAATGGGTTAGATTCCGTTCGGAAAATGATTTTTCGGACGGAATTTTTTTGTTCATAACATAAAAGGATATGATATAATATAACATCAAGACAAAGAGCTTAGAAAATATGTAAGAGAATGGATGACAACATGAGTACAGATGGAACATTATTTTTAGAACAATTGACAGAAAAATTAAAATATCGTATAGAGGAACTGGAGACGGTCATTTCAGAAGGACAGAAAGATGTCGAGAGTATGCATGAATACTACTGGGAGAATTATACCGAGATGGACGAGTATGGGTATGAGAACTATGACAATCAGCAGGCATTGCTGCAGCAGGTGAATGCGAATCAGGACAAGCTTTTGTTAAAGCACCGATTTGAAAAAATGCTGGATTCGCCATTCTTTGGGAGAGTTGATTTTATCTATGACGGGGAAGATGAGGCAGAGTCGTTCTATATCGGGATTGGCAATTTTGCAGAGCGCACAGGGAGTGTGCCGCTTGTGTATGATTGGAGAGCGCCCGTGAGCGGACTGTTTTATGATTTTGATCAGGGGCCGGCATCTTATGAAGCTCCACTTGGGACGATTGAGGGTGAGATTGTGTCAAAGTGGCAGTATAAGATTCGAAATGGCAGGATGATCTATGGATTTGAGAGTGATGTGAAGATCGATGATGAGATTTTAAAGCAGGAGCTTGGAAGTAATGGGGATGTGCAGTTGAAAAATATTGTGCGGACAATCCAAAAAGAGCAGAATGCAATTATCCGAAATACAAAAGACAAGATTCTCATCATTCAGGGAGCAGCAGGAAGTGGGAAAACTTCGGTGGCACTTCACCGGATCGCATATCTGTTATACCACGACAGAGAGCATTTGAAATCTTCGAATATTTTGATTCTTTCTCCGAACAGTGTGTTTGCAGATTATATCTCGCACATTCTGCCGGAACTTGGAGAGGAAAATATACAGGAGATGAGTTTTGATCTGTTTGCATATAAAGAACTTAAGCATGTAGTCTCGGATTGTGAGGATAGATACCATCAGATTGAACGGCAGTTAAAGTGGATGACAGATGAGGAAGAAGAGAGGTACAGACAGAAGCAGTCAGCAGAATTTATCGGTCGGACAGAAGGATTTTTGGCGGGGCTGGAAGATGAATTGATGAATTTTTCCGAGATAGAATGGAAAGGGTTAAAAAAGACAGAGCAGGAGTTGATTGAGCTGTTTTATTTTAAGTTTCAAGATGTGCCTCTATTGTCGCGTATGGATGCGGTGATGGAATATGTGATCGATGAGTACGAGACACTCTATGATCGGACAGTCTCGGAAGAAGAATGTGAGATACTCAAAAACCGATTTATGGGGATGTATGTGACAAGAGATCTTTATGAGATTTATAATTGGCTGCTTGAGGAGGCAGGGTATCCAATCCTTCCGGAACGGTCTTACGAGAAACGCATCCTTCCGTATGAAGATGTATATCCGATGCTGTATTTGAAATATCGTCTGCAGCAGAAAACGTCAAGGCAAAAGATCAAACATCTGGTCATCGATGAGATGCAGGATTATTCTTATCTGCAATATTATATTCTGAAACAACTGTTTTCCTGTAATATGACGATTCTTGGGGACAGAGCGCAGACGATGGACGACAGAGAACAGGACGTGCTGACATTTTTGCCGGGGATATTTGGTAGACAGGTAAAGAAAATTGTGATGAACAAAAGCTATCGAAATACGATGGAGATTGCAGCATACGCAGGAGCAATTACCGGAATTCAGGATTTGGAGTTGTTTGAGCGGCATGGAAAAGAAGTGACCGAAGCAGTTTTTGAAAGGAGAGAGGATGCACTGGATGCATTGGAACAGGAACTGCGTCTTGCGGAAGATGCGTTTGAGACTGCCGCTGTACTTACATTTACTGAGGAGGAGGCAAAAGCAGTCTATGAGGAACTGAAGCATCGTGGAAAAGAGGCTACCTATATAGACAGGGACAGTTCTGCTTTTCGAAAGGGACTGACGGTGACGACATTTTATCTTGCAAAAGGGCTGGAATTCGATCAGGTATTTGCAGTCTGTCCTGACAGAGGGGATGCACTTGCAAAGCAGGCGAGATATATCTGCGCGACGAGGGCGCTGCATGAACTTTATATGTATGAGATCGGATAAGCAGAAAGGAGAGACATGCGATGAAAAATGGTATTTTAAAAGAACAGGACTATCAGGAACAGATGGAACATGTTGTGGAGCCGTATTTGCATTCCAGAGAGCGGGAACTGTGGCTTGAAAGGGAGCACGGGAAAAAGATTTATGTAAGATGTTATCAGGCAAAGAAGGCAAAAGGAATTCTTTTGATCTCGCATGGATTTACGGAGACGAGTGAGAAATACAAAGAACTGATCTACTATTTTTTGAGAGGCGGATATCATGTGTATATACCGGAGCACTGTGGGCATGGGCACAGTTATCGTCTGGTGGAGGATCCGTCGCTTGTACATGTAGATTGTTACAAGCGTTATGTGGCAGATCTTTTATTTGTGGCAAGGACGGCGAAAAAGGAGCATAAAAATCTAAATCTATATCTGTTCGGGCATTCTATGGGAGGCGGCATTGCAGCAGCCGCAGTGGCAGCGGAGCCGAAATTATTCGAAAGACTGGTTCTGTCCTCGCCGATGATACGTCCTCTGAGCGGGAAAGTACCGTGGCATGATGCGAGAACCATTGCGATGGCTTTTTGTAAAGCAGGGCAGGCAAAGCGGTATGTGGCAGGACAGAAGCCTTACAGGGGATCGGGAAGGTTTGAAAATAGTTCGTCCACTTCAAGAGTTCGCTATGAATATTATCGGGCGAAAAAAGAACAGGAGCCGTTGTTTCAGATGAATGCGGCATCGTATGGCTGGCTTCATGCGGCAGCATGTCTGAACAGAGACCTTCAAAGAGACGGAGTCAGACGGATTCGAATACCGGTTATCTTGTTTCAGTCAGAACATGATCATTTGGTATCGAAAAAGGAACAGGTGCGGTTTATATTAAAATTGAACCAAAATGGAAATACAGATGCAAAGCTTGTACGGGTACCTGGGACAAGACATGAGATATGGGGAGCAGATGAGAAGATTTTAAGAGGATATTTTGGAATGATCTTCCGGTTTTTATCGGAGCAAAAATAAAACAGACAAAGGAGAATATATGGAAAATCAGGAAAAACAACATAAACGGCGAGTGCGCTATAAAGGCACCCACCCAAGAAGTTATAAAGAAAAGTATAAAGAGCTGAATCCGGAAAAATATCCGGAGACCGTTGAAAAAGTAATCGGAAAGGGTGGGACTCCGGCAGGGATGCATATTTCCATCTGTGTAAAAGAAATTTTGGATTTTTTCCAGATAGAGCCGGGACAGAAAGGGCTGGATGCAACCCTTGGATACGGAGGGCACACATTGGAAATGTTAAAATGTCTCAAAGGTGAAGGGCATCTGTATGCGCTCGATATCGATCCGATTGAGTCGGTGAAGACAAAAGAGCGTTTGAAGAACCTTGGATATGGAGAAGAGATGCTTTCTATCCGTCATTTGAATTTTGCAGACATTGATCAGGTTGTTGAAGAAGCCGGACCGTTTGATTTTATTCTGGCGGATCTTGGAGTATCGTCCATGCAGATTGACAATCCGGATAGAGGATTTACATACAAAAGCGAAGGACCTTTGGATCTGCGTCTGAATCCGGAAAAAGGAGAATCTGCGGCAGAACGTTTAAAGAATGCGACGGAAGATGAATTGGAAGGAATGCTTGTGGAGAATTCGGATGAACCATATGCGGCAGAGATTGCACAGTTGATTATGAAAAAACTCAGACAGGGAGAAATGATTGACACGACAACTAAATTGTATGAGACGATAGAGGAGGCGCTTTCGTTCATTCCGGAGAAAGAACGAAAAGAGGCAGTGAAAAAGTCCTGCCAGAGAACTTTTCAGGCACTTCGAATCGATGTAAACAGTGAGTTTGAAGTGTTGTATGCGCTGATGGAAAAGCTTCCAAGCGCTCTGAAAAGTGGTGGGAAAGTGGCGATTTTAACATTCCATTCCGGGGAAGACAGAATTGTGAAGAAGGCATTCAAGGAGTGGAAAAAGGCCGGTGTTTACAGTGAGATTGCAAATGATGTCATCCGACCGTCCGCAAAGGAATGTGTTCGCAACAGCCGGGCGAAATCAACGAAGATGAGATGGGCGATCAAGGCATAAGAAGCAAGAAAAACAGATGGGGATTATTAAAACAATTAAGGCAGTGTGATAAAACGAAGCTTTTTTGCTCATAATAGTATTATGATTAGAAAAGAGAGGAAATCCTATGAAAACATTTCAGGAATTATATGAAGATTTGCTGAGGCAAAAAGTTTCGGTGGAGGAGCCGCTGCCGAGGGAATATGATCCAAAGCATCTGGATTGTCTTTTGCATCCGGAAGAATATGCACCTGTTATTTCGACGGATACATGCACAGATTGTTTCGAGAGAGCGTGCCAGAAAAGCTGCATATTTGATGCGATTGAGACAGGAAAAGAAGGAGAGCTTTTTATCAATCCATCACGTTGTGAGGGGTGTGCCGCCTGCATAGACGCATGTAAATCCAATCATCTTGCAGCAAGTAAAGACGTGCTTCCGGCGATGAGAGCGGTGCGAAATGCAAGTGGTCCTGTTTATCTGATGATTGCGCCGGCATTTTCCGGACAGTTTCGCGGGCATGTGACGGCGGGAAAATTAAGAAGTGCGTGCAAAGCGCTTGGATTTACCGGAATGGTGGAGGTGGCATTGTTTGCAGATATTCTGACACTGAAAGAGGCGCTGGAGTTTGAAAGACATGTCAGAGAGCCAGGAGATTTTCAGCTCACAAGCTGTTGCTGTCCGGTTTGGATTGCAATGATCCGAAAGAGGTATCACGAATTATTACCGCATGTTCCGGGGGCAGTCTCTCCGATGGTTGCCTGCGGACGTTTTTTGAAGCGAATCCACCCGGATGCGGTGACGATATTTGCAGGTCCTTGTCTTGCGAAGAAAAAAGAAGCAAAAGAGCCTGATATTGCTGATGCGGTAGATTATGTGCTCACCTTTCAGGAAATGCAGGATATATTTGATGCGGCAGAGATTTCTTTGGAAGAACTTCCTGAAGAGGAAAAAGAACATGCTTCGAAAGCAGGCAGGCTGTATGCGCGTACAGGCGGAGTGAGTCAGGCAGTGGAGGAGATGGTGCGGCAGCTTTCGCCGGATGGGAAGATCAACGTTCGCTGTGAACAGGCGAATGGGACAAAAGAGTGTATGGAGATGATGAGGCGCATTCAAAATAAAGAGACGGATGCGAATTTTTTTGAGGGGATGGGATGCGTTGGCGGCTGTGTGGGAGGTCCGAAAGCGATCATAGACAGTGAAAAAGGAAAGCGGTATGTGGACGAGTATGCAAAAAAATCAATCTACCAGACGCCGCTTGAAAATCCTTATGTCCGAAAGCTGCTAGAGGAGCTTGGATTTGAAACCGTGGAAGAACTTTTGGAGGACAACACGCTGCTGACCAGAGAATTTTAGCGGCGTTAGTAGCGAAAAAGCCTGTTTTATTGTATAATACTAGCGTCGGTATAGACTAAATGGTGAAAAATAGAAAGGACACGTTATGAAATATACAATACCACATTATTTTGAACAATTTCGATGTACAGCAGCAGAATGTGTGGATACCTGCTGTGCAGGATGGGCGATTATGATTGATGGGAAATCATTGGAAAAATATAAAAATACAGAGGGGGCTTTGGGAAACCGCCTTCACAATTCAATTGATTGGGAGGAAGGAAGTTTCCAACAGTATGAAAAAAGATGTGCATTCTTGAATGAAGAAAATCTCTGCGATCTGCATTTGGAGGGCGGCGAAGAGATGTTGTGTGACACGTGCAGAAATTATCCGAGACATATGGAGGAGTTTGACGGTCTGCGGGAAGGTTCTCTTTCTCTGTCTTGTATTGAGGCGGCGAAGATTATTTTAGGGTGTAAGGATCCGGTTCAGTTTATTACGATGGAAGATGACACCGAGGATGAAGAAGATGAAGAGTTTGATTTTTTGTTGTTTACAAAATTGATGGATACACGAGAGGCGATTCTTAAGATGCTGCAAAACAGGGAAGTCGATATTTGTGTACGCATGGGGATGGTCTTAAATCTCTCGAAAGAAATCCAGATTGCGGTGGATCACGGGGAATTATTCCAGATTGATGAGTTGTTGGAACATTTCGGAGAGATGGATTCTTTGCTTGAGATGCAAAAACAGATCGGAGAAGATCCGATTGGAGAAAATGAATACTGTAGCGAGATGCGCAAGATGTTTCGCACACTTTCAAAATTAGAAGTGCTGAAAGAGGATTGGCCGGATTATGTAAGAAAGGCAGAGCGGCTTTTGTTTGGGGAAGGACAGCGAGAATATCTTGAAAGGCATAGGGAGTTCCACAAAGCGATTGGATTAAAAAGTGTCTCCTACGATGTGTGGTCGTGTCTGTTGGAGCAATTGATGGTATACTTTGTGTTTACCTATTTCTGCGGGGCTGTTTATGATGATCACATTCTTGGAAAGATGCAGACAGCAGTGGTTAGTACCATATTGATTCAGGAATTGGCGCAGGCGGTTTGGCAGGAGAAACAGGAAGGGTTTACATTTATGGATTTTGTAGATGTGGCACACCGTTACTCCAGAGAAATTGAACACTCTGATATCAATCTGCTGCGGCTTGAAAAACTGTTTGATAAGCTGCCACTGTTTCAGCCAAAACAATTGATTCGTATTTTATCTGTATAAGGAGAGGATATATGAGACTGATACATACAGCAGACTGGCATCTTGGAAAACATATTGAAGGTCACAGCCGGATGGAGGAACAAGAACTGTTTTTAGAGGATTTTGTGAATATCGTGAAAGAAAGAGATGCAGATGTTGTTCTGATTGCCGGCGATATCTATGATTCTTCGAATCCACCGGCGAAAGCGGAACAGTTGTTTTATGATACACTGAAAAAGATTTCAGACGGAGGCAGAAGACTTACGATTGTGATTGCGGGCAATCATGATAATCCGGAGCGTCTTGTGTCGGCGACACCGCTTGCGATGGAGCATGGCATTATCATGGTGGGAACACCAAAGACGGTGATTCCAAAAGGGCAGTATGGAAGCTGGAAGGTCTGCAGAAGTGGAGAAGGATACATTAGGATTGAGAAAAAATCTGAGCAAGCGGTCGTTTTGACCGTGCCGTTTCCAAGTGAGAAAAGGCTGGAAGAGGTGCTTTATTCGGAGATGGAATCGGAAGAAATGCAATTGGAAACGTATAATGAGCGGCTGAGATGTCTGTTTGAAAGACTGGCAGATCAGTTTGAAGAAGAGACGGTCAATATCATCGTCTCTCATTTGTTTGTAATGGACAGTTTGGAAGAAGGTTCTGAAAGAAGCATACAGCTTGGAGGAAGTTATCTGGCAGATCCGGACATTTTTCCGAAGCTTGCAGATTATGTGGCACTTGGGCATATTCACAGACCGCAAAGTATTCCGGGACACCCGAATATTCGCTATTCCGGTTCACCGATCGAGTATCGGAAAGGAGAAGAACGTTACCAAAAACAGGTGCTGTGTGTGGATATCAGAAAGGGTGAACCGGTTAAAGTTGAGCCGATCGAATTAAAACAGTACAAACCAATCGAGGTGTGGAGATGCACGAGTATAGCGGAGGCAATCATGGTCTGCGAGGAGAATCGGGACAAGAACTGCTGGGTGTACTTGGAAATTGAGACAGAGCGCGCCATTTTGGAAGATGAGATCAAGAAGATGAAGCAGACGAAAAAGGATATCCTGGAAATCCACCCGATCTTGCGGGAAAAAGACACAGAAGAGGCAGAGACATCGTGGAAGGACCGTCCGTTTCCGGAAGTGTTTGCAGAATTTTACAGACGGGAACGTGGTGCGCAGATGTCTGAAGAGACGCGGGATATGCTGCTAAAGCTATGTAAAGAGGAGGAGCCGCATGAGACCGATTAAATTAAAGATCAAAGGGTTAAACAGTTTTGTGGAGGGGCAGATAATTGATTTTGAAAAACTGACCAAACAAGGTTTTTTTGGAATTTTTGGTCCTACGGGAAGTGGGAAATCCACAATTTTAGATGGAATGATTCTTGCACTTTACGGAATGAAGGCAATGTCACGGGGAACGAATGAGTTTGTAAATAAAAATTGTAAGAGTGCGCAGGTGAGTTATGAATTTCAGATTACTGCGGCACAGGTAAAGCGTTACCGGGTGGAGCGTGAGTTTAAAGCAGGTGAAAAAGGAACAAAATCCGGAAAGTGCAGACTTTTGGATGTGACAGATGGAGAGACTGTCTTAGAAGAATCTGTGACAGGTGTGGATCGTGCCTGTGTGGAGATTATCGGTCTGACTGCAGATGACTTTATGCGGACGGTTGTTTTGCCACAAGGGAAATTCAGTGAATTTTTAAAGGTGAGTGGAAAAGACCGAAGAGAAATCTTAGAGCGCCTCTTTCGTCTGGAGGAGTATGGTGTGCGTCTGGAGGAACGCATCGCCTCTGCAATCAAAAAAGAGCAGTCAGAGCACACAAGACTCTGCGGACAGGCGGAGGTCTACGGAGACTGTAGTGAAGAAGAGCTAAGAGATGCACGGGAGCGAAAAGATAACTATCAGACTGAGATTGAGTTGCTTGAAAAGGCATTGCGGGAACGTCGTAAAGAGGCGGAAATTTATAAAGAAATATGGAATCTTCAAGAAGAACAGCAGGTATTAAAGCAGAAAGAGAAAATGCTTTTTGAAAAGGAACAAATCATTGAAGAGAAAAAAAGGAGCCTGATGTTGTCTGATAAAGCGGGGCATGTCATGCCTATTCTTCGTTCGGTGACTGAACTGGAATACAAAGAAACAGAACTCTTGCAGAAATTGGAACAAGAGACGGCGCAGTATGAAAAACGGAAAGAAGATGTCAAAGTAAGAAAGGAACATTTCTCCAAGCTGGAGACAGAAAAAGAGTCAAAAGAGTCAGGACTTCTCTCCTCGATTGAGCGGGCAAAAGAAGCGCTAAAGGATTATCGGGAACTTCCGCAATTGCAAAAAGAGCAGAACTGCAGCGAAGCATTGTGGAATGAGAGCAGAACACAGGAGCAATCGCTCAAAGAAAAGGTACAAAAGACCCAGCTGAAAAAAGAGTCACAGACAGAAGAATTGCGAAAAACAGAAGAAATGCTGAGCCGGTGTATGATCACAAGTGAATACAGGGAGGCGTTGGAACAGTTTACGCTGCGCTACAATGAACTGACCGGCATTTTGAGGGAGCGAAAGGAAAAAGAGCAGAAGACAGACCAGAAGAAAGCGCAGTTGCAGGTACAAAAGCAGGAGATTGTCGCACTGAAAGAAAAGATGACGGTTCTCGAAAAGCAGCTGGAACTTTGGAAAGAAGAGGAAGCCGAGTTCAATAAGGACATGGAGCAGACTCAGATTTTGAATCTGAGGAAAAAACTCAAAAGCGGAGAGCCTTGTCCGGTCTGTGGTTCTCGTCATTTTGTATATGAAGAAAATGACGGTGGGGAAGAAAAAGGACAGGAAAGCGTTGACTTAGAAAAACTAGAGACATTAAGAAAGCAAATTGAGGACCGGGAGAGCGTTTATAAAGCAGCCGAGCAGGAATATCAAGTGAAGCAGAGCCTTCTCCTTGCAGCACAGGAAGAATGCAAGGAGCTTGAGGAAAAAACAGCGGCGATTGCAAAGGAGATGGAAGAGAAAAAAAATTCTTTGCAGGAAGAGCTTTTAGCATATGGTATTCAAAGTTTGAAAGCAGAAAGAGAGCGTGTGCGAAATCTGGATCAGGAAAGAGAAAGACTGGAAATTGAGCGAAATCGCATGTATAGACAGCAGACAGAAGTTGAGCAGATATTAGGTAGAGCTCAGGAGGAATGGAAAAATAAGGAGCAACAGACAAGACAATTGGAGATGCTGCTTATCCCGCTAAAAGAAAAAGTGACACAAAAGCAGGAGCAGATTCGGGCAAAGATTGGGACAGAGACGAATCCGGAAGTTTATTTGCAGACACTGGAAGACAGCCTTTCGAACCTGCGCAAGATATATCAGGAGGCAAAGCGCAAAAAAGAAGAAGCGGAGAATTTACTGAAACAAAGTGAAGAAGTATGGCAGATTTTGCAGGGCACAAAGACAGGTAATGAAGAGGCATTGAAAAATGCCCGCACATATCTGGAAGAGGAACTAAAACAGCAGGGATTTTTGAACCGGGAAGAAGTGAGAAAGGCATTATTAAGTAAAGAATGTCAGGAAAGATATCAGGAAGAGATTGAGGAATATGTGCGACAGCTGCAGCAGACACAGGCACAGATTGAGAATGTCGAAAAGCGTCTGGCTGGAAGAAAGGTCGAAAAAGAGATTTACGAGGAAGCGGTAACAAACTGTGAGATGCTGGATCGTGAAAAAAGGGAGAAAGAGGAGATACTGATTGCGACCAGACAGGAGATTAAAAGAATGGAGGAACACTTAAAACAGCAGTCTGAAATTCGAAAAGTGCTCTCAGAGATTGAACACCGTCTTGCGATTTTGGAAGACTTAAGAAGTGTGACAAGAGGGAAACGATTTGTAGAGTTTTTGGCGACAGAACGCCTGCGATATATTTCTAAAAGCGCATCCAAACGGTTGTATGAGATCACAAATGGCAATTATGAGCTGGAGATTAATGAGGATGGAGAATTTATCATTCGGGACAATAAGAACGGAGGCGTACGCAGACAGACTGCCACATTATCAGGAGGTGAGACTTTTGTCACTTCCCTGGCATTGGCGCTTGCGCTGTCGGCGGAGATTCAGCTAAAAGGGACAGCTCCGCTTGAATTGTTCTTTTTGGATGAAGGTTTTGGCTCATTGGATGATATGCTGCTTGATATCGTAATGGAGTCTTTGGAAAAGATACATAATGAGCACTTAAAAGTGGGGATTATCTCCCATGTGGAATCCGTAAAAGCACGAGTGCCAATTAGACTGATGGTGACTCCCGCTGAGACCGGAGTCAGTGGAAGCAGGGTAAATATTGAATATTCATAATCCGTACTGCTTGGACATACAGTAGTAAAACAGCCGATCATAGCTGTGAGAAATCAAAATGCGAGGAGGAAATGTATGTTTGAGCAAAAGTCGGCAAAGGAGACGATTTTAGAGCTCCATAGCAGTGCGCACAATGGATTAAGTGAGACAGAAGCAAGAAAAAGACTGGAACAAAATGGAAAAAATGAGCTGAAAGAAGGAAAGAAAAAATCTGTGGCGGAAGCATTTTTTGAGCAGTTGAACGATCCTCTGATCTATGTACTGCTTGTGGCGGTGATTATCTCGTTGCTGCTGCATGAGATAAGTGATGCGATGATCATTCTTGTTGTAGTCACAGTAAATGCAGTTGTCGGTGTCATTCAGGAAGGAAAGGCGCAAAAAGCTTTGGAAGCGCTCAAAGGGCTCACGATTCCAAAAGCCATCGTAAAACGTGAAGGAAGAAAAAGAGAGGTTTTATCCTCAGAACTGGTTGTGGGCGATATTGTATACTTGGATGCGGGAAGGCAGATTCCGGCGGATCTTCGTCTGCTGGAAACCGTCAGCATGAAGGTGGAAGAGTCTGCATTAACAGGGGAGTCACTTCCGGTGGAAAAGGATGCTTTGTTTCAGGCAAATCAAACATGTCCGGTCGGTGACCGGAAAAACATGGCATATATGTCTACTGTGGTCACATATGGAAGAGGAACAGGGATTGTCACTGCAGTAGGAATGGATACAGAGATTGGGAAAATCGCAGCGATGATTGACAAGGCTCCGCAGGAACTTACGCCGCTTCAAAAAAGGCTTGGGGATCTTGGGAAGCTGCTGAGTATTGTGGCTGTGGTTCTTTGTGCGGCGTTGTTTGCGATTGCTGTGATACAGAAGCGAGATATAGCGGATATGCTTATTACAGCGATATCGCTCGCCGTGGCAGCAGTGCCGGAAGGTCTTCCGGCTGTGGTGACAATCGTGCTGGCGTTGAGTGTCTCAAAGATGGTAAAGGTCCATACGATTGTCCGAAAGCTTCCTTCCGTGGAGACGCTGGGGGCAGTCGGTGTTGTCTGCTCGGACAAGACCGGAACGCTGACACAGAATAAGATGTCAGTCACAGCATGCTATGTAGATCAGCATATGTGTGATGCAGGCGGAGTAGATGCAAGAAAAAATCGTGAATTTCTGGAATGCTGTGTGCTGTGTAATAATGCAGCGGTTTCTGAGACAGAGCGAATTGGCGATCCAACCGAACTGGCATTAGTGGATTTTGCAGAAGCACATCATTTGAATCGAAAAGAACTTCGGACGGACATGCCAAGAATCGATGAGGTATCCTTTGATTCCAAACGGAAAATGATGACGACACTTCATCAAAGCCGACATGGAAAGATTTCTTATACAAAAGGGGCGGCAGACCGGGTGATTTCCAAATGTACACATATTCTGATCAACCAGAAACGGATACCGCTTACCGACATACATAAGAGGCAGATCATGATCGCGATGGAAGAGATGTCGGCGCAGGCGCTTCGGGTTTTGGCTATTGCCATGTGCCCGAATGTGACGGCGCCGAAAGAGGAGGGGCTTACATTTCTTGGGCTTACGGGAATGATCGACCCTGCGCGACCGGAGGCAAAAGAGGCGGTTCGGACGTTTCGGGAGGCAGCGGTAGATACAATCATGATCACAGGAGACCACGTTGATACAGCATTTGCCATTGCAAAGCAGCTTGGAATTGCGAACAAAATGAGTGAGTGTATGACGGGAGAAGAATTAGAGCGATTGTCTGCCGGTGAATTGCAAAGAAAACTAAGACAGACAAAAGTGTTTGCCCGTGTGGCACCGGAACATAAGGTGCAGATCGTAAAAGGCTTAAAAGCTTCCGGGAAGATTGTGGCAATGACAGGGGACGGGGTCAATGATGCCCCGTCTCTGAAAGCGGCAGATATCGGCATTGCCATGGGAGAGTCAGGAACAGATGTGGCAAAGAATGCATCCGATATGATTTTGACTGACGATAATTTTGCGACAATCGAAAAGGCGATTGAAGAGGGAAGAGGAATCTATGAAAATATCCGGAAATCCATTTTGTTTTTGCTGTCTTCCAACTTTGGAGAGATTATCACCATGTTTCTGTCTATTTTATGCGGACTTGCGTCTCCGTTAAAGGCAAGCCATATTTTATGGATCAATCTGATCACCGATTCGCTGCCGGCATTGGCTTTGGGCGTTGATGAAAACGATAAAAAGAGTTTGATGAGAAGACCTCCGAGAAAAGTACAGGAGAGTTTGTTTGCAAACGGAGGACTTTCTTGCACATTGTTTTATGGAATGCTGATCGCAGGAATCAGTCTGACTGCATTTTTAAAGCTGCCGATGGAACTGCTGACTGCAAGAAACGCAGTTGTAAGTTTAGAAAACCTGATGGTTGTATTGAAATCTCCGGAAATCTTAAATCGGGCACAGACATATGCGTTTACCGTGCTCGGCTTATCACAGCTTTTTCATGCAGTCGGTATGCGGGATGTGCATAAGTCTGTATTTTGTATGGATCACAGTGCAAACAAATTGATGATAGCTGCATTTTTCGTAGGGTTTGGGCTTCAGATACTGGTGACTGAGATCCCTTATATGGTGGAGATTTTTGGAACGGCAGCTTTGTCGATGGGAGAGTGGATTCAGCTTATTATTCTGTCCGCATTTCCGCTTATCGCACATGAAATTATGGTGCTGTTTTCGGTGGGAACAGTATTTGACCACCGCAGAGAGAATGTGGTATCCTATTAGAAAATAAAGAGATGTTTATTAAAAAAGGAGGGTAAAGTACCTATGAAAAAAGAAGATGTAAAGTATGGCGCGTACGTTCAGATTTTGAAAGAGGAGCTGGTGCCGGCAATGGGGTGTACAGAGCCAATCGCACTTGCATATGCCGCGGCGAAAGCAAGAGAAATACTGGGGAGTATTCCGGATAAGGTTGTGATTGAAGCAAGTGGAAGTATCATCAAAAATGTAAAAAGCGTCATTGTGCCAAACACGAATCATCTGAAAGGAATTCCGGCGGCTGCCACAGCGGGAATTATTGCGGGAAGAGCGGAGAAAGAACTGGAAGTGATTGCGCAAGTGACAGAGTCAGAGATTGAGCAGATGAAACAGTTTTTGCAGACGGCGGATATCAAAGTTGTACATGCAGACAATGGAATCACATTTGATATCATCGTGTCAGTTTACAAAGGAAGCTCCTATGCGAAAGTCAGAATTGCGAATTATCACACGAATATTGTGCTGATGGAAAAAGATGGAGAAGTGCTCTATGAAATAGCAGTCGAGGGAGAAAAGGAAGAGGGATTGACAGATCGAAATCTTTTGAATATGAAAGATATCTGGGATTTTGCGATGACTGTAGATGTGAAAGATATAAAAGAGACGTTAGACAGACAGATTGCATATAATACGGCAATTGCGGAGGAAGGCTTGAGAGGAGATTACGGCGCCAACATTGGAAGTGTGCTTTTGGATACGTATGGAGATGACATTCGTACAAGAGCAAAGGCAAAGGCGGCGGCAGGTTCTGATGCAAGGATGAACGGATGTGAACTTCCGGTGATCATCAATTCAGGAAGCGGCAATCAGGGAATGACTTCATCTATTCCTGTCATTGAATATGCCAAAGAGTTCGATGCGGATGAAGATACCTTGTACCGTGCGCTTGCTTTGTCAAATCTTGTTACAATCCACCAAAAGACCGGAATCGGACGTCTTTCTGCATACTGTGGAGCAGTCAGCGCCGGAGCAGGAGCAGGTGCGGGAATTGCATATCTCTGTGGAGGAGGTTATGAAGAAGTGATTCACACAGTTGTCAACGCACTTGCAATTGTCTCAGGGATTGTCTGTGACGGTGCGAAAGCGTCTTGCGCAGCAAAGATTGCATCTGCGGTGGATGCCGGGATTTTAGGCTATAATATGTATAAACGAGGACAACAGTTCTATGGCGGTGACGGAATTGTCACAAGAGGAGTGGAGGAGACGATTCAGAATGTGGGACGTCTCGGAAAACAGGGAATGAAAGAGACCAACGAAGAAATCATCAAAATCATGGTCGGTGAATAGAATAAAGAATGAGAAAAGAAAAGGGGAAAGCGTTTATGAAAAAAATAGTTGGAAGCCTGCCTTTTAAACTTGTTCTTGGAGTTGTGATTGGCATTTTAGTCGGACAGGTGGCAAATGAAGGTGTTATGAATGTTGTGGTTACGATCAAGTACATTCTGAATCAGGTGATCAATTTCTGTGTTCCTTTGATCATCATCGGATTTATCGCTCCGTCTATTACAAAACTAGGGAACAACGCGTCAAAAATGCTTGGTGTAGCTCTGGTGCTGGCATATGTTTCTTCGCTTGGGGCGGCGTTGTTTTCGATGGCGGCAGGATATGGACTGATTCCGCATTTGTCCGTTGATGCAAATGTAGAAGGGTTAAAAGAGCTTCCGGAAATCGTATTCCAGCTTGATATTCCTCAGATTATGCCAGTTATGAGTGCACTCGTATTTTCTGTGTTGATTGGACTTGCGGCCACATGGACAAAAGCGAAGACAATCACGACTGTTTTGGAGGAGTTTCAAAAAATTGTGCTGGATATCGTGACAAAAATTGTCATTCCGATTCTTCCGATTTTTATCGGATTTACTTTCTGTGCATTGTCATATGAAGGAACGATTACAAAACAGCTTCCGGTATTTATTCAGGTTGTGCTGATTGTTATGATCGGTCATTTTATCTGGATGGCATTGTTGTATGTGCTGGCAGGAATTTATTCAGGAGAAAATCCGTGGACAGTTGTAAAAAACTATGGACCTGCATATATTACGGCAGTTGGAACAATGTCTTCGGCAGCGACGCTTGCAGTGGCGCTTCGCTGTGCAAAAAAATCAGAATCACTTCGTGATGACATGGTGGATTTTGGGGTTCCGCTGTTTGCCAATATCCATCTGTGTGGCTCGGTTCTGACAGAAGTTTTCTTTGTGATGACGGTGTCAAAAATCTTATATGGGAATATTCCATCGCTTGGGACAATGCTGTTATTCTGTGTACTGCTTGGTATATTTGCAATCGGAGCGCCGGGAGTTCCGGGAGGAACGGTTATGGCATCTCTTGGATTGATCACGGGAGTGCTTGGGTTTGACGAGACAGGAACAGCGCTGATGCTTACGATTTTTGCACTGCAGGACAGCTTTGGAACAGCCTGCAATGTAACCGGTGACGGAGCGCTGACACTGATGCTGACAGGATATGCGAAGAAACATCACGTAGAAAAACAGACCATTTCTGTTGAGTTATAGGCTTGACAAGTGCAGTGAGACTTCCTATAATGTTCAGAGACGATAAGGGAGTAGTTAGCGTAATTACGTAGTATTGTCAACACACTGACAGTTTGACTGTCTGGCATTACTTTAAATAATGAGACTTATCCGTAGATATAAGGCTACGGGTAGGTCTTTTTGTTTGGAGTAATTGCAAGGAAACGAAAAGGAGAAAAGGGAAATGGGTATTGTAGAATTATTTTTAATTGCGGTAGGATTATCGATGGATGCATTTGCGGTTGCAGTCTGTAAAGGGCTGGCGGTGAAAAAATGTACGTGGGCGAAAGCGGGAATCGTAGGTCTGTATTTTGGAGTGTTTCAGGCTGGAATGCCGTTGATCGGATATGTTTTGGGCGTACAGTTTAAAGACTTTATCACATCAATCGACCACTGGATTGCGTTCATCCTTCTTGGGATTATCGGATTTAATATGGTGCGAGAGTCAAGAGAAGAGGAATGCGAGACGGCAAGCGAAGCGCTGGATGTGAAGACGATGATAGGACTTGCGGTTGCGACGAGCATTGATGCGCTGGCAGTCGGAGTGACATTTGCATTTCTTCAGGTGAAAATCGTGCCGGCAGTCAGCTTTATCGGAGTGACTACATTTATCATCTCGGTGGCAGGTGTGAAGATTGGGAATATCTTCGGGGCAAAGTACAAATCAAAAGCAGAACTTGCAGGAGGAATCATTTTGATTTTGATGGGAGTGAAAATATTGTTGGAGCATTTGGGATTCTTGGGATAATCAGAATCCCTTTTCGTTGCGTTTTTTTAGAATATTTGTTATACTTCTAAAAGATTAAGAAGAGGTGAACAGAAAATGAAATGGAATAAATTTAGATTGAAAACAACGACAGAAAGCGAAGATATCGTCAGCAGTATGCTGATGGATCTTGGAATTCAGGGCATTGAGATTGAGGACAAGATTCCGTTGACACAGTCTGATAAAGAGCAGATGTTTGTGGATATCCTTCCGGAGATTGAAGCAGATGACGGTGTTGCGTACATTAGTTTTTATCTGGAAGAGGACGAGGACAAAGAAGAGGTTCTTGCGAATGTAAAAAAAGAGTTGGAAGAGATGCGGGCATATACGAATGTGGGGGCGTGTACCATTGAAGAATCACAGACTGAAGATGTGGATTGGGTCAACAATTGGAAGCAGTACTTCCACCAATTTTATGTGGATGATGTGCTCATCATTCCGTCGTGGGAAGAGGTGAAACCGGAGGATGAGGAGAAGATGATCATTCACATCGATCCGGGAACTGCTTTTGGAACAGGAATGCATGAGACAACACAACTTTGTATCCGCCAGATTCGCAAATACGTGACACCGGATACGACAATTTTAGATGTAGGATGCGGAAGCGGGATTCTTGGAATGCTCGCCTTAAAATTCGGGGCAAAATATTCGGTTGGAACAGATTTGGACCCATGCGCTATCGATGCGACTTATGAGAACATGGAAGTAAACGGAATTACAAAGGAACAGTATGAAGTCATGATCGGAAATATCATCGATGACAAAGAAGTGCAGGATAAAGTTGGATATGAAAAATATGATATTGTCGTGGCGAATATTCTTGCAGATGTATTAGTTCCGCTTACACCTGTTATCTTACATCAGTTAAAGACAGGCGGCATTTATATCACAAGTGGAATTATCGATGCAAAAGAAGAGACAGTCGTGAAGGCAGTGAAAGAAGCAGGACTTGAAGTTTTGGAAGTGACATATCAGGGCGAATGGGTATCCGTGACGGCGAGAAAAAATTAGGAGAATCATTATGCATCAGTTTTTTGTGACACCTATGCAGGTGAAAGAGGATCATATCTATATAGAAGGTCTGGATGTGAATCATATTAAAAATGTGCTCCGCATGAAAGTGGGCGAAGCGTTAAAAGTCAGTGACGGAAACAACCGAAAGTATCTCTGTGAGATTGAGTCAATGACGGCGCAACAGGTCTGTGTCCGGATTGTAGAAGAACAGCAGGTGGATACGGAGTTACCGTCAAAAATATATCTTTTTCAGGGACTTCCGAAAAGCGATAAGATGGAATTGATCGTACAAAAAGCGGTGGAACTTGGAGCCTATGAGATTATACCGGTCGCAACAAAACGTGCGGTTGTAAAGCTCGACGAGAAAAAGGCGCTAAAGAAAGTGGAGCGCTGGAGAGGCATTGCAGAAAGCGGAGCAAAGCAGTCCGGGCGCAACGTGATCCCGAAAGTGACAAATGTGATGTCTTATAAAGACGCTCTGACATATGCGAGGGGATTGGATGTCCTTCTCATTCCATATGAACTTGCAGAGGGAATGAAAGAGACAAAGCAGGTGATAGAGGAAATCAAAAAAGGACAATCCGTCGGTATTTTTATTGGACCGGAAGGTGGATTTGAGACGCAGGAAGTAGAGGATGCCATTGCAAATGGAGCGAGAGCCATCACACTTGGCAAGCGGATTCTGAGAACGGAGACAGCAGGTCTTACGACACTGTCAATTTTGATGTATCACTTGGAAGAGTGACGACATAACTTATATAGTAAGAAAGAAAAACAGGAGAAGATCATGGAAGTTTATTTGGACAATTCTGCAACTACAAAATGTTATGAGAGTGTCAGAGACATTGTAGGAAAAGTAATGTGTGAAGATTACGGCAATCCGTCTTCAATGCACAAAAAGGGAGTAGATGCAGAAAAATATATAAAAGAGTCAAAAGAGACATTGGCGAAGCTTTTAAAAGTGCAGGAGAAAGAGATTTACTTTACTTCCGGAGGGACAGAGAGTGACAATCTGGCTCTGATTGGCTGTGCAAGAGCCAATCACAGAGCGGGAAAACATCTGATCACATCTTCTATCGAACATCCGGCAATCTTAAATACGATGCATTATCTGGAGGAGGAAGAAGGATTTCGAGTGACCTTCCTGCCGGTGGATAAGGATGGCAGAATCCGTTTGGATGCATTGAAAGAGGCACTTTGCGAGGATACTATTCTCGTGTCTGTCATGTATGTGAATAATGAGGTTGGTTCCGTGCAGCCGATTGAGGAAGCGGTGCAGATTGTGAAGAATTATAATAAAAACATTCTGTTCCATGTGGATGCGGTTCAGGGATTTGGGAAATACCGTATTTTTCCAAAGAGAATCGGAGTGGATATGATGTCGGTGAGCGGACATAAAATCCACGGACCAAAAGGAATCGGAGCGCTTTACATCAATGAAAAAGTAAAGATTAAACCAATTGTATTTGGTGGCGAACAGCAGAAAAATGTCCGCTCCGGTACGGAGAATGTTCCGGGAATTGCCGGACTTGGCGTTGCGGCAAAAGAGATTTATACCAATCTGGAACAAAAAGTGGAGACGATGAGGTCGCTTAAGAACTACTTTATAGAAGGAATTGCAAAGATTGAGGACACGACGATTCACGGACGAACCGATGAGACGAGCGCGCCGCATATTGTCAGTGTGGGATTTGCGGGAATTCGAAGTGAGGTACTATTGCATACGTTGGAAGAGAAAGGAATTTATGTATCTTCCGGATCTGCATGTGCATCAAATCATCCGGCAATCAGCGGTGTACTAAAAGGAATTGGAGCGGGAACAGAATATTTGGACGCGACACTTCGATTTAGTTTTTCTGAATTTACAACAAAAGAAGAAATTGACTATACATTGGAAACACTATATAATTGTGTACCGATGCTTAGAAAGTATACAAGACACTAAGAAATGATGGAACAAGACAAAAGAGAGGAAAATAAACGTATGATGTTTCAGGCTTTTTTGATAAAATATGGAGAAATTGGAATCAAGGGAAAGAACCGTTATCTGTTTGAAGATGCATTGATCAGACAGATGAAGTTCTCCCTTCAGGATGTGGAAGGAGAATTTCACATTCACAAATCACAGGGCAGAATTTATGTAGACTGTGAAGGATATTATGACTATGAGGAGACGGTGGATGCACTGAAAAGAGTGTTTGGAATCGTTGGGATTTGTCCGGTTGTTCATGTGGAAGACAAAGGATTTGAGGAACTGAAAAGAGAAGTTGTAGATTACATGGATAAGATGTATCCGGATAAAAATACGACATTCAAAGTGGAAGCGAGACGTGGAAAGAAAAGCTATCCGAAGAATTCTATGGAGATTAACTGTGATTTGGGAGAAGCAATCTTAGATGCATTTCCGGAGATTCGTGTCGATGTGCACAAACCGGCGATTAAATTAAATGTAGAGATTCGAGAGAAGATTTATATCTATTCTGAGATTATTCCAGGACCGGGAGGAATGCCGGTTGGAACAAACGGGAAAGCGATGTTACTATTGTCAGGCGGTATAGACAGTCCGGTGGCAGGCTATATGGTATCAAAACGTGGAGTTGCGCTGGAGGCGACATATTTCCATGCACCGCCGTATACAAGTGAACGTGCAAAACAAAAAGTAGTAGATCTGGCAAAACTAGTATCTAAATATTCAGGACCGATCAAGCTGAATATTGTCAACTTTACAGATATTCAGTTGTATATTTATGAAAAGTGCCCGCATGATGAGCTGACAATTATTATGAGAAGATATATGATGCGAATCGCAGAGCATTTTGCAAAAGAGAGCGGATGTTTGGGGTTGATCACAGGAGAAAGTATTGGACAAGTGGCGAGTCAGACAATGCAGAGTCTTGCTGCGACAAACGATGTGTGCACTCTTCCGGTATATCGTCCGGTTATCGGATTTGATAAACAGGAAATTGTAGAAATTGCAGAAAAAATTGATACATTTGAAACTTCAATCTTACCGTTTGAAGACTGCTGTACAATTTTTGTCGCAAAACATCCGGTGACAAAACCGAACATTAATATCATTAGACGCTCAGAAGAAAATCTGGCGGAGAAGATTGATGAATTATTTGAGACTGCAGTCAATACAGTGGAGACGATTGTTGTCAAACCTTAGATAAAATGTGGCAGTTCCAGCATGAAAGTTTGAAATAACGGAACTGCCGTAAAAAAGATGCCCTGCCAAAGGCGGAGCATCTTTGTCAATCCGATTATTATACTGTGTATGCAGATAATACTTCCATGATAGTATCTAAGTTAGCGTTATCAGCATGAATGTTTAAGGTGATCGGTTTAGATAAATCTAAGCTAAAGATTCCCATGATTGATTTTGCGTCGATAACATATCTTCCAGATACAAGATCAAAATCAGAATCAAATTTGCTGATATCATTTACAAATGATTTTACTTTGTCGATTGAATTTAAAGAAATATCTACTGTTTTCATTAGAAAAAACCTCCTTGAATTTTGTTTTGTTCTATGACTATCTTAAAATGGATGGACACAAAAGTCAAGAAATAAATTGCCAAAGAAAACTGCAACATTTTCGGCAAATTAAACATATATATAGAAAGGAAAAGAATATGAAAAAGGCAGCATTACATAATTTAGGATGTAAAGTAAATGCATATGAGACGGAAGCAATGCAGCAGCTTTTGGAGGAAAATGGATATGAGATCGTGCCGTTTAAAGAAGGCGCGGATGTGTATATTATCAATACTTGTACGGTGACTAACATGGCAGACAGAAAGTCCCGTCAGATGCTTCACCGTGCAAAAAAGATGAATCCGGATGCAATTGTAGTTGCGGCAGGATGTTATGTGCAGGCAAAAGAAGCAAGCGGAGAGATTGATGAGAGTATTGATATCGTTATCGGGAATAATAAAAAGAAAGATCTGATTCAGATTCTGGATGCATTTTATGAGGAAAAGCAAGGTCAAAATAAGGCTGTAATTGATATTAATCATACACACGAATATGAGCAGATGCACTTGAAAAAAACAGCAGAACACACAAGAGCATACATTAAAGTACAGGATGGATGCAATCAATTTTGCACCTATTGTATCATTCCGTTTGCGAGAGGAAGAGTGCGAAGTCGTGCGAAAGAGGATGTAGTTCGGGAAGTGACAGAACTTGCGGCAAATGGCTATCAGGAAGTTGTATTGACTGGAATTCACTTGAGCTCTTATGGCGTAGATTTAGAAAACGAGAATTTGCTTTCTCTGATTTTGTCAGTAAATGAGATTGAAGGCATTAAAAGGATTCGTCTTGGCTCATTAGAACCGCGTATTATTACAGAGGATTTTGTGAAAACGATTTCGGGTCTTGAAAAGCTATGTCCTCATTTTCATCTTTCACTGCAAAGCGGATGTGATGATACACTTCGCCGCATGAATCGAAGATATACTTCTGAGGAATATTATGAAAAATGCAAGTTGCTCCGCAAATATTTTGTAAATCCGGCTCTTACAACAGATGTGATTGTAGGATTTCCGGGAGAAACAGAAGAAGAATTTGAAAAATCAAAAGCGTTTATCGACAAAGTAGACTTTTATGAGACGCATATTTTTAAATATTCAAAACGGGAAGGCACAAAAGCAGCAGTGATGGAAAACCAGATTCCGGAGCAGGAGAAAGCGGCACGAAGCAATGTATTGCTTGCATTGGATCAAAAAAAGCGGGGAAAATATGAAGAACAGTTTGTTGGAACTACGGTAGAAGTTTTGATGGAAGAACAAGTGGAGATCGGTGGAGAGACCTATCAGGTAGGACATACAAAAGAGTATGTGAAAGTTGCATTAAAGACAGGAGAGAATTTGCAGAATCAGTTGGTAGATGTCCAAATTGATAATCATTCACAAATTATTCATTGAATTTTACTAAAAATTATATTAGAATAGAAAGTGAAGTAAACAAAAGGACGTGAGCAAATGAGTGAATTAAGTAACACACAATTTTTTCAAGTAGGGAACGCACCACAAATTCAGGCAAAAGAAATTCTTGAAATTGTGTATAAAGCTCTGCGGGAAAAAGGATACAATCCGGTGAATCAGATTGTCGGCTACATTATGTCTGGAGATCCTACATATATTACAAGTCATAATGGGGCAAGAAGTTTGATCATGAAGATGGAACGAGATGAATTGGTAGAAGAGATGCTGAAGTCGTATATTGAGCATCATTCTTGGGAATAAAATAATTATGAGAGTGATGGGATTAGATTATGGCTCGAAGACAGTGGGAGTGGCGGTAAGCGATCCACTTGGAATTACAGCTCAGGGAATAGAGACAATTCATCGGAAAGCGGAGAACAAGTTACGTCAGACACTTGCTCATATTGAAGAATTGGCGAAAGAATACGAAGTGGACAAACTTGTGCTTGGCTTTCCAAAGCATATGAATAATACAATAGGTGATCGTGCGGAAAAATCTTTGGAATTAAAAGCGATGCTGGAGAGACGGACAGGTCTTCCAGTTATTATGTGGGATGAACGTCTGACGACTTTAGAGGCAGAACGGACATTGATTGAAAGTAAAGTAAGACGCGAAGACCGGAAAAAATATGTGGACAAGATAGCGGCAGTTTTTATATTGCAGGGATATTTGGATTCAGTTCGTATGAATCACGAATAAGATGAAAGAATTCTTAAGGAGAGTTTATGGAAAAAATTAAATTTGTGTTTGATGACACAAAAGATGAAGTAGAGTTTTTTGTGCTGGAACAGACAAAAGTAAATGGAAATTCGTATATTTTAGTAACGGATTCCGAAGAAGATGAGGCGGAGTGTCTTATTTTAAAGGATACAAGTGCGGCAGAAGACGTGGAGAGTCTCTATGAAGTGGTAGAAGACGAAACTGAGCTTATGGGAGTACTGAAAGTATTCGAGGAACTATTAGAAGATATTGATATTGATATGTAACAGATGGCTGCATTTTGAGGAGACACTATGTCAATTAATCAGGAAAAGTTTAAAGAAATGTTAAAAGCCAAGGGATTGAAGGTGACGAATCAGAGATTAGTTGTTTTAAAAGTATTGGATAAGCATCGAGATATCCATATGGCAGCAGAAGATATTTATAAATTAGTGAAAGCAGAATGTCCGGATATCGGACTTGCTACAGTGTATAGAACGGTACAGTTGTTGTTAGAGATGCAATTGGTGGATCGAATTAATTTAGATGACGGATGTGTACGGTATGAGATCGGACATTTGGTGGATGGAGAGTCGAAGCATACACATCATCATTTGATTTGTAGAGATTGCGGAAAGGTGTTGTCATTTAACGATGATCTTTTGGAAGAATTAGAAAACCATATAGAAAGAATGATGGGATTCCGTGTGTTAGACCACGAATTGAAATTCTATGGACAATGTAAGGACTGCGTCAAAAAAAGTGCGGAAAAAGTTACATAAAACACATGGAGGTGTAAATTTGAAAAGAGAAAGTAACTCAAAATTGAAAATCATTCCACTCGGCGGTTTAGAGCAGATTGGAATGAATATTACTGCCTTTGAATATGAAGACAGTATTATTATTGTGGATTGCGGCTTAGCATTCCCGGAAGATGATATGCTCGGAATTGACCTTGTCATTCCTGATATCACGTATTTAAGAGATAATATTAAAAAAGTAAAAGGATTTGTCATTACACATGGACATGAGGATCATATCGGTGCCTTGCCTTATGTGTTGAAAGATATGAATCTGCCTGTATATGCGACAAAGTTGACGATGGGCATTATTGAGAATAAGTTAAAGGAGCATAACCTGCTTCGCAGTACAAGAAGAAAAGTAGTGCGTCACGGACAGTCAATTAACTTAGGGCAGTTTCGTATTGAATTTATTCGTACGAACCACAGTATTCAGGATGCGGCAGCACTTGCAATTTATTCGCCGGCGGGAACTGTAGTACACACAGGTGACTTTAAGGTAGATTATACACCGGTATTTGGCGATGCCATTGATTTGCAGAGATTTGCAGAGATTGGTAAAAAAGGTGTTTTGGCGATGATGTCAGATAGTACGAATGCAGAGAGACCGGGATTTACGATGTCAGAGCGAACAGTTGGAAAGACATTTGATCAGATATTTGCGGAACACCGTAATACAAGAATTATTATTGCGACATTTGCGTCCAATGTAGACCGAGTACAGCAGATTATTAACTCTGCATATAAGTACGACAGAAAAGTAGTTGTGGAAGGACGCAGTATGGTCAATATTATCTCGACAGCGTCAGAGCTTGGATATCTTCACATTCCGGACAAGACATTGATTGAGATTGACCAGCTGAAAAATTATCCGGACGAAAAGACAGTTTTGATCACGACAGGAAGCCAGGGAGAGTCAATGGCGGCGTTGTCACGCATGGCTGCGGACATTCACAAAAAAGTGACGATCAAGCCGGGAGATACTGTTATTTTCAGTTCTAATCCAATTCCGGGGAATGAAAAGGCAGTGTCGCGTGTGATTAATGAATTGTCGCAGAAGGGGGCGGATGTCATTTTTCAGGATGCACATGTATCCGGACATGCCTGTCAGGAAGAATTGAAATTGATTTATTCTTTGTTGAAACCCCAATATGCTATTCCGGTGCATGGAGAATATCGCCATTTGAAGGCAAATGCAAAGTTGGCAGAGAGTCTCGGAATTCCAAAAGAAAATATTTTTATTATACATTCCGGAGATGTGCTTGCTTTGGATGAAAAAGAGGCGAAAGTTATAGATAAAGTGCATACAGGAGCAATTCTGGTCGATGGACTCGGTGTCGGAGATGTGGGAAATATTGTGTTACGCGATCGTCAGCATCTGGCGGAAGATGGTATTTTAATCGTTGTTCTTACGTTAGAAAAGAGAACGAATCAGCTTCTTGCGGGACCGGATATTGTATCCAGAGGATTTGTGTATGTAAGGGAGTCTGAGAGTCTGATGGAAGAGGCAAGACAGGTTCTTCAGGAAGCGCTGGAGAAGTGTCTGACGAACCGAAATGCAGATTGGAGCCGTATTAAGCTTGTGATACGCGATACCATGAATGAATTTATTTGGAAGAGAACGAAGAGAAAACCAATGATTCTTCCGATTATTATGGATGTATAGAATTAGAGAGAAAGGCGGGGAAAGTGATTTCTCCGTCTTTGGTTTCGTTATGAATAGAGGAAGGTAAGGAACATGATAGTAGATGAACGTATGGTGACGTTTATTCATTCGCTGGAGACGGAAAACAGTGAGATACTAGAGACGATCGAGAAGGAAGCACTCGATACTTATGTGCCGATTATCCGAAAGGAGATGCAGAGCTTTTTGAAGGTACTTTTGCGGATCAAAAAGCCGATGCGGATATTGGAGGTTGGAACAGCAGTTGGATTCTCCGCACTTCTGATGAGTGAATATGCTCCTGAGAATTGCAAGATTACAACAATCGAAAAATATGAAAAGCGGATTCCAATCGCCCACGAGAATTTTAAAAGAGCAGGGAAAGAAGAACAGATCACACTGCTTGAGGGGGATGCATTGGAAATCTTAAAATCACTTGATGAGACGTATGATTTTATTTTTATGGATGCGGCGAAAGGGCAGTACATTTATTATATGCCGGAAGTGATCCGTTTGTTGGAACATGGAGGTGTGCTGGTGTCAGACAATGTGCTGCAAGAGGGAGATATTATTGAGTCCCGGTTTGCGGTGGAACGCAGAAATCGCACGATCCACAGCAGAATGAGAGAATATTTATATGAATTGAAACACCATAAATTATTGGAAACTTCCATTATCCCATTGGGAGATGGAGTAGCACTTAGTACAAAGATAAGAGAGGAATAAAAAATGGCAAGACATCCTGAATTATTAATTCCGGCAAGTAGTCTGGAAGTATTGAAAACAGCAGTCATGTTTGGAGCCGATGCGGTATATATCGGAGGAGAGGCGTTTGGACTTCGCGCAAAAGCAAAGAACTTTTCGATGGAAGATATGCGGGAAGGAATCGCATTTGCCCATGAGCATGATGTGAAAGTGTATGTGACCGCAAATATTTTAGCTCACAATGATGATTTGGAAGGCGTGAGGGAATATTTTCAAGAGTTGAAAGAAATCAAACCGGACGCACTCATTATCGCTGATCCTGCAATTTTTGAGATCGCGGGCGAGATCTGTCCGGAGATAGAGCGTCATATCAGCACGCAGGCAAATAACACAAATTACGGTACATTTAATTTTTGGCATAAGCTTGGCGCAACCCGTGTGGTTACAGCGAGAGAATTGTCTTTGGAGGAAATCAGAGAGATCCGTGCAAATATTCCGGATGATCTGGAGATTGAGACATTTGTACATGGTGCAATGTGTATTTCCTATTCAGGACGCTGCCTTCTGAGTAATTTTATGGTCGGAAGAGATGCGAACCGAGGAGCATGTACACATCCGTGTCGATGGAAGTATTCAATCGTAGAGGAGACAAGACCGGGCGAAGTGATGCCGGTATTTGAAAATGAAAGAGGCACTTATATTTTTAACTCGAAAGATTTATGCATGATCGAGCATATTCCGGAACTTTTGGAGTCTGGAATTGACAGCTTGAAAATTGAAGGTCGTATGAAGACAGCGCTTTATGTGGCGACTGTTGCAAGAACATACCGTAAGGCAATCGACGATTATCAAAAAGATCCGAAACTTTACGAAGAGAATATGCCATGGTATTTGGAACAGATATCTAATTGCACATATCGTCAGTTCACCACCGGATTTTTCTTTGGAAAGCCAGATGAGACAACACAGATATACGACAGCAATACCTATGTGAAGGAATATACCTATCTTGGTATTATCGGAGAAGAAAAAGAGGGAACCTATCGGATTGAACAGAGAAATAAATTCTCTGTCGGAGAGGCGATCGAGGTGATGAAGCCAAATGGCGACAACATTGAAGTGACTGTAAAACGGATTCTTACAGAGGACGGAGAGGAGCAGGAAAGTGCACCGCATCCGAAACAGGTGTTGTATGTGGATTTGGGAATCAAAGTGGATGCATATGATATTTTAAGACGACGTGAACCATAAGAAATTGTGACAGTTAGAACTGCGGGATTCTAAAAAAATTCCCGCAGTTTTTCTATTGCACTTTTTTCAATACGAGACACATAGGAACGAGAAATACCAAGCTGAGCGGCGATTTCCCGCTGTGTACACTCCTCATCATCGTAGAGGCCGTATCGCATTTTTAAAACAAGACGTTCACGAGGTGAGAGCTCAGATTCAACTTTTGTATAGAGAGTTTTGATATCCTCTTTGAGAGCAACTTTTGTCTGCGCATCATCGTCGTCAGTTTCTATAATGTCAAAAAGCTGGATTTCATTTCCTTCACGGTCGGTGCCAATGGGTTCATAGAGAGAAATCTCTTTCGACACTTTCTTTTTGCTGCGCAGCATCATCAAGATCTCGTTTTCTATACACCTTGCGGCATAGGTTCCGAGGCGGTTGTTTTTATCCGGATTGAAGGTTGCAACTGCTTTGATTAGTCCGATGGTTCCGATGGAGATCAAATCTTCCGGATCATCATCTAAGTATTGATATTTTTTGATGACGTGGGCGACGAGGCGCAAGTTCCGCTCGATCAAGATGTGTTTCGCCTCAAGGTCACCTTCGATATATTTTTGTATATAGTATTGTTCTTCGGCTGCAGTTAGGGGAGTTGGAAATGATTTCAAGGAAAACACCTCTTAGCGTATTTAATATAATGTATGAGCGGACAAAAATATTTGTGCTTTTCCACTTGTAAATATTGACAATGAATGAGAAGTGTGCAAAAATAAGGACACTATATTTCAGAAGATTTTCTGTCTTCTATAGTAATATCCGGCAGTTCTGCCAGAGATTTCAACTAAGAAAAAAGGAATAAAGAAAGGAGCGTGCAAATGATTGTTTAGCACAGTGTTATCCGCTGCACTACAAGGGTTACAGGTAGAATTTATTGATGTGGAGGCGGATTTAAGCAATGGATTACCGATGTTTCATATGGTGGGCTATTTATCATCAGAAGTAAAAGAGGCAGGAGAGCGGGTACGAACGGCAATTCGCAATTCGGGGCTTGTGCTTCCGGCGAAGAAGATTGTTGTGAATCTTTCCCCGGCAGATGTCAGAAAGAGAGGTACGGCATTTGACCTTCCGATAGCGGTGGCAATTTTGGCGTCACTTGGATTGGTAGGGCAGGAGAGGCTTGCAAAAACGGTTTTTGTTGGGGAGCTAAGCCTTGACGGAAGGGTGAGAAGTGTTCCGGGGATTCTGCCGATTGCCTTGGAGGCGAAAAAGCATGGTTTTCAAGCTTGCGTGGTATCAAAAGAAAATGAAAGTGAAGGAAAGCTTGTCGAGGGAATTGAAGTGATCGGAGTGGAAAATTTAAAAGCGGCATGCGATGTGCTCAATGAGGGCGTTGCTGCAGATCCGACGGAGACAAGAACGATGAGAGATGCAGGAGAGCATACATACGAATTGGATTATCAGGATATCAAAGGGCAAAAGCTTGCAAAGCGAGCGGCGGAGGTGGCAGTTGCAGGGAACCACAATATGTTGATGATCGGACCGCCGGGAGCAGGAAAAACAATGATTGCAAAACGGATACCGACGATTTTGCCACCGCTTACAAAAGAAGAAAGCATGGAACTGACGAAGCTTTACAGTATTGTTGGAGGGCTGAATGCGAACAGGCCATTGATTTTGGAGCGACCATTTCGAGAAGTTCATCATACAGCGACAAAGTCTGCGTTGATCGGGGGTGGTTTGATACCTCGGCCGGGAGAGATTAGTCTGGCGGATAAGGGTGTTTTATTTTTGGATGAGATTGCAGAATTTCAAAAGCCGGTGTTGGAGATGCTAAGACAACCACTTGAGGAACATTTTATAAAAATTATAAGGAATCGAGGTGTGTATCATTTCCCGGCAGAATTTTTGTTGGTGGCAGCCATGAATCCTTGTCCTTGTGGAAACTATCCGAACTTGAATAAATGTCTCTGTACGTCGACTCAGATTCAAGCGTATTTAAGTAAGATCAGCCAACCGCTATTGGATCGAATTGATATCTGTGTCGAGGCAGAACGAGTGGCTTATGAGGATTTACAAGGAGCCCGTGAAGAGTCTTCAAATGATATCAGAGAGCGTGTGATCATGGCAAGGGAAAGGCAAAAAGAACGGTACAAAGGGGAAAGTATTACAACAAATTCGCAGTTGAATGCAGAGAAGATAAAGCAATACTGTATTCTTGGAAGCGAGGAGGAGAAGATGATGAGGCAGGCGTTTGAAAAGTTAAATCTCACAGCGAGAATGTATCATAAAATCCTCTGTGTCGCCAGAACAATTGCAGATTTGGAGGGTGAGGAGAAAATCGGTTTGGCGCATTTGAGAGAGGCAACCGGATACCGGACATTGGATAAAAAATATTGGGGCAGGTGACAACATGAAATACGAATATTGGTTTGCAAATATAAAAGGAATTGGCAATCAGAAAAAGAAAAAAATTCGAGAGCGCTTGGCGAGTGCACAAGAATTATATTATATAGAAGAAACAGGCTTACAAGAACTTGGAGTGGAAGAAAAGGATGCTCAAATTATTCGGAAAAGTATAGAAACATGGGATTTGGAACAAGAATATGAGAGGATCCAACAGAAGAAAATTCAGTTTTATCCGTTTTTTCACAGTGCTTATCCAGAGAAATTAAAACGGATCAGTTCACCGCCATATGCACTGTATGTAAAGGGAAGACTGCCAAAAGAAGACAGGCTTTCAGTAGCGATTGTAGGAGCAAGAGAATGCAGTCCTTATGGGAAAGAATTAACAAAGGAATTTGCAAAAAAACTGGCAAGTGTCGGAGTACAGATTATCAGCGGCATGGCAAAAGGAATTGACGGTGCAGGACAGATTGGAGCATTGGAGGAGGGAGGAGATTCCTATGGGGTTCTGGGCTGCGGGGTAGATATTTGTTACCCTAGAGAACATATCGAACTTTATACGGAACTGGAAAGAAGAGGCGGGCTTTTATCAGAGCAACCAATCGGGACAAAGCCACTGCCACAGTTCTTTCCGGCGAGGAATCGAATCATCAGCGGTATGTCAGATATCGTACTTGTGATGGAGGCGAGAGAAAGAAGTGGATCTTTGATTACAGCAGATATGGCGTTGGAACAGGGAAAAGATATTTATGCACTGCCGGGACCGATAAACAGCCAGTTGAGCAGAGGGTGCAACAGCCTGATTAAACAAGGTGCGGGGGTATTGTTATCGCCGGAGGAGTTCCTAGAAGAATTATCATTTGTTTGTGAAGAAAAGATGAAAAAATTGGAAGAAAATAAAATAGCACTTGAAAGTCCAGAAAATTTGGTGTATAGTTGTCTCGATTTGTATCCAAAGAACTTGAACGAATTGGCAGATATTACAGACATGAAGATAGCGACACTGATGAATGTGTTAGTAAGTTTAGAGTTGCAAGGATATGTTCGTGAAATTTCAAAAAATCATTATATCAGATTGAAATAGAGAGAATCATAGTGGAGGAATTATCAATGGCACGTTATCTTGTAATCGTAGAATCTCCTGCGAAAGTAAAGACAATCAAAAAATTTTTGGGCAGTAATTATGTTGTCACTGCTTCTAATGGGCATGTACGTGATTTGCCAAAGAGCCAGCTTGGAATCGATGTAGAGCATGATTTTGAACCAAAATATATTACCATACGCGGGAAAGGAGACATTCTTGCAAATTTAAGAAAAGAAGTAAAAAAAGCGGATAAAGTATATCTTGCAACTGACCCTGACCGTGAGGGAGAAGCGATTGCATGGCACTTGTCGAAGGCATTAAAGTTAGAAGACAAAAAAATGTATCGGATCAGCTTTAATGAAATTACAAAAAATGCGGTAAAAGCTTCAATCAAAGATGCAAGAGAGATTGATATGAATCTGGTGGATGCACAACAGGCAAGAAGAGCGTTGGACCGTATTGTGGGTTATAAGATCAGTCCGTTACTTTGGGCAAAAGTAAAGCGAGGACTAAGTGCAGGGCGCGTTCAGTCAGTAGCGCTTCGTATCATTGCAGACCGTGAAGAAGAGATCAATGCATTTATTCCAGAAGAATATTGGACTTTAGATGCAAAGATAAAAGTAGAAGGAGAGCGAAAGCCCCTCCTTGCAAAATTTTATGGAACAGATAGAAAAAAAATGATCATCCACTCGAAAGAAGAATTGGAACAGATCATGAAAGTGGTCGAAAGTGCACAATATTACGTAGATGACATCAAAAAGGGTGAGCGGACAAAGAAAGCACCGCTTCCGTTTACGACAAGTACATTACAGCAAGAAGCATCAAAAGTGCTAAATTTTGCAACGCAGAAGACAATGCGAATTGCGCAGCAGCTCTATGAGGGGATCGACATCAAAGGAAGTGGAACAGTCGGTGTAATCACGTATCTCCGTACAGATTCAACAAGAATTTCCGCGGAAGCAGATGCGAATGCAAGAGAATATATTGCACAGAATTATGGAGAGAACTATGTATCGGCGGTGGCAAAAAAGGCAGATGACGGGAAGAAAATTCAGGATGCACATGAAGCAATACGCCCGACAGATATTACAAGAACACCGGCAACTTTGAAAGACTCCCTTACAAGGGATCAGTTTCGATTGTATCAGTTGATCTGGAAACGATTTGCGGCAAGTAGAATGAACCCGGCAAAATATGAGACTACATCTATTAAGATTGCAGCTGGGGAGTATCGTTTTTCTGTTGCGGCATCCAAAAATGTATTTGAAGGATTTCGGGCTGTTTATGTGGAATCGGATGAAGAAAAAGAAGAAAACAATGTACTTGTAAAGAGCATAGATAAGGATTCCAAACTTACCAAAGAGGAACTGGAACCAAAGCAGCATTTTACACAGCCTCCGGCACATTACACAGAGGCATCTCTTGTAAAGGCGTTGGAAGAGCTTGGAATCGGGCGGCCAAGTACGTATGCACCGACGATTTCAACGATCATTGCAAGAAGATATGTGGCTAAGGAAAATAAAAATCTTTATATGACAGAGATTGGTGAAGTCGTAAATAATATCATGAAACAATCGTTTCCAAGCATCGTAGATGAGAATTTTACAGCAAATATGGAAGGACTGCTTGATATGGTTGCAGAAGGAAAAGTTGCATGGAAGTCTGTAATCAGTAATTTCTATCCAGATTTGGAAGAAGCAGTGCAAATAGCTGAAAAAGAGCAGGAAAGTGTCAAGATTGAAGATGAAGTGACGGATGTAATCTGTGAAGAATGTGGAAGAAACATGGTGATTAAATATGGACCACACGGAAGATTTCTTGCCTGCCCGGGATTTCCAGAGTGTAGAAATACAAAACCGTATCTTGAAAAAATCGGTGTACCATGTCCGGTTTGTGGAAAAGATGTGGTTCTTCGAAAGACAAAAAAAGGAAGAAAATATTACGGATGTGAAGATAATCCAACTTGTGAATTTATGTCATGGCAAAAGCCATCTAAGGAGAAATGTCCAAAGTGTGGAAGCTATATGGTGGAAAAAGGCAATAAACTGCTCTGTTCAAATGAAGAATGTGGGTACAAAACAGATATAAAATGATGAAAAAAGTGAATGAAATGTTGAAAAAAAATAAATTGTATGATAACATACAACTATACACATGTTTTTTCTGAGTTGTGTGTATGATTAAGTAAATAGTTCGTAAAATCAAGTGTTCACATAATGGAGGCGAAGATATGAGTGTACAATTATTGGATAAGACTAGAAAAATTAACAGACTATTGCACAATAACAATTCAAGTAAAGTCGTTTTCAACGATATCTGTGAGATATTAAATGAGATTCTCGCATCGAATGTATTAGTGGTGAGCAAAAAAGGAAAAGTGCTTGGAAGTGGTCAGTGGAAAGATGTGGAAATAATACATGAGCTGATTGATAATCAAGTTGGAAGCCACATCGATGAGATGCTCAATGAGAGATTGCTCAGTATTTTGTCAACCAAAGAAAATGTGAATCTTCAGACACTTGGATTTTCACCAGAGGTTGTCAAAGGATATCAGGCAATCGTGACACCAATCGATATTGCGGGAGAAAGACTTGGAACGTTGTTCATTTATAAAAAAGATGAACTCTACGAGATTGATGATATTATTCTGAGTGAATACGGAACCACAGTTGTAGGCTTGGAGATGCTTCGTTCTGTCAATGAAGAGAGTGCGGAAGAGATTCGAAAAGAGCAGATTGTACAGTCGGCGATCAGCACACTTTCCTTTTCAGAATTGGAAGCAATCATTCATATTTTTGATGAACTGGAAGGAACAGAAGGAATTCTTGTGGCGAGCAAGATTGCAGACAGGGTTGGGATTACACGATCTGTTATCGTGAATGCGCTTCGGAAATTCGAAAGTGCCGGAGTAATAGAATCGCGTTCATCTGGTATGAAGGGAACATATATTAAAGTGGTAAATGATTATATTTTTGAAGAGTTAGATGCAATCAAAAAGAAAAAAATGAAATAGCAATAAAAAAGGGGGTCAGAGTTCTGACTCCCTTGAATTATACAAGGAGAGGAAATATGTACGAAGGAAAAAAAGCAGAGCTAGAAATGAAAAGGATGATTCTTGTAGGAGGAATATTGGAATCAAAAGTATTTCAATGTAAAATTTTAGCGTATCACGCAGAGGAGGAACGCGTATATTTATTATTAGAAGAAGACTCACTTGAGGACATCTTATTAGATGCAGTATATGAATTTCGGATAGAGACAGGTAGAGCCTGGCATGTTTGTGAGGGGAGAATTCAAGAGAGATATTACAATGAGCAGGGAAAAATTTTAGAATTTCAAATAGAAAATGGATTTTATAAAAATAGTATAAAGTCTGTTGACAAACCAGAAGTGGAGTGATATTTTATAATTAAAGCGAGATTAGCACTCGAATAAAGCGAGTGCTAATAAACTGATAACATAGTATGAAGGAGGCAGTTTGATATGAAATTAGTACCATTGGGAGACAGAGTCGTATTAAAACAATTAGAAGCAGAGGAGACAACCAAATCCGGAATCGTATTGCCGGGACAGACAAAAGAAAGACCTCAGCAGGCTGAAGTTGTTGCAGTAGGACCAGGTGGAATGGTTGATGGAAAAGAAGTGACAATGCTCGTATCAGAAGGAGATCAGGTTATCTATTCAAAATATTCCGGAACAGATGTAGAATTAGATGGAGAAGAATATATTGTTGTAAAACAAAGTGATATTTTAGCTGTTATTAAATAATAGAAAGATAGTAGGAGGCAAATAATCATGGCAAAAGAGATTAAATATGGAGCAGAAGCCAGAAGTGCTTTGGAAGCTGGTGTAAATCAATTGGCAAATACAGTAAGAGTAACATTAGGACCAAAAGGAAGAAATGTTGTACTTGACAAATCTTTTGGGGCACCGCTTATTACAAATGATGGTGTGACAATCGCAAAAGAAATCGAGTTGGAAGATGCATTTGAAAACATGGGTGCGCAGTTAATCAGAGAAGTTGCAGCAAAAACAAATGATGTTGCTGGAGATGGAACAACAACAGCAACAGTTTTGGCACAGGCTATGGTTCATGAGGGGATCAAGAATCTTGCAGCAGGTGCAAATCCAATCGTGCTTCGTAAAGGTATGAAAAAAGCAACTGATGCAGCGGTTGAAGCAATTGCATCTATGAGCAGTAAAGTGGAAAGTAAAGAGAGAATCGCAAATGTTGCGGCAATTTCAGCAGGAGATGTAGAAGTTGGAGAAATGGTAGCAGATGCAATGGAAAAAGTATCCAATGATGGTGTAATTACAATCGAAGAATCTAAGACAATGAAGACAGAATTGGATTTAGTAGAAGGTATGCAGTTTGACCGTGGATATATTTCAGCATATATGGCTACAGATATGGAAAAAATGGAAGCAAACTTAGACGATCCATACATTCTGATCACAGATAAAAAGATTTCTAACATTCAGGATTTATTGCCACTGTTAGAGCAGATTGTACAGTCAGGAGCAAGACTTCTTATCATTGCAGAAGACATTGAAGGAGAGGCACTTACAACATTGATCGTAAACAAATTACGTGGAACATTCAACGTAGTTGCAGTAAAGGCACCTGGATATGGCGACAGAAGAAAAGCAATGTTGGAAGATATTGCAATCTTAACAGGCGGACAGGTGATTTCAGAAGAACTTGGATTGGACTTAAAGGAGACGACACTTGATCAGTTAGGACGCGCAAAATCTGTAAAAGTACAGAAAGAAAACACAGTCATTGTAGATGGTATGGGTGACAAAGATGCAATCAATGGTCGTGTTGCGCAGATGAAAGCGCAAATTGAAGAGACAACATCTGAATTTGATAAAGAAAAATTACAGGAAAGACTTGCGAAACTTGCAGGCGGTGTAGCTGTTATCCGTGTCGGTGCAGCGACAGAGACTGAGATGAAAGAAGCAAAACTTCGCATGGAAGATGCACTTTCTGCAGCGAGAGCAGCAGTGGAAGAAGGTATTGTTGCAGGGGGTGGCTCTGCTTATATCCATGCAGCAAAACAGGTTTCAAAACTTGCAGATGAACTGGAAGGTGATGAAAAAACAGGTGTGAAAATCATCCTGAAAGCTTTGGAAGCACCACTGTTCCACATTTCAGCAAACGCAGGTTTGGAAGGTTCTGTAATTATCAACAAAGTAAGAGAACAAGAACCTGGAATTGGATTTGATGCATATAACGAAGAGTATGTAGATATGGTGAAAGCAGGAATCCTTGATCCGGCGAAAGTGACAAGAAGTGCATTGCAGAATGCGACAAGTGTTGCATCTACATTGTTGACAACAGAATCAGTGGTTGCAAATATCAAAGAAGATGCACCGGCTATGCCGGCAGGCGCACCAGGAATGGGTATGATGTAATCAATACTATAAAATCAGAAGGCGGAGCTGTGAGACAGTTCCGCCTTCTGATTTTATGATAATTTAATTATAAGAAAGCTTGTAGAGTATGTTGAAGTTGTGTTACAATAGCAATAATATGAATTTATAAGTGGAGGTTAGTATGAGTGATTATTATACAGAACAATTAGTAAAACAAAAAACAAAGGCATCATCTGTGATAGCAAAGATAGCATTGATAGCAGTTACAGTGCTGTCGTTTTTTCTTGTACTGCTGTTTCCGATGGCGATGATTCTTCCGGTTATAATGGTTGTTTTGGATATCGTCTTATTCAAGCGCTTTGATCTGGAATTTGAATATTTGTATGTCAACGGAGATCTTGATATTGACAAGATCATGGCAAAACAAAAAAGAAAACGAGTGTTTGAGACAAATGTAAGAGACATGGAAGTACTTGCGCCTACAGGCTCTATTGAACTGCAGCAGTATCAGAGAACAAAGACATATGATTTTAGTTCCGGAGTGGAAGGCGCGAGAACATATGAGATGGTGACAACCTCTCAGGGACAGACTGTGAAAATTATTTTTGAGCCAAATAAAACGATTTTGGAAGGTATGAAAATGCTTGCGCCAAGAAAAGTGTTTATTTAGTCTTGACAGAAACAAATCTTTTTTGTAATATAACACTACCTTATAAAAAACGTTTGTATAAGGGAATATTTATAAGTATTCCTTATTAGTGTATTATTATACAATAATCAGACCAAAAAGAGAAAGAGAGGATGAAAGATCATGGGAAAAATTATTGGAGAAGGTATTACATTTGATGATGTACTGTTAGTACCTGCATATTCAGAGGTAATTCCAAACCAAGTAGATTTATCAACTAATTTAACAAAAAAAATTAAATTGAATATTCCGATGATGAGTGCAGGCATGGATACCGTAACAGAACATCGCATGGCAATCGCGATGGCTCGTCAGGGTGGTATTGGTATTATTCATAAAAATATGTCAATTGAACAGCAGGCAGAAGAAGTAGACAAGGTAAAACGTTCAGAGAATGGTGTTATTACAGATCCATTTTCGCTATCACCAGAGCATACGCTGCAGGATGCAGATGATTTGATGGGGAAATTCCGTATTTCAGGTGTACCTATCACAGAAGGGAAAAAATTAGTTGGTATTATTACGAACCGTGATTTAAAGTTTGAAGAAGATTTTACAAAGAAAATCAAAGAATCAATGACTTCGGAAGGATTGATTACTGCACCGGAAGGCATCACTTTGGAAGAAGCAAAGAAAATCCTCGCAAAAGCAAGAAAAGAAAAATTACCGATCGTAGATAAAGATTTTAACTTAAAAGGTCTTATTACAATCAAAGATATTGAAAAACAGATCAAATACCCATTGTCAGCGAAAGATGAACAAGGACGTTTGTTATGTGGAGCGGCAGTTGGTATTACAGCAAACTGTCTGGAACGTGTAGATGCACTTGTAAAAGCACATGTAGATGTTGTTGTTATGGACTCTGCACATGGTCATTCTGCCAATGTAATCAGAACAGTGAAGATGGTGAAAGAAAAATATCCGGATCTTCAGGTGATTGCGGGTAATGTGGCAACAGGAGAGGCAGCGAGAGCTTTGATTGAAGCAGGAGTAGACGCGGTGAAGGTTGGTATCGGACCTGGATCCATCTGTACAACACGTGTTGTTGCAGGTATTGGTGTGCCACAGATTTCAGCGATTATGGACTGCTATGAGGCTGCAAAAGAGGCTGGAATTCCGATTATCGCAGATGGCGGTATCAAATATTCCGGTGATATGACCAAAGCAATTGCAGCCGGTGCCAACGTATGTATGATGGGAAGCATTTTCGCAGGATGTGATGAAAGCCCTGGAACATTCGAATTATTTCAAGGAAGAAAATATAAAGTGTATCGTGGGATGGGTTCTATTGCAGCAATGGAGAACGGAAGTAAAGATCGATATTTTCAAGCAGATGCAAAGAAGTTAGTTCCAGAAGGAGTAGAAGGACGTGTAGCATATAAAGGAACGGTAGAAGATACTGTATTCCAGTTGATGGGAGGTCTTCGTTCCGGTATGGGTTATTGTGGAACACCTACGATTGAAGAGCTGAAAGAAAGAGGAAGATTTGTAAAAATCTCAGCGGCTTCATTGAAAGAAAGTCATCCACATGATATTCATATCACAAAAGAAGCACCAAACTATAGTGTAGATGAATAGATGATTTAAGAAAAAACTAAGTAAATCGTTAAGTGATCCGTAAAAAATTATGATAAGATGAGGTGTATCAGAATAGCGGGTGAGGTACTTAGGAAAAATGGCGAGAAAAAAGCACTTGAAGAGAAGCAAGACAAAAAGAAGAGTTCAATTGTATACGAGGATGGGAGTCAGTGTTCTCATTGTGTGTATGGTAATACTTGGTATTATGAAATTTCTGCATATAGGTCCGTTCGATAATGGATATATGGAGATTACAGGAAATGAGATTGATGCAGTTAAACCAGATATGAATGTTCAGCTTTTAACGGTAAATGAATATTCCAGACCGGGGACAAAGACAGAACGAATCAATGGAATTGTAATTCATTATACGGCGAATCCCGGATCGACTGCTATGCAGAATCGAAATTATTTTGAGGGATTAAAAGACAGTCACATAACCAAGGCAAGCAGCCATTTTATTGTAGGATTAGATGGAGAGATTGTGCAGTGTATTCCGACGTGGGAGGAAGCATACGCATCCAATGACAGGAATCCTGACACGGTTTCTATTGAGACATGTCATCCGAATGAAGATGGAAAATATACACAGGCAACCTACAAATCTATGGTACAGCTGACAGCATGGTTATGTAAAAAATTTGATTTGACCGAGAAAGATGTAATTCGTCATTATGATATTACTGGAAAGATTTGTCCGAAATATTTTGTAGAAGATGAAGCAGCATGGGAAAAGTTTCGGGAAGATGTAAAAATTGTATTGGCTAAAATGTAAAAGAGTCCAACTCGGACTCTTTTTATTATGTGCGGTTAACTTACTTATTAGCAAAAATAATAGTTTTTATCTATAGATTAAAGAGAGAAATTGTGATATACTTAACAAAACTTATTTGAAGGAGAGAGGTATATGAATTTAAATCAATTGCATTATTTTGTAACACTAGCCTATATGGAACACTATACGAAAGCGGCGAAGCAACTATCTATCACGCAACCAAGCCTCAGTCATGCAATTGGTATGCTGGAACAGGAACTGGGGACTTATTTATTTGAAAAACAAGGACGGAACGTAGTTCTTACAAAATATGGAAAAGTATTTTTGAAATATGCCGAGGAGTCTTTGCGGGTGTTGGATACCGGAATTAAAAAGACGAGATCGATGACAAGTGAGACAAGCGGTGAGATTGATATCGGATATATCTACACACAGGGGAGTGAATTTATACCGGAGCTAGTTAAAAATTTTTTGGATGAGAACAAAGAAAAGGATATCCAATTTCACTTTAACAATGGAGTGACAGAGGAGATTGTGAAAGGCATCAAATCAGAACGTTTTGACCTTGGATTCTGTTCTTATATGAAAAATGAGCCGGATATTGAATTTATCCCGATTACAAAAGAAGAACTTGCAGCAATTGTGCCATATGGACACCCATTAGCAGATCGGGAGAGTGTAAAGTTTGAAGAGATCGCCGGGTATCCTCAGATTTTTTTCAATAAAACGAGTGGACTTCGTGCGGTGATCGACGGGCTTTTCAAAGAGGCGGATATTACTCCGAATATCAAGTATACGGTGGACGAAGACAGCGCACTTGCCGGACTTGTAGCAAAGGGATTTGGTGTCGGGATTGTACCGAATATTCCGATTTTGAAGAGCCTGCAGGTGAAGATTATCCCGATTGAAAAGCTGGCGTATCGAAGATATATTTATATGGCAATCATGCGGAACAAATATTTATCACCGATTGTAAAGCAATTTTTGCAATATGTTCAAAAAAACTATAAAATAGAAATTGAACAATAGAAGTGTGTCGGCTATAATAGATGGAGAAAATAAGGGAGGTTTTACAATGCAGAAAGAATTTGATGTAATCGCATTGGGAGAATTATTGATTGATTTTACGATGCACGGGGAGAGTGAACAGGGAAACAATCTTTTTGAAGCATGTCCGGGTGGGGCGCCTTGCAATGTACTCGCAATGCTCAACAAGTTGGGAAAGAAGACGGCTTTTTTGGGGAAAGTAGGACAAGACCAGTTTGGAACACTGCTGAAAGCTACACTGGATGATGTTGGAATCGACACCTCCGCTTTATATATGGATCAAGAGGTGAACACCACATTGGCATTTGTGCATACATTTCCGGATGGGGACAGGGAGTTTTCGTTTTATCGGAATCCGGGAGCGGATATGATGCTGACAGCTGATGAAGTAGATGAAGAATTTGTAAAAAAAGCAAAGATATTCCATTTCGGAACATTGTCTATGACTCATGACGGAGTGAGAGAAGCTACAAAAAAAGCATTGAAAATTGCAAAAGGCAATGGGCTGGTTATTACATTTGACCCGAATCTTCGACCACCTCTTTGGAGCTCATTAGAGCTTGCAAAAGAGCAGATGGAGTATGGATTCACATATTGTGATGTTTTGAAGATTTCAGATAATGAGATTCAGTTTATTTCAGGAAAAGAGGATTACGATGAGGGAATCCGGTATCTGCAGGAGAAATATCAGATCCCGCTCATTCTTCTGACTATGGGGAAAGATGGAAGTCGTGCCTACTACAAAGATATGAGAGTGGAAGTTGCCGGACGCGTTGTGAAGGCAATCGAGACGACAGGTGCAGGAGATACTTTCTGTGGAAGCTCGATCAACTATGTATTAGAACATGGACTTGAGAATCTGACAGAGGAAAATTTAAAAGAGATGCTTTCGTTTGCAAATGCAGCAGCAGCTTTGATTACGACTAAAAAAGGCGCGATTCGCTCGATGCCGGAAAAAAAAGATGTGTTGGCATTTATGGAATAAAAAGAGAAATGGATGAAGATTATGTTTGAACGTTTTTTTCCGGATGACTATGTCGCATCGACCTATGTTATTCCGTTTGAAAAATTATATGAAGAAGGTTATCGGGGACTGATTTTCGATATTGATAACACATTGGTTCCGCATGGTGCACCGGCTGATGAGAGGGCGAAAGCGCTGTTTGCGAGACTGAAGGCGATTGGATTTTCCAGTTGCCTGATTTCCAATAATCAGGAACCCCGCGTAAAGATGTTCAATGAAGAGATTCAGACGAACTATATTTTTAATGCTCACAAACCATCTACAAAAAATTACAAAAAAGGGATGGAGATTATGGGCACAACAATAGAGAATACAATTTTTATCGGGGACCAGCTGTTTACTGATGTCTATGGCGCAAAACGGGCGGGAATCCGAAATATACTTGTGAAGCCGATTCACCCAAAAGAAGAGATTCAGATTGTTCTGAAACGATATTTGGAAAAAATTGTATTACATTTTTATCGAAAAGAGAAAGAGAAACGGAAAAAGTAACTGTTCTTTGAGCAGTTACTTTTTGAATCTATAGAGAAAATTTATCAAAAATGATAAAAATACCAATTTGTTTTATGAATAGAGAGTGCTTATAATGATAGTTAAGAAAAGACAGAAGCCAGAGCCCAAGGCAATGTCAACAACCTCGTTTCACATGGATCTGAAACAATCATTTAGAAGGAGTTAGAAAAAATGCAAAGCAAATATACACATATTTTTGAACCGCTTACAATTAAGCACATGACACTGAAAAACAGAATTGTTATGACACCAATGGGAACGAACTATGGAGAACAGAATGGAGAAATGAGTTTTCTCCATATTAACTATTATGAACAGAGAGCGAAAGGCGGAACAGGTCTTTTGATCGTAGAAAATGCAAGTGTAGATTCACCGGAAGGATCTAATGGAACAACACAGATTCGTATCGACCACGACAGCTATATTCCAAGATTATTCAAATTGAGTGAGACAGTACACAAACATGGTGCCTGTATTGCAATCCAGATCAATCATGCCGGAGCTTCTGCGCAGTCTGCGAGAACAAATATGCAGCCGGTTTCTGCATCGAATATTCCGTCAAAAGCAGGTGGAGAGATTCCAAGACCGCTTGAAAAAGAAGAGATTTTACGCATTGTAAAAAAATACGGAGAAGCTGCAAAGAGAGCACAGATCGCAGGATTTGATGCAGTGGAGATTCACGCCGGACACTCTTACTTACTCAGCCAGTTCTTGTCACCGATAACAAATAAGAGAACGGATGAATTTGGAGGTTCCCCAGAGAACAGAGCACGTTTTGCAAAAATGGTTATTGAAGAAGTACGTGCACAGGTAGGTCCATTCTTCCCGATTTTTGTAAGAATCAGTGCAGATGAATTTTTAGAAGGCGGAAACACATTGGAAGATACTTTGGATTATCTTCAGTATTTTGAAAAAGAGGTAGACGTATTTGACGTTTCCTGTGGTTTGAATGGCTCTATCCAATATCAGATTGATGCTAACTACCTGGAAGACGGATGGCGTTCTTATATGGCGAAAGCAGTCAAAGAAAGATATGGAAAAATTTGTATCACAATGGGAAATATCAGAGACCCACAAGTTGCAGAAGATATTTTGGAAAGAGGAGATGCAGATCTCATCGGTATGGGACGTGGTCTGATTGCGGATCCGGAATGGGTAAACAAAGTAAGCTTTGGCGATGAAAAAGAAATCCGTAAATGTATCTCATGTAACATCGGATGTGCAGGAAACCGTATCGGAGTGAACCGCCCGATCCGTTGTACAATCAATCCGGCTGTGAATGAAGGAGAAGGATACAAAAAACTTCGCGTCAAGAAATCTTGCAATGTTGTTGTAATCGGTGGAGGTACTGCAGGACTGGAAGCAGCATGTACAGCAGCGGAAGTTGGATGTACAACATTCTTGATCGAGAAAAAGGCAAATCTCGGAGGACTTGCAGCGGAAATTTCTAAGATTCCGGATAAAAAGAGACTGTCAGATTTCCCGAATTATCTGATTCACCGTGCAAGCAAGCTGAAAAACTTATTTATCTTTAAAAATACAGAAGCAACAATTGAGTTGGTTGAAAGCCTGAATCCGAACATTATTGTCAATGCGACAGGATCGAATCCACTTCTTCCGCCAATCAAAGGATTACACGAAAACATTGACAAAGAAGGCGGAAAAGTATCCTCTATCACAAATATGATCAACCACATTACAGAGTATCCGGAAGACTTGACTGGAAAGAAAGTTGTAGTCATCGGTGGAGGAGCAGTTGGTCTTGATGTAGTGGAATTCTTCGCACCAAGACATGCGGATGTGAGTATCGTAGAAATGATGCCGGTTATCGGAAATGGAATTGACCCTGTTTCTAAAGTTGGAACATTTACGATGATGGATCAGTATGGAGTACAACAGCTTCCAAACACAGCTTTATTAGAAGTGAAGAGCGATGCATTTCTTGTGAAAATGCCAGATGGAGAAGAGAAAGACCTCGCATTTGATTACGGATTTGTATGTCTTGGTATGAGAGCAAATGCTCCAATCTTAGATGCGTTGTATAATACATTTGGACACAGCGGAGATGTAGAGATTATGAACATCGGTGACAGCGTCCGTGCAAGAAGAATTATTGAGGGTACAACGGAAGGGCGTAATATCCTTGAAGTTTTGGAAAAAAGAGATTATTTATAGAATTTAACGCCTGTTTATGAGCAAAAATAGCTGCTTGCAGCGGAAAAGCACTGAAAGTGCGTTTTGCGAATGGCGTGGAGTGAACTGTAACATATAGGCTAATAAATTGCAAGAAATATTGGACATAATTTAAAGAACAGATTAAAATAGATGTATGAGGTAGAAGTTGAAATAGTATACCTTGTACATCTTTTTTTGTTTGGAAAGGCGTGAAAAATGAGAAAAAAAGTATTAGATTTTTTTGGCTTTATTATTTGCGTGGCAGTTGTTTTAGGTATTGTTTCGGTAATCGCTCTTGTCGGAGGTTCTATTATGAAAATCTTTGGGTTTCGATATGAATCGGTTGGCAAAATTATATTGTTTTTTCTTATTTTTGCAATTGTAGGATTTCCGACGGAGGTGTTTGCACAGGCGTTGCCGAATGCACTGCTGTCATTAGACAGGATTTCTTTTTTGGGTGCGAAAGTTTTATTTGTTTTTTTAGATACTATATCTACTACAATTGCAATGGCAATTGTGGATCATTTTATGAAGGGTGTGTCAGCCTCATTGTTATCCATATTTGTGATTGCATTTTTATTTGCAATCACGTCTTTAGATGAGGTTAAGCGAGATAGAGGTTGTCAAAAAGAAAAGGAAAGACAGGAGGAAGAAGAGTCATGAGATTTGCGTTTTTGATTAGGGAAATTTTGAGTGTGAAATTGACAGAGCAACTATACACAACAGGGAGGCGCAGATTGTAGGCATCGACAATATCGAGGAAGCCTGTGTGGTTGCGAAACAACTGTATAAGGCAGCTTTTTCGAAGAGATAGGGTGATATCGAGAGTGTTTTAAATTAGAAATTTTGCAAAGGAGTATCGACTAATGAAAAAAGTGTTAGGAATCGGAAGTTGTATTGTTGGATTATTATTAGTTGTTCTTTGCAGCATAATGAAAATGAAAGGTTGGAGGTGACATCAAATGAGAAAAAGATCTGTTGTATTAGGTGCCTGTATTTTTGCTACGTTTTCATTAACAGGATGTAAAGATACGGAAACGCTGAAAGGGAATCCGACATTTAACGCAACTGTTTTGGAAATAGGTGAAAATACGATTTTAGTCGAACCTTTTGAAAATGAAGAGATATCAACAGGTGAAATTTCGGTTACAACGGATGTTATATCAAAGATTGAAGTGCCCGAACTTGAAGAGGGAACAGAGGTATGTATCGTATATAATGGAGAAATTTTGGAGACTTATCCGGCCCGGATTAAAACCGTTTTTGCAATTTACCTGTTGGATGAAAATGGCGAAGCAATTATAGAAAAGGACAGTGATTAAAGGAAGGAGCGCAAGTTAAAGAATATTAGGTCAGACCGGAATCTTTTTTGATAAATTTGACAAATCGGTTTGTGGCGGGAATCATATATTTGTCTTTCATATGAGCCATGTAGACCGTGTGGATGAGTTCTTCGCCGGCAACCGGAATTTTGGCAATCTTTGCATCGCGTATCGTGTCAACATCTGCGACGAGTGCAATCCCAAAATCTTCTGCCACAAGTGCTGCGATAGAATATTCGTCTGGGCAGTCGATGACAATATCCGGCTGGATCTGGTGCTTACGATATAATTTGTGAGTGTAAAGTCCAAGACCTGAATCACGGTCATATCCGATCACCGGATAATCTTGCAGTACTTGAAAAGGTACTTCTTTTTCATTTGCGAGCGGATGGTTTAACGAGGTGATGAGTAACATCTCCTGATGCAGGATTGGAGTAAACTGTACGGAAGGCTGATCTTCCACATATGCGCCAAAAACAACGTCATACATGTCGCTTTTCAGCCCGCGGATCAGGTCGATTGTATGTGCCTGACTGAAACTGAACGTCACTTGTTTATTTTCCGGAAGATTCAAAAAAGTACGCACGGTGTGCGGAATATAGTGGTTAGCGAGAGGGGATACATAGGCGATGTCGATGTGTCCCCCTTCTTGTGTCAGATGGTACATTTTCTGTTCCGCAGTGCGAACCTCTTCTAAAATGCGGTCAACGTGTTCTAAAAACATCTTACCGTATTTGGTGAGTGTGATGTTTCGTCCGTTTTTTTCAAAAAGAGGAATACCGAGTTCATTTTCTAGCGTATCCATAGAACGGCTGAGACTTGGCTGGGAAATATTCAGTTCATTGGCGGCTAAGCGGAAATGTTCCAGCTGGGCAATTTTTTGAAAATATGTCAATTGATTTAATGTCATAGCATGTACTCCTTTCTCTGCCTTACAGTATATCACAATTGATAGAAAAAAACTATCAAAAAATAACAAAAGATGTATTGGAAGTATTGATTGAAATCGTATATAATCACAGTAAAGAGGTTGTTTAAAAATTAACAAATGGGCAAAAGAAAAAACAATTCAAATTCAAAGGAGAGAAAAATCATGGCAGAAAGAATTACAGGTCACACAGAACTAATCGGTTTAATGGCTTACCCAATCAGACATTCAAGTTCACCGGCAATGCAGAATGAAGCATTTGCAAAATTAGGATATGACTATGCATACCTTGCATTTGAGGTGGACAACGATACATTAGAAGATGCGATCAAAGGACTTCGTGCATTAAAAATGAGAGGTTCTAACGTATCTATGCCAAACAAAACAGTGGTACATAAATACTTAGACGAGTTGTCACCGGCAGCGAAAATGTGCGGTGCAGTCAATACAATTGTAAATGACAATGGACACCTGACAGGTCACATTACAGATGGTATCGGCTATATGGCAGCATTAAAAGACAACAACATTGATGTTATTGGCAAAAAAATGACAATTGTCGGAGCAGGTGGAGCTGCAACAGCAATTGAAATTCAGGCGGCGCTTGACGGTGTGGCAGAGATGTCTATCTTTAACATCAAAGATAAATTCTGGGCAAATGCAGAAGAGACAGTAAAGAAAATCAATGAAAATACAAACTGTAAAGCGACATTATATGATCTTGCAGATCTTGACAAATTAAAAGAAGAGATTGCAGACAGCTATTTATTTGCAAACGGAACAGGCATGGGTATGAAACCATTAGAAGGTCAGACATACATTCCGGATAAATCGTTCTTAAGACCAGACTTAATCGTAACAGATGTTGTATATGCGCCAAGAGAAACAGCGCTGTTGAAGATGGCAAAAGAAGTCGGATGTAAGACAATGAACGGTCTAGGAATGATGTTATTCCAGGGTTCAGCTGCATTTGAATTGTGGACAGGAGAACCAATGCCGATCGAATATATGAAAGAAATCTTAGATATCAAATACGACTAAAAGAAAAAAGGAGTGCAGAGGAAAAGACGATGAATAAGAAATATTTACCAAGTGCATTGATTTTGTACTTAAACTATTTTATCCATGGTATTGGATGTTCTATATTGAGTCAGCAGGTTGTAAAAGAGATGCTGGCGGATCAGTGGGGAATGAACGATGCGATGAAAGTAACTGCAATCGCAGCCGCATTGGGATTGGGACGTTTGATCTCACTTCCGTTTGCAGGACCGTTATCGGATAAGCTTGGAAGAAGAATTTCGGTATTGATTGGTGTGGCATCTTATGTTATTTTCTTCGTAGGGATTGCTTTTTCACCAAACGTACAGGTTGCATATATTGCAGCAGTTCTCGGAGGTATCGCAAACTCCTTCTTAGATACAGCTACATATCCGGCAGTTGCAGAGATTATGTACAAGTATACAGGTATTGCGACAATGGGAATTAAGTTATTTATTTCCGTAGCACAGCTTTTAATGCCATTCTTCTTAGGACTTGTGGCAGGAACATCTATGTCATACCTGACACTTCCACTTGTAGCAGGTATTATAATCGCAGTGCTCGGTGTGCTGGCAATTTTTGCACCGCTTCCGGCAGAGTCTGAGAGCGGAAAATCAGAGTCATTTATCAGTAACCTGAAAAATGCAAATTTCTCATTGGAAAGTGTAGCCTTGATTTTAATCGGTTTCACAAGTACAGCTACATTCCAGTTATGGTTAAACTGTGCGCAGACATTCGGAAAAGAAATCGCAGGAATCCCGTCTGAATCGGTATCTGTAATGCAGACATACTACTCAGCAGGAACTTTAGTTGCATTGTTTGTGACAAGTATTTTGATCACAAAATTCAAACAAGTACGTTTTCTTGTTATCTATCCGGCAATTGCGACAATCATGTTGGTGTTAGTACATTTGATCAAGACACCTGCAATCTGCTACATCGGTGCATTTGTAATCGGTTATGCAGCAGCAGGAGGAGTTCTTCAGATGGCAACAGCTACTGTAAATGAACTGTTCCCGAAGATCAAAGGAACAATCACAAGCCTTGTTATGATTGCATCAAGCTTATGTAATTATACAATTTTAAGTGCAGCTGCCAATATGTCTGCAACAGGCGTTCTTGTAATGAACATTGTCATTACTGTAATCGGTGTGCTTCTTGCGCTGTTGGTAAATGCAAGATATGGAAAATTAGTAGAAAAAGTAAATACAGCAAAATAAATTTTAAAAATCTGTAGGAGGAAGTTTATGAATCCGGTAATCGTAAGAAATGTAAAGATCGGAGAAGGAGTACCAAAAATCTGTGTGCCGATCGTAGGAGTGACAAAGGAAGAAATTATCAATGAAGCAAAAACATTTGAAAATATTCCGGTAGATGTAGTAGAATGGCGTGTAGACTGGTTTGAACATGTTTTTGAGTTTGAAAAAGTAGAAGAGGTTTTAAAAGAGCTGAGAGAAGCTTTGGGAGAGACACCATTGTTATTCACATTCCGTACTTCAAAAGAAGGTGGAGAGAAAGCAATCGAGGCAAAAGAATATGCAGAATTAAATAAGAAAGCTGCTGCGACAGGATATGTGGATCTAGTAGATGTGGAAGCATTTACAGGAGATGAGGTTGTAAAGGAGATCATCGAAGCGGCACACGAAGTGAATGTAAAAGTAGTTGCGTCTAACCATGATTTCGACAAGACACCTGAAAAAGATGAGATTGTCTCAAGACTTCGCAAAATGCAGGACTTAGGAGCAGACATTCCGAAGATTGCGGTAATGCCGAACAACAAAAAAGATGTTCTTGTATTGTTATCTGCGACAGAAGAGATGGCATCTGAATATGCGGACAGACCGATCATCACAATGTCAATGGCAGGAACAGGCGTGATCAGCAGACTTTGTGGAGAAGTATTTGGTTCTGCTTTGACATTCGGAGCAGCAAAAAAAGCATCTGCACCAGGACAGATGGAAGTAAATAATTTGGAAACTGTATTGCAATTGTTACACAAAAGCTTATAATAAGTGCAAACAGGCTTGACAGCGAGACTGCCAAGCCTGTTTTTAAATCCGTGTTGTGTTAAGAAATAAACGAATGAGAGGAGCAGGCTATGAAAAGAGTATTCACATGGTTAAATAACAGTCTGGAAGAATTCCTAATGGGAGCAGGTCTTATCATGATGACTGCCATTATGGGAATTCAGGTAGTTTTTCGATATGCATTTGGCATGTCTTTGTCATGGTCGGAAGAGATCACAAGATATATTTTTATTTGGGAAGGATTTTTGAGCATCAGCTATTGTACGAAAAAATGTATTTCTATAAAAGTGGAGCAGTTTGTGGCAATGTTTCCGAAACGAGGAAAGGCGTTGTTTAAGCTGGTGAATCATACGATTGAACTAGTATTTTTCTGCTATATGATACCGTATGCCTTTTTGTATCTGCGCTCTGCGATTGAGAGCGGACAGGTCAGTCCGGCGTGTGGAATTCCGATGTATTACATTCAGGCAGCGCCGTTTGTATGCTTTATTCTGGCAGCATTTCGAATTATGCAGAGATGGTGGATCGAGCTTCAGGTTGTAAAGGCAAAAGAAAAAGGAGGGGAAGAATCATGCCAATCGTAGTTGTATTTTTAATATTTGTAGTTTGCCTGGTGATTGCAATTCCGGTATCGATATCACTTGGGATTGTATCGGTATTGCCGGGAGCATTTGACCCTTCTTTTACAGCGAGTGCCCAGTTTGTCATTCGTTCTATGTTTGGTGGAATCGACAGTTTTCCACTTCTTGCAGTGCCGATGTTTGTGCTCTCTGGAATTGTGATGGCAAAGGGGGGAATCTCGAAAAAGCTGTTTGATATTTTCGCGTATTTTCTTGGGAAAAGAACTGCGGGAATGCCGTGTGCAGTGATTATTACATGTTTGTTTTATGGTGCAATATCAGGTTCGGGTCCGGCTACTGTAGCGGCGGTTGGAAGTATGACAATACCGATTCTGATGGAACTTGGATATGATAAGAAATTTGTGACAGCAGTGGTTGCTGTGGCGGGAGGACTCGGTGTGATCATACCGCCAAGTATTCCGTTTATCATGTATGGAATGGCGGCGGGAGAATCCGTGAGTGATCTATTTATCGCGGGAATTATTCCGGGACTTTTGATTGGTGGCTTGCTGATGATCTATGCAATCTATTACTGTAAGAAATATGGAGAAGACAAAGAAAAGATTGCAGAAGAGATTGGAAAATTACATGCGAAAGGCTTTTTGAAAGTGTTAAAGGAGAGCTTTTTTGCCCTGCTTAGTCCGGTTATTATTTTAGGGTGCATTTATTCGGGAATTGCGTCACCGACAGAGGCTGCGGTTATCTCAGTTTTCTATGCGTTAATTATCAGTCTTTTTATCTATCGCACGATTCAGGTGAAGGATATTTGGGGAATCACTGTAGAATCCACAAGAACTTATGCGCCGCTGTTATTTATACTTGCAGCGTCAATTGCATTTTCGCGGGTGCTTACACTGATGCAGGTGCCACAGGCAGTCAGCGAGTGGATTTTGACACGCTTTAGTAATCCGATTGTCATTTTAATTGTGATTAATATCTTTTTACTGATTGTGGGAATGGTGATGGATACGACACCGGCGATCTTGATCTTAAGCCCGATTTTATTACCGATTGTAACAGAAATCGGAATGGACCCGATTCATTTTGGTGTGATGATGGTTGTAAACCTTGCAATTGGTTTTGTGACGCCTCCAATCGGAGTCAATTTGTTCGTGGCAAGTTCACTTACGGAGATACCGATTATGGAAATCGCAAAAAAAGCATTTCCGATGATTGTGTTCTTTTTGATCGCGTTACTGCTGATTACATTTGTACCAGGTATCAGTCTTGTGCTATTGTAGGAGGGAAATCTGATGAAGAAAAAAATATATATGGCGACAGCGGTGTTGGCTGCTGTGCTCTTGTCCGGGTGCGCCAAGGAGAGCGATGTGCAAAGATACGCTTGGCCGCTTGCGACATCCAGTCCGGAAGATACGGTGACACAGTTGTTCTCGGAAAAATTTGCAGAAGAGGTGGATCGGCTAAGTGATGGAAAGATGAAGATTCAAGTATATCCAAACAGTACGCTTGGCGGAGACCGTGAATTGTTAGAAAGCTGTAAAGACGGAGGTATTCCGTTTGTCGTACAAAATACAGCGCCGCAGGTTACGTTTATGAAAGATGCCGCGGTGTTTGACATTCCATGTGTGTTTGACTCTATTGAAGAAGTCCGCAACAAAGTGGATGATGCGAAGTTCTATGGTCTGATGGAAGATGTTTACAAAGATGCGGGCTACAAGCTGTTGGGGTATGCGGATCAGGGGTTCCGTGTCATGTCCACGAACAAAAATGTTACTTCCCTGTCGGATTTTAAGGGACAAAAGATCAGAACAATGGAGAATCCGTATCATATGGCTTTCTGGAAGTCGCTCAAAGCGAATCCGACACCTATGACTTTCAGTGAGGTGTACATCGGGCTTCAGCAGGGAACGATCGATGCACAGGAAAACCCATATGAGGTTATTGTTTCCAGTCGATTATATGAACAGCAGGATTATGTAGTGGAGACAAATCATCTGCCGCATTTGATTTCTTTGATTGTCAGTGATGAATTTTTTGAAGGGCTTTCAAAGAAAGAGCAGAACGTGATCACAGAGGCTTCTGAGATTGCAAAAAAATACGCAAGAGAGCAGTCGGATACCCGTATTGCGGAAAAAATCAAGGTGATTGAGGAAAGTGGAACGAAGATTGTTCCTATGAGTGACGAACTAAGACAAGAGGTGGGGGATGCCTCAAAAGGAGTGACAGAAGAGATTCGTCACAGTGTGTCAAAAGATATTGTAGATGCGTATGTGGAATAATAATTGAGTGGATAGAAAAAAAAGGTTGAAAAATCGTACAAACTATTATAGAATGGATAGAAGTGAAGAAGAATATTTATGCTTAAAGGAGCATGTCCCGCAAGATGTAGTGATACATGTGGGAATAATTAAGGAGGATAACAGATGATTTCAGCAGGAGATTTTAAAAATGGTGTAACCCTTGAAATTGACGGGAATATTTATCAGATTTTAGAATTCCAACATGTAAAACCAGGTAAAGGTGCAGCGTTCGTTAGAACGAAATTAAAAAATATTATCAGTGGTGGAGCTGTAGAAAAAACATTCAGACCTACAGAAAAATTCCCGAAAGCTCATATTGAAAGAAAAGATATGCAGTACTTATATTCTGATGGAGAATTGTATCACTTCATGGATGTTGAGACATATGATCAGATCGCATTGAATGAAGATGCAATTGGTGATTCGCTCAAATTTGTAAAAGAGAATGAGATGGTGAAGATTTGTTCTCACAATGGCAATGTATTTGCTGTAGAGCCACCATTGTTTGTAGAACTTGCGATCACGGAGACAGAGCCAGGATTTAAAGGAGATACAGCACAGGGTGCGACAAAACCAGCTACTGTGGAGACAGGAGCAGTTGTATACGTACCGTTGTTTGTAGAACAAGGCGATGTTCTGAAGATTGATACACGTACAGGAGAGTACTTATCAAGAGTATAATGGAGCCTGTTCAGATATCTGATAGCGGAGAGGATGAGTTTATTTATAGGATAGCTCATCCTTTTTTTTGTTACAGAGGAAATGTTACCGTATGGATAAAAATTTCAAAAAAGCATTGTATTTTTCGGAAGCTTCGGTTATAATCAAAAAACCATAATATATTTCAAATCTATTTTCTTTGACAGATTCATGTCAATTTTTCAAGCAGGACAAAAAGAAAGCGGCTCACAGGAAAGGAGTTTATATGAATTATCAACAATTTGTGAGTGCAGTAGAGGTAAAAGTTAAGCAGCAGGTGAAAGAAGGGATATCGGTATGTATTCAGACGACAATGAAGAATAATGGAAAAAATAGAGTCGGAATCATGGTCAGCGAAAAAGGGATCAATGTATCACCGACGATTTATCTGGAAGAATATTTTCAGCAATATCAGAAACATCAGTCACTTGATCGGATTGTAAAAAGTATTTTAAAATTGTATCAGGAAGTGCGCATAGAACATGCGTGGGAGACTTCAGTGTTGCAGAGTTTTTCGAAAATGCAGCAAAAAATTGTGTACAAGTTGATTCATGCAGAGGAGAATGCAGAACTTCTCGAACAGATCCCACATATGTGCGTGTTGGATTTAGCAATTGTATTCTATGTGCTGTTGGATGTCAGTAAGTCAGGGACAGCGACCATATTGATTACAGATGATATTGTGAAAATGTGGGGAGTGGAAAAAGAAAGAATCTACAACATTGCACATCAGAATACGAAAAGGCTTCTGCCACCGGAATTTCAAACAATGCGTTCCGTGGTGGCTGAATTGCTTGGCGAAGAGACAAATGACCAAGAGGGAGAAGATTTTATGTATGTGCTCACCAATGAAATACGAAGTTTTGGTGCTGCGTGCATTTTGTATGATAAAGTGCTTGAGGATATTGGAAATCAGCTGGGAGAAAATTATTATGTACTCCCAAGCAGTGTGCATGAAGTGATTATCGTGCCGGAGAGTAAGAGCCCGAACCGCATTGATCTGGAGGATATGATTGAAGAGATCAACGATACGCAGGTGGAAGAGGAGGAAATCCTCTCTTACAGAGCATATTATTTCAGCAGAAAAGAAAACCGACTAATTTTGTGATTTTGTAAATCCCGACAGAATTTCTTTACTTTTGGAGAAAAGTGTGATATTATTTAAAAGTCGTTTACGGTGTAAACGACTCTTATACACCTATAGCTCAGGGGATAGAGCACCGCCCTCCGGAGGCGGGTGCGGCGGTTCGAATCCGCCTAGGTGTGTATATTTGAGAATAATATAAAGTGTAGGATAGAGGAAGAGAAATGTCACAATATAGGCAAGCATTTAAGAAAGCATTTCCTTATACGATTCCGGTGTTGACGGGATATTTGTTTATAGGAATTGCGTTTGGTGTGATGTATGCAGAAAAGGGATATTCTTTCGTATGGGCGATATTAATGAGTCTGCTTGTATATGCAGGTTCTGGACAATACCTGGCAGTGAATTTTTTCGTGCCCGGTATTTCTTTTTTACAAGTCATTTTTTTGACATTTATGGTGAATGTCAGACATGTGTTTTATGGAATCTCTCTTTTGGAAAAATTTAATAAAATGGGCAAATCAAGATGGTATATGATTTTCAGCTTGACGGATGAGACATACTCATTGCTTTGTACGACAAAAGTGCCGCAGGGAGTAGCGGAAGAAAAGTTTCTTTTGGCAATCACGCTTTTGAATCAATCTTATTGGGTGATTGGTTCTGCAATCGGTGGTCTGGCGGGAGGTCTTCTTCCAATCAATTCAGAGGGAATTGATTTTGCAATGACGGCATTGTTTGGTGTGATCTTTATTGAACAATGGATGGAGAAAAAGAACCGGATACCGGCGGTGATCGGTGTTGTGGGAGCGTTTGTTTGTCTGCAGATTTTTGGCGCGGACAGTTTTGTATTGCCGTCGATGCTTTTGATTGTTCTTATATTGTTTGTGGGGAAAAAGAGATTGGATAAGGAGGAAGGAAGATGCCGGTAAGTGCGAGAATTTCGATTTTGATTATTTTGGCGGTTGCACTGACTACATTTGCAACGAGAGTTACTCCTTTTTTGGTCTTTCCGAAAGGAAAAGAGATTCCAGAGACGATACAGTATCTTGGAAAAGTATTGACACCGGCAGTGATAGGGATGCTTGTTGTATATTGCTTAAAAAGTACACCAGTGCGGGAGGCACCGCATGGTATTCCGGAGTTGATTGCTGTGACCACGGTTGCGGTTCTGCATGTGTGGAAACGAAACAATCTGCTCAGTATCGGGGCCGGAACGGTGCTGTATATGTTTTTGATTCAGGTTGTATTTTAATAAAAATAGGGACGAGGGTTTCAAAAAGAACCCTCGTCCTTGCTTTTTAGTTGAGATTTGTTTTTTTCTTTAGTAAGTAGTATGTACCACCGAAGAACAGGAATGTTTCCAAAATACATATGATGGCGCTTGCCTTATAAGAACTTAAGAAGGCTGTTGTGGCAAGTGAATCAGAGGAAACGCCCAAAAATGGATCATACCCAACTGCAAACATGATGATCAGCATCAACACAGAAAAGACTGTTGAAATTGCAAAGTAAGCAATGATCGCTCCGAGCACTCTGTGCGAAGAAAGGAGCTGCCCGATAGATACTGAAAAATAGTAAAGTGCCACATTCCCAAAACATCCGACAACAGAGATTCCGACAGTTGACCAGAAAAACAGGCTTGGCGACATCTCCAATGCTTTTTCCAGCTCATTAAGCGCCTCTGCAGAGCTTTGATAAACCTGTGGTATGATAACCACAATTGCAAGTCCTGCGATGACGATTGCGAGATCTAAAATACTCCAGACGCATGCTGCAAATGCTTTGGAAAACAGAAGCTGTCCTCTTGTCGCCGGAAGTGTCAGTGTCAGATATCCTTCGTCGGTATACAGGCTTTTATAATAGCGTACTACAATTAAAATAGATGTCGCACATGGTACAACGATCCAGATGGAGATCAGGAATACAAATGAGACAATCAATATCACATTTGGCAGATCCATCGTGGCCATCGCCTGAAACATAAATCGTCCAATCAGACAGGTAACCAGCAAAAGAATATGAATCGGAAGTAAAAATCGGGAGAGTGCCCGAAATTCGTGTTTAATTAATTTACCTAACATCTGAATACCTCCCTGAATAATGTGTCTACGGATTTTCCGTGCTCAATTCGGATGTCATCCACACTTGCATTGAGTGCAATGTGCCCGTTTTGAAGAAAAAGAACACGGTCTAAAATGTTTTCAATATCTGTGATCAAATGTGTAGAGATCAATATTGTAGCATTTTCATTATAGTTTGTAAGAATGGTGTTCAGTATATAATCACGTGCTGCCGGATCAACACCGCCGATTGGTTCGTCCAATACGTACAAATCTGCATTGCGGCTCATGACTAAAATCAATTGTACCTTTTCTTTTGTCCCTTTGGAAAAGGTGCGGAGTCTTGCATTTGGATCAATCTGCAAATGTGCAAGCATCTCATAGGCACGTTTCTCGTCAAAATTCTCATAAAAGTCTTTGAAATAAGAGACAATCTCTTTTACTTTCATCCAGTCACTTAAGTATGTCCGTTCCGGAAGGTAAGAGACAATATTTCGTGTGGTGACAGATGGTTCTGCTCCGTCGATCAATATGCGTCCATCTGTCGGAACGAGCAGACCGTTGATGAGTTTGATCAATGTTGTCTTTCCGCTTCCGTTTGGTCCTAAAAGACCGATAATCTGTCCTCTGTCCAGAGATAGATTTAAGTTCGATAATGCAGTAAAGCTTCCGTAATTTTTAGTAAGTCCTCTGCACTCCAAAATAGGATTCATCTATTTTTCCCCCTTTATTCTCTCTTCCATAAGTTGTAAAGCTTCTTCTTCTCGAAAACCGAGTTGTTTCATTTTTTCGAAAAATTCTAGGATATGTTCATTGGCAAGATGCTGTTTTAGTTCTTTTATCATAGTTGCGTCCTCCGTAATAAAACGTCCACTCGTTCTCTGTGAGTATACCAAACCAACACGTTCCAGTTCTGATAAAGCTTTTTGCATCGTGTTTGGATTTACAGCAGCTTCTATTGCGAGATCGCGTACAGAAGGAAGCTTGTCGCCAGCGTGGTATTTGTCCGATACAATATCCATTTGTATGCGTTCCATAAGCTGCAGATAAATAGGTCGGTCATTGCTTAGTTCCCATGGCATTTAAGAATCACCTCTCTTTGTATTAAGTATATAATACAATATTACAATTAGAAGAAGAGAAAGTCAAGAGGAAGGTAAAATAATCATGTTAAAGAATAGAAGAGAAGGTCTTAGTTCTTAACATTTCAATTTCGTGTTTATAAGGTGCGAAAGATTTTTTTGGATTTTCTGTGAATGGAATATAAGGGGTTTCCAAAATCTTTGGCACTGCTTCGAAGTCTTTGTGATGCACGATATAGGAGAGTGCATCAAAGCCGATTTCACCGAGACCTATGTTGGCATGGCGATCCTTGGAAGCGCCGCGTATATTTTTACTGTCGTTAATGTGAAAGACAGCAATCTGTTCTTTGCCTATGAGCTTGTCAAAGTGGTCGATGACTCCGTCAAAATCGTGAATGATATCATAGCCACTGTCATGTGTATGGCAGGTATCAAAGCAGACACGCAGCTTTTCGTTGTGGACAACACCATCGTAGATGCGTGCAAGTTCCTCAAAAGACCGTCCGATCTCGGTTCCCTTTCCTGCCATTGTCTCCAAGGCAATATTACAGTTCGTGTCCTTGGTCAGGACTGTGTTTAATCCTTTTACGATTTGTGCGATTCCAGCGTCTACTCCAGCACCTACATGTGCGCCCGGATGGAGAATCAAAGTGTGACTTTTACAACTTTCTGTTCGTTCCAATTCTAGCTGTAAAAACTCTACAGCTAGCTCAAAGGTTTCCGGTTTGATCGTATTTCCAAGATTGATGATATACGGTGCATGCACAACGATTTCATCAATTCCGTGAGCGGACATATAACCCCATGCCGCATCAATGTTTAATTCGCTGATATCTTTTCGGCGCGTATTTTGTGGTGCACCGGTATAAAACATAAAGGTGTTGGCGTTGTATGATATGGCCTCTTTTGCTGAGCCAAGCAGCATCTCTTTACCACTCATACCTACATGAGAGCCTATTTTCATAATTGTTTCTCGCTTTCTATTAGTCTGTTTGTATCACCAAGATTACTGTTTTGTAAATTTTTCTTTGGGTTGTTTGCATATTGGACATTTATACTCATTGGAAAGTTCTTCAAAAGGAGTAGAACTGTCATAGATATAACCGCAGATACTGCAGACCCATTTTTCTTTTGTATTTGTTTCTTCAGGAAGATAGGTTGGTGAATTTTTTGGGGTTTTTCCTTTGACTATTTTGTGATAGTAAGCGTAGGTCATTGCAGAATCAGGTTTTAAGAGATCAGCATCAATGACTTCACCTAAAAATATTGTATGTGTGGAAGTTTCCATTTTATTGATAACTTTACAGACGATATATCCACATGCATCAGCTATAACAGAGAGTTCTCCTTTTTGCAGAGCGTCAACACCATTAAATTTGTCAATCTCCCTTCCTGATTGAAAGCCAAAACGTCCAATCAATCCGGGATCGGATGTTTCGGAAAGAATAGAAATTGCAAATGTGCCCGATGTTTCGATACAGCTGTTTGTAAAGTTATCATGATTTATGCTCACGGCAATTGTAGCAGGTGAGGAAGTAATCTGCATGACGCTGTTGGCGACACATCCTGTTGATCTGCTTCCATCTAAACTAGAAATAATATAGACTCCGTAAGATAAGTTGTGAAAAGTATTTGTATTCATAATGATACCTCCATAAAATAATATTAGTAATTATTATTAATTTAACACAATCAATTAGAAAAAGCAAGGAAGATGAGAAATCTTTTGAAAATATATGGTTGTTGCAACGAAAGCCTTGTGCTAAAATAACAAAGTATAAGAAAAAATATGAATGAACGAAGTAGAGCAGATGCAAAGCAGGAGGAACTATGAAAAAAATAGCAGATATTTTAACATTTGAATTAGAAGCTGCCTTTGAGAAAGCAGGATATGATAAACAATATGCAAAGGTTACATTGTCAAACAGACCGGATTTGTGTGAATATCAGTGTAATGGTGCAATGGCGGCGGCAAAAGCTTATAAGAAAGCACCGATCATGATTGCCAATGATGTCGTTGAAGTATTAAAAGAAAGTGCTTGCATTGAGCAGGTGGAGGCTGTCAATCCGGGATTTATCAATATTATTCTGGACGGTGAGTTTGTCGCTTCTTATTTAGGAAAAATGTCAGAGCAGGAGAAGCTTGGTGTGGAAGAACCAAAAAAGCAGAAGACGATCATTGTGGATTACGGTGGAGCGAATGTTGCAAAGCCACTTCATGTAGGGCATCTTCGCTCAGCGGTAATTGGGGAAAGTGTAAAACGAATCGGGAAATATGTCGGACATAAGATGATTGGAGATGTACATCTTGGAGACTGGGGATACCAGATGGGACTTGTCATCACAGAGCTGAAAAAGAGAAAACCGGAGCTTCCATATTTTGACGATCAGTTTGAAGGAGAATATCCAGAAGAATCACCGTTTACGATTACCGAGTTGGAAGAGATTTATCCGACAGCGAGCGCATACGCAAAAGAACATGAAGATTATAAAGAAGAAGCATTGCAGGCGACATTCTTATTGCAGAATGGGCATAGAGGATACACTGCAATCTGGAAACACATTATGAATGTTTCTGTTGCGGATTTAAAAAAGAATTACGGTGCATTGAATGTGGAATTTGATCTTTGGAAAGGCGAGGCAGATGCGCAGCCATATATTCCGGAGATGGTAGAATATATGAAAAAAGAAGGTTATGCACATATTGATCAGGGAGCGCTTGTCGTAGATGTCAAAGAAGAGACCGATACAAAAGAGATCCCGCCGTGTATGATCTTAAAATCTGACGGAGCGGCATTGTATGATACGACAGATCTTGCCACACTGATCGAACGTGAGAAACTGTATCATCCGGATGAGGTGATCTACCTTGCAGATAAGCGTCAGGAACTGCATTTTGTGCAGGTATTCCGTTGCGCGAAAAAGACAAAGATCATCAATGAGAATATGGAATTGAAGTTCATTGGATTTGGTACAATGAACGGAAAAGACGGAAAACCATTTAAGACGAGAGACGGCGGAGTGATGCGTCTGGAGAGTCTGATCAATGACATCAATGAGGAGATGTATAAAAAAATTGCAGAGAACCGTACGATGTCCGAAGAAGAGGCGAGAAAGACAGCACAGATGGTTGCGCTTTCTGCCATGAAATACGGAGATTTGTCAAATCAGGCTGCAAAGGATTATGTGTTTGATGTGGAAAGATTTATCTCGTTCGAGGGAAATACAGGACCGTACAATTTATATACGATTGTGCGTATCAAATCAATTCTTGCAAAATATGCAGAAAGTGGAAAAGATGCAGCCAAGTGCAAGATGAAAAAACCTCAGACACAGAGTGAAAAAGCATTGATGCTGGAGGTTGCAAAATTTAATAATGTCATTGAGACAGCATTTGAAGAACTTGCACCACATAAAATCTGTGCATACATTTATGATCTTTCGAATGCATTCAATCGCTTCTATCATGAGACGAAGATTCTTTCAGAAGAGAATGAAGACCGAAAAGCAGGATTTATCGCATTGTTGCTGATTACAAAACGGGCATTGGAGGCATGTATTGACATGCTTGGTTTTGAGGCTCCGGAAAGGATGTAGGATATGACAGAAAAGTTATTTTATGAAGATAGTCATATGGTAACCTTTTCGGCAACGGTTGTCTCGTGCGAACAATCAGGGGAAGTATATGAGGTGGTTCTTGACAGAACTGCCTTTTTTCCTGAGGGAGGGGGACAATACGCAGATACCGGGAGACTAGATGATGCAAAAGTGACAGATGTGCAGGAAAAAGCCGGAATCATTTACCATAAGACGAACCAATCTTTGGAAATAGGAAAAACAGTACAGGGCACGATTGACTGGGAAGAACGGTTTTCCAAGATGCAGCAGCATTCCGGAGAACATATTGTATCAGGGATTGTACATGCGGTATATGGCTATGACAATGTCGGGTTCCACATGGGAAAAGATGCCATTACAATGGATTTCAACGGCAGCATTTCTAAAGAAGAATTAAAAGTGATCGAGCGAAAAGCCAATGAAGCAGTGGTGAAGAATCTGGATATCAAGGTGTTGTATCCCGCTAAAGAGGAATTAGAGGCAGTTGCCTACAGGAGTAAGATTGAGATTGAAGGACAGGTGCGCATTGTGGAGATACCAGGATATGATGTGTGCGCCTGCTGTGCACCGCATGTCAAAAAGACTGGGGAGATTGCATTGATTAAGCTTTTGAATGTGCAGAATTATAAAGGCGGCGTGCGAATTTCCATGCTCTGTGGATTCCGGGCGCTTCAGGATTATGAGCAGAAAGCAGAGAGTGTGAAAAATATTTCTGTCTTGCTGTCAGCACCGGAGGAGGAAGTCTTTTCAGAAGTCACCAGATTAAAGCAAGAGATTTCATCTGGAAAAGCGAAGGTTTCACAGCTTCAGCAAAAGCTTCTTGTCTATAAGATGGAGCAGATTTCACAATCCCAAAAAGTAGTCGTTTGGTTTGAGGAAGAGCTTGAGGGAAATGCGCCGAGAGAATTGACAAACCTTATCATAGAAAACGGTGCTTTGATTGGAGCTGTATTTGCGGGAGATGAAAAAGATGGCTATCGCTATGTGATTGGAAGTAAAAGTTGTGATACACGAATATTTTCAAAACGATTAAATGAAAAATTCGGCGGAAGAGGCGGTGGAAAACCAGAGATGGTACAAGGTTCTTTGGAGGGAAGAGAAGAAGAAATTCGAAAGGAAGTGGAACTGTGCAGCAAAGAAGTCCTGGACAGCGGATTTGGAGACTGATCGGTCCGATTATTGTAAAAATGGCGGTTGCATTTGTGGTGGAGGCAGTTGTCATTCTTCTGTATGCGATATTTGTGCATCCGGAGACATTTCAAGCGGTGTCCAGCCAGGAAGAGCTGATGCAAAAGACAGTGGAGCTGACAGATGGTGTTTTGAAATATGCAACACAGATTAGCGCATTGGCTGCGCTTTGTACGATACCGATTCTTGCGTGGATGTTTCGAAAAGACCGGAAGTTGGAAAAAGAAAATGGAGTTACACCGCAAAAAAAAGTAGCTTTTGGAAAATATATTTTGATTGTCGGAATCAGTATACCGGTTGCGCTAGGGGGTAACAATTTGTTACTTTTGAGTAATCTCTCAGAAGTGAGTGAGGGCTATAAACAAGCGTCGGAGATGCTGTACACCCCGTCTTTACCGGTACAGATCATATGTCTTGGTATTGTTATTCCGATTATGGAAGAGTTGATTTTTAGAGGATTGCTTTTCAAGCGCCTGAGAGAAGTTATGCCTATGGTTCCGGCAGTGATTTACTCTGCGCTGTTTTTCGGATTGTATCATGGAAATTTGGTACAGATTATTTACGGAACAATATGCGGTCTTCTTTTGGCGTATGTCTATGAAAAATTTGGCTCGTTAAAGGCGCCGGTTTTGATGCATATGACTATGAATATATTAGCTTGTGTAGTGACTGAACTGAACGGATTTGCGTGGATGCTGGACCAGCCGATGCGAATAGGGATTATCACTGTACTCTGTGCACTAGTGGCATCAGGCATGTTTGTTTTGATAAAAGATATGTAAAATAGAAAAATAATAATTGGGAGCGCTCGTTCATAGCAAACATGCGCTCCCGATTATTATAGCGTTTGCCGTTATTCGGCTGGAATGATCTCGATCCAATATCCATCCGGGTCAGAAATAAAGTAGATTCCCATATCCGGATTCTCAAAACAGACGCATCCCATCTCTTTGTGGTATTTGAATGCAGCATCAAAATCATCTGTCTCAAATGCCAGATGAAATTCATTGTCCCCAAGATTATAAGGACGATCCCAGTCACGAAGCCATGTCAGTTCAAGTTTCTGAGTAGAAGTCTTGTCGCTTAAGAATGCAAGGATAAAACTTCCGTCAGAAGCTTCTTTTTTGCGAACAACTTCAAGACCAAGCGCTTTCTTGTAAAAATCCAGCGATTTTTCCAAATCTAATACATTTAAGTTGTTGTGATTGAATGTAAAATTCATAATTGACCTCCTGATATGTGTTTTTTTGTTTAAATATAGCATATCATATATTACGAAGAAAAGGCAAAAGGAAAATGAATATTACAAAAATATTAAAAAATATTGCAAAAATGTATGAAGTGTTATATAATCGGGGTAATGAGGATTGTAAAGAAAATACTAAAAAATTCAGGATAGGTGGAATAATGAACAAATTTGGAAAGACTTTATTGACCTCTCTACTGGTAAGTTCTCTCACAGTGAGTTCTGTTTTTGCGGCGCCGTCAGTCGATGATTTAAAGCAGAATAAGGAAGCAGCGGAGAAGAAAGTAGAGACATTGCAAGATGAGATGGCAAGTCTGATGGCAGAGATTAATACGTTGGAGGAAGAGCTCGTTCAGACAGGAAAAGAGATCATAAAAGCAACAGATGATCTGCAGAAAGCAGAGGAAAAAGAAAAGACGCAATACGAAGAGATGAAAGCTCGTATTAAGATAATGTATGAGAATGGAACAGGTTCTATGCTCACAAAAGTATTTGAATCAGGAAGTATTGCTGAGATGCTGAAAAAAGCGGAATATGTTCAGGCAGTTCATGATAAAGACAGAAAGTGTCTGGAAGACTATGTTGAGACGAAAGAAAAGATTGCTGACTTAAAAGAATCTTTGGAAGAAGATCAGAAAGAACAGCAGAAAAAGCAAAAAGAATTTGAAAGTCAAAAAGAGACTTTGAATGCGACGATTGAAGAAGCAAAAGCAGAAGTTGATGATTTTGATGCACAGATTCAGGAAGCTGCACAGAAAGCAGAACAAGACAGACAGCGAGCATTGGCAGCAAGCTCTGGTAATCGTGGGAATTCCGGAACAACCTCCAATGGAGGTGGTAGTGATTATGTACCGCCTAGCAACTCTGGCGGCGGACAAGCAATTGTAGATGCGGCATATAGCTTTATCGGAGTTCCGTATGTGTGGGGCGGTGAAAGCTACAGCGGAGTGGATTGTTCAGGACTAGTGCTGATGGCGCACAAGGCAATTGGAGTAAGTTTACCACATAGCTCAGGATCTCAAGGAAGTGGTGGAAAAGCAGTTGCCAATATGGCTGCCGCATTACCTGGAGATGTTGTGTGCTATTCTGGACATGTAGGGATTTACATAGGCGGAGGACAGATGATTCATGCACCGGACTTTGGTCAGACAGTAAAAGTTTCGAGTGTATACGGATCACCTTGGTTCAGAAGATACTGGTAGGAAGAGTGAAAGGGTTATGACTATGTCATAGCCTTTTTTGTTTGGAGAAAATGATTGAAAAGGGGAGGTATTTATAGTATATTAAACTATATAGGGGGAGAAAAAATAGAGAAAGGGACTAAGATGAAAAAATTTACAAAAATACTTGTATCAGCGATTACAGCAAGCAGCTTGATTGTATCACCGGTTTTTGCAGAACCGAACAGTGTGGACAATCTTGAGACACAGAAAAAGGAAGCACAACAAGAAGTAGACACGCTTCAAGCAGATTTGACAAAGATATTGACAAAGATCAATGACATAGATGCCCAGATGACGACAAAGGGGGAGGAGATCATTCAGGCGAAGTCAGATTTAGAGACTGCACAGGAAAAAGAAAAGAAGCAGTATGCAGAGATGAAATATCGAATTAAAGTCATGTATGAGAATGGAACAGGCGCTATGTTGACAAAAATTTTCCAATCGGGCAGTATTGCGGAGATGTTAAAACAGGCAGAATATGTACAGGCAGTTCATGACAGAGATAGAGAATATTTGGAAAAATATATAGAGACAAAAAATGAAGTAGCTTCATTAAAAAGTGGTTTGGAAAAAGACATGGATAAATTAAAAGAATTGAAGGCGGAATCTTCCACCCAGAAAGAAAATTTATCCAAGACATTGGAAGCAAAAAGGACGGAAGTGGCAGATTTAGATGAGCAGCTTCAGATAGCGGCACAGAAAGCCGCGGAGGAGGCAGCGAAGAAAGCGGAAGAAGAAGCAAAAAAACAGCAGCAACAGGTGGCGTCAAATAAACCGTCTGGGAATAGCCAGTCTGGAGGAACATCCAGTGGAAGTTCAGGCGGCGGAAATAGTCAGCCGCAAGAAAAACCAAGCCAGCCGGACTCTGGAACTTCAGGTGGCGGAAGCAGCAACAATGACAGTAATAACAATACAGGAAACGGTGATGTAAGTGTTGGACAGGCAATTGTGGCAGCCGCAAGAAGTTATATCGGAACACCGTATGTATATGGTGGAACAAGTTATAATGGCATCGACTGTTCTGGACTTACCATGAGAGCCCATCAGGCAGTGGGAATCTCGATTTCGCGTACATCAGGAGAACAGGCAGCAGGTGGAAAAAGTATAGCGAGTCTTGCAGATGCGCTTCCGGGAGATATTATCTGTTATCCTGGACATGTTGCGATATACATAGGCGGAGAGCGTGTAATCCATGCACCGACAGAAGGACAGACGGTAAAAGAGGCGAGCGTATACATGGGATCATCACAGCCGATTACAGCAATCCGAAGATATTGGTAAAAAAGACTTGCTATGTATCATTTAGATATGGTATACTACTAACGTTGCAAAAAACACATATATGGTTATCCTTGCAGGTGCCAAACTCTTTTTATAAAAAAGAGCGGTTGCAAGGCGGGAAGTATATGGAAGTAAAAAACCAAATGGAGGAAAAACACATGAGCGTTATTTCAATGAAACAATTATTAGAAGCAGGTGTTCACTTTGGACATCAGACAAGAAGATGGAACCCTAAAATGGCTGAGTACATCTACACAGAAAGAAACGGAATTTACATTATCGATTTACAGAAATCTGTAGGTAAAGTAGACGAAGCTTACAAAGCAATTTCTGATATCGCAGCTGAAGGTGGTACAATTCTTTTCGTTGGTACAAAGAAACAGGCACAGGATGCAATCAAAACAGAAGCAGAACGTTGCGGAATGTTCTACGTAAACGAGAGATGGTTAGGTGGAATGTTGACTAACTTCAAAACAATCCAGAGCAGAATCGCCCGCTTAAAAGATATCGAAAGAATGGCTGAAGACGGAACATTCGACGTATTACCTAAGAAAGAAGTTATCGAAATCAAAAAAGAATGGGAAAAACTTGAAAAGAACTTAGGTGGAATCAAAGACATGAAGAAAGCTCCAGATGCAATCTTCGTTGTTGATCCGAAAAAAGAAAGAATCTGTGTACAGGAAGCTCACACATTAGGAATTCCGTTGATTGGTATCGCTGATACAAACTGCGATCCAGAAGAATTAGATTACGTGATTCCAGGTAATGATGATGCAATCAGAGCTGTTAAATTAATCGTTGCTAAGATGGCAGATGCTGTAATCGAAGCAAACCAAGGTGTAACAGGTGCTGAGGAAGTATACGAAGAAGTTGCAGAAGAAGTAGAAGCAGCTGAAGAAGCGTAAGATTTCGAACATGAATGCTTCAGCCTTAAGAACAGGTTGAAGCATTTTTTAAAAAGAACACACAATTTTATGGAGGAATGAATCATGGCAGTTACAGCAAAAATGGTAAAAGAATTAAGAGAAATGACAGGCGCAGGAATGATGGACTGTAAAAAAGCTCTTAATGAAACAGATGGAAATATGGATGCAGCAATCGAATACTTAAGAAAAAATGGTCAGGCAAAAGCTGACAAAAAAGCTGGAAGAATCGCTGCAGAAGGTATTGTAAAAGCAGTTGTAAAAGACGATAAAGTAGCAGCAATCGTTGAAGTAAACTCAGAGACAGACTTCGTTGCTAAAAATGCTGATTTCCAAAGCTACGTAGAAGAAGTTGCTAATCAGGCATTAAACACAGAGACAACAGATATCGAAGCTTTCTTGAGCGAAGCATGGGCAGCAGACAACTCTAAGACAGTAAAAGATGTTTTAACAGAAAAAATCTCTGTAATCGGAGAAAACTTAAACATCAGAAGATTTGAAAAAGTTACAACAGATGGTTGTGTAGTATCTTACATCCACGGTGGCGGAAGAATCGGTGTATTAGTAGAAGCTGATACAGATGTTGTAAATGATGAAATCAAATCATGCTTAAGAAACGTAGCTATGCAGGTTGCAGCTATGTATCCAAAGTATGTATCTCGTGATGAAGTAGATGCTTCTTACATCGAACACGAAAAAGAAATCTTATTAGCTCAGGCTAAGACAGAAAATCCAGAAAAACCAGAAAACATCATTGAAAAAATGATCATCGGACGTTTGAACAAAGAGATGAAAGAAATCTGCTTATTAGATCAGGTTTACGTTCAGGACAGCGATTTAACAGTTGCTAAATATGTAGAAAAAGTAGCTAAAGAAAACGGTGCTAACGTAACAGTTAAGAGATTCGTTCGTTTCGAAACAGGTGAAGGATTAGAAAAGAAAGAAGAAAACTTTGCTGAAGAAGTAGCAAAACAGATGGGAAACTAATTTCCTAGATAACATGAATTTTAAAACCCTTGAAAAGCTCACAAAATGGGCATTTTCAAGGGTTTTTTTGCAGTTTAAGAGAAATTCATAAATTATCATAAAATACCGTATTTTATCATTAGATTTGGGGGAAATTTGGGGGAAGACTTGGGGGAGAAGCTTCCCCCAAATGCCATCTTAAACTTTGCCTCTTTCTTCTGAATAAAGAAGAGAAGTTTGCTTGTCGTTTCTTTTTGGGGGATAACACTATCCCCCAAATTTGAACGTAAAATAGTGTATCTTCCCCCAAATTATCGTAAGTTATCGCATGGAAAATAGGGATTGAGGAAACTTGCGGGATAATTTATAATATAAGAAAGAAGCAAATGAATACTTGGCAGAATATTTTGTGAGCTAGTCCGTTGAGGAGAAAATACGAGGTATATCGGATAGTTTTTCGTGTTGTTTAGTCCATATTTTGTGGACAGAATAGGATTAAACGGACTGGATGATACTAGGCGGAAAAAATGATTTTGTGACTTTTTATGGGAGAAATTCGTAATGATAAAAAGCTATTGAATTTAAAGGTGAAGAATATGAAAAAGAAATATTTATAGTGTGCTCCTCGGCAGTAGAGTATCTGACATTTATTACATTCACAGGAAAAAGTGATGTCAGTTATTCAAAAAATTCGAATAACTGTTTCAGATGGAAAAAGCTATCATACGAATTACTAAAATTTAAAGACGATTATCGCTGTTGGAAATAAGAACGATTCTCCGAGAGCAGTCGATTTCGAAAAAAGGTAAATGGAATTACAGAAGAGTAATTAAGGGCTATACTATGAACGATGAACGGCTAAAAAATTTTGGAACTGTATTGACAAAGAACTATTAGAAGAGGTGTTAGATGAAAAAAAAGAATAATAAAATATATTATCATTATTGCTCTGTGGATACATTTTATAATATTTTGCAGACAGGTACCATCAGATTTGGAAATCCATTAAATATGAACGACTCGGCTGAAATTATTTGGCTCTTGGAAATGGTAAAAGATTTTGTTTTAAAAAGAGGGGGATATAATTCGATACTAGAGGATTGGAACTTGATAGAAAATATCTCAAGAACTCTATTGCAAGAAATGGACTGTCCCTATATTTTTTGCTTATCGAAGGAAAAGGATGTCCTGAGTCAATGGCGATCATATGCAAATGATGGGAAAGGTGTTGCAATTGGATTTAATGTTGATTTTATCGAAACATACTATTCATTATATGGAGCTGAAGTTATATATGACAGAGAAAAGCAATATGACATATTAAGTCGAAAAATCAGTGATAATATTTTAAGAAATTTAAATACTGCAGTCAAAGATGGAAATAGAGATGAAATATATCGTAAAAGCAAAATTTTAGTCTCATATATCCTGCAAGATGCAATAATGTGTAAAAATCCAGCGTTTCAGGAAGAAAAGGAATATAGGTTGTATTGCGGATATAGAAAAAACGAGGAAAAAGATGTCAGTAATATAAAATTTAGGGTGAATGATTGTTCAATAATTCCATTTAGAGAACTATGCTTTAAAAATAATGAGTATAGACTGATTGAAAATATAGTTGTTGGCCCTAAATCGTCTATTAATAATAGAAATTTGTGGCTTTTTTTAGAAAGTAAAGGGTTTAAATGGATTGATATCGATAGTAAGGAATGGCATATGAATGATAGCAAGTGGAAAGAGCATGTAATAGTTTCGCAGGCGACTTATCGCTAACATATAGATTTTATCGTATCTATTCCAAAGACTAGAACTGGTTTTGAGAAGCAGAGAAAAGCCGAAACTAAGGTCGATTATTATGTGGAGAAAGCATCATGGAGAATGAATTAGTTAAGATTTTTGAAAAGGCAAATAAAAGGTTTTTAAAGGAAAATATAGCATTTATTTTGAGTAATGTAGCGGAAAGAAGTTTATGTAGTACATTGGCGCAATGCCTTTATCTGGAAATTAGACATAGCAAATACTCCAGGTATTATGTTGATGTTGAATACAATAGAAATAATGGTCGAATAAAGACTATTTATAATGATGATTTAAAGGTAGTAACTATTATATGTGATCTTATTGTACATAGTCGAGGAGAAATTGTTGAAAAAGATAATCTTATTGCATTAGAAATGAAAAAATCATATCGACCAATGAAGGAAAAGGAGAATGACAAAGCTAGGCTGGTAGCATTGACAAAAGATTCATATGATGGAAAAACATTGCCAGAACATGTTTGCGGATATGATTTGGGGATTTATTATGAAATAGATTCAAAGAATTGTCTTGTTTATATAGAATACTATGTGAAAGGGAAAAAAGTAAGAACTTATGAAGAGAAAACATTGACTTAAAAGACAATTAAATTTGAAAAACTAAATGAAATGCGTAATGAGAGAAAAGCTAAGCGGCTACAACTAAACAAAACGAATTGCTAAAATTATGAACAGTGGCTATATAAAGTCAGAAATATGAAAGGTTGTATTATATGGATAATATTCAAAATGAAACTTTTTACAACAAAGTAATAGAATTGTTCCAAAATGCCAAGAAAAATTTGTCTACGGCAGTGAATATGGCAATGGTATATTCCTATTATGAAGCAGGGAGGATGATTGTCGAAGAAGAACAGGATGGGAAAGAACGTGCAACATATGGAAAATATATATTAAAAGAATTATCAGAGAGATTAACACAGAAATTTGGAAGAGGATATTCATACGATAATTTAAAACTTATGCGTAAATTTTATCTGGTTTATTCCAAGGACTCAATTGGGGAAACGCCTTTTCCCCAATCTGAAAAACTTCCAGTTACACAGGAAGGGAGAAAATTTTATCTGAGCTGGTCTCATTATCTTATTCTTATGCGAATAAACAATATTGAAGAACGCCATTTTTATGAGATAGAAGCATATAGAAATGGGTGGAGTAAAGATGAATTAGCTCGACAGTATGGAAGTTCGCTCTATGAACGGCTTGCGTTAAGCAGAAATAAAGAAGAAGTAATGCGTCTTGCAACAGAAGGACAAATGCTTGAAAAGCCAGAAGATATATTCAAAGATCCGTATATTTTAGAGTTTACAGGACTTCCAGAAATGGTTACTTATTCTGAAACGGAATTGGAAAATCGAATTATAGATAATTTGCAGAAGTTCCTATTAGAATTAGGGAGAGGATTTACATTTGTAGGTAGACAGGTTAGATTTACATTTGAAGAAGAGCATTTTAGAGTTGATTTGGTGTTTTATAATCGTTTACTGCGTTGTTTTGTATTGTTTGATTTGAAAATTGGTCAGTTAAAGCATCAAGATATAGGACAGATGCAGATGTATGTCAATTATTATGATCGAAAAGTTAAATTGGACGATGAAAATTCAACAATAGGCATTATAATTTGTAAAGATAAGAAGGATGCTATTGTAGAAATGACATTGCCTAAGGACAATAATCAGACATTTGCGAGTAAATATGAGACAGTACTTCCTAGTAAAGAGGAACTACAAACATTATTAGAAGATAAGAATTTGGAATAAATGAGGGATGATTTAAACGGAGGAGAACTATATGGATCATTTTGAATTAATCTCAGAATACGCCCCAACCGGCGACCAGCCCCAAGCCATAGACCAGCTGGTCAAAGGTTTCAAAGAAGGCAATCAATGCCAAACCCTTCTTGGGGTCACCGGTTCGGGTAAGACATTCACAATGGCGAATGTCATCGCACAATTAAATAAGCCGACACTGATCATTGCTCATAATAAGACGTTGGCAGCACAGCTTTACGGAGAGTATAAGGAGTTCTTTCCATCGAATTCAGTCGAATATTTCGTGAGCTAGTCCATTGGAGCCTTAAAAAGCGTGATGTTTGGCGGTATTTAGTGCTGTTTTGTACGGGATTTGTGGATAGAAAAGAAGTAAATGGATGAGATGATACGAGGTGGATGAATGGAATTTGTGACTTTTTGTGGGGAAAAATTGATAATAGAATATTAATCCTGAATTATTCACGGCTCTGCCGTGAATGTGGCTGAAAGCCGCATAGTTACTGT
>OGUD01000051.1_pt1 | contig 111258 bp, 106 predicted proteins | sample 1573671 | NCBI WGS metagenome assembly OGUD01 (sample SAMEA2582065, study PRJEB24529) | metagenome | biome: Human gut stool | place: China | collected 2011 | reverse complement strand
AAGTTTGGAGGTAAAACATGAAATATTTAGGTGCAATTTTAGGTGCATATATCGTTTTATTTATTTTAGATATAATGCAAAAAAGAAATCATAAAACAACAAAATCTTTAAATAAATTTTCTATTCGAACAATATCAGATGTATCATTTATATGTGCAATAGGTGCTTTGTTTCTGCTTGGTGTTCTTATCTGGGGATTTTGGAGTGAACCTGAAAAATTTTATTCTAAAAGATATTTGATGATTATTATCCCATTATCTATTATTTGGTTTGGAGTTACTCTTTTTGGTATGATTGCTCCGTTAAAAGGAGTGTGGGAGATAAAAGTTGAAGGAGATAATATCACGGTTATTAAAATGTTTATCTTTAGAAGATATTGGAAAATATCAGACATATCTTATTGTAAAATGAAACGCGGTGGTATGAATGTGTATGTCAATGGAAGAAAGAAAAAAGCATTTTTTGTTGATGGTATGACAGACCATTTTGATAACTTTATAAAACGGATAGAAAAAGAAGGAAAAGAGATTATTATTCGAGAGCCAAAAGATACGAATTGAGTTGGATGGAATAGTAAATCTCAGTTTGTATAACTGGCAACCCAATCACAATTAAATCTTCACAGCTTTGCTAAGCAGGAAATCTGAAATGATATGCTCCCTTTATGAGAGACAGTAAAATAATAAACTGTCATCACGAAGAGAGCATATCTAAAGATTTCCTGCTTTTTTTATTTTATTAAAAAAATTATAATTCTGCAGAAAGTTCATGCATCCAGAAGGACGCAGCATCATATTCTCTTGGTTCAGATAATACTGGAACGGTGAGGACATCGATTGGTACGTAAAGTATTTTAGCCATTTTAGCAAGGATTTCATCACGAGGCTTTCTTGCATCTGCTTCATATTGTGCAATTCTGACATCAGCAGAATCTTCCGGAAAGCCAAGTGCAATACCTAGTTCTTTTTGTGTGAGATGATTTTTCTGTCTCAAATGTTTTAATTTTCTTCCAAACGTAATCATAATAGAAAATTCTTTCTGTAAGTTATTTTGATTGTGCGAGGTGTCAAATGATATATCATTCGGCACCTCTGGTTTTATGATCTTTATTCCCCGGTACTTCCGAAAGCACCAATATCTCTTGCTTCTCCGAGATCCAGAACAAAGTCGGCAATTAGAACGGGAGTGATAACCAGTTGCCCTACACGGGTATCTTTGCTGAGTATTTGGGATTCTGAACTAACATTGCTGATAATGGCATGAATTTCGCCACGATATCCGGAATCAATAGGCGGAAGTTCGCAGACCAATCCTTTTGCAGCCATGCTGCTTCTTGGAAAGACATAACCGGCATATCCATCCGGAATCATGAGCCCAAATCCTAAGGGAATTCTTGCAATCTCTCCTGGCTTTAATGTGCAGTCATAAGGCATATACACATCGGCGCCGGCATCGTTTTCATGAGGTCGGAAGGGATAATGATCTTTCTCTAACCCAAAGTCGATCAATTTAATTTTCATAAACAGCTTCCCTCCCTTCTACGAGCAGAGGATAATCTGCTTTCATTATTTCTAATGGAGACCAGTCTTTTGGGATGGGGATTCCACAGGACATAGCACCTTCTTCACAACATCCCCTTTGGCAGAAAGGACCGGTCAGCTTCGGTGAAAATAACACCGGATCGAATTCATATAGTTTCTGCCAGATGTCCAACATTACAATTCTTGTTTCGTCGGTATTTCTTCTGCAGATACGCTGACTGATCATATGTTTCCACTCATAAGGTGTAGCACAGATGATCAGAATATTTCTTAAAGCATGGGGGAGGGCATAGCCGGCAGAATCATGATGAAATCCCACAGAACACAATTCCTGATAACATCTGAGATCCGATAAGCAGCTTTGCAGATAGAGATCAATGTATCTCTGTTCGGAAAAAAGGATTTCATATGGGATCACAAATGCAGCTTTTTCTGAATAGTTGCTATATTGCAGAGATGCACTCATGAATTTTACTTCATTCTGATGACGAGTGATCTGTGCAAGAAAACGTCTGCTTGCTCCTACAATCGCAACGGTGATCACAGTAAATTTCTGTACGGTTGGATGGGGAAGACTGGCAATCCGGTCTACAGTTTTATCCGTAAAAGATTTCTGATAAAGAGCCATAAGATCATCCATGTTTTGAATGGAATGCCCCTGTTGGGTAAGCCTTGCTGCGAATACCATGTTTTGAGCTGCTTCCTGAATGGTATAACTATTTAAAATCTTTGTCTCAATGTGATCCATAGGCTTGTTCCTCCTTTATCAATGCTTTCAGCAGAATGAGATAGTTGATGCAGTCTGTGATCTTCTCATCCCATTGTTCTAACTCAAATTGGAGCAACGAAGAGTAACACATATCATAGAGAGATACGACATGCTTCGACATCATTCCGGCCAGAGCAGTCTTAGGTGTGCATCCCTGTAATGAGGCAGCAATTTTAAATGCACTCAGGCGATCAATGCGGTCTCCGGTGTATTCTTTTTTCTTGTGTACCAGTACATCGGCACATTTTCGATATTGTTGTTCAAGGACAACATTAAATTCATTTTGTGTCATATTGTAATTCCTCCTTCGTAAAATGATTTATAATTCGGGTTCCCGTGTCTTTTGTTTTTTGGGAACCTGGTTGTGGAGAATTGCTTCCACATTTTTGTCTACGGTTCTTAAATCTTGTGTCAGATCCTTTAGAGATCGGATGGATGATTTTTGCTGGTCGATCTGTTCCTGCAAGCTGGCTTTTTGTTCCTTCAATGTTTTGATAGGAAGCATCTTTCCATCTGGATAAAAAGATTTCAGCCAGTCACGGGCTTCTTCATATGCTTGAATTTCAGCGGTGTGTTCCTTTCGGAATCTGCCTTTGTTTTTCGCTTTTAAAAATTCGGTATAGATTGCTTTCTGTGCAAAATATTGTCCGGTGTAATGAATCTGCCGGTTGATGCTTTTCAAATCTGCATTCATTTCCATAAGCTGATCTGTTGCCTGATCTAACTGTTTTTGAGATTCGGAAAAGGCACTTTTTAATTCGGTTTGGGTATTGTATCCATGTTCTTGCACATAGATAATGGTATTTGCCATTTCCTGAAGATTGGATATTTTTACCCGATGAGCATATCCGGGACTTTGCATTGCTTTCACATTTTTCTGAAGATCTACCACCAACCGTAAATGAGATCTGACATAAAGAATGGTTATCGGATTTTTTCGTAAGAAGAGCTGTTCTAAATGTTCTTTGCCGTATTGAGTTCCTAAAGCCTTCTCTGTAATCCGTTTGTCCCGATCCGGATGGAGATAACGATATCTTCCCCTCTCTTCAATAACGGAAATCTGATATTTTTCAAAAAGCAGAGATTGGAATTCCTGAAAGTTTTTGGAATGCGAGCTGCATTCTTCAATGGCATTTCTGAGTTCCTGCTTCTGTGTTTGAAATGTTGTGGCTGTTGGTTTCAATCCATCGGCAATGATTTTTTTATTTGTCTCTTCTAATTTTTTCTGTCCGGATTTTTGAGCCATATATTCTGCTTGTGGCACTTTAGTTTCAGCCGGAGAGAGAAGATCGATTTGATGAAGTCCCTCTTGGATGCACATATCCATAATTTCCTTTTTGAAATAATCCAGAAATTTATTTGTGGATCGGTGCTTGTATCCGGCTTCATGATCGTGAGGCTGCGTCATATAAGATTCTCTTTTTACTGTGTTTTTACGAACACTATTGATAACAATGTGCGTATGGATATTGCCGGATCCATTGTGACCATCGGTATGTGTCACGATAAGAGCCTGATATCCTGGAAAAATTTTCTTTGCAAGTTCTAAAGATAGAGCCTGTGCTTTTTCTCCCGTCAGATCACATTCAATAGCATCGGCAGGATCATAACTGATGATATAGTGATGACTTTTGATTTCGGATTTGCTTCGGTTCTTTTTAAAATGTTCATTACATTCATAGCATTCAACATCAAAAGTATCGGGATTACAGTTGAGACCATCCATGTATAATTCATCTCTTCGCAGTGGTCGATTAAATTCATCAAGAATCATTTTTCCGGTTGATTCATCATGTTGAAAGATGAGATAATCCAGAGCATCTGAATAGTTTGCATTTCGACTTTTAATATGTTTCACTATTGCCATGATAATCACCTATTACTTTTAGCAGTTCTTTTTTTAATCTATAGAGATCGTAAAGGCATTGCTGGATTTCATTTGCTACAGATTTAGAGTACGCTCCTCCAGTGTTAAAATACTTTGCAATCTGATTAAGATTAGAGCCGATTTTTCCATACTCTGCTAAGAGCATTTTTACTGTTTTGCTTTCAATGACAACCTCATAGTGTATGGCCATTTTGTGATCTAAAATCAGGTTTCTCAGATAATCAGAACGTGATAATTTTGCCTGAGAAGCGGCATGATTGACTAACTCTAATTCAATGTCACTTAATCTTAAACAGATGATATTAGAGTGTTTCATTTCATTTCTTTTTTTCTTCGGTGCCATGTTCCTCCTTTCTTAATTTGGCACTTCCAACTTTATGGCACTCCACAAGAAATATCAGCTGTCCCTTCTGATACTTCTGGTGTTGCGTACACATTTTATGTGGAAGCCAATCTGACATTTTGCAAATGTCAGTATCGAGGGTATGGGGAGCGAAATCCACATCAAGATAAAACTCAAAGTAATAGGAAAGCCAAAATGGCGATACCGTATTACTGAGTGGATCTTGCTCTTGAAAGATTAACCCTCTCATATAACGAAATGCTCAGAGGGAAAAATACAGGGCGAGATAGAAAAAAAGTTAAAAAATTGATATACTACTATTTAGAATTAATCAAAAAAAGAGTTACTAACGGGCAAATAGCGTTTTTTGTTTTGTATGGTAAGTGTATTTAATAAGGGGGATAAAATGTTTGAAAATCAAATTGCAACACTAACAACGATTTTAAAGGATAAAGATATTCATAATTATATGGGGGATACATTTTGGAATATTATTAAAGCTGTCTCGCTAGGTGATATAGGTGCATTGCTCGATTCCAGCATAGATATAAAAAATATGCTTTTCCATGCACCATCAGTTTTGTTTTGGGACAAAATGCAGAGATATATGTTCGGTACATTTAGGAATTATGCTGAACAAGTAAAGATGGCGGGAAAATTTAATGAGGAAAATATGGATTATGAAAAATTTGTAAAAAGGCAGATTCATCTTATCAATGAAATTAATGATGATAAAAAAGTTGATTATTTTGCTCAACTTACTAGGTGCTATCTCTTAACTGAAATGGAAAATGCTTTGTATTATAAACTTGCAAGATTTTTAATTATGTGTACACCTGAAGAACTAGATTATATCGCTTCTTTTGATTATGAGGAAACAACGAATCTAACTGCTATGGTTTCGTCGTTGTATCAATATGGTTTGTTTGAACAACAGGAACGGAAAAATGGTGGTGTAGATTATGTACTTTCTGGATTTGCAAAAGCATTGAAAAATAATAGTTTAAATTTTAATGAAGGAATTAGTGGAAGAGATCGGATAGTCTCTTATTCTCAAATATCTCCTCTTAGCATCTCAGAGCCAATGACATGGGAAGATCTTGACGATGTGTTTAGTGAGAATGAAATTGTAATTGATGGAAACGGATCACGGAAATAAGATGATGATAAAAGATTTTGTGGAGAAGAACGCACAAAAAATAAATTAGAATACATATTATTTCTAACTGTACAATATAAAAGTGGAATTTGAATATATGGATACAAATTGAAAATGACAGAATTTGAAACTTGAGGAGAGATATTTTATGAAAACAGAAAGAACAGATGAGTTGTACAAGTTTTTACTTACCAAAGGATATCCGAAAGAACTTTGTTCAGAAATAGCTTACAATATTTTGAATACTGATTATACGGCGACTAGAATGTTAGGATACTTGTATCGTTACACGGAACCTAGAATAGAAGATGTAATAGATGAAATGATAGCAATTTTAAGTGACCGGGAAGAATTCATAAAGAAAAAAGAAATGGAACAGGCACGGGCTGTTATAAACGAGATTTATAGAAATGGGTTGTGATATAAAATATGAAAATAAAATAATTCAATATGAATATTAGTAATTTGTAACGATAGTTGTCGAAGAAAAGCCTTCGGCAACTATTTTTTTAACTTTTTTTCATAATCACCCTGTAAAATCCATTGATTTCCTTTCGTTATATGAGAAGACAAATTTGTTTTCTTTCTTATTTATAAATGGAAAGGAGTTTTGTGAAATGGGTTTTGCAAGAAAAGATGTGGAAGCTACTAAGAAAATGGAAAAGAAGTTCGTGAGATATCCAGAAGGTGCGGAGAAATATAGTTTGGGATTAACAAAATTTCAGGCATTAGCAAAAGAGGCGAAAGCAGTCTATAAAATTGATAAAGTAGCTTTAGTTAATTGTGAGATATTTGAAAAATATTTGGAAACATTCCGAGAGTATTAAAATTTTAAGAGAGAAAATAAGAGAGAAGAACTTCTATAATTTTCTGCATTTTTAATTGACTTTATGTCATACGGAAAGTATAATGTTGGTATAGGAGGTATAAGAGCTGAAATGAAAAAGATGGGAAGACCAAAATCAGACAATGCAAAGAAGAAAGTATTAAGCATTCGTGTTCCTGATCAACTATATTCCCAGATGCTTGCATACGCCGAACAACATAAAATGAATACAACGGACATTGTCCTAAAAGGGGTAGAGATGCTTTTATCCGAGCAGGAAAAATAGTGAGTGCTTCTCTCTTAAGAGGAGGAAACTATTATGGCGAAAGTCAGAAAAGATTTGCGAGGAAGATCTTTACGCAAAGGAGAAGTACAAAGATCATCAGATAAAAGATACATGTACACCTATACAGATCCGATGGGAAGACGTAAATTTATATATGCTAACGATTTGGCAGAACTAAGAGAGAAAGAAGCTAAACTGATGAAGGATCAGTTGGACGGATTGGATCTCTATGTTGCTGGCAAGGCAAGTGTGAATGATACGTTTGATCGGTATATGTCCACGAAGTATAATTTGCGTGAATCTACAAAAAGTTCATATTTATATACGTACGATCATTATGTACGTGATACCTTTGGGAAAAAACGGATTGCAGATATAAAGTATTCTGATGTGTTGCAGTTTTATTATTATCTTCTTAATGAAGTAAAAATTGCATTAGGGACTTTAGATACTGTTCACTGCTTGCTCCATCCAACATTTCAGTTGGCAGTACGGGATGAGATTATACGAAATAATCCTACTGATGGAGTAATGAAAGAAATCAGCAGAGAATCCAGTAAGAACAGAGGAATTAGACATGCATTGACAGTAGAGCAGCAAAGAGCATTTATGGAATATATTGCGAACCATCCGATATATTATCATTGGTGGCCTATGTTTACGGTGTTGCTTGGAACAGGGTGTAGAATTGGTGAGGCATTAGGGCTTCGATGGCAAGACCTGGATTATGACAAAAGAACAATCAATATAAATCACAGTTTGAGTTATTATCAAAAACCAGAGAGCAACAAAAGTGTATTGAGAATATCTAAACCCAAAACGGAAGCGGGAATTCGTACAATTCCAATGTTGGATATTGTGAAAGATGCTTTTGAAATGCTTTATGAAGAACAACTGGAAAATGGCTTTAATGAAACAGAAATTGATGGAATGTCAGGATTTATTTTTTGTAATCGTTTTGGAATGGTTCCAAATCCACAAACAGTCAATCATACGATTAAGCGTATAGCGAATAGTTATAATGCGGATGAAGTGGTGCGAGCTAAGAAAGAACGGAGAAATCCTATTATATTACCTAATTTTTCTTGCCATCATCTGAGGCATACTTTTTGTACACGACTTTGCGAAAATGAAACAAATTTAAAAGTTATTCAATCCATTATGGGACATAGAAACATTGAAACAACGATGGACATTTATGCGGAAGCAACAGAAGAAAAGAAACAAGAGTCATTCGAGAATTTAGCAGCAAAATTAGATATTTTTTGAGAAGTGCTTAGTAAAACGGATGACAACAATTTGTTTGGTTTACAGCAAATTGACAACAAAGACAATTCAATAATGACGAATAGTGAAGTAATTATAAGGTTTATAAATTTAGAAAATATAGTACAGTGACGCATCCCGAAGAATCATGAAGAAAACGTGAAATCTTTCCCAACAATGAAGTCACAGGGCGCTGCTAAGAACGAAGCAAACAATGCTGCACAGTCTACTCCAGTGGCTGCAAAAGTAGTTGTTCCAGTAGAAGAAACAGCTGCACCGGCGAAGGTTGAGATCGATTTCTCTAATGTAGAAGTAGAACCATTATTTGAAGATATGGTTGATTTCGATACATTCAGCAAGTCAGATTTCCGTGCTGTAAAGGTAAAAGAATGTGAGGCAGTTCCAAAATCTAAGAAGCTTCTGAAGTTCGTATTAGACGACGGAAGTGGCGTAGATCGTGTGATTTTAAGCGGAATTCACGATTACTATGAGCCTGAATTCTTAGTAGGAAAGACATTACTTGCAATTACAAACCTTCCACCACGTAAGATGATGGGAATTGATTCTTGCGGTATGATTATCTCCGCTACACACCTTGTAGAAGGAAGAGAAGGACTCAATGTTCTGATCCTTGATGATCACATTCCAGCAGGAGCAAAACTGTACTAAGAGCAAGAAATTTTCACAATTTGACAACAAATTTGTATTCAAACATGAATCATCATGAAGAAAGGTGATTAGTTGTCAGTAAAATCACTCCAACAAGGATTGAGTGTTGCGGGCACTTTTTGAAAGAAAAATCTTTCAGAGAGTGCCCTTTTTGGATTCATTGACAATGTTCGTTGTGGTCGAATAAAAGATGAAAGGGGAAACGAGGTATGTGGAAATGCATTATGTAACATCAAAGGGGATTCTGTCTGCATCTAATGGAATGAATTTATATCGGGGATGCACGCATGGCTGCATTTATTGTGATTCAAGAAGTAATTGCTATCATATAGACCATGCATTTGAAGATATTGAAGTAAAACAGAATGCACTTGAGTTATTGGAGGATGCGCTGAAACGAAAACGAAAACGATGTATGATAGGTACCGGAGCAATGACTGATCCATATGTCCCGTTGGAAAATGACTTGCAGTATGTGAGAAAATCATTGTTACTTGCGGAACGATATGGTTTTGGGTTTACCTTGATCACAAAATCAACCCAAGTGCTTCGCGATTTAGATATTTTGAAAAGGATCAATGAAAAAACAAAATGTGTCGTACAAATGACATTGACTACTTACAATGAACAGTTGTGTCGGGAATTGGAGCCTAATGTCAGCACAACAAAAGAACGGTATGAAGCGTTAAAGATTCTGCATCAGGAGGGGATTCCCACTGTGGTGTGGTTGTGTCCTATATTACCGTTTATTAATGACACAGAGGAAAATCTGTATGGGATACTAAATTACTGTATTGAAGCGAAAGTGTATGGGATCATTAATTTTGGTATGGGTATGACTTTGCGGGATGGCAACCGTGAATATTTCTATAAACAACTGGAGCGTCTGTTTCCCGGATTGAAAGAAAAATATATTGCCTGTTATGGGAATCAATATATTTTACCAAGTCCAAATGAAAAACGATTGTTAGAGATATTCAGCCAAACATGTGATAAACACCATATTGTTCATGACAGTGATAAAATATTTGAGTATCTGCGGACATATGAAGAAAAAGATAAGTGTGAGCAGCTATCACTTTTTGATTTTATATAGATGGAATTTCCATAGCGCTTGGAATAGCAGGAATGACGATCATGCTGGTTGGAGCGTTTGTGGAATTATGCCGATTGATACAAACAATGAATTCAATGGGAATTTTACGTGGTGCGGGTGATGTAAAATTTGCAATGCTGAATGATATTTTGTTTTTGTGGGGGCACAATCCCATGCGGCATCATAGCGGGGCTTGTATTTAAATGACCAGTAATTTGTGTGTATATAGAATTCCCATTCCATGTACTGCCGATTCAAATGACCAAGGAACCGGATTGGATTTTTTCCACCAGTGAACTGAGCTTTTCGGGAGGATCCTGAAATCCGTTTTTGCACCATAATTCGACTAAACGGGCACTGCCGTAACTCATAAATTCAAGAAACCATTCTTTTTTATCGATCTGATCTCCGAGCGCTTTTTCCCAGTCGTGCGGGTAAAGCAAGTCTTCGTATTGTCTCATCGTTCTTTGGGTAACGTCGTACCATAGATCATTCTTCAAAAGTAATCGAACGGAATTCTGCATATGATAGAAGAAATTAAAATAGTGATAATGCCCGGAGCGATCGTCTGTTCTGCTGTAACATAGACAAATAATCTGGGCAAGATAATCCAGCAGATCATCTTTGTGCTTAAAATAATGATAAAATGTTTTGCGGGACAATTCTGCTTCTTTACAAATGTCTACAATGGATATTTCATGGTATTCCTTGTGTTCCATCAATAAAAATAATGCAGATAAAAAACGATCTTGTGTTGTATGATTTGGCAGTAAAGGAATATCCGGCACGAAAGAAACCTCCTTTGGATTCAGCAAAAAATATATGTAAAAATAGAAATTATTTTCATTCTTTTTTATTATAACATTTTCTAACTTGTTTCAACACCCTAAATGTGTGTAAAAATGCTACCCTCAAAAATGATGACTAAAAATGACACCAAATATTTTCAAAGGAAAGTAACAGTTTTGCATTTCTGTAAATTGAATAGACGCACTTTCACATGTATAATGAATACTTGATTTAATGAATGATAAATCAATACGAAGGAGAGGAAGATTATGAAGGAAAGTGGAACAAATGTAAGAAAATTCGGAATACGTGATAAGTTTTCGTATATGCTTGGAGATGTAGGCTGCAACCTCGTATTGACATTGGCAAACAGCTATCTTCTTGTATTTTATACAAAGGTTATGGGTGTGTCCGGAGCAATTGTAGGTACGATTTTTATGCTGGCACGTTTTGTAGATGCATTTACGGACGTGGCAGTTGGAAGAATGGTTGATTTACATTCCGATAAGCATGGAGATCGTTTCAGACCTTGGATGGTATATGGATCTGTGCCGTTGGTGATCAGCAGTTGTATGATGTATAATTATTTTCTTGCAGATGCGGCAATGGGGATAAAAATTGCATGGCTTGTCGTGACGTATTTGTTATTTGGATCTATTTGTTATACGGCAGTGAATATCCCGTATGGCGCAATGTCTAACGTTATTACGGCAGACAGCGGAGAACGTGCAAGTTTATCTACATGGAGAAATGTCGGCGCTCAGGTTGGCGGAGTGGTTTTGGGTGTTTTGATCCCGATGTTGATCTACGTCAAAGATGAGGATGGCAATAGTGTTGCCAGCGGAGAAAGATTTTTCTGGGCATCGATTGTATTGGGAATCGCGGCATTGATCACAATTCTGATCTGCTGGAAATGGAGTGTTGAAAGAGTTCGTCTTGCAGATAAAGATAAATCAGAAGTAAAGAAAAGTTCAAATACAAAAGAAGTTATTTTAGATTGTTTTAAAGACAAAGCATTGTTGTCAAGTTTTGGGTTCCAGATTTTTATGTACGCAGCGATTCAGATTTTCTTTGCATTTAACCAGTATATGTTCCTGGATTATTTCCAGAGCACGGCATTATCCGGTCTGGCAAGCGTTGTTATGTTCTTTGGAATGATATTAACAGCTCCGATCACAGTTCCTCTTGCTAAGAAATTTGGTAAGAAAGAAGTAAGTATCGTAGGATTAGCGATTTCAGTTGTTTCCTATATCGTTATCTTTGTAACCCGTGTTACAAGTCCGTATGTATATTTGGTATTGATTTTCTTTGCATTCTTTGGTATCGGAATCATGAGTATGGTAAGCTATGCTATGACAAACGACTGTGTAGACAATCATTATCTGGAAACAGGAGACCGTGTAGAGGGAACCGTTTATGCTATGGCAAGTTTCGTGCGTAAGATGGCAGGTGCGGTTTGTACCGGTATCGGTGGATGGGCTTTGACATGGATCGGATACAACGAACTGGCAGTTACACAGACAGAAGAAGTACGACAGGCACTGTTTAATATTATCGTAGGACTTCCATTGCTGTGTTTTGCATTGACACTTATTTTCATGCTGTTCTATCCATTGAATAAGAAGCGTGTAGAAGAAAATGAAAAGAAAATGGAAGCATTACGTTCAAAAGAACAAGCATAGTTTCTGAGATTGAAGAACAGAATGATTTCATTACGAGCAATTTAATTACAGGGAATTTAATTACAAGCAAGGAGTGACGAGCAGTATGAGTATAGAATTGACCTTGAATCCTGAAAAGTTAGAAGCTATTCGCGAGATGGATCCGCGCGTACAAAGTTACAATATTGAGATGACAGAACTGACCGGAGGTACATTCTGGGTACCTTACACACCGGAACAGATTTCCGGTGAGGAAGCATTTCCGACATGTGATAAGATGGAGGATATGATGAAAATGCTTGCCGGTATGCAGACAAAAGTTCCGGCGATCAATTTGTATGATGAGAAAATCCGTTCTTTTGCAAAAGCATTTGGACCTGTAGTCATCAGATTTAGCGGAAGCTGGGCAACGCGTACTTATTATGACTTTGACGGACATACAGGTGGAAAAGCGCCGGAGGGGTTTGAGTTTGTATTGACAAAAGAACAGTGGCAGGGAGCACTTGATTTTGTAAAAGCGGTAAACGGACAGATCCTTGTCAGCGTTGCGAACAGCTTTGGAGTACATGAGGATCATACCGGCGCCTGGATGCCTGAGCAGGCTGAAATTTTGTGGAAATATACGGAAGAGCAGGGTATGAAGATCGAGTATGCTGAGTTTATGAATGAGCCGAACATGTTAAATGGAATGTGTCTGCCGGACGGATATACGTTGGATGATTATGGTCGAGATTATGATCTGTTCGCAAAATGGCTGCGTGAAAATCATCCGGAGACCAAACTGGTCGGACCTTGTTCCGCTGAAAATGAGCGTGGCGCTGCAGCGGGCGGAATGGCGGCTCTGCTGCTTGGAACCGAGGATATTATGAAACGTTGCAAAGAGGCTCCGGATTATTATAGCTATCATAGCTATAACGGAATCAGTGAACGTGGGCAGATGTTTGGCGCACATTTTGATTTTGATGCAGTCACATCGGAATATTATCTTGGCGCTACAATGGAGGATCTGCATTACAACGAAACGATCCGTGATAAATATGCGCCGGGCGCAGAAATGTGGGTAACAGAAAGTGCAGATGCCGCGTGCGGCGGAAATACATGGGGACCGACATTTGTAGAAACCATTCGTTATGTAGATGAATTGGCAAGATTTAATGTGAATACAAAAGGAATCATTTTTCATAATACGCTGGCAAGCAGCGCTTATGGTTTATTGGATGCCGACACACATATGCCGAGACCGCAGTACTGGGGCGCATTGCTTTACAGCAGATTGGCAGGAACAACGGTGTATGATACAAAAGAGGAGATCCGCGAGGGCGCGCATGTGTATGCACAGAGCAGAAAAGACGGAGAAAAAGGTTTCTGCTATGTGATCATCAATAACAGCAGAGAAGAAGAAACTCTCGTTCATGTTCCGGCATGTGTACAGTACACATTAAGCGCGGATTCGCTTCGCAGCCAGGAAATCAAATTAAATGGCAATGTGATCGCCTCCGGAGAGGATGGAACAATTCCGGAGTTAAAGGGAGAAGAAAAAGAAGCTGGAACAATTACTCTTGCGCCATGTACCGTGACATATCTTGTTGTCGGGGATGAAAGATAAGGGAAGCTGTTTTGGTGTAAATGATCAGAAAATGTCGGAGACTGCAGACAGAAATGCGGCCTCCGGCATTTTTAGTTTATTGTGGGGAAAGATAGGAATGTTATAGGTGGGGTTTTTATACCCCACCTATTATTATATACTGTAACCATCAAAGCAGAACCAAGATGATTTTTTAAAGAAATGGAGGAACTGGCAATGAAAGGGTTTAATACTGGTGATGGTTACATGGGATTGGTCGAGGGCAGATATATCTTGTTTGCCAGCGAATCCGATTACTATGAGTACATGAATGATTGAAAAGGAAGCTGCAGGAAAGGAGTAATTATGATGAAAAAAGTATTTATCACATTAACAGGAACAAAGTATTATTTTGGAGATGATTTTATGGAAAAAGGTATGAAGATCCGGTTGGAGAAAGAGCCGGATAACGAGTATGACAAAGAGGCGATCAAAGTGATATATGAAGGGCTGGGGAAAGTAGGATATGTGGCTAACAGCTCTTATACTGTGATCGGAGAGGCGATGAGCGCCGGACGTTTGTATGACAAGATAGGAGATATTGCATATGCGAAGGTTGTACTGGTTACACAGAGGGGAACGATTTGCAAAAAAAGTTTAAAGAACGAGGCGGAGAAAAAGCCGGAGGAAAAGAATAAAGATAACATCTGAATTTGCATTTGATATATGAAAAGATGACTTCGATGCCTTTCATTTGTGATATACTGGTTATATTGATGGATGATGAACATTATATTACTATGCCGGAGATTATGGATGAATTGGCAAAATATAATATCACAGCGGACCGGAAGAGTTTGTATAATGATCTGAGAGATTTGAGCGTTCTGGGAATTGACGTAGAGGGAGAGCCGATTGGAAACAGATATCATTATCATGTGGTCAACCGCGCATTTGAGCTTCCGGAGTTAAAACTTCTGGTAGATGCAATCCAGTCCTCCAAATTTATTACGGAAAAGAAAACGAATGCATTGATTAAAAAGCTGGAGACCCTGGTCAGTAAATATGATGCGCAGAAATTACAGCGGCAGGTTTATGTATCCGGCAGGATCAAAACGATGAATGAAAGTATTTACTATACGGTGGATGCGATTCATAATGCGATTTCCGAGAATAAAAAGATAAAATTTCAGTATTATCAGTGGAATGTAAAAAAGGAAATGGAACTGCGGCATAACGGTGCATGGTATCATATCAGCCCCTGGGGATTGTCCTGGTATAATGAGAACTATTATCTGGTAGGGTATGATTCAGAGGCGGGAAAGATCAAGCATTACCGGGTAGACAAAATGCTTCATATCAGGTTGTCTGCGGAAAGCAGAGAGGGAAAAGAATATTTTAAAAAGCTGGATATGGCGGATTATGCGAAGAAAAGTTTTGGAATGTTCAGGGGAAACGAGCGGACAGTAAGATTATTGGTAAAAAATAATCTGGTGGGAGTGATCATAGACCGGTTTGGGAAAGATGTGAGGATGATTCCTGCGGATGAACAACATTTTACCGTAAATGTAGACATTCATGTCAGCAAACAGTTTTTCGGATGGATCTTTTCGCTTGGCGAGGGAATTAAGATTATCGGACCGGGAGAAGTGGAGGAACAGATGAAAGAAGAAGCGCGAAGATTATTGGAACAATACGAAAATAAAGGAGATGCCAGAGACTTTAATGAATATTATGAATTGCGTCAGGTTTGTCCGGATGATGCGGAAGAGGCAACGGGAATTGAAGCGATTTGTTTTCTGCCGAGCGAGGCATGTACATTACCGATCATGAAAGAACGCATCCAATATGCAGCCCGGTCATTTTTAGTGGCAATGGATCGCGAGACAGGGAAGATGGTTGGTTTCATAAATGCCCTTTGCACGGATGAAGAGTCATTGAGGGATGAACTTTTTACAGATATAAGTCTTCATAATCCGAATGGTAAAAATGTGATGATCTGCAGCGTGGCTGTTCTTCCTCAATATCAAGGTCGGGGGATTGCCAGAGAAATGGTGAGGGAATTGCTGTTGGAACAGCGGAAATTAGGAAAAAAATGTGCGATACTGACCTGTGTGCCGGGTAAAGTGAAGATGTATAAAAAGTTTGGTTTTATGGATCGGGGAGAATCACAATCTACTTGGGGCGGAGAAAAATGGCATGAAATGTGGTGTACATTAAATAGTTAGGAGGAAGTGCTGCGTGGGCGGTTGATCTTTTCTCAATTCTTATATTATCTCCCCGGTCGGTTTTGGTACGCCAACATGATTTCTTCAAAAAGATCGACCGGATCTTCTTCCAAAGCGATGGCAAGGGCAAATAATTTTTCTATACTGATCCAATTTTTCCCCGATTCGATATTGGCAAGATGGCGAATGGAAATCCAAGGTTCTCCATCAAATAGCTCTACACTTCGCAGATCTATAAAAGCTTCTCTGGTCTGATAAGGTTCGCCAAGAGACTTTCGTTTATTTGCTAAAAGAAGACCGACGCGAACAAGACCATCATCGTATTGTTTTCGTTCTGACATAATAATCCTCACAATATGTACTATGGTGCATTGATCTTAAAAGTATTGTAGAGTATATTTTATTTAAGATCAAGATCAAATTTATGATATTAATAAATTCAGGAGGAGTTTATGGTTATGACAAATCAAATTAAATTCAAGATTCATTCGATGAGAACACTGGCTTCACCGTATAAGAGAACGGAAAAGGACGAATCTGCAGAAGAAACGATCTATTATTTGCTGGTGAATATGAAAGATCTTCCGGAAGATATACCGCTGGATGTAAACCCACGAGTGCCGAAAATGGGAACAAATGTTGCAAAAAGACTGGTAAAGGCCGTGACCGAACCGGAAACAGACTTTTACATTAATAACAGAGGAATTATTATTGCTGCAAAATCGCTGAGTTTTAACAGTATTGAGTCTGAAGTTACAATCGATATTGGCAATCAGGAGGATGAAAATGATAAGTATAGTTATGGGATTCTCGATGGCGGCCATACGTATACGGCGATCATACAGAACAGAGATAAGATCCCAAGTGATATTGAAAAATATGTCCGTATGGAAGTCATTACAAATGTTGTAAATATAACAAGACTGTCGGATGCAAGAAATACATCTGTTCAGGTTTCGGACATTGCATTGTTTAACTTGGAAGACAGTTTTGAAGATATTAAACTGTCTATTCAGGATCAACCATATGCGTCCAAAATTGCATATAAAGATAATGAAACGAAACCGATCGGCATTTCGGAATTACTGCGTTTGATGTATGCTTTTGATATTGAGAAATATCCGGATGACAAGATGGCGCCGATCCAAAGTTATTCCGGGAAAGCGCAGGTGTTTAAACGATATAAAGATGCATTCAACGGTAAATTTTATAAATCACTCACAAAGCAACTACCCAAATTAACAGAGCTTTATGACATTATAGAGAGAGAAATGTCTGATAAATACGGAGAATATAAGAGAGCGCTGGGAGTCGCCATTCCAAGATTCGGAGGAGTCAAAGGCGTTGAGTATGTTGAAAGCGGAGTTAAGACAGAATTTTTTGAAAACAAGATTAAATATTCAATCTCAAGCGGATACATTTATCCAGTTTACGGTGCCTTTCGTTCTCTTTTAAAAATGAATGACGAAACAGGGGAAGTAGAATGGGTATTTGATCCGATTGAAATTTGGAACGAGGTCGGAGTCAGCATTATTCAAAATGTGTTCGAGACAGGATCCAACCCGCAGCTTGTAGGAAAAGATAAACAGCTGTGGCTGTCAAATTATCGGATTGTAGAGACACAGAGTCTGAGAAAGCTTTTAAGTGAAAGAAGATGATCGGATAAAGAACCATTGTAAATTTAATCCACAGGAGGTATCTACATGAGAATCGAAATACCGGAGTACAAGACATTAAATATCGATACAATTTTTGCGGATTTCAACGGGACGCTTGCGATTGATGGTGTGATCCCGCCAAGTGTGCGCCAGCGTATCCTGACGCTGGCTGGGAATTTCCAGATTTATGTGCTGACGGCAGACACGAACGGAACCGCAAAAGAGCAGTGCGAGGGACTTCCGGTCTGCCTGCAGACGTTTCCGACCGGAAATGTGCGGGAATATAAAAAGGAATTGTTAAAATCCATCGGTTCCAGACATTGTGCGGCTATCGGCAATGGGCGCAACGACGAACTGATGCTGCGGGAAGCAGCGCTTTCCATCGCGGTCATGGATCAGGAGGGGGCATATGGAAAAGTGATGAGAGAGGCGGATCTTTGCACGGGATGTATAGAAGATGCGTTGGATCTTCTGATCTATCCAAAACGGATCATTGCCGGACTGCGCGGGTGACATGGCTGACAGGATGAGGCGTGCTGGGATGTGTATTCAGATCAAAGCAAAGAAAAAAGCGAAGAGGGAAAACAAAGATGGTGGTAAAACGAAAATTGGAAATTCCGGTCTTTCAGGAGTGGAGAATGAAAAAGCTTGAACCGTTTGTGGGAATTTTTACGATGGTCGGCATACTATGTCTGATCCAGATCATGATCGGAAACAGATGGAACGGTGCGCACATTTTTTTTATTTCACTGTCGGCACTTCTGATCGGCGGGGGATTGTTAAAAAGACCGCTGAGGAAATGTATCTGGCGTTTTACAGAGACAGAGGCAGAACGGATAATGTTTGGGCATTGCACGAAGATTTCCTATCAGGAGATCGCAGATGCACTTCGAACAAAAAACATCAAAGTTACGATGACGTCTTTTAAAGTGCCGAAAAGTCGTGGATATATCGCGTTTCATTATGAGGTAGGGGACGCGGCGGCGCAGGAACGAGTTCTGGAGAGTTATCAGTTTTTGTGTAAGAAAATGGAAGCTCTCGGTGTCGGGGAAGAAAAATCTTTCCCGGAACTGACAAAGCGTCTGGTCGGACAGATGGATCGAAGCTGGTTCTACAAAAAAGGACGGAGGAACAGCAGTATCTGGATGCTGATTTCTACGTTGCTGTGTGCAGCTCTCGGCGGAGAAATGGAATTCGGGCTGTTCTGTATTGTTGCGGTTCTTGCAGCCGTGCAGTATACGCAGATCCGAACGTTGTTTAAGAGCATCTATTTCGGTAAAACGATTGAAGAAAAGATACAGGCGGTATTTTCGGGCTGTCCGAAAGTGGACTTAAGAAACACACACATTACATATTTACAATTATTCGGAATGACCATTGTGATGGTATTGGGGAATTTGTTCTGGTTTGTGGTCAGCATCAGCGCGTAAAGAGGACGCATAAAGTGAGTAGTGTATAAAGAGAGCGCATAAAGAGGAATGCCGTTTGTTGACTGACGCGGTGGCGGAGACTTTAAACGCGGTTGAAATAAGAGAAAAGGAGAAATCATGTTTCGGGAAAAGTGGTATGAATGGAAAAACTGGCGGGAGATGGTACATACGACATGGAATCCAAAAGATCCGGGAGCAGTCAGGATCCACCTGATTCCGCCGAAATTTCAGTTGTTTCGGTTCGTTCCGTCTGTGGCAATTTTAAATGGAAACCAGATCATTCCGGTCAATGAGTCGTGGGCGATCCTCTTGACGGAATTCATCCGACAACTCAATACATTTGGGGACGGAGAGATGCCGGAGGAAGCGTTGGAAAAGATTCTGGAAAATACATGCTGGAATGTGAAAAAGGTTTACCCGGATGTGGATCCGGAAGAACTGTTGGAAGATCTGGAGACGATCACCGGGGTATTTGAAGATGTGGCGCGCGGTCGGGAGCCGGAGATCGAGATCGGTCAGATGGATATCGGGACTTATGCCCCTTATATGACGGCACCGCATCGGATGGATCTGATGGTCAGTTCGATGGAAAAGGATGGGAGATGGAACTGTAACCAGCATTGCGTACATTGTTATGCGGCAGGGCAGACTTATGCAAATGACGGAGAACTTGGAACCGATGAATGGAAGCAGATTTTAAAGCAATGCAGAAAAGCGCAGATCCCACAGGTGACATTTACCGGAGGAGAACCGACGATGCGGGAGGATCTGTGTGAGCTGATTAAGGCGGCGCGTTGGTTTATTACCAGACTGAATACGAACGGCGTACGACTCACGAAAGAATATTGCAAGGCGCTTGCGGAGGCAGAATTGGATAATGTACAGATCACATTTTATTCATCGGATCGTAATATTCATAACCGCCTGACCGGATCGGACTATTTTGAAAAAACAGTGGAGGGTATCCAAAATGCGTTGGAAGCAGGTCTGTCGGTGAACGTCAACACGCCGCTTTGTCGTGACAATAAAAATTATCGTGAGACGGCGGAGTTTTTGAAATCACTTGGCGTGACCTATGTAACCTGTTCGGGATTGATCCCGGCTGGAAATGCAGCGAAAGACGCACAAGTATCGATGCGGCTTTCGGAGGCGGAGATTACAGAGGTCGTCCGCGAGACTGTAGAGTATTGTGCAAAGAATGGGATGGAACTGAGCTTTACGTCTCCGGGATGGATCCGGGAAGAAGCACTCCGTGAAATGGGACTGGACGTACCGTCTTGCGGCGCGGCTCTCAGCAATATGGCAGTGACGCCGTCGGGAGATGTGGTGGCATGTCAGAGTTGTCTGGATCGGGAGACATTCGGAAATATACTGCGCACAGACTGGAAACAGATATGGAATCATCCGGTATGTAAGAAATATCGGGAGTATTCCAGACAGATGCAGCAAAAATGTCCTCTTGGAAAGGAGGTTTCGGATGCGGAAAAATAAAACAAGACGAGGAATAGTGTTGTCTGCCGTTGTACTGTTTGGGGCAGTCTGGATTCCGGAGATCCGGGGGAATGCATCGGCATATCTGGATCAGATTGAGCAGGAGACGATCGAGGTGGATGTACAGGAGGACGGCTCGGCGATCCTGACGTACGATCTGGATTGGAGAGTACTGGACAGTACGAGCGAGGGAGCGCTCAGTTGGGTGAAAATCGGCATTCCGAATGAATATGCTGAGGAGCTGACAGCGCTTAGCGACAGTATCGATGAGATCAGTTATTATGGGGACGGCGGAGACTATGTGCGGCTGGATCTGGATCGGGGATATGAAGAGGGGGAAGTGGTAGATTTAAAATTTTCCATCCACCAGCATTGTCTGTATGAAGAAAATGCTGACGAATATTTGTATGAGTTTACGCCGGGGTGGTTTGATGACATTCCGGTAGATGAGTTGACGATCCGATGGGAGTATGATGAAAATACAGTATCGGATATGCAGAAAGCATCGGAAGCGGCATATCAGGTCGTATTTCGGGATCTGCATCCGGGAGAAAAAGTGAGAGTCTGGGTTGTTTATCCGAAATCAGACTTCCTGTTTCAGGATGAGTATGAGAAAAGTGCAGACAGTTCTTCTGTTTGGTTTGTCGTGTTTGTAGTTCTTGTCGTAGTCTGCGGTCCGGCAGCGTATGCATTTCTTTTGTATGCACGAAAAAATTCCGGAAAGCCGAAAGATCATTATGAGCGGAATCGGGGAATGGGAAGCGTTTATGTGGGAAGCGGACGACACCATAGTCACAGCAGCGGGTGCGCCTGTGCCTGTGCCTGCGCCTGTGCCTGTGCAGGAGGCGGGCGCGCCGGATGTTCCAGGAAGAATTTCTTTCATATGAGGATGAAGAAAAACAGGATGCCGAAAAGATAGTATGAAGAAAATAATACTTGACAAAGCAGCTTAAATGATGTTAGTCTAGTGTCCGAAGAGCGAAAGCGTATTATATTTATATATAATGCGTTTTCGCTCTTTTTGTATAGGGTGTGTCCAGTGAAACTGGACCACACTTGCCAAAGTCCGGGCTTGCCCGAGACCTTGGTGATTGCTTGGATGAAATGGAGGTATAAAAGATATGAAAGCACAATGTTCGCTGAGAAAAGTAAAAACATTCGCAGTTCAATTCATATGGGAATTTATAGGGAGCGTATTTATTGCAGCCGGAATTTATAATTTTGCTGTGCAGGCAAAGTTTCCGATGACAGGATTTTCCGGGATTTCTATTATTTTATATCGATTGCTGAATGTACCGATCGGATTATCAACGATTCTGCTGAATATTCCGCTGGCTATTATTTGCTATCGGCTTCTCGGAAAGAAATTTTTTGTCAGTTCCTTGCGCTGTATGATACTTTCTTCTATTATGATCGATTATGTAGCGCCCCTGTTTCCGGTATACACAGGAGATCGGCTGTTGGCGGCTCTTTGTACGGGAGTATTTGGCGGTATTGGGTATGCGTTGATTTATTCTAAAAATTCTTCGACGGGCGGATCCGATTTTATCATTATGGCGGTGAAAGCGATCAAACCACATTTATCTCTTGGGAAAATCGCGTTTTGGTCAGATGTCGGAATCATTCTGGTTGGCGGAATTTTATTTCGGGACATTGACGGTATCATTTATGGGATGGTTGTCAATTTTATTTTTGCTGTCGCAGTCGATAAGCTGATGTATGGAATTAATTCGGGGAAACTTACATTGATCGTTACAGAACATGGTCCTAAGATCTGTGAAGTGATAGACGAATGCTGTCAGCGGGGAACTACCATCTTAAAAGGTCAAGGCGGCTATAATGGAGAAGAAAAACAAGTGGTCATGTGTGCTTGCAGCAATAAAGAAATGTTCCATGTACAGCAAGCGGTAAAGAAAGCGGATCCGGCATCTTTTTTGATCGTACTTGAATCCAATGAAGTTCATGGAGAGGGATTTAAGATGGTACAGATCGGAGAAGAAGCGTATGAATAGGAAGAATGAAGAAAAACTTTGTGAAAAACATACAAAAAATAAATGCAAAAATTGTATAAGTAAACAAAATATATAAAAAATATTGACATCGTAATAGTCGGCTGTTATTATCAATACATAACTTGATGTTTTACCAAAAAAATGAACCGGTTCATTTTTGAAAAAGATTACGCACGAAGAAGGAGAAAAATGTATGAAAGCAAAAAAGGTAGCGGTTATTTGTTTAACATTAGCAATGACAATTGGTATGCTTGGTGGGTGTGGATCATCAGAAAAAAGTGAGGGTGAAACAACCGGAGAACAGATCACATTAAATTATTGGACATGGTTTCCGAGTAAAGATCAGATTCAGGAAACAGTCGATGCATTTGAGAAAGAAAATCCTGACATTAAAATCAATATGACGGTTATGGAAAGTAAGGCATTCCAGGAGAAAGTTCCTCTGGCATTAAGCACAGAAGAAGATATTGATGTCATCGGCGTGCAGCCATCTGCGTTTGCAGAAGAAGTACAGGATTATCTGGCGGATCTGGACGAACTGATGCCGGAAGCAGCAGGTGAAGATTGGAAAGAGTTATATTCAGAAAAATGTCTGGAACAAGGAAACCAGCTTACAGGCGGTGATACAAAAATGCTCGTGCTGACAAACTCAGGTTCTATGGTTGGATTTTATAATGCGGCTTTGTTAAAAGAGATTGGATGTGAAGTGCCGAAAACATTTGAAGAATATAAAGCGGTGGCTGAAGCGTTTAAAGCCAAATATCCGGATAAATATGTAAGTGTATTTGCAGGAAAAGACGCGTGGGTAGTAGATGAGATGATGTTAACCGTACTTGGACAGCAAGGAGATTACTATAACAAATGGAGATATGAAGAGGCTCCGGTCGATAGTCCGGAGTACAAACAGGCAATTGACGGATTAAAGAAATATTTTGATGAAGGAATTTTTTCTCCGGATGTTCTTGATTTAGATTATGCAAGTGCAACCGAAGAATTTACAAATGGAAATGCATTGATTTATTATATGGGATCCTGGGAAGCTCCATTATTGTCAAATAAGTTGCGTGAGGGTAATGGAATTGAATTGGAAAATGTAGGAGCAATGGCGCTTCCGGTGGCGGAAGAAGGCGGACAGCTTACAGTTCGTTCTTACATAGATTCTGGTATTGGAGTAGTTGACTATTCTGAGAAAAAAGAAGCGGCTGCAAAATTTGTTGCATACCTGACAGTTGGAGAGGGAGCAGACATTTTCGGAAAACAGTTGACAGGTACATCTGCAAAGAAAGATTTTGTAGTAGACGAAACATTGTTTGATACAGAGGAATCTAAAGCAGGTTGGGATACAGTGAACGAGTTGATCAATACAGCAACTGCTGATAGAAATAATGTGTCCGGATATTCAGATGTTGAGGGCGCCGCTGTTCAAAGTGTATTGAACGGGTCGGCAACAACGGAAGATGTATTGAAAGATCTTCAGAAAGAATGGACGAGTGGAAAATACTGATAGTCTTAAATAAGTATACGATTGCGACAGCATAACGTCAGTGTGTACAAGGGGATCATTTGTACAACGACTCTAAAGGTGAAATAGACTTCTGGCTGCGAACTTATGAAAATACAAAGTAAAGCGGTTAGAAGTCTATCTTTATATAGTAGGTTATGGAATTGAGGTTACTGATATGGTAAAGAAAAAAAGAAAATTAAGTATCGATAAAAGAAATAACAAGGCAGGATATCTGTTTTTACTTCCACTGATTGTTATTTTTATTGGATTATTAGGATATAGTTTTTACTTTTTGATCACGAACAGTTTTCGGGATGTAACAATCACTTTTCGCAGATCTGAATTTACGGGATTGTTAAATTATAAGACTATCTTCGCAGACAAATCATTTTGGAGATCTTTGTTAAACACATTTATTTTATCTTTTGCAAATATTTTTTGTGGATTGACGTTTGGATTTATCATCTCTATTATCTTGAATTTTAAAATTAAGGGAAAACGGTTTTTCCATGCATTATTTTTTATTCCATCCATGCTGCCTATCGCATTGATGGCCACGGTTTTTGGCTCTATGTTGGAGTATAAGAACGGTATCGTAAATCAATTGTTAAGAGGCGTTGGATTGGGACAACTTGCACAGCGATGGCTGGCGGATCCAAGACTGGCGATGTGGGCAGTATGTTCCGTGTCTATTTTTATGATTGGTATTCCGATCATGTACTATACGGCAGATTTAACTACTATCAGCAGAAGTATTATGGAGGCTGCCACGATTGACGGAGCCGGTATGAAAGACCAGATAATGCTGATCATTTTCCCGGTATTAAAAAATACGCATAAAACAATTATACTTTCAATGCTTTTAGGTGGATTCCGTGAAATGGAACGTGTATTTCTGATGACGGACGGCGGTCCGGGAGGAAGTACGGAAATTGTGGGAACTTACATCTATCGGGCGACAAGATCAGCAGGATCTAATATAGGACTTGTTTGTGCAGCGGCAGTAATTATTTTGATTGTTGCATTTGTGATTTCATTTATTCAATTGAAAATGACAGCAAAGAATGGGCAGGTGTGAGAGATGAAAAAAAGAAAAGAAAAAGAATTAGAACAAGATTTATTTTCGATTTCAAAAGCAAACAGAAGAGTAATGGTGGGCTTTCTCATCATTATGCTGGCATTGTGGTGTATACCGATTTATTCTTTATTAAAAGATTCCTTGAAAGTACATGGTATTGAAAATTACTGGTATGTTTTGACAAATCAGGTAAACGGAGTTCCGTTTTATCAGTATTTTATTAATTCGATCATTAATGCAGTCTGCGCGTCTGCATTATTGGTATTGATCTGTTCATTTGCAGGTTTTGCTTTTTCCAAGATTGAATTTGCAGGAAGAAAATTGATTTATAATTTTGTATTGATGTGTCTTGCAATTTCAGGACCTATTTTAATCATTCCTTTATTTTATATTTTTAAAACCGCGCATTTATATAATACACATATGGCGATCATACTTTCAGAGTGTCTGATCACAATTCCGTTTGGTGTATTAATGATGAAGAACTTTTTTGACGGATTGCCTATGGAGTTGATGGAATCTGCAAATGTAGACGGAGCATCGATCCAGCGGTGTTTCTTTAATATTTATCTGCCACTGGCGAAACCGGCGATCATTAACTTGGCGGTATTGCAGATCATGTGGTCTTTCCAGGACTTTCTGTTCCCATTAATGTTCTTGACGAAAGACAGTGCTTATACGACAACGGTTGCAGTGAATGCTTTTAAAGGTGCATATGGAATGACGCCGCAAAATCTGGGAAGATATAATGCTGCGTTGGTATTGATATCAATTCCGAGTATTTTGATATTTGTATTTGCACAGAAATTTATTGTGAACGGAATTACTTCTGGCGCTGTAAAAGAGTAATAAAGGAAGGGCTGGCAATATGAACACAAAATTGAAGTATATTACTCCGGCGAAATCATTTACCGAGGCTTTGCCTCTGGGAAATGGAAGTTTGGGAGCCATGGTTTATGGCGGTGTTCCGGAAGAACATATTACATTGAATCATGATACTTTTTGGTCAGGAACAGGGAGACGACCGGAAAAAGAAATAGATGCGAAGATATTGGGGCATGCAAGAGAATTACTTTTTGAAGAAAAGTTTTGGGAAGCGGAACAATTTATAAAAGAACATATGCTTGGATTCTATAATGAATCCTATATGCCTTTGGGAGAATTGAATTACCGGTTTGAAGAAATCGGAGAGATTGAACAATATTCTCGAAATCTTGATTTGGAAAATGCAATTTTTTCTTCGGAGTTTTGTTCGAAAAATACGTTATATCAGACGGAAGTATTTATATCATATCCGGCAAAGGCATTGATATTGAGAATGAAAGTATCCGGATCTGAGAAGCTGAATCTTTCTGTAAATCTGAATAGTAAAGTAAGGCATGATATGAAGGCAGAAGTTTCACAGGATCTGTATATTTTTGGAAATGCACCGTCCAATGTTCAACCGAATTATTTAACTTGCGACCATCCCATTACATATGATGAACAAAATCCGGGAATGGCGTTTGGATGTTATTTGCATATTGAGAATACAGGAGGAGAAGTTACTGCATTAAAAGATGAATTAAAAGTGAAGAATGCAGATGAAGTTCTTTTCTATTTGACGGCGGAAGATGGATATCGGGGATATAAAAAGAGGATTGAAAAAGATCCGGAAGTATGCATTGCCCAATGTAGGAAATCTTTGGAGATTTTGAAAAACAGAGATTATGAGTCATTAAAACAGGAACATATTATTGATTATAAATCAGTTTATAAAGATGTAAGACTGGAATTGGAAAAAGAAGAAAGTGATATGCCGTTGGATCAGCGGCTGGCTGAATTTCGGAACGGAAAACAAGATCTGGGATTACTGTGTTTATTTTTTCATTATAATCGATATTTAATGGTTGCATCTTCAAGAAAAGGAAGCCAGCCGGCTAATCTGCAAGGGATTTGGAATGAAAGCATTCGTCCTGTATGGAGTAGTAACTGGACGGTTAACATTAATACAGAAATGAATTATTGGATGAATGGCTCCTGTAATTTGTTGGATAGTTATCTGCCGTTTGTTGAATTTGTAAGTGAATTAAGTGATGCAGGAAAAGAAACAGCCAGAAAACAATACCACTGCTCCGGATGGACGGCAAATCATAATGTAGATATATGGAGACAAACAGGTCCTGTAGCCGGTGAGCCTAAATATGCATATTGGCCGATGGGCGGAATCTGGTTATGTGCGCAGAGCTATGAATATTTTAAATATTCCAAAGATATAGAATATTTAAAAACAAAAATTTTCCCTGCGATGAAAGGCGCGGTAGAATTTTGTCTTGATTGGTTACAGTTGCGGGAAGATGGAAAATATTATACGGCGCCGTCAACATCTCCGGAAAACACATTTGCTGATAAAGAAGGGCGGGCTTGTGGAGTCAGTTACATGACAACATCGGATCTGGCAATTATAAAAGAAATGTTTTTGAATTATGCAGAGGCTGTAAAAGTTCTTGAAGTAAAGGATGATTTGACAAATAAAATTGAGGAGTATCAAAAAAGATTGCCCGAATATCAGATAAGCAAAACAGGAAAAATTCAAGAATGGATTCAAGACTTTGATGAGATCGATGCAGGACATCGACATTTTTCCCCCGTTTTTGGGTTTCATCCGGGACACTCTATTAAAAAGACGGATACGGAATTAGTTGAAGCCTGTAAAAAATTTATAGAAGAAAAAGTGAAAAATTATTCTCAACAAATCGGATGGAGCTGTGCCTGGCTGATCAATCTGTGGGCAAGATTAGGAGATGGAACGAAAGCAAACTATTATTATGAAGAACTGCTTCGTGAATCTGTCTACGATAATTTATTTGATCTGCATCCGCCTTTAGGTGAAACGGATGGAGAAAGAGAAGTATTTCAGATTGATGGAAATTTCGGAAGTGCAAGTGCTGTTGCGGAAATGTTGTTGGAAAGTGAAGAAGGAAAAATTACGATTTTGCCGGCAGTGCCGGAAAGCTGGAAAACAGGTTCTATAAAAGGGCTTTTAGCAGTGGGGAATATCAGGGTAGATCTTTCATGGAAAGATGGTAAACCGGAAAGAATCTCATTATTCAGTGAAAATTCCCAGAATGTTGAGATCGTTTATAAAGGAAAACGGATTGGAGGATTTGTTGAATTAAAGAAAGAGGAGCAGCAAATTTTAGATTTGTGCTCCATGGTAATTCAATAACTAATTTATTTTTCGGATACTTTCCTTGTAGTACATAGTCGGCTTATGCATGATTGTTTGCGGATAATCCGAATAATCGCCGCAAATCCGCTTGTAAAGTAACTTTCCGGCTTCCGTTCCCATTTCGTTTGTTGGTTGTTCAGCAAAAGAGAGCGGCGGATTTACGACATTGGCAAGAGGAAAGTTGTCGAATCCAATAACAGAGATATCATCCGGGATTTTTAAATTTAAATAGTTAATAGCAAGATAAGCGCCAATGGTCATATCATAGTTACTGATGAATATGGCTGTTGGTCTTTTTTTTGTATCCCAGATACGAAGCATTGCTTCATATCCGCCATCAATACTATAATCCCCACATTGGATGTGCTCATCAACAGGTATTAAATCTGCTTCTTTCATAGCGTCAAGAAATCCTTTTAAACGACCTCTGGAAGTGTAGTGCTCAAAATTACCGGTAATGATGGCGATATCTTTGTGACCTAATTCGATCAAACGATGAGTAGATTCGTATCCGGCTAATTCGTTATCTAATACAATGCAGTCTGCTTTATGCTTCTTTATTTCCTGATCAAGGAGAACTAAAGGGATATTGTTTTTCTGGATCAGTTCTATTTGTTTCCCGTCCAGTCCGTAAGGAATCAAAACGATCCCATCAACCATGCGATCGATCAGATACTGTGTTTTGCGCAGTTCCATTTCCGCGTCGTTATGACATTCACATACGATCACACTATATCCAAGAGGTAATAATGTAGATTCGATCGATGAAATCATGGAAGTACAGAATGTAGAATCAAGCATTGGCAGTAAAATAGCAACAGAAAATGATTTTGCATTTCTCAGCCCCTTTGCAATATTGTTCGGATGAAAATCTAAAACCTTGATTGCATCTTCAATAGCTGACCGAGTAGATTCCTTGACTGGTTTTCCGTTAATATATTTTGAAACTGTGCCGACAGAAAGTCCGGCATAAGCTGCAACATCTCGAATAGTAGAAGCCAATAGAAGTTCCTCCTCATAAAGTCTATCATTAGCGTCAATGTGCAAGGGAGCCGTTCATTCCCCTCTTACATTGACATTAATGAAAGTGTAACATAAATACAGTGAATAAGCAATGAAGAGGCGGCGGTATGATCGGCAAATACAGAGAGAAAAAATAATATGCTTGCTTGTAATTTCCAGCGTTTCAGTAATATAATAATAGACAGGGTTTTCCGGGGGGACAGATAAAAGAAAATTTATGAAAGGAATCGCAGACATTTGAAACAATTGAAAATTGATCGGGAAGATATGCTCACTCTTACAAGGCGCATGACACTTTCGAGAAATTCATTTACACGAGTAGCGGGCTGTTATGTGGATCGTGATGGAGAGTTTGACGGAAGCTTTAATACGAATTTTTTAAAACTATCTTCTGCAGACCGCGCAAAAAACCTAAAGCTGGCTAAGGCAGTACCGTTTGCCGAAACAAATACGCATTTGAAAAAATATGAATATCAAAGGGAGATGCAGAAGAATGGCAGTATGTGGCAGCTTTTGATGGCGGTGCGGGAATGTGGTCTGAAAAATGATGCTCTGATGGACGTGTTTTATGATAAAGTGATGGAATCTTGGAATTTAGAATCCGATCAAGACGGCTGTGGGCAGAAAAAAGAAGAATATGCGGTATTTGTATTTCACGACCGCTATGATATTCCGGCAAAAGCGGCGGATCAGGAACGATTGGGCGAGTCGGAGGAAATGTTTGAATATCTGATCGGGGTTGTATGTCCTCTCGTCGGAGATTATGAGCCGGGAGAACCGCAATGGGGATTTTTGTTTCCAATGTTTACCGACGGAGGCGGTGATCTGAATCATGTCGGCGTGTATCAGGCGGATGCGGAACGCGAGTATCCGCATATGCTGAAAAATGTACTGGGAATATCTTAGCGACAGCGTACAAGGGAAAATACGTCTTAAAGCCGTGATTTCGGTGCTTTCAGTGTTTTTTCCTTGCAGGATGATGTCTGAATATGAAAAATAAAAATCCACTGTATCGACTTTGTTCGTTACAGTGGATTTTTAAGATATCGTATCCATTGGATTGTACCTCTCTTCATTAAATTTTGTCCGTTTTAAAAGATTAAGTTTCTGGTGGTCCGTCCTCCTTTTCTTTTGTTGACTTTATAATATCTCTTAATAAGAAGAATGTCAATAATAAAATAAGAAAAATATCGAAAAATATATAAATTAACAGAAAATATGAAGCTTACATGTTAAAAAACAAATAATGTGTTTCATGTTAAGATTAAAATCATGAAAGTACAATATATAAAGAGAAGAAAGGGAGATGCATACAGTGTTGGAAAAACAATTTGCAACGTCAGAAAATTTCCGGCGGAGCAGCAGCTCCTTTTCTATGTGTATTTTTCTGTAAATATAGTAAGAACAAGAGAAAAGAAAGTTAATTGCACCTGCCTGAATATGATATGATGATAGCGTCGGTGTACAAAAATCGTTGTACAAAAGAAAATAAAAAGAGAAAAGAGGGTACGGATCATGGCGAATGTAGTAGATTATCTGGAAAAATATTATAAAGATACGAATTATAACTGCGCGGAGGCAGTGTTCAGCGCGGCAATGGAAGCTTGGGGACTGGATATGCCGAAAGAGACGGTCAAGGCGATGGCAGGATTTGGCGGCGGTATGGGCTGCGGTAATGTCTGCGGCGCAGTGTCAGGCGGCGTTGCGGCATTGAGCTGTAAATATGTAGAGGGAGACGGAGGACACACCAGCCCGACATTGATGCAGAAAGTGAAGACTTACATCCGTCTTGTAAAGACGGAATACGGCTCGGAACAGTGCAAGATGCTGAAACCACAGTTCTTCTCAAAAGAAGAGCGGTGTTATCAGACGATTCTCCGGATTGCGGAAGTGTTGGACCGTGTGGATCAGATGGAGGCTTAATAAGAATGAGCGATATTGTAAAAAATGGTCGTCCGGAATCAGAAGACGGTCGTCTTGAAAAAGAACTACGCTGTTATGATTTTCTGGATCGGTTGAAAATCCCATACCGGCGGATCGACCATGAAGTGGCGATGACGATGGAGGCATGTGAGGAAATCGAACAAGTATTGGAATGCAGTATTTGTAAGAATCTGATGCTGACAAACCGTCAGGAGACGGATTTTTATTTGCTTCTGATGCCGGGAGACAAACCGTTCAAGACGAAAAATCTTTCGGCGCAGATCGGCTCGGCGCGATTATCTTTTGCAAAACCGGAATATATGGAAAAATATCTGGATATTACACCGGGGTCGCTGAGTATATTAGGATTAATGAATGACCGGGAAAAGAAAGTCCGTCTTTTGATCGATGCGGATGTGTTAAAAGAAGAATGGTTCGGATGCCATCCGTGTATCAATACTTCCAGCTTGAAAATGCGGATGCAGGATGTGGAGAATATATTGATCCCGGCGTTAGGTCATGAACCACAGATTGTAGAATTGCATGTATAAGGCGAGAATAGGATGAGTGTATAGAACAAGGGCAGAAATGATATATAAATTGGGCAGGATACGCGTATTTCATTTTGAATATGGAAGATATAATCAAACAAAAATAAATACGCGGAGGACAGAGAATAATGAGAGTAAAACAGATTGTGAATGTAGACGGATTTTATAAAGCACTGGCAAAATGTCAGGGAAGAGTGGAATTGATCACGGACGATCGGGATGTGCTGAACTTAGCATCTACATTGACACAGTTTATAGGGCTGACAACGGTATTCAGCAATCCAAATATCGAGGCATATGAGATCGTATGTTATAACCCGGATGATTTTCAGTATATCAAGGAATTTCTTGTTCCGGCAGAAAAATAAAATGAATAGTAGAAAGACTTTTATTATGGTAAATATCACCAAAATAGAAGTCTTTTTTTGTATATATTTACGGGAGAAATTCACAATGTCATTAAACATAAGTAAAAATGTGACCTGAAAAAACAAAAGCGATTTGATAAGGTCATTTTTAAGACAAAATAAGTAATAAAAGTGAATAGCGGGAGAGAGTAGGGACTGATAAACTAAGTGCAAATAAAAGAGGCACATCAACAAGGAGGAAAATTATGAAAGTAAAAAAGGTTATGGCAATGGCTATGGCAAGCGCAATGATTCTCTCGCTGACAGCATGTGGAGGCGGAAATTCATCTGACGATGCAGCAAAAGGAGGAGAAACACAGTCAGAAGAAAAAGTGACGGTAAATGTTGTGGAGCCGAACAAAGACGCGGCAAATACGGAGAAGACAGACGAGACATTAACTGTGGGGCTTGCATCTGAACCGTCCAGTTTGTATGGAGCATCTGTTGGTAAGACAGAGAATGAGGAGCAGATCATCGGAAATGCAATGTTAGATTCTCTCGTAAAATTTAACTATTCTACAAATGAGATCGAACCAAGTCTTGCAACGGAATGGGAATGGGTTGATGACACACATCTGAAATTCAAACTTCGTGATGATGTGACAATGAGCGACGGAACACCGCTTGTCGCAGATGACGTCGTTTATACATGTAATAAGATCTGGATCGAAAAGAATACAACAAATGATACCGGTAAATATCTTGTGGGAGCAACCGCTGAGGACGAGCATACGGTTGTGATCGAGTTCAACACGGTAGCGCCGGACTTCCTGAAGATGATGAGCTGGACAAACTTCGGAATCGTGTCGGAAGATGAAGTGAATGCAGCCGGAGGTCTTGAACAGATTTCAACAAATCCGTTAGCCGGAAGCGGTCCATACAAATTCAAAGAGTGGAAAAACGGACAGTCCGTTACATTGGAAAGAAATGAAAACTACTGGGATAAAGATTATGCCGGATATTACAAAGAAATCGTATTTACATTCACAAGTGATGCGGCGGCAAGAGAGATGGCAGTAGAATCAGGGGATGCTGATATTGCGTATGATATACCGGTAAGTCAGGCTTCTACATATGCAGAAAATGATTCTGTAAATACAACAATCTATGAGTTTGGTCAGACAACACATCTGTGGTACAACCAGGGCGAAAATGCCGGTGTAACAAAGGATGAAAAAGTTCGTGAAGCAATTGACAAAGCGTTAGACTTTGATGCGATCGCACAGGTCGGAACAGCAGGATTTGCGGATGCTTCTCTTTCTTACTGGGATCCAAGCTGCGACTACTATACAGAAAACTATACAGTAGAAGAGAGAGCTGTTGATGTAGAGGGCGCGAAAGCGCTTCTTGAGGAAGCGGGATATGCAGACGGACTGGAAGTGACAGCATTAGGACTTCAGGATATCACTCCGGTATTGACAGTTATGCAGGCAAACCTTGCGGAAGCAGGAATCACATTAAAGATCGATACACCGGATACGGCACAGTTTGTAGAGGGCGCATTTGGCGGAAACTACGATCTGATCTGTGTTGGAGATACACCAGCGATCAGAACACCTGCAAGTGTTATGCCGTTCCTTCAGAAGTTAAATGTTGAGGGACCGGGCATGGTCATCGGCGGAGCAAAATGGACGAATGATGAATTTGATTCTACGATCACAGAATTGATCAGCGAAGCTGACACAGAGAAAGCGGCAGAGCTTGCTACGACATTGGATGAAATGGTGAAAGACCAGACTGTTTGCTCGAATCTTTATCCAGAGATGAAATCAAGCGTATATGCAAAAGATCTGAAAGGATTTAATACGATCGAAAGAGGTTTCGTTGATGTAACTGGATTCTATGAATAAGTGAGAAACGGCCAGATTCTTAAGTTGCCCGGTGATGAAAATCTCCGGGCAATATTTGAAATAAGAGGAGAATGATATATGTTAAAGTATATAGTAAAAAGAATCTTATATCTGATTCCGATCTTGTTTGGTGTATCAATCATTATTTTTGGATTAAAAACATTTACGCCAGGAGATCCGGCAAGACAGATATTGGGAAACAGTGCGTCGGAAGCACAGGTTCAGGAAAAGAGAGAAGAACTTGGGTTAAATGATCCGGTTCCCGTACAGTATTTTAATTATGTGAAAGGAATTGTAACCGAGGGAGATTTCGGAGTTTCTTACAGAACCGGCAAACCGGTATTGGAAGAGATCGCACCGAGACTTTTGACCTCTGCGAAGATCACACTGGGAGCAGTCCTGATCGGAGCGGTGATCGGCGTCCTGCTCGGTATCATATCGGCGTTGAAAAAATATACATGGGTGGATTCGGGAGTTCTGGTCATATCCATGTTCTTCCAATCGGTTCCCGAATTTGTCGTAGCGCTTGTACTGATCATGATCTTTGCGGTAAATCTGCATATCTTACCGGCAAACGGTATTGAGTCATGGACCGGATATATTATGCCGATGCTGTGTATAGGATTGTCTTCGGTAGCGAGTTACACCCGTATCACAAGATCTTCGATGCTGGAAGTTTTGGGGGAAGATTATATCAGGACGGCACGGGCAAAAGGACAGTCAGAAAAGAACATTACATATCACCACGCACTTCGGAATGCAATGATCCCGGTTGCACAGTCTGTTGGAACCAGTCTTGGAAATACGATCGGCGGAGGAATGGTACTGGAGACCGTATTCGGTGTTCCGGGCGTCGGAAAATATATCGTAGATTCCATTGCACAGCGTAACTATCCATCCGTTCTCGGCGGCGCATTGATCATTGCGATCGTATTGACACTTATCAATCTTTTAGTAGATGTCAGCTTTGTTTTGATCGATCCGCGTTTGAAGACGACGATCATATCCGGCGGAAAAACGAAGAAAAAAAAGATGAAAAAGATAAATGCAGCAGCGTAGGAGGAATGAGAGATGTCGAAAATGAGAACTCCTGCAATGGAGAAAATAGAAAAGAAAAATGCGAAAAGAAAGAAACCGGTGAAATCGACGCCGATGCGTGAATCATGGAAACGGTTCAAACGTAATCCGACCGCATTGATCGGCTTGGGCGTAGTCTGTATTTTGATCCTCGTTGCGATTTTTGCACCGCTGATCGCTCCATATGATTATAAGGTGCAGGATTACAGCGCGATGATGCAGGCGCCGAGCAGCGCGCACCTCTTTGGAACCGATCAGTTCGGACGTGATATTTTCAGCCGTGTTATTTATGGTACGAGATATTCGCTGATCATTGCCTTGTTCTGTACGATCGCCGCACTGTTCAGCGGCGGACTTCTCGGAATCATCGCAGGATATTTCGGTGGAACGGTTGATACGATCATCATGCGTGTCATGGATATTTTCCAGTCGATTCCGATGATCATGATGGCAATGTGTATCGTTGCGGTACTTGGAAACGGTATTCCGCAGCTTGTCGCGGCGATCATGTTTGCATCCATGCCGACGATGGCAAGAAATAACCGGGCCGCGATACTTCGGGTCCGCGGAAGTGATTACATTGAGTCATCCGAAGCGATCGGCGTGAGCCAGATCCAGATGATCTTGAAACATATGATTCCGAATGCGGCGGGAATTATGATCATTTATTTTGTCGGATTTTTAGCGGTATCGATTATGATGATGTCCTCTATGAGTTACATCGGCGTAGGTCTTACAGCGCCGACTCCGGAATGGGGACTGATCCTGAACGACGGAAAAGCATACCTGACATCCGCACCATATATGATGCTGTTCCCGGCATTGATGATCATGATCACATGTTTTGCATTCAACCTGATGGGCGACGGCTTGCGTGATGCATTCGATCCGAAAATGAAATAAGGAGCGGGATAAAGTATGAGTGAAAATATGTTAAATGTAGAAAATCTTGTCATCCATTACGAGACGGATGAAGAAGTGGTGGAAGCGGTGAATAATATCAGCTTCCGGCTGAAAAAAGGAGAGGTTCTCGGACTGGTGGGAGAGACCGGCGCAGGAAAGACAACGACTGCGCTGGGGATCATGGGATTGCTGCCGCCTAAGGTGGGACATGTGATCCAGGGAAAGATTGAACTGGACGGCGAAAATTTATTTGATAAGTCAGAGCGCGAGATGCGCAACATCCGCGGCAAAAAGATTTCGATGATCTTTCAGGATCCGATGACGGCGCTGAATCCGGTAAAAACAGTAGGAGAACAGATTGCGGAAGTAGTTCTTCTACATAGCCGCTGTTCAAAAGTGGAGGCATTGAAGCGTGCGCAGGACATGCTTGCCATGGTAGGAATTGTCCCGGAACGTTATAAAGACTATCCGCATCAGTTTTCAGGAGGGATGAAACAACGTATCGTGATCGCGATCGCGTTGGCCTGCGAACCGGAACTTCTGATCGCGGATGAGCCGACAACAGCGCTTGACGTTACGATCCAGGCGCAGATTTTGGATATGATGAGATCGCTGCAAAAGAAACAAGGTACATCCATGATCCTGATCACGCATGACCTCGGCGTTGTAGCGGAAATGTGCGATCACTGTGCGGTGATGTATGCGGGCGAACTGGTGGAATACGGAACAGTTGAAGAAATTTTTGACAATCCGAAACATCCATATACAAAAGCATTGTACCAGTCTATTCCGTCATTGGATAAAGATGTGGACAGACTTCATGTTGTTCCGGGGATGGTAACAGACCCATCAAATCTGCCTGAATACTGCAGTTTTGCAGATCGCTGCGAAGCAAAATGCGACCTGTGTGAGAAAGCGGATCCCAAAATGATCCGATTGAATGAAGAGCATTGTGTGAAATGTCTGCAGTACACAAAAGAATGGGAGGGAAATAAATGAGTAACTTGCTTGAAATCAAAAATCTGAAGAAATATTTTTCCACTCCCCGCGGAGAATTACACGCGGTCGATAATGTTAATCTGAATATTGAAAAAGGAAAAACGATCGGGGTTGTAGGTGAATCCGGTTGTGGAAAATCTACGCTTGGAAAAACATTGATGAGACTGCATACGCCGACGTCCGGCGAAGTGTTATACAATGGAGAAGATATTGCGGGTATGCCGATGAAAGAGTTCAAACAAAAATATCGGACCAATATCCAGATGATCTTTCAAGACCCGTATGCATCGTTGGATCCGCGTATGAATGTATTGCAGCTGATCGAAGAACCGATCAAAGTCAATCATAAAGATATGTCGAAAGCGGATGTGACGGCGAGAGCAAAAGAGATGATGGAACTGGTAGGACTGGCGAAACGTCTGGAGGGCTCTTATCCGCATGAGCTGGACGGAGGACGGCGTCAGCGTATCGGAATTGCAAGAGCATTGTCATTGAATCCGGACTTCATCGTATGTGATGAGCCGGTTTCCGCGCTGGATGTGTCGATTCAGGCTCAGATTTTGAATCTGCTTCAGGATCTGCAGGAGGAGCGGGGACTGACTTATATGTTCATCACGCACGATATGTCTGTTGTAAAGCATATTTCCGATGATATTGCGGTGATGTATCTTGGACAGTTGATCGAAAAATGTCCTGCCAACGAAATCTTTAAAAATACGATCCATCCATATTCGCAGGCGCTGCTTTCGGCGATCCCGATTCCGAACGTGCATGTGAAAAAAGAGCGGATGATCTTGAAAGGCGAGCTGACATCTCCGATCGATCCGAAGCCGTGCTGCCGTTTTGCGGCACGTTGTCCATATGCAAGCGAGGGATGTATGGAGAAAGAACCGGAACTGCGCGAAGTAAAACCAAATCATTTTGTTGCATGTCATTATGCGGAAAAATTTATGAAATAGAGAGAATAAAAATATGAAGAAAGTGATACGAACTCCGGATTTTCCGATCGTAAGGACAAAACAGGGAAAACTTCATGGATATCAGGAAGATGATGTATTTCACTTTTACGGGATCCGATACGGAAGAGCAGAACGATTTCAGTTACCCGAGCCGGAACCGAAATGGGACGGGATCCGGGATGCCAAATCCTATGGTTATATCTGTCCGTTGATGCCGGAGGAAGAACAGCAGGAAGACAGTCCGATGTCTGCGCCGGGAAATTCTTTCGAGATGCAGCATGTATACTGGCCGATGAAAGAACAATGTCTGTATTTAAATGTCTGGACAAAACATTTAGAAAAGTCTGCAAAAAAACCAGTCATGGTATGGCTGCATGGCGGCGGATTCTCGTGTGGTTCTTCAATCGAAATTCCGGCATATAACGGTCATAATCTATGCGATTATGGAGATGTGGTGATCGTAAATCTGAATCACAGGCTGAATTGTCTCGGTTTTCTGGATCTGAGTTCTTTTGGAGAAAACTATAAATATTCCGGATGCGCAGGCATGGCGGATGTTGTACTTGCGCTTCAGTGGGTAAAAGAGAATATTGAAGTATTTGGCGGAGATCCGGACAATGTGACTGTGGCCGGGCAATCCGGCGGCGGTGGGAAAGCAGCGATCTTAATGCAGATGCCGCCGGCAGACGGGCTTTATCATAAAGTGATCTCACAAAGCGGAGCATTACGGGATCGTTCGGGTACAAGTATTACAGAGGAAAAAAGACATTGGCAGAGTCTGGGGGAAAAAACAGCGGAAATACTTGGCTTAACGAAAGAGAATATTGAGACGATCGATGCCGTTCCTTATGAAGAACTGGCAAAAGCGGCTGTGCAGGCAGGAAAAATATTAGGATTTCCGGGCGGGATGATGCTTTTTGAACCATCGCCGGCAGAGGGATTCTATGAGGGGCTTGCCAGCATTGTGGGCTTTCGGGAAGAAACAAAACATATACCGGTTATGGCGGGAACAGTGCTCGGAGAATTTGCGTTTATGCATTATCTTGGTGATAAGACACGATATACGGAAGTGGATAAATATAATATTCTGGAGCAGAACTATGGAAAAAATACAATGAGTATCATTAAACAGTTCCGCGAGCTGTATCCGAGGATGGATATTTTGTATGCGTTGAGTGTCGATACATTGTTTCGTCCGCAGACAACCGCATTTCTGGATCGACGATCCGAGTTTACAAAAGCAAAATGCTACAATTATATGATGAACGTTATTATTCCATATCTGGGCGGGCTTGCTCCGTGGCATTGTGCGGATATACCGTATGTATTCCGTAATGTAGAGATGGAACCGGCTCATTGTACCGGATATCAATATGCGGAAAAACTGCAGGATCAGATCAGCAAGGCCTGGATCGCCTTTATGAAAAAAGGGAATCCGTCAACAAGATCTTTGAAATGGAGCCCTTACACGAAAGAGCATCCGGACAGGATGATATTTGCGGAAGAATGTGGTATGGAAGAGCGAGATGATTCTCGATTGTTGAAGTTGATAAGTGAAAGTTGTAAAAAGAAATATTAGCGTTTTGGTTTTTGAACGTCGGCGCTGAATTTAAGTGAAGTATATTTTAAACGGGGAAACTGCCGTCTCGCAGTCTCCCCGTTTCTTTTTAAGTCCCTATGCTATGTTTTTGTGATTACCGTTTGATGTCGTAATTCATGTTCATCAGATTGCGGATCGTGTCCGCGTCGTCCGTGATGTTGCCGTCGCCCCGGATCGTGTGCTTGATGACGCTGCTTGCCACGGCGAAGTTGACCATATCCATCGGCGGATATTCATGCATCATCGCGTAGATCAGACCGCTTGCGAAAGCGTCTCCGCCGCCTACCCGGTCAAGGATCGTGAACGTAAATAACTTGCTTTCAAACGTATGTCCGTCATACCACATGAATGCTTTCAGGCTGTTTTCACTTCCGCTGTGCGCATAACGCACATGTCTGGCGATGCACTTGATGTTCGGAAAACGCTCTACAAACCGGCGGAAGATCTCGTCCTGCTGTTCGTAGCTTGGCTGGAGCGGTACGCCGTCCTTGACGTCTCCTTTTGCGTGGTCATTTTCGTCATTCCAGAGGTGATACGGTTCGATGCCGAAGAGCACGTCCACATAAGGAAGACAGGCGGTACAGAAATCGCGCGCCTCGTCCCAGCTCCACAAGGTACTGCGGAAGTTGCCGTCAAAGCTGACGGTAAGTCCCAGCTCTTTTGCGGTTTTGAGGCAGTCCATGACAAATGCGGCACAGCTTTTTGCAAGCGCCGGAGTGATGCCGCTCAAATGAAGCCATGTGTAGTCTTTCAGCAGGTTTTTGATGTCGAATCCATTGAAATCATATTCGCTGAAAGCGCTGTGCTTCCGGTCGTAAGTGACTTTGCTGGCGCGGATCCCGTATCCGGTTTCCAGATAGTACGTTCCGAGCCGGTGCGTCGGCGTCTCTTCCGGTGTGCTCAAGATGATCGGAGTGCAGTGGACGTCGTTGCTGCGGAGCATCCGGACCGCGCTTTTTCCGAGACTGTTGTTCGGCACAACCGTAAAAAAAGTGCTGTCCACGCCGAGGTTGGCGAGCGCCAGAGCGATGTTGGCTTCGCTTCCGCCGTAACTTGCTTCAAAATTGGTCGTCACGCGGATCTTCTCGTAGTTCGGCGGAGTCAGACGAAGCAGGATCTCGCCGATCGTGATAAACTTTTCGTCGCTGGCAGGTACCAGCAGAGGATTGATATGTTGCATAGGTCCCTCCTGAACATAAATAGATTGACAGTCCCGGAAATATACCGGACTGCCAATCTTATTTTAGTCGATTCGATTTTGAATTACAATGATATTATAGAAGTCTTTTTGAATCTTTTTGAATCGTTCGCTTTGAGTACTCATCTTTTTCAAATGTTCAGCTCTTCTTTCACTTTTCTGACCGTCAGACGGTAAACTGCGTAGATTACGAGCGATACGATCAGCAGAGAGCCGGCGCAGGCAAACAGTCCGATGACTTCGCTGTATGTGAGCGCTCCGTCGTTTCCGAACATGATCAAAGTGTAGAGTAAGAACATCAGAGAGATGCCGATGATCGACGGAGTCCGGAATACCTTTTTGCATTGGCTTTTTACTTCGCGGGTCAGAAATGCCGAGGAAGCGCCAAGCTTTTTCAGATCGTCAAACAGGTAGCGGTTGTTTAACGCGATCGTCTGGCAGCGGGTGTAACCGATGACCATCGCCGCGAGGATACAGATGATCGCGATGAAAAGGAACATCATCAGATAAACGGCGTAAGTTCTCATATAGTCGTTCTGATCCAGAATGCGGATCTTCGGCATGTATGTCCAGTACATCCGGAAATCGGAGGAATCCGGATCGTCAAAAGAAACCTGCGTCATCTCATCGGTGTCGCCCCAGTAGGTTTCGCCTCGCTGTTCACAGGCATATTTTTCTACCGGATCGTAGTAGATCGGCAGTTCGCAGTCCTCTGTGAACGACCCCATAAATGCAAGGAATAATTCATAGGCGAAATCATAGGAATCTTCTCCGTTGATGTTGAATGCGAACATATTTCCGCGGTACTCGTCGGAAATCCCCTCTTTTATTGCCGCATAGTCGGCGTCATCCAGCACATAATATCCTCGCTGGTCAACGAGCAGACCGTAGTGGATAAAACCGTCGAACTTCGTATCACAGGTTGACATTGTGGAAAGATTGGTCAACAGTTCACTTTCCAGCTTCATAAAATAAGTTCCGGTCTCTTCGTCGTTGGAGATTCCTTTGTAAGTTCCCGGTTTTACATCCACATCCATACCGGTCAGTTCGGAGAAACTGCTCTCGGACAGGAACTTTCCGCCTTGCAGAAGCGGCGTATATTCGTAGTGGTAAGATCTTCCGTCCTCAAACATTTCCTGACCGTCCATCGCAAGATAAAGATATTCGCCGCTGCTCCAGTCTTTGAGATCCAGATCGTATTGCCCGGCAAGTTCTTCGACCGCTGTCTGCGTCGGTACGTTCTGATCGGCGCGGTATTGGAACAAATAGTCGAACGGGCGGTTTTTTGTATCAAGAAGCTGACTGGATCCCATCATCGGCAGGAAAAACAGTCCGAAACAGCCGCCGGCGATCAAGACGGTGCTGACCAGAAGATTGTTGACGGTCTGGCGTCCCTGAAATTTCATCATGCTTCGGGAGATCAGCGTTTTGTAAGGGTTCTTTTTATTTTGTACCCAACCGTGTACAACGGTGTGCAGGATGATCATGTAAAGTCCGACAAAGACCGGTGCATAGAGAACGTTGATCCATATCGGTGGGAACGCGCTGAACAAATGCTGATAAACGGCAGAAGCATTGTATCCTGCAACGGCGCCTATCAGGAGGACGATGATACCGACGGGACCGCACCATCTGCCCAGTTCGCGGACCGGTTCGTTCTTATGTTCTTCCCGGATCGTATCCATGATGTTTGTCCGTTTCAGATAACGGAATGCCGTGATACAGGAGAAGAGTACAACGATCAGGAAAAACGGGATCGAGACGAACAGGCAGCGGAAATCGAGGACGAGATCCATCTGCGCGCTGTCCACGATCAGCATACGGAACAGGCTCCATAAGATCCAGACAAACGGGAAGCCCGTCAGGAGTCCGGCAAGTGCGGAGACCGTGCTTAGCGTAAAGACTTCACGGAACAAGCCCGGAGCCAGCCTGCGGCGGGATGCGCCGAGCGCCATCAGCGTTCCGATCTGACGGGACTTCTTGCGGAAGAACAGGCTTGCCGCATAGGCGGTAAAGACGGTGCATCCGAATAACGCGAGTACGAAGATCGCGATCATCTGTTTCCGGCTGTCGCCGCCCTCCGGGAGCACGGTCAGGACCGTCGGCGAAAAGATCATGGCAGAATATGCCGAGATCAGCATCAGCGAAATGAAATTGCAGAACAGGTAAAGCGCTGCCTGCTTCCGGTCTGCCCTCTGTAATTTTTGTTCTAATTTCTGCATTGTCATCATGATTCGTCACCACTCATTTCTTTGATCGTTTCCAGGAGCTGATCGTGAAATTCGCTCCGTTTTCCATGTTTTACAAGTTGACGGAAAATCTGTCCGTCTTTTAATAAGATCACCCGGTCGCAGAACGAAGCGGAAAAGCTGTCGTGTGTGACCATGAAGATCGTCGCGTCCATCTGTGATTTTGCATTTTCAAATGCTTCGATCACGGTGCGGCTTGATTTGCTGTCCAGGTTTCCGGTCGGTTCGTCGGCAAGGATCATCAGCGGCTGGTTGATTAGGCTTCGCGCGACTGCGGTTCTCTGCCGCTCGCCGCCGGAGACGTCCGCGGGATATTTGTTCCGGATGTGGTCGATGCCGAACAGTTCCAGCAGACGGTCGGCAAGCTGTTCGCCCTCTTTTCCGACCGTGCCGTGGATGATGCGCGGAACGAGAATATTTTCCCGGATCGTCAGTCCGTCGAGCAGCATGAAATCCTGAAAGACGAAACCGAGTTTTTCATTGCGGATCTTGGAAAGTTCATCGTCGTTCAAGTTGGCAAGTGTCTGTCCGCCGAGTTTGATATTTCCTTTTTCAAATGGAATGTAGCAGGAAATACAATTTAAAAGTGTGCTCTTTCCGGACCCGGACGGTCCCATCACAGCGACAAATTCGCCTTTTGCTACCTGAAAGCTGACGCCTTTTAATACCGGATATGTCTTGCTGCCGGTCTGATAAGATTTGTGCAGATTATTTACATATAACATTACATTCACCTCGTTTGGATTCTTTTTTCTTGTTGAGGTGATCATAACAAAAAAACGGAAGAAAAAAATCCGGGCTGTAAAGTTTGGCGGCGCTGTTGTAACGTTTGACATGGTTCTGCGGACGTTGTAAAATTTAGCACATATAATGTAATATTTGGGAGGAAAACGGGATGCTTAGGATAGCGATGTGTGATGACGAGACAGAGGCGAGAGAAGCGCTCTATTTACTTTTGGATCAGGAACTTCACGAGGAGAGTGAACAGATCGTGTACGAATTTTCGACGGGAACGGCTGCGGCGAACTGGCTTCAAAAGCATCCCGGCGAGATCGACCTTCTGTTTCTGGATGTGGAAATGGACGGAATGAACGGGATGGAGACCGCGAAAAAGATCCGTACGTTTGATCAAAACCTGCTGATCGTATTTGTGACCGGATTTGCGGATTATGTATTCGACGGGTACAGCGTCGGCGCGATGGATTATCTGATGAAGCCGGTGTGCAAGGAAAAACTGCAGGCGCTCCTTACGCGGGTGCGGGAGAAGCTCGGTCAGGAGGAAGCGGAAGAATTTATCGTGAAAAATACCGATGGAACGTACCGTTTTCTAAAGAAAGAGATCCGGTGGTTTTACAGCGACAAAAGGAAAGTGATGCTTGTGACAGACCGGGGCGAGTATGGATTTTACGCCAAATTAGACGAAGTGGAAAAGCAGCTTAAGGACGGAGGAGAAGCGGGGCAGTTTGTGCGGATCCATCAGCGGTATCTGGTGAATACAAAATGGGTAGATCAGATCGGAAGCGCTTCGGTACAGATCGGCGGGGAAGAACTGCCGATCAGCCGCGCTTATAAGGAAGCGGCAGTCAAAAAGCTGGCGGAAGCGATGCTTGGCGGAATGCGCTGATACCGCGAAACGATAACCGATCGGGGGACGGAATGGAAAAGACTTGGAGGGAACGGGATGGATTTTATACAATTTTGGGTACGCTTGTTCTGGATGATACTGGCGATGTTTTTGAATTTAAAAGCACTGGAACGGTATGTGACGTTCCGGAAAGCATGGTGGGCAAAACCGCTTGCGTTTCTGGCATACTGGGGCGTTGCGGGCACGATCATTTTTGTGGGAGACTGGGGAAATCTGCCCTATTCCATTGCGGCTTTTTTTATCGGGATGCTTCTGGCAGGCGGTGACGGCGTTTTAAAAACCGTGACGGTCTGCGTGATGTTTTCCAGTCTGACGTTTGCGTACAATGCCTGGATCGACAGTTTTTTCGGAGCGGTGCTTGAGGAATTGCCGTTTGATTTCTATGCACCGAGCCGGCTGTTTTTCGCAGCGGTATTGTTTCTTGTCACAAAATATTTCGCACCGGAAAAAGACTACGAGCTTTCCCCGGCGCTGTGGAAATTACTGTTGGAAGTGTCGCTGATCCCGCTAGGGATCGTTGTCGTGGTTGTGCTGGGATCGCCGGTCGATACGAATCGGATCCCGAATCCGACGATGTATGTGATCCTGCTTTTCCTTGCGATGGCAGCATTTTTAGGACTGCTTGGAATGGTGTCTGCACTGGCACGTCAGCGGAAACTGGAACAGCAGAGTATGTTTGCGGAGATGAATCAGGCATACTACGAGGCGATGGAACAACAGCATTTCGAGATCCGGAGACTCCGGCACGACATGGCGAATCATCTGCAGGCGCTTGCGGGACTTTCGGACGGACAGCGGGATGCCTATATCCGGGAAATGCTCGAGGGCAATGCGATGGCGCATACATTGAATTACTGCGGAGACGCGACGGTCAATGTGGTTTTGACGTCCAAAGAAGCGCTGATGCGTCAAAAAGGGATATGCCCGGACTGGAAACTGGATATACCGGACACATTGCCGTATCAGAAAGCGGATGTCTGCGCATTATTTGCAAATGCTCTGGACAACGCGGCAGAGGCATGCGAAGCATACCGAAAAAATGTGAAATATCCGGACGGGAAATGTGCGGATGGAGAATGTGCGGACGGAAAACTGACGGTGACGCTGGATGCCAGATTCCGAAAAGGAATGCTTGTAGTTTCGGTAAAAAATCCGATGGAAGAAACGGAAAGTTCTAAGGGGATCTTTCAGCCGGGGATGCTTCCGAAGACGACGAAGCAGGATAAGAAAAATCACGGTCTGGGACTTCGCAGTATCCGCGAGATCGTGGAGAGGTATCATGGGACGATGGAGATCCGGACGGGGGAGAGACAGTTCGAGTTGTTTTTCTATCTGATGGGCGAAAGCGTTTCCTAAAAAAAATACCAATTATCAAAGAAATTGTTCTAACGAATTTATCGGATTTTCCGTTAAGATGAAAGAGAAATCGGGTATACTGGACAGTAGGGAAGAAGATGCCCGCAGGAAAGAAAAAGGAGGGAGTAGAACGTGGAAAATCTGGAACAGTTTACAAGAAAAAAAGATTTTTTGATCTGTGTGGATTCCGATGGGTGTGCGATGGACACGATGGATATCAAGCATTTCCGATGCTTTGGTCCGTGTCTGGTGGAAGAGTGGAATCTGAAAGATTGGGAGACACCGATCCTCGCCAGATGGAACGAGATGAATCTGTATACGATGACCCGCGGGATCAACCGTTTTAAGGGACTTGTGAAGATGCTCAGAGAGGTACATGAGACGTATACGGAGATCGAGGAGATCGAGATCCTGGAAGACTGGGTGGAAAAAAGTGACGAGCTTTCCAACGCAGCACTGCAGCGTGCGATTGGGAAAAGCGGAAGTACGATCCTGAAAAAAGCGCTTTCCTGGTCGGAGAGTGTGAATGCGAAGATCAACGAGCTTTCTTTTGAAGATAAAAAACCGTTTGAGGGAGTAAAAGAGGGGCTGGCATTTGCACATGAGTATGCGGATGTGGCGATCGTGTCCTCCGCGAATCTGCAGGCGGTTCTGGAAGAATGGGAAAGGTACGGTCTGCTGGATCATGTGGATATCGTGCTGGCGCAGGACACCGGAAGTAAGGCGTTCTGCATTCAGGAACTGGCGAAAAAAGGGTATGAGAAAGTAAAGATCCTGATGACCGGAGACGCGCTGGGAGATTACGAGGCAGCGAAGAAAAACGACGTATTTTACTTCCCGATCTGTGTGCGCCATGAAAAAGATTCCTGGGAAGAGTTTAAAGAGACCGCGGTCGGCAGACTTTTGGACGGCACATACGGCGGCGCTTATCAAGAGAAAAAGATCGAAGAATTTAAAGCGAACTTAGAGAAAAAATAGAAAAGGGGTAATCAAGATATGATAGATTTGAAAGCAAATCCGTATTATCTGTCGGATGAGGACTGCAAATGGGTGGAGGAAACGATCGCATCCATGACGCCGGAAGAGAAAGTCGGACAGCTTTTCTTCCAGCTGACTTCTTCACAGGAAGAAGAGTATCTGAAAGAATTGATGGAGAAATATCATCTGGGAGGATGCCGTTACAATCCGATGCCGGGAAAGAAAGTGCAGGAGCAGAACCGTATTTTGCAGAAATATGCGAAAGTTCCGGTATTTATCGCATGTAATACCGAAGCAGGCGGAGACGGAGCCTGCGCGGACGGAACGACGATCGGAGCGGGCGTGAAGATCGCGGCGACGGACAACGAGGATTATGCGTATGCGCTCGGAAAAATGTCCAACGCAGAGGCGGCAGCGATCGGCTGTAACATGGCGTTTGCGCCGGTCTGTGACATCGCATATAACTGGCAGAATACCGAGATCATTACGAGAGCGTTCGGAAATGATCCAGAGCGTGTTGCGAAGATGAGCGCGGCTTATTTGAACGGCGCTCATGAGAACGAGGGATTTGCCTGTGCGGCAAAACATTTCCCGGGGAACGGACAGGATTTCCGAGACGCGCATCTCTCCAACAATGTGAACTATTTTGATGTGGACGAGTGGGACGCGACTTACGGAATGGTATATAAGACGTTGATCGACAACGGTCTGGACGCGATCATGGGCGGACATATCATGATGCCGAAGTATGCGAAAGCGATCAACCCGGAGCTGAAAGACGAGGATATAATGCCGGCGACACTTTCCCCGGAGATCATGACGACACTGCTCCGCGACCGTCTCGGATTTAACGGAATGGTCGTGACGGACGCTTCTCATATGGTAGGCATGACGGACCGGATGAAACGTGCGGAAATGCTGCCGCTTTCGATCAATGCCGGATGTGATATGTTCCTGTTCTTCAACGATCCGGACGAAGATTTCGAGACGATGCTGAACGCATACAAAGACGGCGTGATCAGCGAGGAGAGAATGACAGAGGCGCTGACAAGAATCCTCGGACTGAAAGCGCACATGGGACTGAACAAGAAAGCAAAAGAAGAGATCGTTCCTGCGCCGGAGAATGTGGATGAGGTACTCGGAAGCGAAGAATTTAAAGAGATGCACAAGGCGATCTGCCGGGATTCCCTGACACTTGTAAAATACAAAGACAAAGACGTGCTTCCGGTCGTTCCCGAGCGTTATAAGAGAATCATGATCGTCCATGTAAAAGCCGCAGAGAGCGGAATGGGCGCTCTGATGAAAATGATGGGAATGGGCGGCGGAAAAAATCCGGCAGAAAGACTGAAAGAGACGCTCTGTGAAAAAGGATTTGACGCATTTGTCTATGAGAGTCCGCTGGATCAGATGAAGAAACAGATCGAGGCAGGAGAGAAGCCAAGCATCAATCTGTATTTTGCAGGAAAAAATGCGATCGCAGATTTCGTGAAAGACATGGATCTTGTGATCACACTGTGCGACGTTCCGAGCGGAAGACCGAGCTTCGGACTTTCCAAGGGCGGCGGAGAAATTCCGTGGTATGTATTTGAAGTGCCGGTTGTTGTCGTAGGATGCGGACAGCCGACGATGCTTGCGGATATTCCGCAGGCACGGACGTATATCAACACATACGATTCAAAAGACACGACATTTGACGCGCTCGTAGACGCATTGATGCGCGGAGAAGACGCATTTAAAGGAAACGACCCGATCGACAGCTTCTGCGGTTTGTTTGACGCGCGTCTGTAAACTGTATTTGAGAAAATGTGCTTGAAAGAGTTGAAAGATGTGCGTGCGCCAAAAGAAGAGAAAACAGGGGCGCGCACATTTTAAAAAGATAAAAAGCATGGGAAAGGCATGCGGAAAGAGAAAAGGAGATAAGAACATGGGTGAATTTGTAAAACTGGATCTGGACGGATTAAAAGCGCTTCGCGAGATCAATCCGATGATGATGTCCTACAATGTGGAGTTTGCGGAAGTAACAGGAGGAACATTCTGGAAAGCTTACACACCGGAACAGGTAGCAGGAACGGAAGAATTTTATGTGGAGCCGACAACAGAGGGGATTGCGGCAATGTATAAAGATCTGATGCAGATCTACGCTCCGATCGATCTGTACAATGAAAAATTGCGCAGTCTGGCAAAAGAACTGGGACCGGTATGGGTTCGTGTTTCCGGAACATGGGCGACAAAGACTTATTATGATTTTGACGGAAAAATGAACGGACAGGTTCCGGAGGGATATCTGAACGTGCTGACAAAAGAGCAGTGGATCGGTGTGCTTGATTTTGTAAAAGAGATCGGCGCGAAATTGATCGTATCTGTTGCAAACTGTCCGGGGCTTCATACGGCAGAAGAGCCGTGGAACCCGTCTGAGGCAGAGAAACTCTTCTCACTGAGTAAAGAATACGGCGTGCCGATCGATGCGGCGGAGTTTGCAAACGAGCCGAATATGATGGAAGAAACCGGATTCCCGAAAGGATATACGCCGGCACATTATCGCAGAGATCAGGATTTGTTCTTTAAGTGGCTTCGTGAAAATTATCCGGAATGTTTGTGCGTAGGACCAAGTACAACAGGTGGAGACAATATCAAATTTGGAAAAGGTGATTCGGAAGATGCCGGAGTAGGCGGAATCGAGCAGCTTGCGGCAGAAACCTGTAACTGTTCAGATCTTTTGGACGGAACAACAGAGCCATTGGATGTATTCAGCTACCATTACTATAATGGAGTATCCGAGCGTCTTGCATCCGTAATGCCGAATGCACACTGGTCCGCAGAAGAAGCAAACTCCGAAGCTTATCTGGAAACAGCGCTGAATTTCGCTCATACATATGTACCGCTTCGAGATAAATATGTTCCGGGCGGAGAAATGTGGGTGACAGAATCCGGAGATGCAGGCGGCGGCGGAGACACCTGGGCGTCTACTTACCTTGATGTATTCCGCACGCTAAATGAGCTGGGTGGATTTGCTACGGTTACAAACGGTGTGATCTTCCACAATACATTGGCTTCTTCCGACTATGGATTTTTAGCAAGAGAAGTTTTCGATCCGCGCCCGAACTATTTCGCAGTACTTCTGTGGAACCGTCTGATGGGAACGACTGTTTTTGATACAAAAGAAGAAATCAGAGAAGGAGCACATGTCTTCGCACATTCCCGCAAAGACGGAAAAGACGGTGTTGTATATCTTGTGATCAACAACTCATTTACAGAGACAACAACCGTGGAACTTCCGAAAGACGCAGTGCGTTATACACTGGCAGGTGAAAACGGAAATATGCGCGCAACGGTTATGACTCTGAACGGAAGACCGCTCGTACTGGGCGAGGGCAACGCACTTCCGTCACTGGAGGGAGCAGAGCAGGCAGCAGGAGAAGTGGAACTTGCTCCGGGAACCTGTACATTCTTTGTAATGTAATTTATGACAACAGTTCAGTCATAGGGCTGAACGAGAGAGAAAATCATGCTTGCATGATTTTTCGAGCAGGATGACCTATGAGTTGAGCGCCCGCTTATGAGTAAAACGGCGGCGAGAGCCGCAAGAAGCACGGAGTGCGGTTTTACGAATGGCGCGGACTGAACTGTTGACAATTTCTACGCTTATAATTTATGTATATAAGACTGTCAAAATCACGGCGGCTGTGCTATGATGAAATGACAGGGACAATAGCATATCCATTGATTTTTGCGGCGGCTCTGTAAGGAGCCGCCGTAAGTATTTTGTGGGCGGGCGGCGAAACGCCCCCCGGAACTTCTAACCGAATGCAGGAAACTGACGCCGTTTCCGAGGCACTACTGCACACTGCGTGTGCCGGATCGGCTTGCGCCTATGGTGCATCGGAACCGGCTTACAGAATCTCCTTATTGTATTGTCCCTGTGATAAGATGATTTCACGAAGAAGTGTTATTGGAAAAACTTTTGAAACATTTTTGATATAAAATGGTTTTGAGACAGCCGGGAGGAAATCGGAAAGTGCTGTTATCAAGGCAAGTGTGGAGGTGTGCGTTTGGCAGGGCAGGATTTTTGGAAATATTGTACAACGGAAGAAATCGGGAGAACCCTGCGCACGTTTGATCTTCTCAAGGGGATGGATGTGCCGGAGGAAGCATATCTTCCGTGTCTGTATACAGTAAGTAATCAGATCGAGACGCATTATCATCCGGTGGTGATTCCGAAGAAAAGCGGCGGCAGGAGAAAATTACTCGTGCCGGATGCGCTTCTTAGGACGATCCAACGGAATCTTCTGCATCATGTGTTGGAAGAATTTCAGATTTCGGAATTCGCCTGTGCATATAAAAAAGGAACCTCGATCGTGGATAATGCACGTCCGCATGTCGGAGCAAAGTTGGTATTAAAACTGGATATTCAGGATTTTTTCGATCAGATCACATGGATTCTGGTCTATCAAAATGCATTTCCGGGAACACATTTTCCTCCGGCGATCCGGAAAATGCTGACAGAGTTCTGTTGTGTGAGAGACCGGCTTCCGCAGGGTGCGCCGACTTCCCCGACCGTGTCCAATCTGGTCATGCGCCCGTTTGATGTGCATATGGGGGAATGGTGCAGAGAACGGGAGATACGATATACAAGATACTGTGATGATCTGACTTTCTCCGGAGCGTTTGCGCCGGAAGAAGTGATCCGAAAAGTCAGAGGATTTCTGCAAGTATATGGATTTGAACTGAATCGAAAGAAGACGCGCGTGCTTGGCAGAGGGAACGCGCAGAGTGTGACCGGGATCGTTGTCAACGAAAAAGCGCAGGTGAGCCGCGCGTATCGGAGAAAACTGCGGCAGGAAGTGTATTTGTTCGACCGTTACGGAATAAAAACGGAGGAAGGACCGAAGAATGACGAAAAAGAGCGGATGCGTCTGCTTGGCAAGATGCGGTATGTGCTTTCGGTAAATCCGGAAGATGTGTGGTTTGGAAACATGTATAAAAAATGGAAAGTCGGGGCAGACTCTCGGAAGAGAACAGAGGAAATGCAAAGCATTTCCGAAGAAGGAGGAGTTGCAATGAAAGCAAGAGTGAACGAAGGCTGTATTTCCTGCGGAGCCTGTGTGGCAACCTGCCCGGAGGTGTTCCGATTTGATGAGAATGACCTCGCCGTTGCTTATGCCGATGTGACAGACGAGACGGAAGCACAGGCAAAAGAAGCCAGAGATGGCTGTCCGGTGGATGTGATCGATCTGGAAGCGTAGGGGATTTTCAAACTGGGTTTTGCCGTCCGGGAAGAGGGAAGCGATGGCAGAATCCGGTTTGATTTGAGGAGGTTTTGTGATGAGTGAGCAAAAAGGACGGGAAACTGCGAGAGACAACGATTTATTTTTTACATGCAGTTTGATCGATTATATTGCGAGGAAAACAAAGAATAAAAGAGCAGACGTTGTAAACACATTGGGGGTAGAGCGGATCAGAAAAATTTATGATCTGGCGGACGTATATCACTGTGATAGTATAGAACGTGTCAGTGATGATTTCATTTGCGAGTCTGGAATGAAAGACGGCACATTTGACAACGTGAAAATGTGTGGATATGCGATACCATCTCATTGGGATATTGGGAAAGTGTATAAACGGCTGATAAAAAGTGTATCCGAATATGAAAAGATCGATGTGATCGATGCGCTGATGAAGATTTATAATTCTTTTATCAGTGAAAAAATCGATGATTATAACAGTAGTATGTATTATGAAAATCCGTCATATTTGCTGGAATGTTATCTGGAAAACAAGGTTCTTTGATGAGGCGTTGGGGGCGGGCGCGGAAATTTATAGGTTGAAAGCAGGGAGAATATGACTTTAGAGAATAAACTTAATTTATAGAATATCGCTTGTATTTATGGCATAAGAGAGGGGTATCGGTTAATGAATCGACGACCTCTTTTCTTTTTGCTGTCATATATTAAACTAATTATAAAATTACTAAGTTTAGAATTAGTAATTTATAAATTAGTAAATTAAAATTAGAGACAGAGAGGGAGTCAAAGCATGCTATGGCAATTGTGGGAAGAATTTACTCCGGAAGAGCAGGCAGTATCTGTATCGTTCGGAAATCTACCGGACGCTTCCGTTCTTATTTGGAAAGCTAGGGAGATTGTGGGGAACCAATCCGAAAGAGAAACGAGAGGAAGCAGCACAGCAGTACGGGATTCGGATCGTGGCGTTTGAGGAAATGGTATAAAAAGGTGATTTCATTTCAATTCTTCAAAAATCTCCTCATATTCTTTTGAAAAAATACTATTTTTATTCCAAAGAAATGTGAAATCATGTTTTACCATAAAATCGGAAAGCGGAATCTGCCGCAGCACACCGGATCGGATCTCTTCTTCCACTGCGGCTTTATAAAGAAATGCAATGCCGCAGTCGTGGCGCAGGAGAGAAACGATCGTATGGATATTTTCCACTTCAATAATATGGGCAAAATCCCGGATCGACATATTTTTCAGCGCCAGTGTTTTTGCGAGGACGGCGCGGGTACCGGAGCCGGGTTCGCGCACGAGGAGCCGTTCGCTTGTCAGATCGGAAAGTGTGCGAACCGACTTTGTAAAATGATGGTTGCCGGAAGCGACGGCAATATATTCTTCGGTACGATATACCCGGGTTTCATACATTTCCTTCTGAAAATATCCCTCCACGATCGCGAAATCGATCGTTCCCTCATGGAGAGCGGAAAGCAGGGTTTGCGTATTTCCATAGCGGATATGAAAATCCGTATCCGGATGCAGCTTCACAAATTTTGAAAGTGCAGGAACGATGGCATATTCGCCGATCGTCATTGTGACGCCGAAGGTCAGAACTTTTTTGGCGGAAAGACTTTCTTTCATCCGTTCTTCGATCGTTGTCTCATCATTTCTCATAGTCTCAAGCGCTGAACGCAGGATTTCTCCTGCCGGGGTCAGCGTCAGCTTTTTATTTTCCCTCAGAAATAAAGGTGCATGATAACGGTTTTCCAAATATTTGATATGTTGGGAAACCGCCGGCTGGGTAAGGTTCAGCGCATCTGCCGCGTGTGTGAAATTCATATATTTGCAGACGGCAAGAAACGTTTCGGCACGAAAATCTAACATAGTGGTCACCTCCGGTTTGTTTTGGTTTTATCATAACAAATATTTATGATTCTATCAATTATTATAATTTTACAAAATGATAAACCTGGATTATAGTAAAGAAGAACAAGAGAAAATGAATGATAGGAAGCGTAAGCGGAAGTCAGATCAGGCAGGAGGAGAAGAATATGTATGATATCGTAATTATCGGGGCAGGTCCGGCAGGAGTCAGCGCGGCAGTTTATGCGGCGAGCAGAGGGAAAAATACACTTGTGATCGAGAAAAACAGAGTGGGCGGTTTGATCGGAAAGGTATCGACTGTGACGCATTATGCGGCGGTCATGGAAGCGGAAACCGGAGAGACATTTGCCGCACGGCTGAACCGCCAATTGGAGAATACCGGTGTGGATATCATGTATGCGGAAGTGAAAGGGGTAGAACTACAAGGGGAGATCAAACTCATTTATACCGACTGTGGGCTGGTGCAGGGGAAGAAAGTGATCCTTGCAAATGGAACGTCGCCGCGCCGTCTCGGTATTCCGGGAGAAACGGAATTGACAGGAAAAGGAATGGCGATGAATGCGGCACGGGATAAAGATGCATATCAGGGACGCCATGTTTATGTGGTGGGCGGCGCTGACGGTGCGGTGAAAGAAGCATTGTATCTGGCAAAATACGCTTCTAAAGTGACGATCATACATTTTGAAGAAAAATTAGGCTGTATTGCGGAATTTCAGGAGAAAGTCAGCCGGATGCCTAACATAGAACTTCGGCTGAGATCGAGACTCCATGCAGTTTACGGAGTGGATCAAGTGGAATCACTGGAGATTTCGGATGAAAAGACAGGCGCGATCGAAATGATCGAGGATCCAGGATGCGGCATTTTTGTTTATGCAGGAACAGTTCCAAATACAGAACTGTATCAGGCGCTGGAATTGCAGGATGGATTTATACCGGCGGACGAACATATGGAAACGAAAATCAGGGGTGTCTATGCGGCGGGAGACATCCGGGTGAAAGAAGTACGTCAGGTGGCGACCGCGGTCGCGGACGGAACAATCGCTGCAGTCCATGCGGCACAGCAGATAAAATAGCAGATAAAGCAACAGATAAAACAGTGATGAAAATCAGCAGATCGATCGGTAAAACAATCAGTAAATCGATCAGAGGATAAAAGGAGAATGAGGATGAAGTTTATCAAGGAAAATTGGAAAGGTATTTTATTATGTATCGGGCTGGCTGTGCCGGCTAGTTTGCTGGGCGGTCAGTTTCCGGTCATCGGAGGACCTGTGTTTGCGATCCTCGCGGGAATGATCCTGGCGCCGCTAGTGAAACGATATGAACCGTTTGGAGCCGGAATCAAATTTACGTCTAAAAAGATTTTGCAGTATGCGGTTGTGCTCTTGGGATTCGGGATGAATCTGGAAGTCGTGATGCAGACCGGAAAGCAGTCTCTTCCTATTATAATCTGTACGATCACAACTTCACTTGTGATCGCCTACATTTTGCATCGGGCATTGGATATTCCGGGAAACATATCCACACTGGTCGGTGTGGGATCTTCGATCTGCGGCGGTTCGGCAATTGCGGCAACCGCTCCGGTCATCGATGCGGATGAAGAAGAAGTGGCGCAGGCAATCTCAGTGATCTTTCTGTTTAATATTCTGGCGGCATTGACGTTTCCGGCGCTGGGAGCGGCGATCGGATTTTCTACGACTTCGGGAGAGGCGTTCGGGATTTTTGCGGGAACAGCGGTGAACGATACGTCGTCCGTGACCGCCGCTGCGTCGACATGGGACAGTATTTACCATCTTGGAACACAGACGTTGGACAAGGCGGTGACGGTAAAACTGACAAGAACGCTGGCGATCATCCCGATCACACTTGTATTGGCAGTTCGGAGGGCGAGAAAAGCGGAGTCGGAAAACGGCGGGAAGATATCGCTGCGTCAGGTCTTTCCGTTCTTCATCCTGTTTTTTATCGGAGCAAGCGTGATCACAACGGTGGCAGTGGCTGCAGGCGTTCCGGCAGAAGTATTTCTTCCGATGAAAGATCTGTCCAAGTTCTTTATCGTGATGGCGATGGGAGCGATCGGTCTTCAGACAGATGTAGTAAAACTGATCAAAAGCGGTGCGAAACCAATTTTGATGGGATTGTCCTGCTGGATCGGGATTACATTGGTGTCGTTGGGACTGCAGCATGTTATGAATATCTGGTAAATGATTTTTTGAGGGGATCAAGAGATTCGATGATCGTATAAAGAGGCACACGGAATTGACGTGTGTCTTTTTCTTTTTTTGACTCTTGCGTGAGACAAGGAAAGGGGGGTATAATGCAGAAAGAGACGCAAAAACAGAGGCGAAAAGAGACAGAAAAAGAGAGGAGCCGGAATGAAAAAATATAAGAGAATATTTACGATCGTGATAGATTCTTTGGGCGCAGGAGCATTGCCGGACGCGGCTGAATACGGAGATGAGGGCGCGGATACACTGGGACATATTTCCGAGAACATGGAAGAATTTCATATACCGAATCTGCAGAAGCTGGGAATCGCCAATCTTCATCCGCTGAAACAGGTGGAGCCGATGGTGAGACCGCTTGGTTATTACGCGAATCTGCGAGAGGCGAGTACCGGAAAAGATACGATGACCGGACATTGGGAGATGATGGGGCTTCATATCACAAAGCCGTTCAAGACATTTTCCGAGCACGGATTTCCGCCGGAACTGATCGAGGAATTGTCAAGGAGAACCGGACATGTGATCATCGGAAATAAGAGCGCAAGCGGGACAGAGATCTTAGACGAACTTGCGGAGGAGGAGATCGCAACGGGACATATGATCGTCTATACATCGGCGGATTCTGTGCTGCAGATCTGTGGAAATGAGGAGACGTTCGGACTTGACGAGTTATATCGATGCTGTGAGATCGCGCGGGAGATCACGCTGAAAGATGAATGGAAAGTCGGACGGGTGATCGCGCGTCCGTATGTGGGACGAAAAAAAGGTGAGTTCAAACGTACGAGCAACCGGCATGACTATGCGCTGAAACCGTATGGAAGAACTGCGTTGAATGCGCTGAAAGACGCGGGATATGATGTGATCTCCGTGGGAAAGATTTTTGATATCTTTGATGGGGAGGGCTTGACCGAGTCTAACAAATCCAAGAGTTCTGTGCATGGAATGGAGCAGACGATCGAGATCGCGGATCGGGAGTTTACCGGACTTTGTTTTACAAATCTGGTAGATTTTGACGCACTGTGGGGACATCGCCGGAATGTGGCAGGTTATGCTCATGAATTGGAGAAATTCGATGAAAAGCTAGGCATTCTGATGGAAAAACTGCGGGAAGACGATCTTCTGATCATCACAGCGGATCATGGCAATGACCCGACCCATATGGGAACCGATCACACGAGAGAGCAAGTGCCGTTTTTGCTGTATTCTCCGTCGATGAAAGAATCCGGAAAACTGGAAGACGGAGAGACGTTTGCGAGAGTTGGAGCGACGATCGCGGACAATTTTGAGGTGGAAATGCCGGAGGGGACGATCGGAACATCTGTATTGGAAAATCTGCGGTAAGGACGGCGTCCGTGTACATGGCGCTTACATTATATAAATACAAATGAGGGTAAAAATAGGAGGAGAGGGGCATGAAGTTTCATCCAAATGCATCTATATTGTTTATTTTGGCGGGGGCGATCATCGTGTTTGTGATCGCACAGTCATTGTTTTTCCTGATCCGCGCGTACCGGCGCGGAAAAGAGCTGGGGATCGATACGGCGCAGATGCGCCGCACAATGGTCTCCACGGCGATCTTTACGATCGCGCCGGCGGTTTCGATCCTGTTGGGCGTGATCACATTATCGAAGTTTCTTGGGCTGCCGCTTCCGTGGCTGCGTCTGAGCGTCATCGGCGCGATCACCTATGAGCTTCCGGCGGCGACGTCCACGGCGAATGCGCTTGGGATCTCCCTTTCGGAGACAATTACCGATCCGCAGGTGTACACGGCGATCGCGTGGGTTATGACACTGGGGATCTTTCCGGGACTGTTGTGGGTTCCGCTGTTTATCAAGAAGATCCAGGGCGGTCTGATGAAGATCAAGAATAAGGACGGTAAGTGGGGCGACATCCTGATGACGGCGATGTTCCTCGGTATGATCTCCGCATTTTTAGGAATGGTGTTCTCTGATATCCGTTCCGGTCTGAAAGGATGGATCCCGATCTTTGTTTTATTGTTCTCCGCATTGTTGATGGGAATCTGCGGTATTTTGATCAAGAAATGCAACATGAAGTGGCTGGAAAATTATGCATTGCCGATCAGTATGCTTGGAGCGATGGTATTTGCGGTAGTGATCACACCGATGATCGGATAGGAGGCGAGGACAATGAAGAAAAGAAGCTATGAGGAAATGACACATATATATGGAAGAATCTGGATCTTAAGCGCGCTTGGCATGATCTTTTCTTACCCGATCATCACCTGTATCTATTATGGGGCATGGCCGGGATGGAAACCGGTTCTTCAAGGACTTCTCGGGGTGGCGCCGATCTTCTGGACGGTGGGTCTGATCGAAGTACTGACGTTTGTACCGATGCTTGGAACGGCAAGCTCTTATCTGGCGTTTGTCACCGGCAACCTGACGAACTTAAAAGTTCCGGCGGCGCTGACTGCGATGGAAAATGCAGGAACGAAACCGGGAACGGATGAGGGCGAAGTGATCTCGACGATCGCGGTGGCGACATCTTCGATCGTGACGACTGCGGTGATCGCACTTGGCGTGGCGCTTCTCGTGCCGCTGACTCCGCTTTTGGAAAATCCGGCGATCAAACCGGCATTCGACAATATACTGCCGGCGCTGTTCGGCGGACTTGCGGTTGTCTATGTGAGCAAAAATTGGAAGATTGCGATTGCGCCGCTTGTATTTATGGTCGTATTATTTTTACTTGTACCGTCACTGTCCGGTTCTGTCGGCGTGCTTGTTCCGGTAGGAGCATTGATCGCGATCGGCTCTGCGCGTGTACTTTATAAAAAAGGAAAATTATAAAATGTGACAGAAAGGAAGTTGGGATAGTATGACAACAGTTTTTATGATCATAGGGGCGGCAGTGCTGATCTTTCTGGCGGTACTTTTGATCCGCGCGGCGATGTTTACGCCGAAGCCGGAACGGGAACGTTCTCAGGAAACCGTCGAATTAAATGAAGAGAAGATCGTGAAAGATATGCAGGAGATGATCCGGTGTAAGACGATTTCTTACAATGATGATTCTCTGATCGACAAAAGGGAGTTTTTAAAGTTCAGAGAATTGCTTCCGGAGATGTATCCGAAAATCCATGAGACGTGTGAACGCACCTTTCATGGTGTGAACGGGATTCTGTATTGCTGGAGAGGAAAACACGAGGGAGATCCGATCGTGCTGATGTCTCATTACGATGTTGTTCCGGTGGAAGAAAGCCAGTGGGAGAAACCGGCATTTGACGGGATCGTGGAAGACGGCGTGCTTTGGGGAAGAGGAACGCTGGACACGAAAGGAACGCTGTGCGGAATCATGGAAGCGGCAGAGAAACTGATCTCGGAGGGCTTCGTACCGGAGCATGATATTTACTTTGCATTTTCCGGTCAGGAAGAAGTCAACGGCGAGAGCTGTCCGGCGATCGTGGACTGGTTTGAAGAAAAAGGGATCCATCCGGCAATGGTCGTCGACGAGGGCGGAGCCGTTGTGGACAATGTATTCCCGGGCGTGGATCGGGAATGCGCGCTGATCGGTATTGCGGAAAAAGGTCTGACCAATATTGAATTTCACGCAAAGAGCGGCGGCGGACATGCGTCGATGCCTCCGGTACATACGATCGTGGGAGAACTGGCGCAGGCTGTGACCGATGTGGAGAAGCATCCGTTCCCAAGACAGATGACAAAACCGGTGCGGGAGATGCTGGACACATTGGGGCGGCACTCGACATTCCTGTATAAGATCTTGTTTGCAAATCTCTGGTGTTTTGAGGGCTTGTTCGATAAAGTCTGCAAAAAAGCGGGCGGAGAACTGAACGCGATGCTCCGTACAACCTGTGCGGTCACAAAAATGGAGGGCGGAAAGGCATTCAACGTGATCCCGCCGAAAGCTTCCGTCGGAATGAACCTGCGGCTGATCGGAAATGATACCGTAGAATCGGCGCGGGATTATCTGGAAAAAGTGATCCACAATCCGAAGATCGAAGTATCTGTATATGAGGGAAGAAATCCGTCCATCGAATCAGACACATCCTGCCCGGAGTGGGAGACACTCTGTCAGGCGGTTGCGGACACATGGAAAGAAGCGCTTGTCTCGCCGTATCTGATGATGGCGTGCAGCGATTCGTGGCATTACTGCCGGATCACGGATCGGGTATATAAATTTTCCGCGATGAAGCTCTCCAAGGAAGAGCGCGGTATGATCCACGGAAACAACGAACGTGTTCCGGTCAGTACATTGGTGAAAACGGTGGAATTTTATGTACGTCTGATGAAAAAATGCTGATGGAAAAATATCGGTAGAAAAATAGCGGTGAAAAAATACGAATGAAAAAATAGCAATGAAACAGGTGGAAACAGCAGGACGGAGGGGAGCGTGAGAGTCTCCCCTCCGTTTGACGCTGGAAGATGAGAGGGAAATTATGGAGTGGTTAAAGAAATTATTTGCGCCGGTCGATATGACCGTGGGGCGTCCGTGGGAGGACATCCTGATTTTTACGGTTCCGATGCTGATCGGAAATATCGCACAGCAGTTATATAACACTGTGGACAGTGTGGTCGTTGGAAAATATGTGGGAGACAACGCGCTTGCGGCAGTCGGAAGCGCCGGACCGATTTTAAATCTTTTGATCGTATTATTTATCGGGATCAGTGTGGGCGCGAGCATTATGGTGTCCCAGTATTTCGGGGCGAGAAACCGGGAGGATCTGTCCCGCACGATCGGAAGCTGTATCGTGCTGACTGGATTGGCGTCCCTGTTTGTGATGGTGGTTGCGACGATGCTGTCCCGTCCGCTGCTCGTTCTGCTCGGGACGCCGGACAGTATTCTGGACTGGTGTACGTCTTATCTGCATATTTTATTTTTAGGTGCGGCAGGAATGGCATATTACAATATTTTGAGCGGTGTGCTCCGCGGACTGGGGGATTCGATCTCCGCGCTTGTCTATCTGATCGTGGCAAGTGTGACCAATATCGTGCTGGATCTGGTGTTTGTCGCACAGTTTAAGATGGGCGTTGCGGGAGTGGCGCTGGCAACCGTGATCGCACAGGCAGTCTCGGCGATCCTCTGCCTGTGGAAACTGGCGCGTATGCGGGATTTATTTGATATGAAATGGTCTTACATGCGTCTGAGTAAAATGCATACGATGAATATCATCAAACTCGGCGTACCGTCGGGGGTGACGCAGGCGATCATGTCCATGGCGATGCTGGTCGTACAGTCGCTGACCAACAGTTTTGGAGAACAGTTTATTGCGGCAAATGTGATCGTGATGCGTGTGGATGGATTTGCGATGCTTCCGAACTTCTCATTCGGAACGGCGATGACAACGTATGCGGGACAGAACATCGGCGCGCGCGCCCATGACCGTGTCACCCAAGGCGCGAAACAGGGAACTCTGATGGGGCTTGGCGTGTCGGCGGCGATCACGGCTGGGATCTTGTTGTTCGGAAGAAGTCTGATGAGCATTTTCACGAATACGGAAGCGTTGGTGGAAATGAGTATGAATATGATGCGCATCCTTGCGGTCGGCTACATTGCGATGGCAGTGATCCAGTGCCTGTCCGGTGTGATGCGCGGCGCGGGCGACACGATGACGCCGATGTGGATCTCACTGGTCATGACGATCATCATCCGTGTACCGCTGGCGTACGGTTTGGTGTATCTGACAAGAAGCACACAGTTCCCGCAGGGCAGAAAAGAATGTATCTTTGTTTCACTTCTGATCTCATGGCTGATCGGCGCGGTGATGACGGCAGTCTGCTATAAAAGAGGAAAATGGAAAGAAAAGGCGGTATCGTGATGGCAAAACAAATAAAAAAAGAAATGCTTTATCAGACAGGAGATAAAAAGAAGCAGAAGCTGGCGGCGGAGGTGATCGAACGGCTCCGCCGGGAATACCCGGACGCCGCGTGTACGCTGGATTATGACAATGCATGGAAGCTGCTTGTCGGCGTGCGGCTTGCGGCACAGTGTACGGATGAGCGGGTCAATGTGGTCGTGGAAGAGCTCTATGCAAAATATCCGACGATGGAGGCGCTTGCAGCCGCAGAGGCGGAAGAGATCGAGGCTATCGTGCGCCCCTGCGGTCTTGGGAAAAGCAAGGCGCGGGACATCAGCGCCTGCATGCGGATGATCCGGGACGTATACGGCGGACAGGTTCCGGACGATTTTGACGAGTTGTTAAAACTTCCGGGCGTCGGAAGAAAAAGCGCCAATCTGATCGTGGGCGACGTGTTCGGCAAACCGGCGATCGTGACAGACACACATTGTATCCGTCTTGTGAACCGGATCGGGCTTGTGGATGGGATCAAAGAACCGAAAAAAGTGGAGATGGAACTTTGGAAACTGATTCCGCCTAAGGAGGGGAGCGATTTCTGCCACCGGCTTGTCTATCATGGGCGGGAAGTGTGTACGGCGCGGACAACGCCGCACTGTGAACGGTGTTGCCTAAGCGATATTTGTGCATCGGCAAACACCGAAAATAACGAGAAAAGCAGGGAAAAGAATGAAAAATGATTATCTGATCCAAAAGAAACCTCTGTCTGCGCTCGTGTTGTTCTCTGTCCCGATCATCGTCGGAAATCTGTTCCAGCAGTTTTATACGATGGCAGATTCCGCGATCGTCGGGCGTTTTGTCAGTGAACAGGCATTGGCGGCGGTGGGCGCGTCCTATGCGCTGACGAATATATTTATCTGTGTGGCGATCGGCGGCGGGATCGGTGCGTCGGTGATCGTCAGCCGCTATTTTGGCGCGAAAGAATATGAAAATATGAAGTCTGCGGTCTTTACCGCACTGCTTTCCTTTCTGGCAGTCAGTATCGTGTTGGGCGGGATCGGTCTTCTGCTCGGCAGACAGATCATGGTCGTTTTAAATACTCCCGCGGACGTACTGGATCTTTCGGTGCAGTATCTGAATATTTATTTTCTGGGGCTTCCTTTTTTATTTATGTATAATGTCCTTTCGGCGATGTTCAACGCCCTCGGGAAATCGCGGATCCCTCTGTATTTTCTGATTTTTTCCTCGGTGTTCAATGTGATACTGGACGTGGTATTTGTCACACAGTTCGGAATGGGCGTTGCGGGTGTTGCATGGGCGACGTTGATCGCGCAGGGAATCTCGGCCGTTCTCTCATTTTTTGTATTTTTAAAAGAACTGCGCAAAATGTGCGGTCAGGAGCAGACAAACGAACACGGTCAGGATGAAAAATCTTGCAGGAAAGCAAAATACAGCGGAAAGATTTTTGATAAAGAGGAAATGTGGGCGATGATGCGCGTGGCAGTCCCGTCTATTTTCCAGCAGTCCACCGTTTCGATCGGCATGATGCTTGTACAGTCCGTAGTCAACAGCTTCGGTTCGGAAGCGTTGGCGGGATTTTCGGCGGCAATGCGGATCGAATCTATCTGCGTGGTTCCGATGGCAGGGATCGGAAATGCTGTTTCCTCTTACACGGCACAGAATCTGGGTGCGGGAAAACAGGAGCGTGTAGTGGAGGGATATCATGCGGCGAACCGGATGGTGATCGCCTGCGCGGTTCTGATCGCGGTTGTATTGGAGACGGCGCATCGTCCGATCATCACATTGTTTTTGGGCGGCGGAGGAACAGAGACCGCGCTTGCGACCGGAGTCGGTTATCTGAAATTCATGGGATGGTTCTTCTGTCTGATCGGATTTAAAATGGCGGTGGACGGATTGCTCCGCGGCGCCGGCGATATGAAAATGTTCACGATCGCCAATCTGGTCAATCTGTCTGTGCGGGTGATCGTTGCTGTGACGATGGCGCCGCGTTTCGGGATCGCGATGGTATGGATCGCCGTTCCGATCGGATGGTTCTTAAACTGGGCGATCTCGTTTATGGAATACCGGACCGGGAAATGGCGGAAAACGATGGAGCAGAAAGAATAGAATGCGGAGAGGAAAGAAATGGAAAGTAAAACAGCAGAAGAGTTACTTCAATTTATCGGGGAAAGCCCGAGTGCATTCCACGCGGTCGATACGATGAAACGGATGTTGGATGCAAGACAATACGAACAGCTTTTGGAGGGGGATACATGGGAACTTTCCCCCGGAGGAAAATATTATGTGATCCGGGGAGGCACATCGCTGATCGCATTTCGGATCCCGTCTGCGAAAATCAAGAGTCGTGTCCACGGCGGGTTTCGCGGATTTCAGATTATGGCGAGCCACAGTGATTCGCCGACATTTAAGGTGAAAGAGAATCCGGAGATGGAAGCGGAAAAAGCATATGTGAAATTGAACGTGGAGAAATACGGCGGCATGTTGATCGCGCCGTGGTTCGACCGTCCGCTTTCGGTAGCGGGACGTCTGATCGTGCGTGAAAACGGAAGAATCGTATCAAAGCTTGTGAACGTGGACAAAGATCTGCTTCTGATCCCGAGTCTTGCTGTCCATATGGATCGGCAGGCGAACGAGGGGCACAAATATAATGTGCAGAAAGAACTGCTTCCGCTCTACGGGATGATCGGCGCAAAAGGAACATTTCTCCGGGCAGTGGCGGAGTCGGCGGGCGTTTCCGAAGAAGATATTTTAGGACACGATCTGTTTTTATATAACCGGGTCGGAGGAACGATCTGGGGAGCGGAGGATGCGTTTCTTTCTTCTGCACGGCTGGATGATCTGCAGTGCGCATTTGCATCCTTGAAAGGATTTCTCGCCGCGGAGGCTGCGGCAGAAGAGTGCGAGAGTATTCCGGTGCACTGTGTGTTTGACAATGAGGAAGTGGGAAGCAGTACGAAACAGGGAGCGGCGTCCACATTTCTTGCGGATACGCTTGTACGGATCAATGAGTTGCTCGGCAGAACGCCGGGAGAATACCGGCAGGCGATCGCGTCGAGCTTTATGGTGTCGGCGGATAATGCCCACGCCGTGCATCCGAATTTTGCGGAGGCGGCATGTCCGACGAACCGTCCGGTGCTGAATGAGGGAATCGTGCTGAAATACAGCGCCAACCAGAAATATACGACCGATGGTGTGTCTGCGGCATTGTGGAAACAATTGTGCGAAAATGCAAATGTTCTGTATCAGACCTTTTTGAACCGGGCGGATATGATCGGCGGATCGACGCTTGGCAATCTGTCGGGAAATCAGGTTGCGGTCTGCTGTGTGGATATCGGACTACCTCAGCTTGCCATGCATTCGCCGTATGAGACCGCCGGTGTGAAAGATACGGAAGCACTTGTGCGGGCGGCGAAAGCGTTGTTTGAAAGTTCGGTGGAAGAGAGCGGGTACGGCAGTTACAGGCTGATCAAGTCAGGATGTTAAGCCTGACGGAAGATTTGTCAGAGTGAAGAGGAGGAACGAAAGATGCTTTATACAATACCGGATTATTACGAAGCGTTTTCCTGTACGGCGGATGCGTGTGAAGATACTTGCTGCGCAGGCTGGCAGATCGTTGTCGATGAGGAAGCACTGGAACGGTATCGGGCGGAGAAAGGACCTTATCGGAAAAAATTAAGAGAGGCGATCTGCTGGCGCGACGGAACGTTCCGGCAGGATCCGCTTCGCAGATGCAAGTTTCTGAAAGAAGATAATTTGTGCGAAATGTATCAGCAGCTCGGAGCGGACAGCCTTTGTAAGACTTGCAGGACGTATCCGCGTCATACGGAAGAGTTTGAGGGCGTCCGGGAAATCTCTCTTTCGTTGTCCTGTCCGGAAGTGACAAGAATGTTGGTCGGCAGACAGGAACCGGTGGAATTTCTGAATTACGAAAAAGAGGGAGAGGAAGAATTTGACGGATTCGATCCGTTTTTATACTCCTATCTTGTGGATACGCGTGACCTGATGTTGATAACTTTAAAAAATCGGCGGCTTCCTGTGGAAAACCGGATGATGCTGATGCTCGGAATGGCGCATGATCTGGAGGAACGTGTGAAAAAAGGCGCGTTGTTCTCCTGCGGCGATGTGTTGGATACTTACCGGAAAGAAACATATTTCTCCGCGGCGGCAAGAAAAGCGGAGCGATATAAAATGGACTGGAAACGGCGGTACACATTTTCACGCCGGACATTTGCGATGATCCGTAAACTGGAACTTCTGCAGCCGGAGTGGAAACAGATGCGAACGGAAACGAGCCGGATCTTATTTTCGGGCGGCTGGAGAGGGTATCGGAATCTCCATAAGGAATTTGCCCGGGCGGAAGTGACGGGATTCGACCGGGAAATCCTGACGGAGCAGCTGCTTGTCTATTTCATTTTTACTTATTTCTGCGGCGCGGTCTACGATGAGAAGATTTTCGTAAACGCGCAGGTGGCGGCGGGAAGCGTTGCGCTGATCTGGGATTTTCTGGCGGCGCGCTGGCTGAAAAACGGGAAGACATTGGATCAGGATGATGTGATCGAAGTGATCTACCGCTATTCCCGTGAGCTGGAACATTCCGATAAAAATTTGAAAAAGATATGGAAACTGTTGGAGAAGCAAGCGGAATTGTATCGCTAGTGTATAAGGGGAAATTTTACCCTTGTACACGGATGCTGCCGGTGACTTATGAGAATTTATAATTTAAAGTAATAAGAAAAATCAAGAGGAACCATTTTTTTTGTCGGCGGTTCGTGGTAAACTATCATCGATGGGCAAGGGGACGGGAAGTCATCTTGTCTTTTGACGGTAAGACAGAAGAAAGGGAGAATAAAACATGGGTGGATTTTTTGGGGTAGCATCAAAGAAAAACTGCACATTGGAATTGTTTTACGGAGTAGATTATCATTCTCATCTCGGAACGAGACGAGGCGGAATGGCGATGTACGGAGAACAGGGATTTCAGAGAGCGATCCATAATATCGAGAACTCTCCGTTCCGTACAAAATTTGAGAAAGATGTGGAGGAACTGGAGGGAAATCTCGGGATCGGGTGTATTTCGGATTATGAGCCGCAGCCGCTGCTCGTCCAGTCTCATCTCGGAAGCTTTGCGATCGCAACGGTTGGAAAGATCAACAATCAGGATGAACTTCTGAAAAAAGTATATCAGGAGGGGCGGTCTCATTTCCAGGAAATGAGCGGCGGCATGATCAACGCGACAGAGCTGATCGCGGCGCTGATCTGCAAGGCGGACAGCATTGTGGAGGGAATCCGTTATGTGCAGGGGCTTGTGGACGGCTCGATGACGATCCTTTTGATGACCAAAGACGGGCTTTATGCCGCGCGGGACAAATACGGAAGAACTCCGCTCGTTGTCGGAAAGCGGGAAGACGGCTACTGTGTTTCGTTTGAAAATTTTGCGTATATCAATCTGGGATTTTCCGATTATAAAGAACTGGGACCGGCGGAAATCGTCCATATCACGCCGGAGAGCGTGGAGACGGTAAGTCCGGCAGGCGAGGAGATGCGGATCTGCTCATTTCTCTGGGTATATTACGGATATCCGACGTCTTCTTATGAGGGCGTAAATGTAGAAGAAATGCGTTACAAATGCGGAAGTATGCTGGCGAAGCGCGACGGAGACAGCGTGCAGCCGGATATTGTGGCAGGTGTACCGGATTCCGGGATTGCGCATGCGATCGGATACGCCAATGAGTCGGGGATCCCGTATGCGAGACCGTTTATCAAATATACGCCGACCTGGCCGCGTTCGTTTATGCCGACAAACCAGAGCCAGCGGGAGCTGATCGCGCGGATGAAACTGATCCCGGTGCAGGCATTGATCGAGAATAAGAAGCTGCTTCTGATCGACGATTCCATAGTGCGCGGAACACAGCTTCGAGAGACGACGGAATTTCTGTATCAGAGCGGAGCAAAAGAAGTGCATGTCCGCCCGGCATGTCCGCCGCTTCTGTATGGATGTAAATATTTGAATTTCTCCCGCTCCAAATCCGAGCTGGATCTGATCACACGACGGATCATTGAGGAGCGTGAGGAAGAAGTGACGCCGGAGATCCTGGCGGAGTATGCGGATCCGACGACAGAGCGCTATGACGAGATGGTGGAGGAGATCAGAAAGAGACAGAACTTTACGAGTCTTCGGTATCACCGTCTGGACGATCTGGTGGAGGCGATCGGACTTCCGGCATGTAAACTGTGTACGTATTGCTTTGACGGCAAAGAGTGTCACGGACACTGCAGCGGAGATAAATAATAGAAAATAGAATGAACTATAATGGCGGTGAGAATCGAGATGATGGAGGTTCTTACCGCTATTTTTCTTATTACAGGGTGACCGGTTCTATGACTGGATCAAAAAATTTAAAAAAATTAAAAAAAGTACTTGCATTTTAAAAATAGCTATGGTATTATAACAATCGTGTTAAGGATAAGACATCAGAAACACGACAAACGCGGGTGTAGTTCAATGGTAGAACACCAGCCTTCCAAGCTGGATACGTGGGTTCGATTCCCATCACCCGCTTTTTTCATGCCCAATTTTAAACGATGGGCAGAAAGGTTAGAAGAGAGGATCAGAGACTGACTTATTCGAGAGCAGATTTAGAAGATTTTGCTGAATGTTCTCGAACGGGACAGTCTCTTTTTCATTTGTGGGACGATAGAAAAATAGCAAATTTAATTGTCAGAAAACAGAGGGATTATTTTATAAAAGTTATGCTTCCATTTTGAGAGGAAATGAGTTATCATAAGGTGGTAACACAAGATATAGTACAGAGATTTTTATAGAGAACAATATATATTGATGAATGAGGAGGTATAAAGAAGTGGCGGTTAAGACGAGGATTATCAAAAGAAATGGTAAAGAAGTGGATTTTGATGTAGAAAAGATCACGAATGCGATCAGCAAAGCCAATGACGAGATGGATCGGATCCATCAGTTGAGCGAGTATCAGATCGAGGCGATCGCAGATACGATCGCGCAGGAAGTTGAGAAGTCAACACATGCAGTGCATGTGGAAGACATACAAGATATGGTAGAGACAGGGATCATGGAGATGCGCGGATACGAAGTGGCACAGAAGTATGTCCGCTATCGTTATAAGAGAGAGCTCAAGAGAAAGTCGAACACGACAGACAACGGAATCCTTGCATTATTGGAGCATATCAATGAGGAAGTAAAGCAGGAGAATTCCAACAAGAACCCGATCATCAACTCGACACAGAGAGATTATATGGCGGGAGAAGTCAGCAAAGACCTTTCTAAGCGGGTATTGCTTCCCGAGGAGATCGTGCAGGCGCATGAGGCGGGGATCATCCACTTCCACGACACCGATTATTTTGCGCAGAAAGAGCACAACTGTGACCTGATCAATCTGGAAGATATGCTGCAGAACGGTACGGTGATCAGTGAGACGATGATCGAAAAGCCGCACAGCTTTTTTACCGCATGTAACGTAACGACACAGATCGTGGCACAGGTAGCCAGCAACCAGTACGGCGGACAGTCTTTTACACTTGCCCATCTGGCGCCGTTTGTGGATATCAGCAGAAAGAAGATCCGCAAAAATGTCATCGAAGAGCGGAAAGAGTGCGGAGAAAGCCTGGATGAAGCGATCATCTCCAAGGTGACAGAGCGCCGACTGAAAGATGAGATCAAGAGCGGTATCCAGACGATCCAGTATCAGCTGATCACATTGATGACTTGTAACGGACAGGCTCCGTTTGTTACGATGTTCATGTATCTGGATGAAGTTCCGGAGGGACAGACAAGAGACGACCTTGCGCTGATCATCGAAGAAGTTCTGATCCAGAGAATGCAGGGCGTGAAGAATGAGAAAGGCGTATGGATCACACCGGCATTTCCGAAGCTGATCTATGTGCTGGATGAAGATAATATTACAGAAGATTCCAAATATTGGTATCTGACGGAATTGGCGGCAAAATGTACCGCAAAACGTTTGGTTCCGGATTATATTTCCGCAAAGATCATGCGTCAGCTGAAAAAAGGCTGTGTATATACCTGTATGGGATGCCGTTCTTTCCTTACTGTGGAAGAGTCACAGAAGAATCCGGACGGAAGCTACAAGTTCTACGGTCGTTTTAATCAGGGCGTTGTGACGATCAACCTTGTAGACGTGGCTTGTTCTTCCGAGGGAGATATGGAGAAGTTCTGGGAGATCCTGGATGAGCGTCTGGAACTTTGCCATCGTGCGCTGAGATGCAGACATGAGCGTCTGCTCGGAACCGTTTCGGATGTGGCGCCGATCCTCTGGCAGAACGGAGCGCTTGCCCGCCTGAAAAAAGGTGAGACGATCGATAAGCTTCTTTACGGCGGATATTCGACGATCTCCCTCGGATATGCAGGACTGAACGAGATGTGCGTGCGGATGTACGGAGAATCCCATACCCATCCGGAAGCAAAGGAATTTGCGCTGAAAGTTATGCAGCGTCTGAACGACAAGTGTAATGAATGGAAAGCGGCGGAGAATATCAGCTATTCCGTATACGGAACACCGATGGAATCCACAACTTACAAGTTCTCCAAATGCTTACAGAAGCGTTTTGGTATCATCAAAGGCGTTACCGATAAGAACTACATCACCAACAGCTATCATGTACATGTGTCGGAAGAGATTGATGCGTTCAGCAAGCTGAAATTTGAGTCGGAATTCCAGAAATTATCTCCGGGAGGCGCGATCAGTTATGTGGAAGTGCCGAACATGCAGAATAATATTCCGGCGGTACTGACTGTTATGAAGTTTATTTATGACAATATTATGTACGCAGAACTGAATACAAAGAGCGATTACTGTGAATGCTGCGGATACGATGGGGAGATCAAGATCGTAGAGGAAGAGTCCGGCAAACTCGTATGGGAATGCCCGAACTGTGGAAACCGTGACCAGAGCAAGATGTCCGTGGCGAGAAGAACGTGCGGATACATCGGAACACAGTTCTGGAATCAGGGACGTACACAGGAGATCAAGGACAGAGTTCTTCATTTGTAAAATATAGTGTCGGTATATGAGGGGGAAAACGGTCGTATTTCCCCTTGTACACTGACACTGGAATCAAATAAAGCACGCGGGAGCAGGGAACATCCCTTATTTCCGGAAATACGGGCAGAATGATGGCGGACATCAGACTGCCCGTGTGCTGTATCATAAGGAGGTTGTGTCATGAATTATGCCAATATAAAAAACTGCGATATTGCCAATGGTCCCGGCGTCCGGGTGAGCCTGTTTGTCTCCGGCTGCCGGCATCACTGCAAAGGATGTTTCAATGCGGAGACGTGGGATTTCAAATTCGGTCAGCCGTATACAGATGCGACGGAAGCGGAAATTTTAGAGCTTCTGAAACCGGATTATATCCAGGGATTTACGTTGCTTGGCGGAGAGCCGTTTGAGCCGGAGAATCAGGTGGAACTGGTACATTTGCTGAAAAAGATCCGTGAGACGTATCCTAAGAAAAGCATCTGGTGCTATACAGGATATTTGTATGACGTGGATCTGATTCCGGACGGAAAAGTTTTCACCGATGCGACGGAGGAAATGCTTTCCTATATTGATATACTGGTGGACGGAGAATTTGTGCAGGCGGAGAAAGATCTGTCGCTCCAGTTTCGCGGAAGCAGAAATCAGCGGATCTTAAAAATCGGTGACCATGCGGATTTTGAACCGCAATAAGCAGAGAAGACACAGTGGATAAAATAGAGAAAGAAACAGGAAGAAAGAAACAGGTGCTTTTTTCATCCGGACTTGTTATAATAGAAATACTTGAGACGTAAAGCGTGAGCAGAAAGGAGAACGAGAATGGATAAAAAAGCAATGTATAAGTTGACGTATGGTCTGTTTGTACTGACTGCACGGGATGGGGAGAAAGACAACGGCTGCATCATCAACACGGCGATGCAGGTGACGACAACCCCGAACCGCATGATCGTAGTCGTGAACAAGCAGAACTATACACATGATATGATCCAGAGGACGAAGAAGTTCAATGTATCTTGTCTGAGTGAGGAAGCAACATTTGACGTATTCCGGCATTTTGGCTTTCAGAGTGGGAAAGACACAGACAAGATGCCGGACGGATCCTATCCGCGTGCGGAAAACGGGATTATGTACCTGAAAGAGAAAGCGTGTGCGTATATTTCCGGAAATGTCGTTGCAGAGACGGATCTCGGAACACATACGATGTTTTTGGCAGATGTCACAGATGCGGAAGTATTAAGCGATGCGGCTCCGGTTTCTTACAGCTTTTATCAGAAGCATATCAAACCGGCTCCGAAACCGGCAGAAAAGACAGGATGGATCTGCAAGATCTGCGGATATGTTTACGAGGGAGAAGAGCTTCCGGAAGATTATATCTGTCCGATCTGCAAGCATCCGGCATCGGATTTTGAACGATTGAGTTAGAAAAGGAATGGAACGCTGTTTTCAAGGCGGCAATTTAAAAGTGAAGTTTTTAAGCCGAAGCTTTACAAGGGAAGAAATAGACGAAGGACGAAAGGGTAACTGACATGAATTTTTTGGAAGAGAGAATTAAAAAAGACGGAATCGTAAAAGAGGGAAATGTATTAAAAGTAGACAGTTTTCTGAACCATCAGATGGATATCGAATTGTTTGATCAGATGGGTGCGGAATATAAAAAGCGTTTTGCCGACAAGCCGATCAATAAGATCCTGACGATCGAGGCTTCCGGAATCGGTATCGCCTGTATCGCAGCGCAGCATTTCCATGTTCCGGTTGTATTTGCAAAGAAGTCACAGAGTATTAACTTAGATGGTGAGATGTATGTGGCAGAAGTGGAGTCTTTCACACATAAGTGCAAAAACCATGTGATCGTTTCGCAGAAATTCCTCGGACCGGAAGATCATGTGCTGATCATCGATGATTTCCTGGCCAACGGGTGCGCGCTTCAGGGGCTGATCCAGATCGTACAGTCTGCGGGGGCGACCGTAGAGGGAATCGGTATTGCAGTGGAAAAAGGATTCCAGTCCGGTGGACGGATCATCCGCAACTTGGGATTCCAACTGGAATCACTGGCGATCGTGGAGAGTATGGACGCATCGACCGGAGAGGTTGTATTCCGTGAACAATAAAAGAGTCGGTGTACACGGAGGGATTCCCTTGTACACCGATGTTATCAAAGGACTTGTATTTGACATGGACGGACTGCTGTTCGACTCGGAGCGGGTTGTGCAGCAGTCTTGGAATTATGCGGGAAATCTGCTGGGTTTTGGGAATCTGGGCGAACATATTTACCACACGATCGGAATGAACCGTGGGGGAAGAGAAATTTATTTCAGGGAACATGTCGACGCGGATTTTCCGATGGAACGTTTTAATGAGGTGACAAGAGCACGCTATTATGAAATATTGGAACAGACGGGAATTCCGATGAAGCCCGGCGCAAAAGAACTGCTTCGGGCGGCTAAGGAAAAGGGGCTTCGGATCGCATTGGCGACCTCTTCCAGTCGGGATCACGCGGAAGCGATGCTGGCGCGTTACGATCTTGCGCAGTTTTTTGACGGATGTGTGTGCGGCGATATGGTGACGAGAAGTAAGCCGGATCCGGAGATTTACGAAAAAGCATGCCGGTTGATCGACGTTCCGTCTCAATATGCGGTCGCGCTGGAAGATGCGCCGTCAGGCGTGCGCTCGGCAGCGGCGGCAGGGATGCGTGTGATCGTCGTGCCCGATCTGGTGGAGCCTTCGGAAGAGATACTGGCGCTTGCATGGAAGCGGTGCGACAGTCTGACGGATGTGATCGGGATGATATAAGAAAAAGGAGAATGCAGACTGTTTTACAGTCGGAAATGCATTCTCCTTTTTCGAGAACTGGAGTATACGGGATTCGAACCCGTGGCCTCAACAATGCGAATGTTGCGCGCTCCCAACTGCGCTAATACCCCAAAGACATATAAAGATTATAGCACTAAAAAGACAAGAAGGGAAGTATAGAATATGAAAAAACGCAAAAGACGTAAAAAAAATAAAAAAGGGTTTGTGGCAGCCGTCGCAGTCATATTGATTTCCGGCGGCGGTCTTTACGGCGTTATGGATTATCTGGATTCGCAGGGGATTCCGGCAAAAGAAGCGGTCGGGAAGATTACAGATCTGTTTCAGAAGAAAAAGGATGTGGCTTCATCGACTGTCGCGGAGGGGGAGATGTACGTCACCTTTCTGGATGTGGGACAGGGAGACTGCTCGATCATCCAGACGAAAGACGGAAATATGATGATCGATGCGGGAAACAACTCCTGGGGAGAGACTGTTGTGGCTGCGCTTGATGAGCGTGGGATCGAAGAACTGGACTATCTGATTCTGACCCATCCGGATGCGGATCATATCGGGGGAGCCGATAATGTACTCCGGGAAATTACGGTAGAAAAGGTATTGATGCCGGATGTGGAAAATGACACTGTGACTTATACGGAAGTGGAAAATCTGATCTCAGAAAAGCAGATCCCGGTCGATCATCCTTATGCGGGTGCTGAATATGCGCTGGGGGATGCGGCGTTTACGGTGCTTTGTCCTCAGGCGGACGGAGTCAGTGAAAATGATCTGAATTCTTCTTCGGTCGGGATCAAGCTTGTGCATGGTGAAAATTCTTTTGTGATGTGCGGGGATGCGGAAGCAGAGGCGGAACAGGAGATGACCGCGCAGTTTGGAACTGCGTTGGAATGCGACGTGCTCAAATGCGGACATCACGGCAGCAGTACGGCAACCACACCGGAATTTCTGGCGGCGACCGATCCGACATGGGCGCTCATCAGCTGCGGAAAAGATAATTCCTACGGACATCCGCATGCGGAAGTAATGGCTGTGCTGGAAGATGCGGACGTGCAGGTATACCGCACCGACCAGCAGGGAACGATCACCTGTGTAAGCGACGGAAAAGAATTACATTGGAGGACAGAACATGAATGAGCGATACAAGATTTTCGTTTCCGGAGGCGGTGAGGCTTTTGGATTCGCTGCAGATCAAGATTGATTGACGACGCATTCACAATTTCTTTAAACTTCTTAAGATTTTCTTTTGATTCTTCTAACGGTCTCCTTTAGAACTGTCCGATATGATAAAGACAGTTCTAAAGGAGGTCGTTTTTTATGAGTATTCAGGTATTGACCAATTATTTTATAGAATACGGAGCATTTTTTATCTTCCTGATCGTATTGCTGGAATATTTGAATTTACCGGGATTTCCGGCTGGCGTGATCATGCCGCTGGCGGGGATCTGGGCGGCAAAAGGGGAGATCGGATTTCCGATGGTGATGCTTTTGTCCGTTGCGGCAGGGCTTGTCGGAAGTTGGGCGTTGTATCTGCTGGGGCGGCTTGGAGGAACGAAAGTGATGGAATTTTATTTCCGGAAGTTTCCGAAGCAGCAGCCGGTCATTGAGGACAAGATGCAGATGCTCCGGGAAAAGGGCTGTATCGGTGTGTTCGTGAGCAAACTGCTCCCGATGGTGCGGACGATCATCTCGATCCCGGCGGGAATGGTGCGCATGGACTTTCTCAAATATACGGTCAGTTCTGTATGCGGAATTTTTATCTGGAATCTTGTGTTTGTCGGAGCTGGATATTTCTTCGGCGAGACGGCGATCCGGATTCTGGGATAGCGGGGAGGAATGAGAATGAAGATCGCAATGCTTACGAATAATTACAAACCATTTTTAGGAGGCGTTCCGATCTCGGCGGAACGGCAGGCGAAAGAGCTGGTGAAACTGGGACATGAAGTAACGGTGTTTGCGCCGGAATATGACGGAGAACTTCCGGAGGGAGAGGATCATTTTGACGAAAACGGGATCCGGATCTTTCGCTATCGGACATCGGCGAGATGTATGGAGAACGGGATGGTCTATCCGAGACTGATCTTAAAAGAGATCACAAAAGTGTTTGAAGAGGAGTCGTTTGATCTGATCCACACGCATCATCCGATGTTTGTCGGGATGACGGCATTATATCTGGGGCGGAAATATCAGCTTCCGGTGATCTACACCTATCATACGAGATATGAAGATTATCTGCATTATATCGGATTTTTGAAGCCCGAGGGAAAGGGGAGGATCTTGAAGCAGCAGCTTTTGAAGCTGGGGCAGAATGTAGTGGTTCCCGAATTTATGAGATGGTTTACGAACCAATGCGATCTGGTGCTGGCGCCGACGGCGGGGATGCAGAAACGGATCCGTGAAAACGGAACGAGAACGCCGATGGCAGTTTTCCCGACAGGACTGGAAGAGACATTTTATCAGGAACATCCAAAAGAAGCCGGAGAAATCCGCAGGAAATATATGGGAGGACAGGGGGACGTATCCGGAAGAACAGACGGCTACATGTTCTGCACGGCGGGACGTCTGGAAGAGGAGAAAAATCCCCATTTCCTGTTGAAAGGGATCCGGAAACTGAAAGAAAAAATGGACGGAACATTTTTCAGGGTGCTCCTGATCGGAAACGGAAGCATGACGGAAGAACTGAAAGCGGAAGCAAAAAAACTCGGGATCGAAGAAGAGATCGTGTTTGTCGGAAAAGTTCCGAATGAAAAGCTGAACTGCTATCTTCAGGCATGCGACGCATTTTTATTTACGTCAAAATCCGAGACACAGGGGATCGTGCTTGCGGAAGCATTTGCGGCGGGACTTCCGGTTGTGGCTGTGGAGGCGTCCGGCGTGGAGGACATTGTGGAAAACGGAGTGAATGGATTCCGTACAGCGGAAGACGTCGAGATCTGGACAGACAAGATCTTGGAAATGTTAGATAAAAGGGAAGAGATGAGCGAACGTGCAAAAGTGACGGCGGCAGGATACCGGTCCGCGCGGCTGGCGATGTATGAGGAACTGCTGTATCGGCAGTGCATTGTGGCGAAAGAAATTGCCGGAGAATATGAGGAGGAAATGGATTATGAGTATAAAGAAGATCGGACAGAACATACTGCAGGCGGTGTTTTTCGGATATTTAAAGCTTCTTGAAAAGACCGTACATATGGAATGGGATGAAGACCGGCTTTACGGGAACAGTCAGATCTTCGGGTTCTGGCATGAAGACAGTTTTATCATGAATCTGGTTTTGAAAAATCTGCGCGGAAAGACAGCGTCGGTGGATGTGATCGTGACCGCAGATACAAGAGGAAATTATATTGAGCATATGATCAAAAAGTGTGGAGGAAATGCGCTGCGGATCCCGGACGGTTATGCGGCGTTTGGCGCATTGAAAAAATTAATGCAGTCGTCCTATGAGCAGACCCGTTCGCTGGCGATCGCATTGGACGGTCCGCTGGGACCGCGTCACGAGCCGAAAAAGCTGGCATTCTATCTTTCGGAACAAAGCGGCGACGATTTTGTCGGGATCAGCGTGCACTATTCTTCCTGTTTCCGGATGTTCTGGAGATGGGATCACTATGCGGTACCGCTTCCGTTTTCCACAGCGACCGTGGCGATCCGGGATTACGGGGAAGTCAGCAAGCGCACGATCCCGGAGCTTCCGGTCACAGCAGCAGTTTCCGGTGTCCCGATTCCGGCTATGGCTCAGGAATCCCATCGTCCGGTACATCGCGCCGGACAAATGATCAAAGATACACTCCGCTATCAGAAAATTGTGTGATATACTATAAAAAGACGCCGGAATTGTGGGAGTGCACAGCACAAAACAATTCGTAGCGTCAGTGTACAAGGGGGAAAACGGTCGATGAAGCGCAAATCTCAGCCTCTTTGTTGTTACTTTCGCTCCGCGTACGTCTCTGTACGCGTCGTTCAAGTGCCTAAAAGAGGCTGAGATTTGTCTCTTCTCGACTCGCAGACCTCAACCGCGGATATTTCGGTGCTTTTCAAGGCAGACGATTGAAGCGTACTGGATGTACGCTGATTGAGGATAACGCTGAAAATCACCGGAATTACGCGGTTTGAGGCGTATTTCCCCTTGTACATTGACGCTTAGGTATCTTTTTCCCCGGTATCCCGGGGGGTATGAAGAACAGCAAGGAGGGACAGCATCATATGGAAATGAATCATGTGTTGGTAGTGGAAGACGATAAAGAGATCAGAGAGGGAGTCCGGATCTATCTGCAAAGTCAGGGATATGAAGTCTTTGAGGCGGCAGACGGGATCGAGGGATTGGAAGTGATAGAAAAAGAGGAGATCCATTTGGCGATCGTGGACATTATGATGCCACGGATGGACGGGATCCATATGACGATGAAGCTGCGGGAAAAGCATGATTTTCCGGTGATCATGCTCTCGGCGAAATCAGAAGAAGTCGATAAAGTCATGGGATTGAACATCGGGGCGGACGACTATGTGACGAAACCGTTTACGCCGATGGAACTGATGGCGCGGGTCAATTCCCAGCTTCGCAGATACCGGAGATTTATGGAAAAACTGGAGCCAAAAGAAAATGTGCATATCATCGGCGGTCTTGAGATCAACGAAGATACGGTACAGGTCACAATGGACGGAAGCCCGGTGAAGCTGACGCCGATCGAGTACAAGATCTTATTGCTGCTGGCAAAAAATCCGGGGCATGTATTTTCGGCGGAAGAAATTTACGAGCGGGTCTGGCAGGAACGTGCGATCAATACGGATACGATCATGGTACATGTCCGCAACATTCGTGAGAAGATTGAGATCGATCCGAAAAATCCAAAATATTTAAAGGTGGTGTGGGGTGTTGGATACAAAATTGAAAAACAATCATAAATTCGCAGGTATTTTGATCGTCGTGTTTCTTCTGATCTGTTCGATCGGTATGACAGCCTCGTATCCGATGTATAAAAATCGGATCAGTGAAGCCGGAGACCGGGCAGAACTGGAAGATGCGATCGAGAACATTTGGGATAATCTGGTCCCGGGAATCCATTTCCTGTATAACGAAGTGTATCAGGAGACGGATCAGTCATACGTCATGGAGAATTATGGCGGGCAAGAGTTTTTCTTACTCCGGAAATATATCGAGTGTGAATTGTATGATGCAGACGGCAATGCGCTGACCGGAAACAATGATGAGAAATTTGCAAAGAAACTGAAAGATGAAGACAGTAACTATGCATTTCGGGCAACATTTGATGTTGATGCAGGCGGAGAATTGACCGAGGTCACGGTTGACGGAAGCGCGCAGAAAGCGCAGGAACAGTATCAGATCGAAAAGGCTCTGTATAATGCGTTTGAATACGACGATAATTGGGATTATGTTTCGGAACCGTCAGATGTGACGGCAGTTTTTGCGATCACGCAGGAAAATCTGGACGCGTATATGACGGATAATTCCTATGATACATGGATGTATGCGGTCGCTCTTTCGGATGACAGTACCTATATCATGTTGGAATGGGGACTGGTGCTTCTCGTCGGAGCGGCGGCATTTGTGATCGCACTGAATAAAGGCTTGCGGATCTGGGATTGGAAGATCTTCCGGGCGCCGCTTGGTCTGGTGCTGCTTGTGTGGGCATATTTTGCCGGAAACCGGCTGAGCCGCGCGCAGGCTGCATGGAGTGCGATCAGCGGACGTTTCGCATCGGATTCTTCGCTCGGCGGGATCCAGCGTGACTTTGCGGCGATGACAGAGCAGCTGCTCAATGTGGGAATGTGGTTTCTTGTATTTGCAGGTGTGTACTGGGGCGTGACCTGTCTGTCCGCGATCCTGTTTATGAAGAAAGAATATTGGAGAAAACGGACGATCTGCGGTTTCGTGTATACATGGTATAAACAAAGCGGAGAGGACTCGGATGATAAGATCCGCAAGGGAATGAATGGGATCACCGGCTTTGTAAAACATTGCTGGCAGACGTTCAGAGGGTGGATCCACCGGATTTATGACGGTCTGCTCCATATGGATATTCAGGAGAAGACAAATAAAAATATCTTGCGTATCGTGATCCTCAATTTTATCGTGCTTGTGATCATCACCTGTTTCTGGTTTTTCGGAATTTTTGCTTTGATCATCTATTCTGTATTGCTGTTTTTGTTCCTGCGGAAATATTTTCGGGATATCCAGAACAAATATCAGCTGCTTCTGGAATCGACCAATCTGTTGGCGGACGGGAATTTAGACGCGCCGATCGACGGCGATCTCGGAATCTTTAATCCGATGAAAGAAGAGATCCAGAAGATCCAGAAAGGATTTAAGAAAGCGGTCGAGGAAGAAGTGAAAAGCGAGCGGATGAAGACGGAACTGATCACCAATGTTTCCCACGATCTGAAGACGCCGCTGACCGCGATCATCACATATGTGGATCTTTTGAAATCCGAGGAAGATCCGGAGAAACGTAAGGAATATCTGGAAGTTCTGGAACGGAAATCACTGCGGTTGAAAGTGTTGATCGAAGATCTGTTTGAGATCAGCAAAGCCACAAGCAAAAATGTGACGATGAATTTTATGAAAGTGGACATTGTGGGACTCTTAAAACAGGTCGGACTGGAATGCGATCGGAAGATCAAAGAGGCGGATCTGGATTTCCGGTGGAATCTTCCGGAAGAGAAAGTGGTACTCTTACTGGACAGCCAGAAAACCTATCGTGTCTTTGAAAACCTGATTGTGAACATCACGAAATACGGTATGCCGCATACGCGCGTCTATATCGATCTTATCGAGCAGGAGAATGGTGTGACGGTCACCATGAAAAATGTGTCCGCGGCGGAGCTGAACTTTAATCCGGACGAGATCACGGCACGGTTTGTGCGCGGAGATTCTTCCAGAAATACGGAGGGGTCCGGGCTGGGACTGGCGATCGCCCAGAGCTTTACAGAGTTACAATACGGAACATTGAAAGTTTCGACAGACGCGGATCTGTTCAAGGTGGAGATTGATTTCCCGAAGAGAACGGAGACTGCAAAGTGAGCGAAAGGATGAAAGAAACTATAAGAGAATGATGAAAACAGAGACCTTATCGGCATGTTACAAGCGAAATTTCACAAGTGGAATTTCACGTGCAGAATGTCGGTAAGGTTTTTCTTTTGAATGGAAATGTGATAAGATGGTGATACCCAAAGCGAACACTTTGTATTGAAAGTGTTCGTTTTGGGTAGTGCCGCGATGTATTGACACCGGCTTTTTATAGGATCGGGCAGAGAAGAATCTGTTGAAAATGAGTCCGGCAGGAAAGGATGTGACAGAGATGGATACAGAGGTGAAGAGAAGTTTGAAACTGTGGCATGGGATTGTGGCGTTGATCGTAAGTGCTGTTCTTATATTTATTGCAGCGCCTTATATATTCGCTCCGCTTGGAATCTGGGGAAGCCTGTTGGGAGAATGGCTGCTTGTTGTAGTCTGTATCGCGGTGATCCGGTTCGCAAAGGCGGATGTGCGCGACATATTTCCGCTGAAAACGCCCCGGGTTGTCAATTCCATCGGTGTTGTAATGATGTGGATCGGCGTGATGCTTCTGGAAATGGCGTTGCTCTGTGTGATCGCTGTCTTTTTTCCGGAACAGTTTTTTGGTGTGCAGAGCGGAATGCAGGATCAGTTTATGGGCATACCGCTGGGGATGTTGGTTCTGGTCGTTGCGGTCACACCGGCAATCTGTGAGGAAGTGTTGTTCCGCGGCGTATTTTTAAATAGTCTGGAGCGCGGCGGATGGTGGAAGAACCGTTGGATTTCCGTTGTCATCTGCGGGCTGGTGTTCGGGATGTTCCATGGGGACTGGATCCGGATGATCCCGACCGCAATCGCGGGAATCGTCATGAGTTACCTGCTTTTGGAGACCGGGAATCTGTTCTATAACTGTTTGTTTCATTTTGTAAACAATCTCTTTTCGGTGCTGTCGGTTTATTTTGTGCAGCAGATTTTTTCACAGCTTCCGCCGGAACTGAATCAGGGGACGGAATTGCTGGAAAGTACGCAGATGCCTTTGGCGACCGTTGGGCTTTATGTGTTTTTGAGCGCGGCGGCGCCGGCATGTATTTATATCGGCAATTATTTGATGCACAGTAAGGCTGCCGGCTACCGGAAGAAACTTTTCCCGAGCAAAAGAGCGGATATTGTGATCACGCTCATCGCCGTGTCGGGAATCCTGTTTCTGTCCGGTCTTGTCATAATGATCTACGGAATGTTCGTTTCGCCGCCGATACTTTCGTTGTGACGGAATATTTCGGTACTGCGCTTCAGGATCCCTTTCATATGGGCGATCGCAGTTCCGTAGTTGGTGATCGGAATACCCGCATCATTCGCACAGCTCAAACGATATTTCATTTCCCGCTCGTTTAACATACAGCCGCCGCAGTGGATGATCATCCGGTAAGGCGACAGATCGGCTGGAAATTCAGCTCCACTCGTGAATTCGAAACGGAGCTCTTTTTGTATAGGAGATGAGCCAAAGTCCGGGCTTGCCTGAGACCTTGGCGACTGCTTGCAATCCCGGAATGTGCCTTTTGGCACTTCCGGTGATTTTTCGGAATTCGTTTCGGAACTTTTCTTCGCGTGTTCCTGAATCCAACGGGGAAGCTTTACCGTCCCGATGTCTTCGCATTGGCGATGGTGGGTGCAGCCCTCCGAGATCAGGATCGTGTCCCCGTCCTGCAGATCGTCAAGCGCCTGTGCGCCGCGGACGACTGTTTCCAGATTTCCTTTGTACCGCGCAAACAGGATCGAGAAAGAGGTCAGCGGAATTTCCGGCGGAACGATCGCTGCCACTTTCGGGAAGATCTGGCTGTCGGTCACGACGAGGGAAATTTGGTCGTGAAGCCGCCGAAGCATGTCGGAAAGCTCGGTGTCCCGGATGACAACGGCGGCGGCTCCGGCGTCAAGAAGATCCCGGATCGTCTGCTGCTGGGGCAGGATCAGTCTGCCTTTCGGGGCGGCGGAATCGATCGGAACGACGAGCAGGACGAGACTTCCAGGTGCGACCAGATCGCCGATGATGCGCCGGGAGTGGGATTCTTTTGGAACGATCGCCGCAATCCGTTCTTTTAATTCCTCGATATGAAATACGGTCTTCGCGCTGACTGCGATCTGATGTTCCTCTGAAACTGCCATAAAGTCGGAAGCGCGGCTGGCGTCGGGAGTTTCTTCCGGAGAGCGCGGCATTTGCGGAAAATCATGCGACTCCATCTTCAGGTCGCACTTGTTGCGGATAAGAAGATAGGGGATTTCTTTCTTTTGTATCAGCGTGAGAATCTCCCGATCCACGTCGGTCAGTCCGAGCGTGTTATCGATCACAAGCAGCGCAATGTCCGTTTTGTTCAGCATCTGCTTTGCTTTTTGGATCCGCAGCTGTCCGAGTGCGCCCTCGTCGTCCAATCCGGGGGTATCGATCAGGACGATCGGACCTAACGGAAGCAGTTCCATTGCTTTTAACACCGGATCGGTAGTCGTTCCCTTTACGTTCGAAACGATCGCAAGATCTTGTCCGGTGATCGCATTGATGATGCTTGATTTACCGGCGTTGCGCCGACCGAAGATCCCGATGTGGATCCGGTCGGCAGAGGGTGTGGAATTTAAACTCATAAAATGCATCCTTTCTTGAAATGCGTTGTCAGAAGCGGATCAGAAACGGAAATCTCTCCGGTTGTTCTGTTCGATCAGGCGCAGATTTTCCAGGACAACGGCGCGGGCTTTTTCGTTCGGGACATTTAAGACTTCCCGTTCGATCAGTTTGTCGCCGATCGCTTTTGTTGCAGGGGAAGCATAGTCCATCAAATATTCTTTCAATGTCATCAGTGCATTCGGATGGCAGCAGTTCTGGATCTGTCCGCTCTTACAGAGGGACATGAAACGGTCGCCGGTACGTCCCTCCCGGTAGCAGGCGGTACAGAAACTCGGGATATAGTCCATTTCCATGAGCCAGCGCACGACTTCGTCGAGAGAACGTGTGTCGCTGACATCGAATTGTTCGGAGCGCGCATCCTCCGGTTCCGGCTCGTAGTAACCGCCCACGCTTGTGCGGGAACCGCCGCTGATCTGGGAAATGCCGAGGTGCAGGACGCGTTCTCTTGTCTTCTGATTTTCCCGGGTGGAAATGATCATGCCGGTGTACGGCACGGCGATGCGGATGCAGGCAACGATCTTGGCGAAAATGTCATCGTCGATTCCGTTGTCGAACTGATCCGGGTCGATGTCGTCGGCATGCTTCAGACGCGGAACGCTGATCGTGTGCGGTCCGACGCCGAATGCCGCTTCCAGATGTTCCGCGTGCATCAAAAGTCCGGCAAATTCGTAGCGGTATTTGTCCAGTCCGAACAAAACGCCAAGTCCTACGTCGTCGATCCCGCCCTCCATAGCGCGGTCCATTGCCTCAGTATGATAGTTGTAGTCGTGCTTTGGTCCGGTCGGATGAAGCTCCAGATAGCTTTCTTTGTGGTAAGTTTCCTGAAACAAAATGTAGGTTCCGATACCGGCTTCTTTGAGCAGGCGGTAATCATCTACGGTCGTTGCGGCAATATTGATGTTAACGCGGCGGATCGCGCCGTTTTTATGCTTGATGCTGTAAATGGTGTTGATCGAATCCAGATAATAATCCATCGTATTGTGAACCGGATCTTCTCCGGCTTCCAGCGCCAGACGCTTGTGTCCCATATCCTGCAAGGCAATGACTTCTTGGCGGATTTCCTCCTGTGTCAGTTTTTTTCTGGCGATATGTTTATTTTTCAGATGGTACGGACAGTAGGTGCAGCCGTTGATGCAGTAGTTGGACAGATAAAGCGGCGCAAACATCACGATCCGGTTTCCATAGAAATCTTTTTTGATCTGTTCCGCAAGTTTGAAGATTTCCTGATTCTTTTCCTCGTCGGAACAGGCGAGGAGAACGGAAGCTTCACGGTGGGACAGCCCTTTCCGTTTTTTTGCTTTTTCGATCAGAGAATCGATCAATGCAAGATTGTCTTTGTTTTCATCGGCGTAGGCGAGTGTTTCCAGAATTTCCTCGTGGTTGATAAAATCATCGGCACATTTTGAAGTTACATCATACATCGTAGTTTCCCTCCTGAGATTATATTTTTTGAAACGCCGAAATTGCGGGAGTGCGAAGCACAAAACAATTTGTCGGACGGCGTTTGTTGTTACATGTTTTTTCAATAAGTTATATGTTTTTTTAATACGCTACATGTTCAGCGAATCGCCGCGATCTACAACGACGTCATAGCCGATCGCCTGCATGGAGCGTTTCAGATTGGCTACGGATTCGGCAGCTTCGTCTCCGGTACAGATTTTGTTGTCGTAGAGCAGATAATCGCCACGGACATCTTTTGGAGACAGGTTGGGCATGACGACATTTGCTCCGGCGAGAACTCCTTGTTCTCTTCCGTCCGGAGCGATCGTTCCGAGAGCGGTCGTAGCCGGGAGCAGGACTTTCGGAAGCATCAGCCGGATAGCGCCGAGCAGAAACAAGGTCAGCTCCAGACTGCCCGCCTGTTCTTTGGCAAATGGCGTATCATGATGTGGAATGAACGGACCGATCCCGACCATCTGCGGATTCAATTTTTTAAGAAAAAGCAGGTCGTCGGCAAGGTTTTCCGTTGTCTGTCCGGGAGAACCGACCATAAATCCGCTTCCGACCTGATAGCCGATCTCTTTTAAATTCCAGAGACATTTCTGACGGGAGGCGGCGGTCAGTCCTGCAGGATGGAGCGACGCGTAATGGGTGCTGTCAAACGTCTCGTGCCGGAGAAGAAAACGATTGGCTCCGGCGTCAAACAGTTGCTGATAGCTGTCGCGGGAACGTTCTCCGATGGAAAGCGTGATCGCGCAGTTCGGAAATTCGGTGCGGATCGCATGAACGATGTCAGTCAGAACGGCATCGGTAAAATGTCCGTCTTCTCCGCCTTGGAGGACAAATGTACGGAAGCCGAGTTCATATCCGCGGCGGCAGCAGTCCAGAATGGTCGCTTTCGACAGCCGGTAGCGGTGAACATTGGAATTGCTTCTGCGGATTCCGCAATAGAAGCAGTCTTTTTTACAGTAGTTTGTAAATTCGATCAGCCCACGGATAAAGATGCGGTTTTGATAATGCATTTGCCGGACATGACGCGCACGTTCACAGAGATACGCGGTGTCTTCGGACGTAAAATCTTCGAGAAGCCGGATCCAGTCTTCTCGCGGGAGCGTCTGTTCCTGTTCCAGACGGTCGATGAGTTGTTTCATAGATGTGTGACGCCCTCCTTTTCTGATGTGTTTTCCTGTGTGTCTTCCTGTGCATTTTTCGGTGCTGTTTTATGCGTTTCAGTCAGCGTTTTTTCCGCAGGCATCTCCGGTGTCTTTGCGTAAATGGTTTTTGTGCTGACGCCGGGCAGCATGCCGAGTTTTCCGGAAAGTGCACTGATGACGTCACCCGGTGCGTCGATGGCGACGCTGATAATGGAAATGCCTTTTTCCCGGTATGGCAGTCCCATCCGTCCGATGATGTATTCCCGGTACTGACTTAACAGGTGGTTGAGTTCGTCGACGGAATCATTGCTTGAAAGTACGATTCCGATCAAAGCGATCCGTGTGTCCATGGAAAATCTCCTTTCTTATGCTGAGGATCAAAGTGACGTTTGCTTTTTGAGCCGGAGATCCGGCAAGGTTCAAAGCTCCAGTTTCGGGATGGATTTTCACGGAGCATAAAAAATACCCGCGCCATTCTGAAATCAAGGCGCGGGTATCAAAAGTAAGAGGGCACTGCCCCCTTGTATGGTTTGAAAATATGCGCGCCTTTCTGTGCAGGTACGGTTCGTATGGTTCGGAAAAGAACTGCCCTTTGCAGTCAGAACGATTTAATTCGATTTTAGCATGCGGAGCGCAAAAAAGGAAGCGGATTTTGGTAAGAAAAAGGAAGTGACATTGCTTCCTTTTTCTTATATAATAAAATAATCCGGAAATAGGTACAGGAGAAGAGGATGAGTAGTTTGGAGCAAAAAAACTTACGCGTTTTAAATCGTGACGTGATCAAATATATCGCAACTTTTACAATGGTCCTGAATCATATCGGGATCGTGTTTCTTATGCCGGGGACATTCCTTAGGGAACTGTTGGTTGACATCGGTTATTTTACCGCGCCGGTCATGTGTTATTTTCTTGTGGAGGGATATTATCACACACATTCCCGGATATGTTATGCGGGCAGACTGCTTTTGTTTGCAGTTTTGGCGCAGATACCGTATAAATTGGTGTTTCAGACGACGGTACTGAACATGTTGTTTACGTTATTTTTCTGCTTTTTGCTTCTGGAGGTAAAGGCACGGATTCAGAGTCCGTTCTTTCGGTGGACAGGCTATCTGATCCTGATCTTTCTGACTGGATTTTGTGACTGGTCGACGATGGCGGCGGTTTACACGCTGTTGTTTGCGTATGCCTATGGTTCCGATAAGAAAATGTGGCGCGCCTTTCTGATCAGCTGGGTAGTGTTTGCATTTATGATGTTTACCGGAAATATGTTGTACTATTCTCCGGGGATGACAGTTCTTGTCACAGCGGGAAGCGTGCTTGGGGCGGTTCCGGCAGCGGTCGTGCTGATGTGTTTTTACAACGGAAAGCGTGCTGCGCGTGGGAAAACATTTTCAAAATGGTTTTTCTATTTATTTTATCCGCTGCATTTGTTGGCAATCTGGGGAATCGCCATGTGTTTCTTTTTATAACATACATCGGAAAAAGGAGAAAGATTATGTCGGAAGTGCGAAAACATATTGTATTTCATGGGCGTGTACAGGGCGTGGGATTCCGTTACACTGCAAAATATCTGGCGCAGTCGCTTGGACTGACCGGCTGGGTGGCGAATGAATGGGACGGTACGGTTTCCATGGAGATCCAAGGGCGCGAAGCGCTGATCAACAAGCTGCTGGTGGGACTGAACCATGGGCAGTTCATTACGATCGAATGGATGGACACGAAAGAAATACCGCTTAAGGAAGAGCATGGTTTTAAAGTAAAAGGATAAAAAATCCGAAATGGATTTTAAAATATAAGAACATAAAATATAAGAGTCAACAGGAGGAGAAGCAGAAATGAAATTAGGATTTATCGGAACAGGAAATATGGCGGGAGCGATCATGGGAGGTATCATCGGTCAGGGGATCATTCCCGCATCGGAGATCATCGGATCGGATGTTTTTGCAGCGGGAAGAGAAAAAGTAAAAGAGCAGTATGGAATCCATGTGACCGCGGATAATAAGGAAGTAGTGGAGAAAGCGGACAAATTTATCTTGTCGGTGAAGCCGCAGTTTTATGCTTCTGTGATCGAAGAAATCAAGGACGTTGTCCGGGAAGACCAGATCATCATCACGATCGCACCGGGAAAAACGCTCGAGTGGCTGGAGGAGAAATTTGGAAAACCGGTGAAGATCGTCCGTACGATGCCGAATACGCCGGCTATGGTCGGAGAGGGAATGACCGCGGTCTGCGCAAATGAAAAGGTAACCGAAGAAGAGCTTGACGAAGTGCTTACGCTGCTGGGGGCATTTGGAAAAACAGAGGTCGTTTCCGAGCATCTGATCGATGTGGTCGTATCCACAAGCGGAAGTTCTCCGGCATATGTATTTATGATGATCGAGGCGATGGCGGATGCGGCGGTTGCCGATGGAATGGCACGTCCGCAGGCATATAAATTTGCAGCTCAGGCAGTGATGGGAAGCGCAAAAATGGTACTGGAGACAGGAAAACATCCGGGAGAACTGAAAGATATGGTATGCTCTCCGGGGGGAACGACAATCGAGGCGGTTCGTGTGCTGGAAGCAAAAGGATTCCGCAGCGCATTGATCGAAGCAATGAAAGCATGTGCGGAAGTTTCGAGAAATATGTAGTTTGATACCAAAAGAAAAACAGTAGATGGAAGGAGGGAATTTTTATGTATGATATTGGGATTATCGGAGGCGGAACTGCCGGACTGACTGCGGCAATTTACGGGCAGCGGGCAGGAAAGAAGACGATCGTATTTGAGGGGACGAATTTCGGCGGTCAGATCGCATCCTCCCCGGAGGTGGAAAATTATCCGGGTATCGCGAAAATCAGCGGCGCGGAACTTTCGATGAAATTGATGGAGCAGGCGGTAAATCTCGGAGCGGAGACAGTAATGGAGCAGGTGACCGGCGTGCGTGATTCAAACGGGATGAAAGTCATCGAGACGGCGGGGACGGATTATGCATGTAAGTCATTGATCCTTGCAGCGGGTGTGACACATCGGCATCTCGGACTGGAGCGTGAAGAACAGCTTGTCGGTTCCGGAGTTTCTTATTGCGCGACTTGTGATGGAATGTTTTTCCGCGGAAGAGATGTGGCAGTGATCGGCGGCGGAAATACTGCGCTTCAGGACGCAGCATTTTTGGCAAATTATTGTAATAAAGTATATCTTGTGCATCGGCGGGATGAATTTCGCGGGGAAGCAGGTCTGGTGGAAATGCTCAGAAAGCGTGAGAACGTAGAGTTTGTTCTGAGCGCAGTCCCGAAAGCGATCGTCGGAGAACATATGGTGGAGGGGCTGATTCTGACAAATCAGAAGACAAAAGAAGACTTTCAGCTTGATGTGAACGGCATTTTTGTGGCGATCGGACATGCGCCGAAAAATGAATTGTTTGCGGAGCTGGTGGAATTAGACGAAGCCGGATTTATTAAGGCGGGAGAAGACTGTCTGACAAAAACTCCGGGTGTATTTGCGGCAGGTGACTGCCGGACGAAAGAAGTACGCCAGTTGACGACCGCCGCTGCGGACGGCGCGGTGGCGGCGCTTGCGGCGGTGAAATATTTACAGAAGTAGATATGAATAACTGTAAAACGAAAGGGAGCGTTGATTGCTCCTTTTTTGTTGAGGAAATTTGTATAAAATGCCCTCTTGTATCATCGGCATTCTTGTGATAAAGTAAGTTCACTCACGGAGGTTCTGTCCGTGAAAAATGCGATTCGACGGGAACGTCATCCGGGGGATTCACCCCAAGCAATCAGTAGAAAGAATAAAAACAGAAAAATAAGGGGATTCTGACGGAGATGACTTGAAGCAAGACACAGTTTTTCGTATACTGAAAAAAAGATTCTGAGAAAATCTGAGAGGTGTCATAAGTCTGAACCGGAGAAAGAGAAAGGAGACTTATGGCAGAAAAAGCAAACAAAAAGTACAAAGATAGTGTATTTGTAGATTTATTTTATGCGGATGAATCTGCGGAGGCAAATGAAATCTCGTTATATAATGCATTGCATGAAGAACCTCTTCCGGAGGGAACGGAAATCCGAAAAATCCGGGTGGAGAATGTGCTGTATATGAATTTTAAGAACGATATTTCTTTCGATGCAGGCGGAAAGCTGATCGTATTTGGAGAACATCAGTCCACAATCAACGAGAATATGCCGCTTCGAAATCTTTTGTATGTCGGGCGGGCATATGAGCAATTAGTTCCGGTGGAAGACCGATACAAAAAGAAGCAGGTGAAACTTCCGAAACCCGAGTTTTATACGTTTTACAATGGGGAAGAAGCGTGGGCAAAGGAAGAGGTGCTGAAGCTGTCGGATGCCTATTTGGAACAGGGCGGCGAAAAGACCTTAGACTTGAAAGTGAAGATGATTAATATCAATCCCGATCAGCATCATGAGATTCTTGAAAAATGCCCTGTGCTCGGAGAGTACAGTCAGTTTGTAGAAGCAGTGCGAGCTCATCAGAGGACAGGAGAAGAAAATGCATTGCAGAATGCGGTGGACGAATGTATCAGGCGTGGAATCCTCTCAGAATATCTGCGGAAAAAAGGAAGCGAGGCGGTCAATATGCTAATAGCTGAGTATGATTACGACATGGATATTAAAGTGCAGAGGGAAGAAGCGAAAGAAGAGGGAATTGAACAGGGCATTGCAAGGGGAAAGGAACTTGGTAAGGTTGAGGGAATCCGATTGGGAACTGTGAATAATATCATGGAATTCCTGGAAGATCTGGGGGAAATCCCGGAGACTTTAAAAAGCAAGATCATGCAAGAAGAAAAGCCGGATGTTTTGAGAAGATGGCTGAAACTGGCTGCAAAAGCGGAGACGATTGAGCAATTTGAGAAAAGTGTAGAGAAATAACATCTTGTGGTACTTTGAAACTTGAAAGTAAAAATGATTAATATCAATCCCGATCAGCATCATGAGATACTTGAAAAATGCCCTGTGCTCGGAGAGTACAGCCAGTTTGTAGAAGCAGTGCGAGCCCATCAGCGGACAGGAGAAGAAAATGCATTGCAGAACGCGGTGGACGAATGTATCAGGCGAGGAATCCTCTCAGAATATCTGCGGAAAAAGGGAAGCGAGGCGGTCAATATGCTAATAGCTGAGTATGATTATGATATGGATATTAAAGTGCAGAGGGAAGAAGCAAAAGAAGAGGGAATCCGGTTGGGAACTGTGAATAATATCCTGGAATTCCTGGAAGATCTGGGAGAAATCCCGGAGACTTTGAAAAGCAAGATTATGCAAGAAGAAAAACCGGATGTTTTGAGAAGATGGCTGAAACTGGCGGCAAAAGCGGAGACGGTTGAAGAATTTGAGAAAAAGATAGAAAAATAAAATGCTGCTGCGCTTGGAAAATACATCCTTGCGCAGCGACACAGCAACTGTCTTTCAGTCGTCTTATTTCCGTACCCATCTTCCGGATGCGCCGCACGGCAGCACAAGTCCGGTATTTCGTACCGGAAGTCCGATCTCCTGGGATTCTACATGTCCGTTCCAGTCTTTTAATTCTGTTGCGATCAGATAGGTGAGCACTGCCGGGGCCAGTCCGGTCGTGTAGGAGTTTACAAGGAAGAACAGCGCGTCTTTGGACAGGATTTTTGTACAAAGATGGATCAGCGGGTGGATCATATCTTCGATCTTCCAGATTTCTCCTTTTGGTCCGCGTCCGTAAGACGGCGGATCCATGATGATCGCATCGTAAGTATTGCCGCGGCGGATTTCCCGTTCTACAAATTTGACACAGTCATCCACAAGCCAGCGGATCGGCGCATCTTTCAAACCGGAAGAGACCGCGTTTTCTTTCGCCCATGTGACCATTCCTTTGGAAGCGTCCACATGAGTGACTTGTGCGCCGGCAGCTGCAGCTGCGAGTGTGGCGCCGCCTGTGTAGGCGAACAGATTCAGGACTTTGACCGGGCGGTCGGCATTTTGGATCAGGTCAGAAAACCAGTCCCAGTTTGTCGCCTGCTCCGGAAACAGTCCGGTATGTTTGAAACTGAATGGCTTCAGGTTGAAAGTCAGCGATTTATAATGAATCTGCCACTGCTGCGGGAGATCGAAAAATTCCCACTCGCCGCCGCCTTTTTTACTGCGGTGATAATGTCCGTTCTTGTGCTTCCAGCTCGGATCGTTCTTCGGGGTGTTCCAGATGACCTGAGGGTCCGGACGAACGAGCGTATAATTTCCCCAGCGCTCTAATTTTTCACCGGAGGAACAATCTATTACTTCATAATCTTTCCATTGATCTGCAATCCACATGATTTGATCTGTCCTTTCTCTTACAAACTATTCTGATCGATTCTCTTTGTTACTTTACCAGAAATGGAGCAAATAATCTATACATTAATTCATACATCTTTAAAAATCGTTCTTTTATTTTTAAAGAATTTTTAGCGTCAGTGTGCAAAGGGCGTTTATCCCCTTGTACACTTATGCTACCGAAAGAAAGTGGCGGGAAAAATCAGGCGAACAGGCAGAAGAGAAAACTAAAAAAGTCAATATAGATTGAAAAATATAAATATTCAACCGTTTTTATGAGAGTTATGAATGAATATTGATATTTGAAAAAAGCTTTGATAGAATGTGTACAGAAAAAAGAAGGAATTCCGAAAAAAATTGTTGAAAAAGGAGAGATGGTTATGAAAAGGAAAAAAATTGTTTGTTTACTTTTATCGGGCTTACTGACAATGGGACTGGTAAGCGGATGCGGAAGCAGTTCATCCGATGAAGGCGGCGACGCAAAGAACGAGACAAAGACAGAAGACACGAAAAAAGACGATGCGGCAAAAGAGGAAGCTTCCGGAGACAAGATCACTCTTCGTATGGCGTGGTGGGGATCACAGACAAGACATGATGCGACAAACAAAGTGATCGAGATGTACGAGGAACAGAATCCGAATGTAGATATCGAAGCGGAATTTTATGACTTTGACAGCTATTTTACAAAATTGGATACATTGGTAGCGGCAGAAGATCCATGGGATATTATCCAGATGGGCGGAAACTTCCCGAAATATGAAAACAGTATTGAATATCTGGACAGCTATATCGAAGATGGAACGATCGACGTCAGTGATACAACAGATGCGTTTTTGAAAACAACACAGAATAACAATGGCGATCAGGTTGGTATTTCCGTTGGAACTAATACATATGGAATCGCTTACGACCCGGCAATGTTTGAAGAAGCCGGCGTGCCGGAACCGACGGACGACTGGACATGGGATGAGTGGAAAGATGCCTGCTTAAAGATCACAGAAGAACTTGGTGTGTACGGAAGTTCCAAGATGGACAACTTCATCGCAGGTGTGACACAGAGAGTATCTCAGGCAGAGAAAGATGCGAACTTCTTTAATATGGAGGGAACAGGACTCGCTTGGGATGATCCGGAGCCGATCGCAGACTATTTTGCAATGATCCAGGAACTGACGGAAGCAGGAGCTTATCCGGATGCCGGAGCGATCAAGGAGATCAAAGATATTGAAAACGACTATCTTGTAACAGGCGACGCGGCAATGACATGGGTAGCTTCCAACCAGATCAACTCCATCGTAAACGCAGCGGGAAGAGAGATCAAGGTTGCACCGGTTCCGAGAATGGAGAAAGACGGTGCTTACGGAATGATCGTACAGTCATCCCAGATGCTCTGCGTATCCAAAACTTCCGAACACAAACAGGAAGCTGCAAAATTCATCAACTACTTTGTAAACGACATCGAAGCAAATAAAGTGCTCAACGGAGAACGTGGCGTTCCGATCATGACTGAAGTTCGCGAGACGGTAAAAGCGCAGGCGGATGATTCCAGCAAGATGATCTATGACTTTGTAGACAAGATCGGTAACTTCCCGGTGGAAAACAGCAACGTGATCAGTCCGGAACCGAAGACAGAGATTGAAGACTATGACAAACTGCTGATCGAAAAAGTACAGTACGGCGAGATGACGCCGGAAGAAGCTGCAGACGATCTGCTCGAATTTGCAAAAGGAAAATTCTAACCAGGACATAGAAAAGGGCAGAAATATTTGGATTTCAGATGTTTCTGCCCGCTTCTTTTACTCTGGGCGAATCTATGAAGGATGGAAATGATATGGAAAAACAACGAAATTTCAAGAAATTTTTATACAGCAACAATACGGCGGGATATGTTTTTTCGTTGCCCTTTATTGTCGGATTCCTCGGATTTACTTTGATTCCGATCCTTGTATCCATGTACTATTCGGTTACGGATTACAAACTGGGGCAAGAGGCAAATTTTATCGGCTTACAGAACTATCTCGATCTTTTTGCGGATGAACGTTTTATGAATTCCATGAAGGTGACGGTGATCTATGTTGTGATCTCGGTACCCGTGAAACTGGCGTTTGCCCTGCTTGTGGCATATTTTTTGACCAAACAGAGAAGAGGCGTTACGTTCTATCGTTCTTTGTATTATGTGCCGTCTCTGATCGGAGGAAGCGTTGCGGTAGCTCTTGTCTGGAAAACGATCTTTTCCAGAAGAGGTCTTGCAAATGCGATACTCGCCGGGCTTGGTCTGGACAAAATCTCATGGCTCGGTGATCCGAAAACGGCAATGGGAATTTTGATCGCGATGTCGGCATGGCAGTTCGGATCTTCGATGATCATTTTCGCGGCGGGATTGAAAGAGATTCCGACAACATATTACGAAGCGGCGGACATTGACGGGGCAAATAAATTCCAGCGTTTTGTGAAGATCACACTGCCGTGTCTTTCCCCGATCATTTTGTACAACCTTGTCATGCAGACGATCTCGGCGTTTATGTCATTTACGCAGGCGTTTGTCATCACACAGGGAGGACCGAACGATTCGACGAACTTCTATGCACTGTATGTCTATAATCATGCGTTCAAGTGGTCGAACATGGGATACGCAAGCGCAATGTCATGGATCATGCTGATCATTATCAGCGCATTGACATTGATCATCTTTAAAACATCAAAATTCTGGGTATTTTCAGAATCTGACAGCTAGGAGGAGAAAGCGTTATGAGAACAAAACATCGTATAGAAAGTGTATTATATCATGTTCTGATCTGCGGTTTCGGGTTCATTATGATATATCCGGTATTATGGATGATCAGCGGTGCATTTAAAAACAATACGGAAATATTGAACGGCGGTCTGAGCCTGATCCCGGAAGTATGGCGTTGGGAAAACTTCGTCAACGGCTGGTCCGGTTTCGGAGGCATTTCGTTCGGGACATTCTTCAAAAATTCGCTGATCGTGGCAGGCGTTTCCACATTCGGAACCGTGATCAGTTCCGCGTGTGTTGCGTATGCATTTTCAAGGATCAAATTCAAAGGAAGCAAGATCTGGTTTACGGCAATGCTCTGTACCATGATGCTTCCGGCGCAGATCATTTTGGTGCCGCAGTATATTATTTACAATAAACTGGGATGGGTCGGAACATATCTTCCGCTGATCCTGCCGCATTTCTTTGGTCAGGCATTTTTTATCTATCAGATGATGCAGTTTATCAAAGGAATCCCGCGGGAACTTGACGAGGCGGCGACCATTGACGGATGCAGCAGATATTCGATATTTACAAGGATCATCCTGCCGCTTCTGAAACCGTCGATCGTGACAACGATCATCATCCAGTTCTATTGGAAGTGGGACGATTTTATGGGACCGATGATCTATCTGAACAAACCGGAGATGTACACAGCGTCGCTGGCGATCAAACAGTTCGCAGATTCGTCTTCGACAACCGATTACGGCGCAATGTTCGCGATGTCGGCATTGTCTCTGATCCCGGTATTTTTGATCTTTTTGTTCTTCAATAAATATCTGGTTGAGGGAATCAGCAGCAGCGGACTGAAAGGATAACAGCAGATCATGCAAGAATGACGATAAAGGAGAATGACGATGATCCAAAATCCGATTTTAAAAGGGTTCTGCCCGGACCCGAGTATTGTTCGGGCAGGGGATGATTACTATATTGCGGTCTCGACGTTTGAGTGGTGGCCGGGAGTGAAGCTGTTTCACTCGAAAGATCTGCAGAACTGGACGCAGATCGGGGCGGCGCTTACGAGAAAAAGCCAGCTGGATATGATCGGAGACCCGACGTCCGGCGGGGTATGGGCGCCGTGCCTGAGTTATGATAACGGGCGGTTTTATCTCGTGTTTACCGATGTGAAGACGAAAAAAGGCAGGTTTTATAATACGCATAATTATCTGGTTTGGACAGACGACATCCGGGGGGAGTGGTCCGAACCGGTTTATTTGAACAGTATTGGATTTGATCCGTCTTTGTTCCATGACAATGACGGAAAAAAATATCTGCTCAATATGGTCAACGGGTTTAAAGGCGTGCTTGTTCAGGAGATCGATCCGCAGACATGGGAGCTGATCGGCGAACAGAAAAAAGTCTATGCGGGCTCCGGTATCGGCTGTACCGAGGGACCGCATATGTACCACATCGGAGAATGGTATTATCTTCTGACGGCGGAGGGCGGAACCGGTTATGATCACTGTGTTACGGTCGCACGATCCAGGAGCGTGTGGGGACCTTTTGAGACCGATCCGCACAATCCGCTTCTGACTTCCGAGCGAGAACGGGATGACGCCTTGCAGAAATGCGGGCACGGAGATCTGGTGCAGATCCAGAGCGGCGAGTGGTATCTGGCACATCTGTGCGCACGACCGAAGAATGGAGACGATCTCTGTGTGCTCGGTCGGGAAACTGCCATTCAGAAACTGGTGCTGGATGCGGACGGATGGTTCCGTTTGAAATGTGGCGGACGGTATGCCAAAAATCAGACGGAAAGTCCGGAAGAGATCGTGCCGGGAAATGCGGAAGTAGTTCCGGCGCTTGATCGATTTGTGCCGGAGGAGCTGACAGAAAACGGATGGAACCGATGGCAGAACGGTTATTGTTCCCCGAGAAGACCACTGGGAAGCGACGCAAGCCTGACTGCGCGAAACGGGTATCTCAGGCTGATCGGAAGAGAATCTCTCAATTCCCTGCATCGGGTGACGCTGGCAGCAAAGCGTCAGACGGCGCTTTGTATGGAAGCGTGCACGCGGATGGAATTTTATCCGGAATACGAGGAACAACTGGCTGGGCTCGCTTATATGTATGACGCGATGAATTTCTATCTGTTCGGAAAGACCGTGGATGCGGAGGGAAATCCGGTTCTGGCGCTGTTAAAAAGCGACGGTGGTGTGATCACGGATGAAACGGAACCGATCCGGCTGGAGACAGACGATGCGGTGACTTTCCGTGCGCGTACCGGTCAGGACGGAGCGAAAGTAACGTTTTCCTATCGGCAGAACGGTGTGTGGAATACCGTGAAAGAAGATTGTACAACGGAGATCCTGACAGATGAACATTGCCGCGGGTTTACAGGGGCACATTTCGGAATGTATGTCCATGATATGACAGGGCTTGCCCTGCATGCGGATTTTGAATGGTTTTATCTTGGAGAACCACAGGAGGATGAAACATGAGCAGAGTGACATTTCAGAGCAGCGACAGCCTTGTGCAGAAGCTGTTCGATACGGCGGAAGAAAAATTAAAGCAGAATCTGAAAGAGTTTGCGGGCAGAACGGTGCTGATCGAGGGCGGCGGATATGAAAAGATATGGCTGGAAACACAGCCGATGGGCGGGGAGATGTATGCGAAACGTGATATGGTTCCGGCGCTGAACAATCAGCTTTTATTTATGGAATGTCAGCGTGCGGACGGTCGGATTCCGGGCAGTATCGCGCTGATCGACGGAAAGATCACGCCGCAGTTCAACAAGTTTCAGGGATTCTGTTTTCCGGAACCGGCGCTGAACATGTACTATCTGATGGGAAAAGATGCGGATTATCTGGAGCTGCTCCACCGGACACTTCGGCGGTTTGACGAATATTTGTGGAAGACGCGGGATTCCGACGGGGACGGCTGTCTGGAAACGTGGTGTAAATACGATACCGGAGAGGACAATGCGATGCGGTATATGGATGCGCCGGATGCATGGGAGGAGGAGACGCCGCCCAAGGGATGCGAGGCAGTGCCGATCGCGTCCATGGATGTGATGAGCTATTCCTATTCCTGTCGCAGCGTTCTTGCGGAAATCTGCCGGATCGCCGGAAAAGAGGACGAGGCGGAGCAATGGGAAGAAAAAAGCCGTCAGGTGCTCCGGAAGATGAAAGATTACCTTTGGGACGACGAAAAAGGCGCGTACTTTGACCGGGACAAACATCATAAGCAGATGCCGGTACTCATCCATAATACATTGCGGACGATGTACTGGGGCAGCATCACACAGGAGATGGCGGATCGGTTTGTGAAAGAACATCTGCTCAATCCGAACGAATTTTGGACAAAACTGCCCCTTCCGTCTGTGGCGGTCAACGACCCGCTCTTCCGGAATGTGACGACGAATAACTGGAGCGGTCAGGTGGAGGCGCTGACGTATCAGCGGGCGATCCGTGCGCTGGAAAAATACGGATATGACGAACTGCTTCCGGTACTCGGTCGGAAATTGTTTGAGGCGATCGGAGAAAAATGCGTGTTTGTACAGCAGTACGACCCGTTCACTTCGGTTCCGTCCGCAGTCGCTCTGGAGGGAGAGCAGGATGCCTATGGTCCGGCAATGCTCTCGGTATTGGAGTATATTTCCAGAATGCACGGCGTCCACATTGAGAAAGAAACCGTGTGTTTCGGAAGCTGGGGCAAAGAACAGACCGAGTACGAGCAGGAGTGGAACGGCGTGCGCTACCGGATCGTAAACGATGGCAGTCAGGCGGAGGGATTCCGAAACGGAGAAAAACTCTTTGCGGTTCCGTCGGGGACGCGTGTGATCACGGACTATGCGGGCAATGTTTTGCGGACGCAACGCTAAGGGCTTTCCGGAAATAGCGTTTGGCGCTGTAAGCGCATTTAAGAGTGTGAAAGCTCATCCGGGGATAAACGTTCTCCGGCGTAGGATTTGGGGCGTTCGGTTTCTTTGAGAAAACGCTTGCGGTATTTCAGCGGGGAGGTCTCGGTATATTTTCGGAAAATCTTCTCAAAATAGGTGATGCTTTCGTAACCGAGACAGGCGGCGATCTCGGTGATGTTCATGTCGCTTTCGATCAGCAGTTTCTGAGCCTGCAAGACCCGGTTGACGTTGATATATTCGTTGACCGTATATCCGGTGATCTCTTTGAAAATCCGGCTGAGGTAACTTTTGCTGATATAAAAGTGACGGGCGACATCATCGAGAGAGCAGGCTTCGTCATAATGATCCGTGATATAAGAGGCAACTTCGGAGACTTTCTGGTGTGTTGCAGTGGTAGAGATCGAAGTTGTCCCGGCATTCAGGCGGTTGTTGTCCCAAAAACGTTGGGCAAAGAACAAAAGCCGTGCAAGCTTGGTCAGCGCCATCATTCGGTAACCGGGATCTTTTGTGTGGATCTCGGCGGCGATCCCATTTAAAAGAGAGAAAACATATTCCTGATTTTTCGGGCAGAGTTCGAGTACCCCTTGATTTCTGCGGAAGAAATCGGAAAGAACCAGTTCGCCGGTACTGGCGAGAAAAGAAGAAAATGGTTCTTCCTTTAATTCAATGGCAATCCGTTCGTGGTGCGAGTCGCCGTATTGTCCCGTCTTATGGATCTGATTCCGGTCGATGAAAACGAGAGTTCCCTTTTTGACATGATAAATCTGATTCTCGATGAAGTAGTAGCGTTCACCGTCTACGAGATAGTAGATTTCATATTCTTCATGGACATGTTTGTGTGGCATGTCAAAATCATAATTCCGGACAATGCGGTCGATCGTCAGACCGACGTCGGATTCTTTGTAAACAATATTACGCATAGGCGGCCTCCTTACCATCCTAAAACAGATCCGGCATGTGCCGGGATAAGGAAAATACACGGCGCCGATTCGTTTTAAGAAAAAATCAAAAAGATAATATAGTTGGAAAAATAATAAAAAAGAGTGAAATTTTATAAGAATATTATACTATATATCAGTATAATGTCCAGTAGATACAAAAGAATTTACGATAAATAAATGGAAGGGGATACGAGTATGAAGTATCAAAATGGAAAAATGTCAGATGTGCAGATCGCGTATATCGGAGGAGGATCTCGCGGTTGGGCGTGGACTTTTATGACAGACCTTGCGCTGGAGCCGGATATGAGAGGAACGATCCGCCTGTACGACATTGATAAAAAGGCGGCGGAAGCGAACAAGATCATCGGAAATCAGGTGACGGCAAGAGAAGATGCTGTCGGAAAATGGGAGTACGAAGCGTACGACAGTATTCAGACGGCGCTGGATGGCGCGGATTTTGTCGTCCTTTCGATCTTGCCGGGAACATTTGACGAAATGGCTGTGGACGTACATATGCCGGAACGTCTCGGTATTTACCAGTCGGTCGGAGACACCGCAGGACCGGGCGGGATCATGCGTGCGCTCCGTACGATCCCGATGTATGTGGAGATCGCCGAGGCGATCCGCGATCATGCGCCGAATGCATGGGTCATCAACTACACCAATCCGATGAGCCTTTGTGTGAAAACATTGTATCATGTATTTCCGCAGATCAAAGCTTTCGGATGCTGCCATGAAGTGTTCGGCACACAAAAAGTATTAAAAGAGATCGTGGAGCAGAAATTCGGCGTCGAAGAGATCGACCGTTCCGAGATCCAGGTCAATGTACTTGGAATCAATCACTTTACATGGTTTGACTATGCGTCCTACAAAGGGATCGACCTGTTCCCGGTTTACAAAGAATATATCGACGCACATTACGAGGAGGGACACCATGAGCGCGACAAGCATTGGATGAATTCCAGTTTTGAGTGCGCGCATCGCGTGAAATTCGATCTGTTCCGTCGTTACGGCATGATCGCTGCGGCGGGAGACCGTCATCTGGCAGAATTTATGCCGGGAAATGAATATTTGAACGATCCGGAGACTGTGACCGGATGGAAGTTCGGGCTGACAACGGTTGACTGGAGAAAAGAAGATCTGAAAAACAGACTGGAGAAGAGTCGTAAATTAGTAGCGGGAGAAGAGCAGGTAGAATTGAAGCCGACCGGCGAGGAGGGCATTCAGCTGATCAAAGCGCTCTGCGGACTGCGAAGAATGGTAAGTAACGTCAACATTCCGAATACGAATTTACAAATCAAAAATCTTCCGGCAGATGCGATCGTGGAGACAAACGCGGTATTTGAGCGGGATGCGATCCGTCCGGTCGTGGCAGGGGAAATCCCGGAAAATGTAAAGACGCTGATCATGCCGCATGTTGAAAATCATGCATACACCTTGCAGGCGGCGCTTACATGCGATAAAGAACTGGTAGTCAAAGCATTTTTGAACGATCCGATCGTCAAAGGAAAGAATTGTAAAGAGGAAGATATCAGACAGCTTGTGGATGATATGATCGCGGCAACGGCGAAGTATCTTCCGGATGGATGGAAGTAGGAAACGAAAAGAGAAGAACAGAGGGCTGATGCGCAATGAGAATGAGTCGAGGCGTGTCAGTCCTCTTTACTCTTTTGGGATTCAGTGATAGAATACATCTATAAGTGCGAAAAACAGGAAAGGGGATGAGGTTTATGATTACAGTAGACGCGATGGGGGATGCCTGCCCGATCCCGGTGATCAAGACGAAAAAAGCGTTGGCAGAGCTGAACGGAAGCGGAGAATTGGAAGTCTTTGTGGACAATGAGATCGCAGTGCAGAATGTATCCAAGATGGCGGCAAATGCGGGCGGCGATGTGGCGAGCGAACAGATTTCCGAGGGAAAGTACCGCGTGGCAATCCGTCTGGCGGGGGATGGCACGACCGGAGAAAGGGATACGGAAGAAAAAGCAGAAGAAAAACAGGCAGAGAAGACTGCCGGAAAAGAGAAGAAACATACGATCGTCGTTGTGTCTTCCGACCGGATGGGAAGCGGAAATGATGAACTGGGAAAAGTGCTGATCAAAGGATTTATTTTTGCAGTGACCCAGTTGGACGAACTGCCTGAGCAGATGTTATTCTACAACGGCGGCGCAGTGCTGACATGCGAGGGGGCAGATACGCTGGAAGATCTGAAGAATCTGGAGGCGCAGGGCGTGGAGATCTTAACTTGCGGAACTTGTCTGGATTATTACGGTCTGAAAGAAAAATTGCAGGTCGGAAGCGTGACGAATATGTATGCGATCGTGGAAGCGATGAACCGGGCAGATAAGATCATCCGCCCGTAAGCAGAGAATGACGCCGACCGGATGTTCGGAGAAAGGAGAAATTCACAGATGAAGACAAGAGAAGAGATCCGTCTGACTCAGATGAGCAGTACCGCCGGATGAGCGGCCAAAATCGGTCCTGAGACCCTTGCCCAGGTTCTGGGCAAGCTGCCGAAATTCCAGGATGAAAACCTCCTGGTGGGACTGGAGACATCGGATGATGCCGCAGTCTATCAGATCACAGAAGAAATCGCAATGATCCAGACCGTAGATTTTTTCACGCCGGTAGTGGACGATCCGTATACATTCGGACAGATCGCAGCGGCAAATTCGCTGAGCGACGTCTACGCGATGGGCGGAGAACCGAAGATCGCGCTGAATATCGTGGCGTTTCCAAACTGTCTGGATATTGAGATATTGGGAGAGATCCTGCGCGGAGGCGCAGAGAAGGTAAAAGAAGCAGGAGCCGTTCTTGTGGGCGGACATACGATCCAGGATAACGAGCCGAAGTATGGGCTGTGTGTCTCCGGATTCGTACATCCAAAAAAAGTGTGGAAAAATTACGGATGCAGACCGGGAGACGCTCTGATCCTGACCAAACCGATCGGAAGCGGCGTCGTCAACACTGCGGTGAAAGCGCAGATGGCTTCGGAGGAAGCCGCCAAGGATGCGGTTCGCGTGATGTCGTCGTTAAATAAAAATGCAAAAGAAGTGTTTGAGCGATATGAGATTTCGGCATGTACCGATGTGACCGGATTTGGTCTGCTCGGACATTGTGCGGAGATGGCGTCGGCAAGCGAGGTGACGCTGGAATTGTATCCGGAACAGATCCCGTTGATCAAAGAAGCGAAATCTTACGCAAGTATGGGATTGGTTCCGGCGGGAGCCTACCGCAATCGGGAACATACGGAGGAGATGGTCGACGCCGGAACGACCGAGGAGGCGCTTTTGGATCTGATGTATGATCCGCAGACATCCGGGGGGCTTCTGGTAAGTGTGCCGCCTCAGGATGCAGATGTGATCGTTGCGGAATTGAGAGCGCGGAATCCGGAAACGGAAGCGTCCGTCATCGGGACGGTCAAAGCCCGCAGTGAGAAATGGATCCGGCTTCTGTAAACAGACAGGAGAAAACAGATGGAAAAACAGGAATGGTACCGCAGGATCCCGAAAGTGGACATGTTGTTGGAGACAGACGGGATCCGGCAGTATATACCCGTATACGGATATGAGTGTGTGAGGGAAGCAGTGCGCGCGGAACTTTCAGAGCTGCGCGCACGGATCGCGCAGCTTCCGGAAGGGGAGGCGGAGGGGACGGCAGAAGATGACGTACTCTTAAATGTAATTTGCGCGCAGGATACCGCAGAACCCGGACAGTCAGCGGAGTGTGAGAATGTGCTGACAGACCGGATCGGAGCGCGGCTGCTCCAGATGCAGTCCCCCGGATTGAAAAAGGTGTTGAACGGAACCGGGACGATCCTGCATACGAACCTCGGCAGAGCGCCCCTTGGAAAGGAAGCGGCGTCCCGCGTGCTGGAGACGGTGAGCGGCTACTGTAATCTGGAATATGATCTGGAAGACGGATGCCGGGGGGAACGGTGCGGACAGATTGAGAACATATTGTGCGAGATCACGGGGGCGGAGGCTGCTGTTGCGGTGAACAATAATGCGGCGGCTCTGCTCCTGATTTTGTGTACGCTTGCGCAGGGCGGAGAGGTGATCGTCTCCCGCGGCGAGCTGGTGGAGATCGGTGGTCAGTTCCGGATTCCGGATGTGATGAAACAAAGCGGAGCCGGGCTTGTGGAAGTGGGGACGACGAACCGGACAAGGTTTTCAGATTATGAGACTGCGGTGACGGAAACGACAAAAGCAATTCTGAAAGTTCACACGAGTAATTACCGGATCATCGGGTTTACCGAGGAGACGAGTATCGAACAGCTGACACCGCTGCGGGAGAAATACGGGATCCTTCTGATCGAGGATCTGGGGAGCGGCGCGCTTCTCGACCTGACAAAGTACGGTCTGCCGGGTGAGCCGAACGTACAGGATGCGCTGCGCCGCGGGGCGGACATTGTCTGCTTCAGCGGAGATAAACTGCTCGGCGGTCCGCAGGCGGGGATCATCGCAGGAAAAAAGGAATATATTGAGAAAATGCGTTCCAATCCTTTGTTCCGCGCACTTCGCATCGACAAGATCACGGCCGCATTTCTGGAAACGATCCTGTCGGAGTACCGCTCCATAGAACGGGCTCTCGCGCGGATCCCGACCTTGCGGATGCTGACGCGGGACGAAAAAGAGATTGCCGAAGACGCGGCGGAATTGAAAGCATTACTGGAACAGGCTGCATTTGACGCGGAGATCGCCCTATATCCGTGCAGATCCAAGGTGGGCGGCGGCGCGCTTCCGGTGACGGAACTTCCGAGCATGGCGGTGGGGATCCGTCCGTCAAAGATCAGCGCGGAGACATTGAGCAGGCGGCTTCGCAGACTTCCGATCCCGGTTGTGACGCGCATAGAAGATGAAAATGTACTCGTGGATGCGCGCACATTTGAAATGGAGTATGCGTCGGAGTTTGTGCGGATGCTGAAAGAGGCGGAAATATTTTCCGGGAAAATGTGTGCGGAGGAGGAGCGATGAGACCGATCATCATCGGGACGGCAGGGCATATCGACCACGGAAAAACGGCGCTGATCCGCGCGCTGACCGGACGGGAGACGGATCGGCTGGAAGAAGAACGGCGCAGAGGGATCACGATCGATCTGGGATTTACCTGGATGGATCTGGAAAATGGGATGCGCGCCGGGGTCATCGATGTCCCCGGACATGAGAAATTTATCCGGAACATGGCGGCGGGAGCGTCGGGAATGGATCTGGTGTTGTTAGTGATCGCAGCCGATGAGGGGATCATGCCGCAGACCCGGGAGCATATCGATATTCTCTCGGAACTGGGGATCCGAAATGGGATCATTGTGCTGAACAAATGCGACCTTGTGGATGCGGAATGGCTGGAATTTGCGGAGCAGGAGATCCGGGAGGAATTGGATGAGATGGACGGATGCTGTTTTGCGGACGCACCTCTTTTACGAGTGTCGGCAGTGACCAGGGAGGGTATCGAAAGACTGATCGAGACGATCACGCGGACCGCGATGCAGATCGCAGGAGAAAACGGAACGGCGTTCGGAACGCGGGGATTCCGGTTGTTTGTAGATCGGGTGTTTTCCAAAGACGGATTCGGCACGGTTGTGACCGGTACGGTGATGGACGGCAGCTTGAAAAAGGGCGATGAGATGGAAATTTATCCGCGCGGGGAAATCTGCCGTGTGCGGAACTTACAGGTATATGAAGAAGAAACCGATTTTTGCAGAGCAGGGGAACGGGCGGCGTGCAATCTTTCCGGTGTGAAAAAGGAACTTCTGCACCGAGGATGCGTGCTGGCAACGCCGGGGACGTTGGAAGTGAGCCGGCTGTTTGCCGTGAAACTGCATTTGCTTCCGGGGGCGGAACGGCTTTTGGAAAACCGGAGCAGACTGCATCTGTACTGCGGAACAACGGAAGTGCTCTGTCGCGCGGTGCTTTTGGATCGGGATGTTCTGGCACCCGGGGAATCAGCCTATGTTCAGCTTCAGCTGGAGGCGGATGCGGCGTTTGTCCGGGGAGACCGGTTTGTCGTGCGGTACTATTCGCCACTTGAGACGATCGGCGGCGGAGAAATCCTGCATGTGGATCAAAAGAAACGGAGACGTTTCCGACCGGATGTGTTGGAAGAACTGAACATATGGGAAAACGGATCGGAAGCGGAACGGTTGGAGCAGGCGATTTTTTCGGACAGAGGCATATTTTGTACGGAGAAAAGACTGGCAGATCGGCTCCGTATCGAAGAGAAATATTTGCATGAGCTTCTTGCGGCGCTTATCGAGACGGGCAGCGTTTTGCAGTTCGGAAATCTGTTTTGTCATCGGAAAAAAGAAGCATGGCTTCGCCGGACAATTTCGGGACTTTTGGAAGCAAGTTACAGGACGCGCCCGTTCCGAAGAGGCATGAGTATTTCGGAAGCAAGAATTGTATTTCTTCAGGAAGCGGAAAACGCCGGGATTTCCGAGGGAGAACGGAAGCAGGCATGGGATTCCTATCTTGCATATCTGGAAAACGAGTCGGATTTTCTGGCAGAGCGTGGGTATCTTGTCGAAAGAACATATAAAATGCAACAAAATGTTGCTTTTCGGAGATGCAGAGAAGCGTTTGAAAAGGAACTTGAACAAGCGGGATTTCAGTTTACAAAAGCGTCGGTGGAATCTTTGCGGGAAATATTGGAACAGGAAATAAAAAAGAATAAAATGTCAGATGTATTGCCGGAAAACGCGACGGAAGATTTCCTGACTTATCTGGAAGAGGAAGAGGAGATCGTACGTCTGGATGACGGGATTTATGCAGGAAAGCGGGATCTGGATGAGGCGGTGTCATGGATCAAAGCGCAGCTTTCCGAACGGGAAAAGATCACAGTTTCCGAATTGCGGGATCATTTGGCATGCGGACGCAAACAGGCGAAGCTGATCTTGGATCACACGGATCGGATTCGGGTGACGAGAAAAAACGGGGCGGAAAGTGAGAGGGTGCGAGGAAGATGAATTTGAAACAGTTGGAAGCTTTTGTGGAGGTGGCGGAGAAAAATAGTTTCTCCAAAGCGGCGAAGTCGTTGTATTTGACACAGCCGACCGTGAGCGCACATATTTCGGCGCTTGAGAAAGAATTGGGCAGCAGGCTTTTGATCCGCAACACAAAAGAAGTGGAACTTTCCGAGTCGGGGAAGCGTCTGTATGAATATGCAAAACAGATTGTACTTTTGACGGCGCAGATCGAGCAGGAATTCGGAAAAAAAGAAAAACGCGGCGAGAAACCATATTTTACGATCGCGGCGTCGACGGTTCCGGCGCAGTATCTTCTTCCGAATATCCTGATGCGTTTCCGAAGCCTGTATCCGATGGAGCAGTTCCGCATTCTTGAGAGCGACAGCGCGAGGGTTGTCGAGAAAGTGGCGGCGCGCAGGGCGGATATCGGACTGACGGGAACGGATGCGGCAGGGAAATATTGCGAATTTGTTCCGTTTTATGAGGACGAACTGATCGTGATCACACCGAATTCCGTGAAATATCAGAACCGGAAACAGAGCGGCAGCGCGCTGGAATGGATCGCAGGTGAGCCGATGCTTTTACGGGAAGAGGGGTCAGGCACGAGAAAGGAAGCGATGAAACTTTTGCAGAGAGCCGGGATTGAGGAATCGAAACTTCAGGTGATCGCCAGCATCGAAAATCCGGAGACGATCAAACGGTCGGTCGCAAGCGGAATGGGGATTTCGATCTTATCCGCATTGTCGGCACAGGATGCGGTGAGCAGCGGACAGGTGCTTGCATTTTCTTTGGGAGAAGAGAGAAGCACACGGGAGATTTATGCCGTCTATAACAAAAATTTTCAGCTTTCTGCCGGAGCAAGCCGCTTTTTAAAGCTGATCCACAAAATGTATCCGGTTTCGGAGCAGAAATAAGGAAGATTTCCTGAGAAAAAGAATGAAGTGCGACAGACTGCTTATAGATTTTATCAATAAGTAGTCTGTTTTATTATACCTTTCAATTAGACGAACGGAGAGGAATTTCGTATACTAAAGAAAGGGAAGATGCAGAGGACAGACGAGGTGAGAGAATGATTTATATGGATAATGCGGCGACGACGATGCAGAAACCGCCGCAGGTGGCGGAAGCGGTCGTCCTTGCGATGGGCACGCTTGGAAACGCCGGACGTGGGGCGAGCGAAGCGTCTCTTGGCGCGGCGCGTGTGATCTATGAGACGCGGGAGCAGTTGTGCCGGCTGTTTCACGGCGAAGATCCGCGGCAGATCGTATTTACGTTGAATGCGACGGAAAGTCTGAATACGGCGATCGGGGGATTGATCGATCCGGGAGATCATGTCATCACAACGGCGATGGAACATAATTCGGTGCTTCGCCCGCTGTATGCGTGTGGGCAGACGGGGACAGAAGTGACGATCCTGGGATGTGATGAAAAAGGAAATATTTCTTATGAGAAACTGGAAGCGGCTATCCGGGAAAATACAAAAGCGATCATCTGTACCCACGGATCCAATCTGACGGGAAATCTGAACGATGCAAAAAAGATCGGCGCGATCGCAAAAAAGTACGGCGTATTGTTTGTATTGGATGCGTCGCAGACAGCGGGGCATGTGCCGGTCGACGTACAGGAAATGCAGATTGACGTGTTATGCTTCACCGGACATAAAGGATTGCTCGGACCGCAGGGAACCGGTGGGATGTATGTGCGTCCGAGAGTGCAGATCCGTCCGCTGAAACGGGGCGGAAGCGGGATCGATACATACAATAAAGATCATCCGCCGCAGATGCCGACCGCGTTGGAGGCAGGCACGCTCAACGGTCATGGGATCGCAGGACTCAACGCCGCACTCTATTATATAGAAGAAACAGGTTTGGAAACGATTGGCAATCTTGCTCTGGAACGAATGAGGAGATTCTATGACGGTGTGTCGCGGATTCCGGGCGTGACGGTGTACGGCGATTTTTCTCAAAAAGACCGCTGTCCGATCGTCTCGTTGAATGTGAGGGACTATGATTCTGCGGAGGTCAGCGATGAATTGCTTATGACCTATGGGATCACGACCAGACCCGGCGGACATTGCGCGCCGCTGATGCACGAAGCGCTCGGAAATGTAGAACAAGGCGCGGTGCGATTCAGTTTTTCACATTACAATACGGAGGCGGAAGTGGAGGACGCCATCCGGGCGATCCGGGAGATCGCCGAATAACAGTCTGCTGTGCCGACAGTTAGGCACAGGCATTCTACAAAAAGGAAAAGGAGAGTAATAGGCTATGAATTTATCAGACTCAAAGAAAAAACTTGCGTTGGCGGGCATCATATGCGGACTTGTGGCGGTATGTCTTGCCATCTATGGAAATCCGGCGAATATGGCATTTTGTATCGCTTGCTTCATCCGTGATATGGCAGGTGCGCTTGGGATGCATCAGGCGGAGGTCGTCCAGTATGCGAGACCGGAGATCATCGGACTGGTGCTCGGTGCGTTTATCATTTCATTTGCAACAAAAGAATATCGTTCCACCGGGGGTTCATCTCCGATGATCCGTTTTGTGCTTGGGATGATCATTATGATCGGATCGCTCGTATTCTTAGGCTGTCCGCTGCGTATGGTCCTCAGAATGTCCGCGGGCGACGGAAATGCGTGGGTGGCGCTGATCGGATTTATCCTCGGCGTGGGAACCGGAGCGTTTGCATTGAAGAAAGGGTTCAGTCTGGGACGCGCCTATGTGACGAATAAAACAGGCGGCATGGTACTGCCGGCACTGATGGTGGGCGTGCTGCTGCTGAGTGTGTTTACGTCGCTTCTGAAATCCAGTGAATCCGGTCCGGGAAGCATGCATGCGCCGCTGATCCTTTCTCTGATCGGCGGGCTGATCTTCGGAGCGTTTGCACAGAAATCCAGAATGTGCTTTGCAGGCGGTATCCGCGACGTGATCCTGATGAAAAATTTTGATCTGCTGACCGTGATCGTCGGATTATTTGCGGTGATGCTTGTGTACAATCTTGTGAGCGGCAATTTCGTGTTGGGATTCAACACACCGGGTGTGATCGCCCATTCCGAACATCTGTGGAATATTCTTGGAATGTATGCGGTCGGATTTGCGGCAGTGTTGGCAGGGGGATGTCCGCTGCGCCAGCTGATCTTGGCAGGACAGGGATCTTCCGATTCCGCAGTGACGGTTCTCGGAATGTTTGTCGGGGCGGCGCTCTGCCACAATTTCGGACTGGCTTCCAGCGGAACGTCCCTGAATCCGGAGACGAAAGAACTGGTGGCGGGAGCAGTGACGACCAACGGAAAGATCGCGCTTGTGATCTGCATCGTCGTTTGTTTTGTGATCGCATTTACGAATAAAAGAAAAGAAGCGTAGGAGGGAATCAGCCATGAAAATAGTAGACGCAAGAGGACTTTCCTGTCCGGAACCGTTGATGCTGACGGCGGAGGCATTGAAAAATTCCGATGAATCTGTTAAAATTCTTGTGACAGAACCGCATCAGAAAATGAATGTGGAAAAATATGCAAAGGATCACGGCAGAAAGGCAGTTTCCACGGAAAGTGGAGATGGATTTGAAATCGTGATAGAGTAGAGGATGAGACAGAAAGAATTAAAACTGATCGTGACATTTCATACAACGGCAGATGCGATGGCGATGGAAAAAGCGTGTAAAAACGCAGCGGTTCCGGGGAGATTGATCCCGGTTCCGAGGATGATCTCTGCCGGCTGCGGACTGGCATGGTGCGCCGGACTTGAGAACAGGGCGCAGATCGTCGGATTGATGGAACAGACCGGGATCGAGCAGGAAGAACTGCATGAGTGTATGGTCTGAGTGATTTTGGGGGCAGAAAGGCGACTGGTGTGTCTCCTGGTCTTCAAAACCAGTGTGGGGCTTAAAGAAGAAGTCCCGGGTGGGTTCGATTCCCACATGTCCCCGCCAAAAAAAGAAAAAGCAAAGATGATAGGAAAGACAGTTGATTTCACATAAGAAATTGATTGTCTTTTTTTGTATAGACGACGAGCCAAAGTCCGGGCTTGCCCGAGACCTTGGCG
>OGUD01000050.1_pt1 | contig 111591 bp, 106 predicted proteins | sample 1573671 | NCBI WGS metagenome assembly OGUD01 (sample SAMEA2582065, study PRJEB24529) | metagenome | biome: Human gut stool | place: China | collected 2011 | reverse complement strand
ACGACTTGCGAGAGGACGCTTATATCTGCCCCTCACAACCTATAAAAGCACCACAAAATCTGCGACACTACGCTAATTAAACTCCGGTTACTCAATATATTCATAGTATGCTGGCAGATATTTATCCACAATATCAAATGGAGCCGGTCCAATGGACAGTACCGCCTGATGGAAGGATTTATCATTATAATCCTTGATATTTTTCAGGGAAGTCTCCTTCTTCAATTCCTCGAATTTTAAAAATCCAATATAATATTTTAAATAATGTGTCGGTTCTTCCACGATCAGCTCAAAAATACTTTCAATCGCATCATCATTTGTGATTCCATAATTATTCCAGAACTTTTTCGTGTCCTCCAAAGTCCAACCTTCATAGTGGATACCGATATCGGTGGAAGCATAGAGGCTTAAGGTGGCGTCCTGGTTCAGTTCCAGGATTGTGGCAACATCGTCATCCAGACCTGCGTAATGATAAGACTGGAATTCCACATAAGTCGCCCAGCCCTCGACAAAACCGGAATAATTTAAAATCGAGCGCACCGGCTCAATCCCGGATTCATAAGTCATGACCGTCTGGTAAAGATGTCCCGGAAATCCTTCGTGTGCAAGCGTTGTAAAATAGGAAATATTGGTAGTATCCGTTGTTTCATTAATATAAATAGAGTTATGTGAGTAATCGTCGATCGGTGCGATCACGTAAAATGCCGGGGCAAGATAATCTGCCACGCAGTCGTCGATGTAATTGACGGTATAACTTGTTTCCGGCGGAGCAGGGAAATCATCCAGCATAACCTCTTTTAAATGATTTAATGTGGTTGCAGAATCCGTTGGTGTCAGAGTTGCTTCGGAGGCAAGCTCCCAAAGCTCCGGGTTCTCAGTAGTAAGGTCGGAGGATTCCTGCAATACTTTTACCCGTTCATTGGAAATCATATTTTCCAGGGTTTTGACACTTTCGGAAGTGCCGGTGTTGTAGGCAAGCAGATATTCATAATATTGTTTTCCCTCCGGGAAATAGCAAAGTCCGTTTTCATTGGTTCCGGAACCTAAAAGGTCTGTCAGCGCAGCAGCGAGATTTTCGTAGGCCGGAAAAATATGTTCGTGGAGTATTTTTTCGTTCTGCAGTCTGTAATGGTCTTTTTCAGACTGGGTCAGACCTGTGAGCTTATCAATTCTTGTATTAAAAGTTTCAATCAGGTAGTGATTGTCGGAATCCGCAATAAAAGCATTACACTGATCGATAATGTTCTGGCATGCAAAATCGGACATAAAAAGTCCTGCATCTGCCTTTTCCTTTTCAAAAGAAATGATCTGGTCAAAATATTCATCTGTTAAAGCGAGGAGTTTCAAGTAATCTTCCACATCTTTTTTGCTGTTGAAGGAGTATTCTTCGTACAGGATTGGAAGCTGTGCCTGAACACCGGTCGATGGGCGCAGCAGTTCATCATACAAATACATGTCAGCCATATCCAGCTGCAGTTTAAAATAGTTTTCCAATATATCATAAGTGAGTTGTTGGTTTAAGGTAAGTTCTGTGTAGGAAAAAGAGTTTAAACCCGACAGGTAATTTTCCAGTCTTGCGTTGCTGTCTGCCATGGCATCGATCGAGAGATCGCCTAAAGTGACAGGGTAATCGGTGATGCCATATTTTTCGGGATCCGAGATGGTAAAATGCAGATTGATCGTATTTTCCGTCACTTCCGTCTCAAAAATATCGTTTATGAACTGATCAAAGGCTTCAACGGTCTGGGGATTTTCTTCGGATATTTCCTGGCTGTATTCAATTGACTCAAAGTGCGCACAACCGGCAAAAAGTGAAATGGCGAGAGCCACACACACGGCGGATGATGCGACTTTTTTCTTTGTAAAAATTTTAGAATATCTGTTTTGGTTCAACCTTGCATTACCTCACTTCATATGCTAGAATAAAAGCCTAATTCTATTATATCTAATTAACACATCATATGTAAAGGATTCTCTGAATATGTAGAGAGAGGATGTTCCCAATTAGAAAACAAAAATATAATAAAAAACGATTTCCCATTGGTATTATTTTGATCATTTTTCTTCTAAACCTGTATTTTGGCGAAAAAATGAATATTTATGCCGCTTCAATACCATTTGAAGGGGAAGGAATTGCATTTGATTCCGAAGGAAATCTGTGGATGGTCACACACGATAAAGCGGCAGTGACCGGAATCCGTTACACGACACTCGGCTGGACAATCAAGAGATATAACAGTCCGATCGCCGGAAACCAAAGCGTCCGGGTGAAATTAGAGACATATTGTCCGGATAAAGTCGATCCAAATAACCCGGAGTATTTATATGGATATTTTGTGATCCATAAAGAACGGATTTTCCAGAGCATCAACAGCGCGTATCCCGAATGGGCACAGGAATTGTATACGAATGGCGGCACGGTTTATCTGGACGGTATTATGACTGTCGTTCAGAATGGCGTAAAGCAGGGCTCTATGAGCGAAGGAGGTGCACTGTCCGGCGAGGTATACACAACTTACAGCGGAATTGCAGGAGCAAGAAACTGGAGGGATAAAGAGGGATTGAAAAGCCATTTTGACAAAAGTGTTTATTTCCCGGCGAATCCGGGGATGATCGAAGCACCTGTGGAGGGCGATGAAAACATGGAGGTTGTCACAGTGACTTCCGGGATCAATGCGGATAATCTATCTTCCGTCAACCGCCTGTGGATTTCATCGGATGAGTTTGAGGTGAACCGTGCCATTCCGTCATCGGAGTGTGTGTCCATCGGAGGAAGCCTGCAAAAATATTATTATCAGGCAACTTATGAGCACCATTATGGAACGAAGGAAGTTCCGGTCACAGCAAATGTGACTTACACACTGACCTGGAATGATGGAAGACCGCATCGGGAACAGGTGACGGTAACAAAAAGCGCGGAAGTCCCAAGAGAGTATTCCTACTGGAAAATCCGCACGATCAATCTGTGTTATCTGAAAAATGCAGAGGTGCGGAATGGAGCATTGCCGGATGGAAACGTGCGGCTGGAGAATTTGTACTACCCAAATGTCACAGTGCAGAAGAATACAGATTCCATGACACTCCCGGAGGCAACTGTTGCAGTGGATGGTGGTGTGATCGCTGGTGGAACGACCAAACCTGCAATTCCGGATGGTAATATTTTGCCGCTTATAGATAATAAAATTGGTAAAATTATAGTAAAAAACGACGTATTTTCCATAGATGGAGAAATATGGATGAACGGAGCTGCCTGTGAAGAGAAAACACCGGAGCCGGTCACATTATCCGGTGAGCGAAAGCAGTCAGTGCAGAAAAATGACATTCAGATTCCCGGTGCAACAGCGAATCAGATATACGAATCCGTTGGTACAGCAGAATATGCATCTTATTTTTCAGGTGGAATTGTAAATAATGCGATGGTACCTGACATCAATCCGGTTGCAGTCCATACTCCGGTGGTCTGTGTGGGAATGTCGACAGATGACATCGGGTTCAATCAGCAGATCATTCCGACCAAATATAAAAGTCTGATCTTAGGGCGCACATTTACCGTGTCTGTTGGAACAGCCGGAACGCATCTTGATGAAAAGGGCTATGGAACCAGAGAGTATCGAAAATATGTGAAGGCAAGACAGGTGAAATTTCCGTTTCCGGTCGTTTCGGATGGCAGGCAGATTGCAGCAGACAGCTGGATCACCCTTCAGTCGGAGACCGCTAAATTTCTGCTTCCTGTGTCAGTGCCGGAGGGAGACTATGATATTCTTTGCCGCTCAATAGCAATTAATGCGGAAAATAATGTGGAAGAGCAGAAATATGCAAACACAGATAAAAACAACTACATAGCAACCGGAAGCGTCAGAGTGACGGTGATCGGACGGTTGTATGATTTTTGTGTGACAAACGTGATCGATTATCCAAGGTGGGAGCGCGTGTTCTGGAAAGAAGGGAAGACGGCTCGGACAGACACGGTTTATTTCAGTGGGACGAATGATCTGAACGGAATCAGACAGAGAGAGCCAGACAGCCTGTATCTGGTGCCGCTTATCAGGGGAAGTCATCCCTATGACAGCAGCATTCATGCACCGGGGTTAGGATACCGCATGGAATTTTCCATTAAAACGATTGGGAGTATGTGGCATGCAGAGGATTCTGTTGAATTTGTTCCAACCTATTATTATATGGAGCGGGACGGCAGCAGTCTGCGTCAGGTAAACCTATACCGGAAAGACGATTTACAGGAATTTTATCTTCCGGTGAGCCTGACAGCAAAAGACAGAACACTCACGGCAGAAGGAATGCAGACGTGGCGTGGAAGTTATCAGGTTCCGGCAGATGTTTACATCGTCAATGCCGGGGTGGATCTTGCTGATTATGTTGCACAAAAGAAAGGCAGGATCAAACAAAAAGATCCCGTATTTCTGCGGGATGGATATCTGATTGTCTATTTTTCCATTCAGTCGATCAAAGAAGGAAATCCACATCTTGACTATGAAAACAGACAAAATGTCAACAATGGATACTGTGATATGTGGAAAACAGAAGGATATCAGAAAGTGCGTGTGGATTCGGAAGGACACGTCTTTTCATTTCAGGAAGGCATGGTGTTTGTGTTTGACCAGAAGAAAAATATGCACACGGATTACACAAGTGTCGGCACACATTAAAGATATTTTTTCAGTGTCCCTGTCATAGGATTGTTATAAACAATAAGCAGGAAGTTGTGCATATATGAATTATTTATGGGCATTTATGATTTTATCCGGAGTCATATTTTCTGCGTTCCATGGGACGATTCCGGCGGTTACCGGGGCTGTGCTTGATTCTGCAAAAGAGGCAGTGACACTCTGCATCACGATGACCGGAGTGATGTCCTTCTGGATGGGACTGATGCGGATCGCAGAGAAAGGAGGAGTAATCGCCGGATTATCAAGAAAGTTAAAACCTGTTTTAAGATTTCTTTTTCCGCAGATTCCACCGGAGCACGTTGTAAATGAGCAGATCGCAGCCAATATGATCGCAAATATTTTTGGACTTGGCTGGGCAGCCACTCCGGCCGGGTTGAAGGCGATGGAGAGTCTTGAAGCGTTAGAGGAGAGCAGACGAAAGGAGATGGGGACGGAGAACGGTGCAGCAAAAAGAAAAAAAGGGCACCAGACAAAACCAGCCCCGGTGCCCCGCGGTACTGCCAACGCAGAGATGTGTACGTTTCTGATCATGAATATCTCATCCCTGCAGTTGATCCCGGTCAATATTATTGCCTTCAGAAGCCAGTATGGGAGCGTGAACCCGGCGGAAATCATAGGACCTGCAATACTGGCGACTGTTATTAGTACCATTACGGCTGTAATTTTCTGTAAATTTGCACAAAAACTTACAAACTAATTGAAAAAAGCGTACTGCTTGGAGTATAATGAAGCTAGTACATAAACGAGGTGTCACATATGAAAAATGCCATTTTAATTGTAGACGACAGCAGACTGAACCGGGAAACGCTGGCTGCCATTTTAAAAGATAAATATAACATTATCGAGGCAGAGGATGGCAGGAGTGGTCTGGAGGTTCTGGAGAAAAGAAAAGATGATATTGTTCTGGTGATTCTGGATATTGTTATGCCGGGCATGGATGGCTTTGCGTTTATGGAGGAAGCCAGAACGAGGGAATCCATCCGCAATATACCTATTGTCGTAGCAACGACGGAGAATGATTATCAAACGGAAAAAAGATGTCTCGAACTGGGCGTGTGGGATTTTATTCCAAAAGTTTTCCAGCCGGAGATCATCCGTTTCCGTGTGCTGAACACGATCAAACGGAGTATGGCACATTCGCTGGAACATGATGGTCTGACTGGATTGTATACAATACAGAAGTTCAGCCAATGTGTAAAAAGAAATCTGGAAAATCATCAGGATACAAAGTTTACATTTATACGTCTTGATATTGAACGTTTCAAAATGATCAACAATTTTTACGGAATAGAAGCGGGAGACCGACTTCTGATCTATATTTCCGGTCTGATCGAAGCATACTGGCAGGACGTGGAAAACTGCGTATTCGGAAGGATTGACGGGGATGTTTTTGGCATCTGTTTTCCAAAAGACGAGAAAAAACTCAATGGATTTATTCTATATATAAAACAGGAACTGAAAAAGTATAAGGCGGCTTACTATCTGGAAACAGCAATGGGAATCTATGACATTCTGGATAACAATCTTGATGTCCGGAACATTATTGCCCGTGCAACGCTCGCGGCAAAGCAGTGCAAAGGCCAGTACATGATCCATGAAGCGCGGTACACAGAAGAACTGCGTGCAAAGATCATCAGGGAACAGAATATTATCAATGAGATGGAGCATGCCCTTGAAACCGGGGAATTTGTCGTTTATTTCCAGCCCAAATATGAACTGGATCACTGCAGGCCATCGGGAGCGGAGGCGCTGGTGCGCTGGAAGAAGGCGGATGGTACGATCGTTTCACCGGGGGACTTTATTCCTGTATTTGAAAGTAACGGATTTATTATCCGGCTTGATTACTATGTATGGGATCAGGTGTGCCGGTTTATTAAGAATAATCTGGCTCACAGAGGGGATTCTGAAGTGATTTCCGTGAATGTTTCCAGGGTGAATCTGTATAATCCGAATTTTTTGGAGTCACTGGTCAATCTGGTGGAAAAATACAAAATCCCGCCAAAATACCTGAATCTGGAGCTGACAGAGAGCGCTTTCTCGGATGACGCCCGTATGATACAGAATGCAGTAGATTATCTGCACAAAGCAGGATTTACGATATTAATGGACGATTTTGGAAGCGGATATTCTTCCCTGAACGTTCTCAAAGATATTGATATTGATGTTTTAAAGATTGACATGCGTTTCCTGTCCAAGGGATCGTCAGAGGAACGGGGCGAGAAGATTCTTGAGGCTGTGATCAAAATGGCAAAATCGCTGGACATGCTTGTCATTGCTGAGGGTGTCGAGGAAGAAAAACAGGTGAAGATGTTGAAACGTCTCGGCTGTGATTACATTCAGGGATACTATTTTGCAAAGCCGATGCCGAAAAAAGACTATGTGAAGCTTCTGCAGAAGAACAGGTAGAAAAAAGTTAAAAAATAAAGAATGTGCGTTCCTGCATATTCTTTATTTTTTTGCATAGAATTTAGAGAGAAGAGAGCTGATATAGGAATATGATTATGAAACTGCTCCTTTTTTTATCGGAAATAACCATTCCACTTCTGATTTTTTGCATTGTTGGATATGGACTTTTAAACAGACAGCCGGTATATGAGGAATTTGTGGAAGGGGCAAAGGATGGCTTTTGGACGGTGATCAAAATTATGCCGACACTGATTGGACTGATGGTGGCAGTTGGCGTACTGCGCGCATCGGGTTTGTTAGATTGCATTGCCCAGGTTTTGGGAAGGATGACAGCAAAAGTTGGGTTTCCGGCAGAACTTTTTCCGATTACCATTGTAAAAATGTTTTCCTCCTCGGCAGCGACCGGGCTGTTGCTCGACATTTACAAAGAGTATGGCGCAGATTCCACGCTTGGGAAAATGGCATCCATCATGATGAGCAGTACGGAAACTATTTTTTATACAATGTCGGTCTATTTCATGTCGGTAAAAGTAAAGAAAACCCGTTATACGCTTGCGGGTGCATTGCTGGCAACAGTGGCAGGGACGCTTGCAAGTGTGGTGATCGTTTCTTATATGTAATATCGTTTGCATGATTTGAGAAAGATGTTCGTACTGTAAATGTCAGCAGGAAATTTGACAATTATGAGGAATGAGACTATAATACCTCAATGAACAGAACAAAAATATAAAGTTCATCCAGAAAAATATCGCGGGATGGAGCAGTCTGGAAGCTCGTCGGGCTCATAACCCGAAGGTCATAGGTTCAAATCCTATTCCCGCAACTCTTAAAAGGCTGTCACGTGTGTGGCGGTCTTTTTTTCATGTAATAGCACACTATGTTCTAAAAAAATAAAATAATGAATGGCAGAAACAAAGCCATGTGCTATACTAAAGATATTCATTCATATAGAAAGTTTAGCAGAAACCAAAGCAAAGAGGGAATCAGCATGAGCAATATTGAGACATTTTTACAAATGGTAAAAGAATCCGATAACATCGTATTTTTTGGCGGAGCCGGTGTGTCTACCGAGAGCGGCATCCCGGATTTCCGGAGCGTGGATGGACTCTATAATCAGAAGTATGATTATCCACCGGAAACGATCCTAAGTCATACTTTTTATGTAAACCATACGGAGGAGTTCTATCGTTTTTACCGGGATAAGATGCTCTGTCTCACCGCAAAACCGAACACGACACATTACAAACTGGCAGAACTGGAAAAGGCAGGGAAACTAAAAGCGGTCGTAACCCAGAATATAGACGGACTGCATCAGGCGGCCGGAAGCAAAAATGTTCTGGAACTGCACGGCAGCGTCCATAGAAACTATTGCAGAAAATGTGGAAAGGAATTTGACGCAGAGTACATCTTAAATTCCAAAGGAGTGCCGGTGTGTGACAGCTGCGGCGGACAGATCAAACCGGATGTTGTTTTGTATGAGGAAGGATTGAACCAGCAGACATTAGAGGATGCAGTCTACTATATTAGTCATGCGGACATGCTCATTATCGGCGGTACGTCACTGGCGGTTTACCCGGCAGCAGGACTGATCGATTATTACCGTGGAAATAAGCTGGTGCTCATCAATAAATCGACGACGTCGATGGACAGCCGCGCCGATCTGCTGATCCAGGCAGGACTGGGAGAGGTTTTCGGACAGATTGAGGTATAAGTTTGAAGGGAATGTTGGGAAACTTCCGGGCTTTTGACTGAAATTTCAGGCTGCATACACTGCAGATGAAATGATCAGGAAAAATCAGGATAAACAATACAGACAGAGGGTAGGAACAGATATGGAAAAATTAGAATACGAGGTAGGCGATATCGTCAGATTAAAAAAGCAGCATCCGTGCGGCAGCAGTGAATGGGAGATTTTGCGCGTGGGAGCGGACTTCCGGTTAAAATGTACCGGTTGTGGACATCAGATTATGATCGCACGGAAGCTTGTAGAAAAAAATACAAAAGAAATTCGAAAAAAAGCTTGAAATCATGCGGAATCCGTGCTATAGTAGATGCTCGTGATATATTATTATTCCTTGCTCATTCACTGAAAGAATGGGCCAGAGACCAAAAGGAGGAAAATTCGCATGAATAAATATGAGTTAGCACTCGTTGTTAGTGCAAAGATCGAAGATGATGCGAGAACAGCTACAGTAGAGAAGGCAAAAGATTATATCGTACGTGCCGGCGGTACTGTAACAGAAGTTGAAGACTGGGGTAAGAAAAAATTAGCTTACGACATCCAGAAGATGAGCGAAGGTTATTACTACTTCATCCAGTTCGAAGCTGAAGCAACAGTTCCAGCTGCTGTTGAGCAGGATGTCCGTATCATGGACAATGTTCTTCGTTTCTTATGCGTTAGAAAAGACGAGGCATAGAGAGAATCAGCAGGTATAATAACCGCTGGTCATAGAAGAGAGGAAATCGTATATGAATAAAGTTATTCTTATGGGACGATTGACCAGAGACCCTGAAGTACGTTACTCACAGGGTGAACAGGCAACAGCAATCGCAAGATATACACTGGCAGTTGACCGCAGATTCAAGCGTGATGGAGATCAGACCGCAGACTTTATCGGATGTGTGGCATTCGGTAAACTTGGTGAATTTGCAGAAAAGTATCTCCGTAAAGGAACAAAGGTTGTCGTAACCGGACGTATCCAGACAGGAAGCTATACGAACAAAGACGGTCAGAAAGTATATACAACAGATGTTGTTGTTGAAGAATGTGAATTTGCAGAGAGTAAGAATGCAGCCGGTGACAATTCCGGGTTCACACCTTCAGACAGACCATCACCAAGCAGTGCAGCAGGCGATGGCTTCATGAATATTCCGGATGGAATTGATGAAGAGTTACCATTTAACTAAACCTAACAGGAGGTAATAATCATGGCTTTCAATAAAGCAGCAGATAGAGAAGGCGCTCCAATGAAGAGACGTCCAATGCATAGAAGAAAAAAAGTTTGTGTTTTCTGTGGAAAAGATAACGTTATCGATTACAAAGATACAAACAAATTAAAGAGATACATCTCTGAGAGAGGAAAAATTCTTCCTCGTAGAATCACAGGTAACTGTGCAAAACACCAGAGAGCTCTTACAGTAGCAATCAAGAGAGCACGTCACGTAGCTCTTATGCCATACGTTTGCGAATAAGATTAGGAAAATCAAGGCTTCCCGGGTTCGGGAAAAGTGATTTGACGCAAGTTTGACACAAAAAAATAGGAAAGACCAATTATCCTCGGGTAGTTGGTCTTTTTGTGTGTCGGTACAGGATCATTTTTTGATAAAAAGGAAAGAAAGATGAAGAACAGACTATACGATGCCACAAAAATCGACTGGGACAATCTCATGTTTTCCACAAAGGAATTATGGATGCTGCTCATCCCGATCATGGTCGAACAGATGTTAAATTCCCTGATGGGAATGGCAGATACTATGATGGTGAGCAATGTGGGAAGCGTTGCAATGTCAGCGGTTTCACTTGTGGATTCTATCAATACGCTTGTAATCCAGGTGTTTGCAGCACTTGCCACCGGAGCGGCAATCATCTGCTCCCATTATCTGGGAAAAGGGGATGAGAAAGGCGCAAACAAAGCGGCGAGGCAGATTTTCCTTACGGTGATTGTGATTTCTTTAACAATCACGGCAGGCGGACTGATCTTCTGCCGACCGTTGTTACGTCTGATTTTTGGGGCTGTGGAGCCTGCGGTTATGGAGGATTCCATTATCTATTTCCTGATCACGGCATCTTCCTATCCGTTTATTGCCCTGTTTAATGCAGGAGGAGCCTTTTACCGTGCAGGCGGAAACTCCAAATTCCCGATGAAAATATCGATCATTTCGAATGTGTTGAATATCATTGGAAATGCAGTCCTTATCTTCGGATGTAATATGGGAGTGGCAGGAGCGGCGATATCAACGCTCGTCTCAAGGGCGTTCTGTGCCATTGTTGTTTTGTATTTCCTTCGAAAACCAAAACAGAAAATCGTGCTGAACCAATATCACACAATTCGGCCGGATTTTCCGCTGATCGGGAAAGTACTTGCGATCGGTATTCCTGCCGGAGTGGAAAATGGCATGTTTCAGTTTGGAAAACTTGCAATCCAGTCCACGGTTTCCACCCTGGGAACACAGGCAATCGCGGCGCAGGCCATGACGGTAATTTTTGAAAATGTCAATGGAATTGCTGCAATCGCTGTGGGAATTGGACTTATGACCGTGGCAGGTCAGGCGTTTGGCGCAGGAAGAAAAGAGGAGGCCAAATATTATATTATAAAATTAACAGGATATGCAGAGATCGTGCTGATTATTTCGTGTGCGGTCACATTCCTTATCAGCCGTCCGATCATGCATCTTGCCGGCATGGAGGCTGAGAGCATGGAACTCTGCTATCAGATGCTGATCGCGATCACGATTGCAAAACCGATTCTCTGGGCACTGTCTTTCATTCCGCCATATGGACTCAGAGCAGCGGGGGATGTAAAATTTTCTATGATCACAGCTACGTGCACGATGTGGTTCTGCAGGGTGGCACTGGCGGTTTATCTGATCCGTTTTCAGGGATTTGGACCGATCGCAGTGTGGATCGGTATGTTTGCAGACTGGGGAATCCGAAGCATTATCTTCTCCATTCGTTTTATGTCAGGCAAATGGATGGAAAAACACGTGATTTAAATAATACAAAAGTCTTTAGAAAAATTAATGTTTTTTTAAAGACTTTTTTTGTTATAATGTGATAGGCTTTTTTCATAAGTTTAAGGAAAACGGAAGAGACTGACAAAAGGATTACACAATATGAAAAAGAAATTGAGAAAATATATCATACTTCCATTGCTGGCAGTTTTATGGTTATGTGGATGTGGTAAAAAAGAGGAGACAGATAAAGCAGAAACAGTTCCTGATACGGCAGCGGAAACGGAAAGTCAGACAGAAGAGACGGAAGAGAAAGAACAGGAACGTACACAGTACCCTGTTTCTGAGGCAGATACAGAGACGATTTATGCCGACAGGGAGAAGAACCAGGAACTTGCGGATTTCCTGATTGCTTATTATCAGATACCGGAAGAATTTTGTACGGAGACACGCTACTATTATGACAGGGTCGATCTGAATGAAGATGGAACGGAGGAAATCCTTGCGGTGGTGGTTGGCGAATATACGGAATGTGACGGCGGTGATCCGGCAGTGATCCTTGAGCAGAATGCGCAGGGATATCAGGTGCTGGAAAGTTTTGCGTATATCCGCACACCGGTGTATGTGAGCGATGCGATGTCGGACGGATGGCACGATCTTATTTTTCCGGCGCACGGCGGGGAAGAAGGAACCGGATTCCGGGTGTTTCATTATCAGGACAGTGTAGGTTATCAGAATGCGAATATGGAATTCATGGATGACATGGACGAAAATTTCTGTGGCAGGAGGATAATCGCAGATAATTTTATTGATGATATGGATAAGGGAAATTATCTGACCTTACGTGAACCACCTTTATCGGGAAATTAAATCAGAAAAATAAGCTTTATATTATACCCTGAAAATGATATAATGGAATACAAATCGTTACTATTTTGCAGATTTTTAAAGGGTGTGAATATGAAGAAAACGAATATAAAATTAAAAGGAAAGCTTCGCAGATATTTAAACTGGCCTTTGTATCTCACTATTGTATTGATTTTGATGGATATTGCAATGTATGCACAGGACATACAGATGGGAGCAGAGTTTTCAGGATTTATCGTTTTATACGTTATCATTGTACTGATATCAAACAGGCGGAGCAGACCACTTCTGATCAATGAGCTGGTGAATTTTGCCACACAGTACGGAACTGTACAGAAACAGCTTTTGAATGATTTTGAGATTCCGTATGCATTGCTGGATTATAATTCGAGATTTCTGTGGATGAATGAAAAGTTTACAGAGATCACAGGCAAGGACAAAAATTATCATAAGTCAGTGACCACAGTGTTTCCGAGCCTGACCAAGGATATCCTGCAGAAGTCCGAAGCGGTAGAATCAATAAATGTAATGCTGGATGACCGCAATTACCGTATTTCCATGAAGCGCATTTATTTTGATTCCGTGACAAAGGACAGTGCTATCGTGGCGATCAACGACACGGATGAGTATCTGACTGCCATATATCTGTTTGACGAGACAGAGCTGAATCGTTATATCAGGGAGAACGAGGAGCAGAAGCTTGTTGCAGGACTGATCTATATTGACAACTATGAGGAAGCGTTAGACAGTATCGAAGATGTAAAACGTTCTCTTTTGATTGCACTTGTAGACCGCAAGGTCAATAAATATTTTACAGAGATCGATGCCCTGGTGCGTAAGATTGAGAAAGATAAATATTTTGTTGTATTCAAATACAAGTATTTAGAGCAGCTCTCAGCAGATAAGTTCAAGCTGATCGAGGATGTCAAGAGCATCAAAGTCGGAAATGAGATGGCGATCACCTTAAGTATCGGAGTCGGTGCCGGAGGTGTCAGTTATACACAGAATTACGAGTACGCCCGCATGGGAATTGACCTTGCATTAGGACGTGGCGGCGATCAGGTCGTTGTAAAAGAAGGCGAGGAAGTCACTTATTACGGAGGCAAGGCAAAACAGGTAGAGCGTAACACCAGAGTAAAAGCCAGAGTAAAGGCTCATGCACTCCGCGAGATCATCGAGAGCCGTGAACATGTGGTCATTATGGGACATACGATCAGCGATGTAGATTCTTTAGGCGCAGCGATCGGTGTGTACTGCGCAGCCCGTGTGCTTGGCAAGAAGGCGCAGATCGTTTTAAATGAAGTCACGACATCCCTCCGACCGCTGGTAGAATGTTTTACGGAAGAAAAAGGTTACCCGGCAGATTTATTCATTAAGAATGAAGAGGCACTTCTGATCACAAATAAGAATACGCTGGTCATGGTTGTGGACACTAATCGTCCGAGCTACACAGAATGCCCGGAGCTGTTAAAACGTACCGACACGATCTGTGTATTCGATCACCACAGACAGAACAGTGAAGTCATTGAAAATCCGGTACTTTCCTATATCGAACCATACGCGTCGAGCGCATGCGAGATGATCGCGGAAGTATTGCAGTATTTTTCGGAAAATATTAAGCTGGAACCGAGTGAGGCAGACTGTATTTATGCAGGCATCCTCATTGATACCAATAATTTTATGACAAAAACAGGCGTGCGCACTTTTGAGGCAGCGGCATATCTCAGAAGAGCCGGAGCGGAAGTCACGCGTGTCAGAAAAATGCTGCGGAATGATATGGCTGCTTATAAAGCTAGAGCCGAAGCGGTCCGTCATGCAGAGGTCTACCGGGGAGCATTTGCAATCTCTGTCTGCCCGGCGGATAATATCGAAAGCCCTACAATTGTAGGAGCACAGGCTGCAAATGAATTATTAAATATTGTGGGAATTAAGGCATCCTTCGTTTTGACGGAGTATCAGGGAAAAATCTATATCAGTTCAAGATCCATTGATGAGATCAATGTCCAGCTCATTATGGAACGTGTGGGTGGCGGCGGTCACTTAAACGTTGCGGGAGCACAGCTGACGAACTGTACGATCCAGGAGGCAAAGCGAATGATCCAGGACACCATTGACGAGATGATAAAAGAAGGAGATATTCAGGAATGAAAGTAATATTATTACAGGATGTAAAAGCATTAGGAAAAAAAGGAGACATTGTCAATGTCAGTGACGGTTACGCACGCAACGCTATTTTTCCGAAAAAATTAGGTGTGGAAGCAAATGCCAAAAACTTAAATGATCTGAAATTACAGAATCAGCACGCAGATAAAGTTGCCCAGGAGAATTACGAGGCAGCGCTTGCAATGGCTGAGAATTTAAAGGATAAGAAAGTAACTGTTAAGATGAAAGCCGGTGAAGGCGGAAGAACCTTTGGTTCTGTTTCCACAAAAGAGATCTCAGCAGCTGCAAAAGAGCAGCTTGGATTAGAACTTGACAAGAAGAAAATGCAGCTTGCAGAGCCGATTAGAAGCTTTGGCGTTGTGGAAGTTCCGGTAAAACTTCACACCAAAGTAACCGGAAAACTTGCCGTTCATGTAGTAGAATTATAGGGAGGATCTCATGGAGGAGACTCTGATCAAGAGAAGCATGCCAAACAGTCTGGATGCAGAGCAGTCTGTCATTGGTTCCATGATCATGGACAAAGATGCGATATTGACGGCGATGGAGATGTTGACGAGTGATGATTTTTATCATAAACAGTATGGAATTTTATTTGATGCCATGATAGAACTCTACAGCAAAGGGCTTCCAGTCGACCTCATTACCTTACAGAACAAATTAAAAGAAAAAGAGGTGCCGGAGGAAATTTCAAGTCTTTCCTATGTGAAAGAACTTTTGGATGCGGTTCCGACTTCTGCAAATATTAAGTATTATGCAAAAATTGTAAAAGACAATTCCATGCGGCGCAGACTCATCCGATTGAATGAAGAGATTGAGAATGAGTGTTATGCCGGTAAGGAAAGTATTGATACGGTCATGGATATGACGGAGAAGAAAGTGTTTGATCTGCTCTCCACAAGAGGTGGCGGCGGGGATTATGTTCCAATCCGCCAGGTAGTTATGAATGCGTTGGAGAAGATTGAAAATGCAGCAAAGACTTCCGGAACGGTAACAGGTATTCCAACCGGATTTATCGATCTTGACTACCGGACTGCCGGTTTACAGCCTTCCGACCTGATCCTGATCGCAGCGCGTCCATCTATGGGAAAAACAGCATTTGTATTGAACATCGCACAGTATGTGGCATTCCATGAAGATATGTGTACCGCAATTTTCTCTCTCGAGATGTCGAAAGAACAGCTGGTAAACCGTCTGTTCTCTCTGGAATCAAGAGTGGATGCACAGGCTCTGCGTACGGGTAACCTCTCGGATAGCGACTGGGAAAAACTGATCGAGGGAGCAGGAACAATCGGTAATTCCAAGCTGATCATCGATGATACGCCGGGTATCTCCATTGCAGAGATGAGAAGCAAGTGCCGTAAATATAAGTTAGAGCATGATTTAAAACTTATCATCATCGACTACTTGCAGTTAATGTCCGGTTCCGGCAAGGGAAGCGATTCACGTCAGCAGGAGATTTCAGATATCTCCCGTTCTTTAAAAGCATTGGCGCGTGAACTGTCTGTTCCGGTGATCGCATTGTCACAGTTGTCACGAGCCGTTGAACAGAGACCGGATCACAGACCGATGTTGTCAGATCTTCGTGAGTCCGGAGCAATCGAGCAGGATGCCGACGTGGTTATGTTTATTTACAGGGACGATTATTACAATCATGATTCGGAGATGAAAGGTATTTCCGAGATCATCATTGCAAAACAGAGAAATGGTCCGATCGGAACCGTCAATCTGGTATGGTTACCTCAGTATACCAAGTTCGCCAACATGGAGAAAAATTAATCAGTACCGTCGGGGTGTTGTGCAGTTTCCGCCAGAAAAAAGATTTTGTTTTTCTGGCGGAATTTGTATAACACCCCGATTTTTGTCTGAAAAAGGCGACCGATTTTCCTTGAGGGCATGTCCTAAGACGCTTATAATAAGGATAAGCTTAAAGGGAGGAAAATATGGAAAAAGTACGGTATATGATTTCAGATGCATCCAGCATGGTAAATGTGGAATCGCATGTATTGCGTTACTGGGAAGATGAATTGGAGTTAAACATTCCGCGAAACGAAATGGGACACCGTTACTATACACAGGAAAATATCAAAGAATTTCAATATATCAAAGAATTAAAAGAGAAGGGCTATCAGCTCAAAGCCATAAAAATGATCGTACATAATGGTGATATGGAGCAGAGACTTCCGGAACTTACCGGAAATGAGGCAGATAAGTCTGGTGGCGTAAAAAATCATCAGGTTTATTTTAAAAACCCGGAGACCTTAGCTTTGGCAGAGGCAAAGCAGAGTATATTGGACAATACGGACCGCATGGCGCAATTCACAGAACTCATGACAGATATTGTGGGCAAGGCGATCGCAGCAAACAATGAAAATTTAAGCAGGACGATCAGCGAAGATGTGGGGGAACAGGTACTCAAGGAGATGAATTATCTGATGCGGGAGCGTGAGGAACTGGAAGAGGAACGTTTCCGGCAGTTGGATGAAGCAATCCGTGGCAATTTAAAAAAGAAAAAGACACCATTATTAAAAAAATGGACAAAGAAAAAACCGTCAGAAGCCTGACGGTTTTTCTTATGTACTTTTGCAAAGCCTATCACGAATTATTCTTCGCTGATAGCTCCTGTAGGACAAACTCCTGCACAAGTTCCGCAGCTAACGCAAGAACCTGCATCGATAACGAACTGGCTGTCTCCCTGGCTGATAGCACCTACTGGACATTCTGGTTCGCAAGTTCCACAGCTAACGCATGAATCAGAAATTACGTATGCCATTGATATTCCCTCCTTATAATTAAATAAAAATCATTATTCTGCGTATCAGCAATACGCATCACATCATAAATGATGTGCGGTTATCGTCGCCGATAACTTTAACTCACATTCTAATACAAACGGACTCGGTTTACAAGTCTATAACATGAAAAATCGTGTATTTTAATTAGCACAAGCCATTAAAATACACGATAATAAAAACGTTAATGATAAATAGTGATCAATAATAAAAATTTTAAAAAGTTGAGAAATGATATAGCGTTTTGGAACGGAAATTCTCGTCCCGATGAAGCACGATACTTGGGAAATTCTCGTGATTGATCGCGTCAGGATAGTGCTGTGTCTCCAGGCAGACACTGGAGTGCTCTGCGTATGGAACGCCTTCTTTTCCCGGAATCTTCATTGGCTGATTTGCAACATAAAGCTGCAGACCAGGCTGGTCTGTAAAGCAGGTCATGCGGATACCGGTCTCTTTTGACTGGAGAACGGCTGCCTCCCGGAGCCCTGTTCCGTTGATGACAAAGTTATGATCGTAAGTACCGAATTTTTTCAACTGCTCATAATCGGAGTTGTACATTTTTCCGATGGTGTGCATGGTGCGGAAATCAAATGGAGTGCCATCTACCGGGATAAACTTTCCGGTTGGAGCCTGGGAGTCATCAAGCTCTGTAATCTCATCTGCATCAATAAATAATTCGTGCGACATAATATCGCCATGTCCCTCACCGTTTAAGTTAAAATAACCATGATTTGTCACATTGAGCAGTGTATCCGCATCCGTGGAAGCTTCGTAAAGAATCGAAAGTTCATTGTCCTCGGACCATCCATAAGTGACGGTCAGTGTCAGATTTCCAGGATATCCCTCTTCCCCATCTGCTGAATTCATGGTAAAAATTAATTTGTCATCTTTGATCTTCGATTCCCAGATCTTAGAACCGTAACCAATGATACCACCGTGGAGATGGTTGGTTCCGTTGTTGATGGCAAGCTGGTATTCTTTTCCGTTCAGTGAGAAATGACCATCTTTGATACGGTTGGCAACCCGGCCTACCACAGCTCCGAGGCTTGCATCGTCGTCTGCATAGTGATCAGCTGTTGAGAAGCCAAGGCACACATCTACCGGATTACCATTGCGGTCCGGAACAACAATTTTTGTGAGGCGGCAGCCAAAGTCAATGATCTCAACATAAGCGCCGCTTGTATTTTCCAAATGAAATAAATTAATAGTGGAACCGTTTTTGGTAGTTCCAAATTCAGATTTTGTAATTTTCATAACGATCTCCCTCCTGTAAGAAAGATTGCTGATATTCCTGCCAATACATAAAATATCGGAAAAGAAGCAGTTATTATTTAAAAATAACTGCTGCATGAATATTCTTTACCTAATAAAAATTATTATGCCACATTTAGAAAAACATAGCAAGTATGTTGCCTAATTTTTGGAATTGTGAGATAATAATGCATGAATATTCGGAGGAATAACATGCAGACTAAAGTTGTAAAAATAGATCCATTTCAGATAGACGAAAATGAAATGAAAGAAGCGGCAGAACTTATCCGAAAAGGAGAACTGGTAGCGTTTCCAACAGAGACCGTATATGGTCTGGGTGCAGATGCGCTGCATCCGGAAGCATCAAAAAAGATATATGCGGCAAAGGGACGGCCATCAGACAATCCCCTGATTGTGCATATCTGCAAATTTGAGGAACTTGTTTCCATTGCAAAAGAAGTTCCTGCTCAGGCAGAAAAACTGGCAGACGCATTCTGGCCGGGACCGCTCACGATGATCGTCTGGAAGAATGAAAAAGTACCATATGAGACGACCGGTGGTATGGAGACCGTAGCAATCCGTATGCCAAAACACCCGGTAGCATTAAAATTAATTGAAGAAAGCGGATGCCTGATTGCAGCACCAAGTGCAAATACATCCGGCAAGCCAAGCCCGACAGAGGCTTCCCATGTGAAGCTTGATCTGGATGGCAAGATACCGATGATCTTAGACGGAGGACCGGTAGGAATCGGCATTGAGTCAACAATCATTGATCTGACCGAAGATACTCCGATGATCTTACGCCCTGGTTATATCACGAAAGAAATGTTAGAAGAGGTTCTTGGTGAGGAAGTGAAGATCGATCCGGGAATTATAGCCTCAGATTCGCTCACAAAGCCGAAAGCACCTGGAATGAAATACAAACATTATGCACCGAAAGCAGATCTTGTGCTTGTAGATGGCGAGGCAGAGAACGTTGTGAAAAAGATTAACGAACTCGTAGCCGAAAAGCAGAAAAATGGTCTGAAAGTCGGAGTGATCGCAACGGATGAGACAAAAGATCAGTATCAGGCAGATATTGTTGTGAGCATTGGAGCACGGGCGGATGAAGATGCGATCGCGCAGCATCTCTATAAGATTTTAAGGGAATTTGATGACTGGAATGTAGATGCAATCTATTCAGAGAGTTTTGCAACACCAAGGATTGGACAGGCAATCATGAACCGTCTTTTGAAGGCGGCGGGACATCAAGTATTACACGTGTAGTTTTGATGACCGATGCAGAGATCAGAAAGGCATGATTTATATGAAACAATATAACCGAATCCTGTTTGTGGCAGAGAGCGGCACATCCCGTGCACCCATGGCAGCAGGGATTTTAAGTGAATACACATTAAAGCACCCGGTGACAATAGAGTGCAGAGGCTTAGTTGTACTTTTCCCGGAGCCGTTGAATCAGAAGGCAGAGGCAGTGATGATCAGTAATGGAATTAACTGGGAGAATTTCACATCCACGCAGCTTGAGGATGAAGATTTTACAGATGACACACTTGTACTCACGATGGAGCACAGCCAGTTAGAGAAGATTTTTGAAAAATACCCAAGTGCCAGAGAAGAAAATGTATATGTACTGACAGAACTTGTCGGTGATGAATTAGAGATTTTAGATCCTTATGGCGGATCACTGCAGTCTTATGGACTGTGTTATGAGACCATGAGGAAATCAATCATAAAATTAGTAAAACTTTTAAACGAAGGAGAATAAAAAACATGTCAAAAGTAGTAGTAATGGATCACCCATTAATCCAGCACAAAATCGGAATTATGAGAAGAACAGATACAGGTTCCAAGGATTTCCGTACACTTGTAAGCGAGGTTGCAATGTTAGAGTGCTATGAGGCAACCAGAGATCTGAAGCTGACAGATGTTGAGATCGATACACCGATCTGCCACGCAACTGTCAAAGAATTAAAGGGTAAAAAACTCGCAGTCGTACCTATTTTACGTGCAGGTCTGGGAATGGTAGACGGAATGCTTGCAATGATCCCGGCAGCAAAGGTAGGACATATCGGACTGTACCGTGACCCTGAAACATTAGAGCCGGTAGAGTATTACTGTAAATTACCGGATGACTGCGCAAACCGTGAAGTATTTGTTGTCGACCCAATGCTCGCAACAGGTGGATCTTCCGCAGCAGCAATCCAGATGTTGAAAGACAAAGGTGTAAAAAATATCCACCTTATGGTTATCATCGCAGCTCCGGAAGGAGTGAAGAAAATGCAGGAAGCACATCCGGACGTAGATATTTATATCGGTGCACTGGATGATCATCTGAATGAGCATGGATATATTGTTCCAGGTCTTGGCGATGCCGGAGACAGAATTTTCGGAACAAAATAATCCAGAGAAATATCCGTTTTTCTGAGAGGAATAGATATGAGTGAGAAACGCAAAGATTACATCAGCTGGGATGAATATTTTATGGGTGTGGCAATGCTTACCGGCATGCGCTCCAAAGACCCGAACACACAGGTAGGGGCGTGTATTGTAAGTGCAGATCATAAGATTTTATCGATGGGATACAACGGACTGCCAACAGGCTGTTCGGATGATGAATTCCCATGGGGACGGGAAGGTGCTCCGCTGGAGAACAAATACCTGTTTACCACACACAGTGAGCTGAATGCAATTTTAAATTATCGTGGTGGAAGTCTGGAAGGCTCGACGATTTATGTTTCGTTATTCCCATGCAATGAATGTGCAAAAGCAATTATTCAGGCGGGAATTAAGAGAATTGTGTACGACAGCGACAAGTATGACGGAACGCCGTCTGTTGTGGCATCCAAGCGTATGTTAAAGGCTGCAGGAGTCGTGATGCAAAAGTATGAACATACCAACAGAGAGATTACGATCAGACTTTAACCGCAGACCATAGAAGGACAGCAGAGAGGAGAACATCACTTATGAAGAATCAGAAGAAAGTGTTTCAGTCACTGACATTGATTTTACAGTTTGGGCTGAATATGATCGTTCCCATTGTACTTTGCATGATGTTCGGCATATGGCTCGGCAGGAAATATGATATTTTGTGGATTACGATCCCGTTTTTTGTCATAGGGGCATTGGCGGGTTTCACCAATATTTACAAGATGGCAAAAAAGATTTATGGATTAGGCAGAAAAGACAGGAAGAAGTAAGATGTTAAAGAGACTAAACGATGCATTACCAGAGCTTGTTCTAGGTATTATAGTATATGGGATTGTCGTGGAACTGGCAGGCGTATGGTTTGTGACGGACAAGCTGCGGTACACAACGGGACTGGTGATTGGAATTGCACTGGCTGTGGGAATGGCGGTCAACATGGCAATCGTACTTCGGGATGCCGTTGAAATTTATGGCGGAGAGCATGCACAGGCAAAGATCATTGCTAAGTCGATTTTGCGGTATGTGATCGTTGTGATCGTCTTTTTTGTCATGATGAAGTTTAATCTTGGTAATTTATTTACAGCTTTTATCGGTGTCCTGGGATTGAAGATATCTGCTTATCTTCAGCCCTTTACACATAAATTTGTTTTAAAACTGCAGGGAAGAGTGGAGACACCTTCCGAAAGCAGCGACAATTAAAAACGAGAAAGGAGGAGGTGAGAACGTGAGTAACGCAATCCTAATGTCTGGTGGAGCGGATGATATTGACTTTATGATCCATGGACTGTTCTCCTATCAGCTGTTTGGACATACTGTGTGGATTACAACATCCCATGTATGCATTCTGATCGTTATGCTTGTGATCCTGATCTTTGCAGTGATTGCAAACCGTAAGATCAAACATGCGACAGAAGTACCGGATGGCTTTCAGAATGTCATTGAACTCATCGTTGAAAAGTTGGATGGTGTAGTTATGGGCACGATGGGTAAAGTAGCTGGTCCGAAGTTTGTGAATTATATCAGCACAATCTTTATTTTCATTTTTATGAGTAATATCTCCGGACTGTTTGGTTTAAGACCACCAACAGCCGATTATGGTACAACACTTGCACTTGGTCTTATTACATTTTTCCTGATCCATATCACGCAGTTCAAAAATCTGCCGTTGAAACAGATCTGGGTAGACATGTGTTCGCCATTACCACCATGGCTGCCTATTTGGTTCCCAATCAATGTGATCAGTGAGATTGCGGTACCGATTTCCCTGTCATTACGTTTGTTCGCAAACGTATTATCAGGAACCGTTATGATGGCGCTTGTATACGGCTTATTGAGCAAAATTGCGATTATCTGGCCGGCAGCCCTTCATGTGTACTTTGATTTGTTCTCAGGAGCAATTCAGACCTATGTATTCTGTATGCTGACAATGACTTATATCAGCCAGAATTACGAACAAGAGTAGAAAAGGAGAATCAATATGAATATTACAGGACAGGATTTAATTTTAGCATGCTCAGCAATCGGAGCAGGTTTAGCAGTTATCGCAGGTATCGGACCTGGTATTGGACAGGGTATCGCAGCAGGACATGCAGCAGCAGCCGTTGGTAGAAATCCGGGTGCAAAAGGCGATATTATGTCAACCATGCTTTTGGGTCAGGCTGTAGCAGAGACAACAGGTCTTTATGGTCTGTTGATCGCTATGTTATTACTTTTCGTAAAACCATTAGTATAAGAAGTTTTGGGAAAAGCTAAAATAAACGGAAAGGAGGCCAGACCTTGGAGGAAATGACAAGACTTTTTAATCTGGATTTCCAGCTTCTGCATGATACCGTACTTCTTGCAATCGCTATTTTCTTCCTGTTTTTAGCCCTGTCATATCTGTTATTTAATCCGGTTCGTAAGATGCTTAAGGACAGACAGGAGAAGATCGCAACAGATATCGACACCGCACTTGCAGATAAGAAGGATGCCGCTGCTTTAAAAGCAGAGTACGAAGCGAAGCTGAAAAATATAGATAAAGAGGCAGAACAGATTTTAAGCGAAGCCCGCCAGAAAGCTTTGAAAAACGAAGCCAAAATTGTGGACGAAGCCAAGGAAGAGGCTGCTCGGATCATCCAGAGAGCGAACGAGGAAGCAGAGCTTTCCAAGAAACGTGCAATGGATGAGGTAAAACAGGAAATGATCACAGTTGCATCTATGATGGCTGCAAAAGTTGTAGCTGCCAATATTGATGCTACAGTTCAGGATACGCTGGTAGAAGAGACATTGAAAGAAATGGGTGAATCAACATGGCAAAGCTAGTATCAAAAACATACGGTGACGCATTGTTTGAGGTAGCTTTGGAGAAAAACCAGCTTGATGAGTTCCTGGATGAAGTCAAAGCGGCACAGACCGCCATTGAAGAAAACAAAGAACTCTTCAAATTAATGAGTCATCCAAAAATCGTAAAAGAAGAAAAAATCAAGATCATCACAGACATTTTTACAGGAAAAGTTTCCGAAGAACTTGTTGGACTTCTCCGCATGATCGTGGATAAAGGACACTTTGAACAGGTGGACAGTGTATTTACTTACTTTATTGATGAAGTAAAAGAATACAAGAATATCGGAACTGCTTATGTGACTTCCGCAATGGAGTTATCCGATGCACAGAAGGCAGCAGTGGAAAAACGGTTATTAGAGACAACAAAGTATGTGAAATTTGAAATGCATTATGATGTCGATTCCGAATTGATCGGCGGAATGGTGATCCGTATCGGCGACAGAGTCGTTGACAGCAGTGTTCGGACCAAATTATATGATCTGACACGTGAGTTATCCAAAATACAGTTGAAAGCAGGTGAATGCGCTTCATGAATTTAAAACCAGAAGAAATAAGTTCCGTAATTAAAGAACAGATCAAACGTTATGCAGCGCAGTTAGAAGTAGCTGACGTTGGTACCGTTATTCAGGTGGCAGATGGTATCGCACGTATTCACGGTCTTGATAATGCAATGCAGGGCGAACTTTTAGAGTTCCCTGGCGAAGTATATGGAATGGTATTAAACCTTGAGGAAGATAATGTTGGTGCCGTATTGCTCGGTAACCAGAAGAATATCAACGAGGGTGATACTGTAAAGACAACCGGACGAGTTGTTGAAGTTCCAGTCGGGGACGCTATGTTAGGACGTGTAGTCAATGCATTAGGACAGCCAATTGACGGCAAAGGACCTATTGAAACAGACAGATACCGCCAGATCGAACGTGTCGCATCCGGTGTTATTTCCAGAAAATCGGTAGATACACCATTGCAGACAGGTATTAAAGCGATCGATTCCATGGTTCCGATCGGACGTGGACAGCGTGAGCTGATCATTGGTGACAGACAGACCGGTAAGACAGCAATCGCAATCGATACAATTATCAACCAGAAGGGACAGAACGTAAAATGTATTTACGTTGCAATTGGTCAGAAAGCTTCTACCGTTGCATCTCTTGTTAAGACATTAGAAGAATTTGGTGCAATGTCTTACACGACTGTTGTTGCGTCAACAGCCAGTGAATTAGCACCATTACAGTATATTGCACCATACGCAGGATGTGCGATTGGTGAGGAATGGATGGAAGCAGGACAGGATGTTCTCATTGTTTACGATGATCTGAGTAAGCATGCAGCTGCATACCGTACACTCTCCCTGCTTCTTAAGAGACCACCAGGACGTGAGGCTTATCCAGGTGATGTATTCTATTTACACTCCAGACTGTTAGAGCGTGCAGCTCGTCTTTCTGATAAATTAGGCGGAGGTTCTTTAACAGCACTTCCAATTATCGAGACACAGGCCGGTGACGTATCAGCATACATTCCTACAAATGTAATTTCCATCACAGATGGTCAGATTTATCTGGAAACAGAGATGTTCAACTCCGGTTTCAGACCAGCGATCAACGCAGGTCTTTCCGTATCCCGAGTTGGAGGTTCTGCCCAGATCAAAGCGATGAAGAAGATCGCAGCACCTATCCGTGTGGAACTTGCACAGTATCGTGAGTTGGCAGCATTCGCACAGTTCGGTTCCGAGCTGGATGCAGATACTACCGAGAAGCTTGCACAGGGTGAAAGAATCCGTGAGATTTTAAAACAGCCTCAGTATCAGCCAATGCCGGTTGAAAAACAGGTTATGATCATTTATGCAGCTACCAAGAAGTACCTGATCGACATTCCGGTTGAGAAGATTCTTGATTTTGAAAAAGCATTATTTGAATATGTTGATACCAAGTATCCGGAAGTGCCAGAGGCAATCCGTACTGAAAAAGTCATCAGTGATGAGACAGAAGCAAAACTTGTAAAAGCAATTGAAGAATGCAAAGCGGACTTTTTAAAGTAGGCGGAGGGAGGTTTTTCTTATGGCCTCAATGAAGGACATTAAAAGAAGAAAAGGCAGCATACAGAGTACGCAGCAGATCACCAAAGCCATGAAACTTGTTTCTACTGTAAAGTTACAGAAAGCAAAGGGAAGAGCAGAACAGACGAATCCATATTTTAATTATATGTATCAGACTGTCAGCTCCATGCTTGCAAAGTCCGGAAACATTAATCATCCATATTTAAAATCCGGGGAATCCACGAAAAAGGCAGTGGTTGTGATCACGTCGAACCGTGGACTTGCCGGAGGCTACAACTCCAATATTGTAAAGCTGATTACAGGAAGTGATCTGAATAAAGAGGATCTTCTGATCTATGCAATTGGTAATAAAGGACGTGAAGCCTTAGAGCGGCGTGGTTACCATATTGAACTGGAGGATTCCGCGATGATCGAATCCCCTTCCTATGAGGATGCGGCAGCTCTTTGCAAAAAGATCCTGAAGTCATTCTCAGACGGTGAGATTGGCGAGATTTATCTTGCTTACACACATTTTAAAAATACCGTCAGCCATGAGCCGAAGCTTATCAAACTGCTTCCGGTTGAGATTGAGGCAGGGGACGTAGCGGAGGATACAGATTCGAATATTCTTATGAATTATGAGCCAACCACAGAAGAAGCACTGGATATGATCATTCCAAAATATGTCACCAGTCTTTTCTATGGCGCATTGGTAGAAGCTGTAGCCAGTGAAAATGGAGCGAGAATGCAGGCGATGGATTCTGCAACAAGTAATGCAGAAGAAATGATCAGCGATTTGACTCTGAAGTATAACAGAGCGCGTCAGGGCGCTATCACTCAGGAATTAACTGAGATCATAGCAGGCGCGTCAGCAATTTCCTAGATAAGCAGATTGAGTATCAAGTGAAATGAGAACAGTGCTTGTTGTACGCAATCTGCGATTCTAGAATGATAATAGATGATTGTGTAACTCTCAAAAACGTGAGGTAAGTTGTGGTAATGTGACAAAAGATTGAGAAGACATTGGGGAACCGCCGGTTCTTGCTTGGCAGACATAGCGTTAGCTGTGGCTGGCATGCTAGCACCGCTGCGAGTGACACATAGCGAAAGCGTGTCTTCGAAAATTTTGTTACATTTCCACAACATTCATGACATAAATAGAGTTACACAATCATCTCAACAATAAAAACTAACAAGGAGAAATTATAGCATGGCAAATAATATAGGTAAAATTACCCAGATTATTGGTGCCGTTCTGGATATTAAATTCACAGAAGGCAACCTGCCTGAGATCAACGATGCTATCAAAGTTCCAACCAAAGATGGAAAAGAACTGGTAGTAGAAGTCTCACAGCATCTGGGTGATGATATTGTCAGATGTATCGCCATGGGATCTACAGACGGACTCGTACGTGGAATGGATGCGATCGCTACAGGTGCTCCAATCAGCGTTCCTGTAGGTGAGAATACCCTTGGACGTATGTTCAATGTTTTGGGAAATCCTATTGACGAGATCGATCCACCAACGGGTGTTGAGACATGGCCTATTCATAGAAAAGCACCTGCATTTGAAGAGCAGGCAACTTCTCAGGAAATGTTAGAGACAGGTATCAAAGTCGTTGACCTTCTCTGCCCATACCAGAAAGGTGGTAAAATCGGATTGTTCGGTGGTGCCGGTGTAGGTAAGACCGTATTGATCCAGGAGCTGATTCACAATATCGCTACTGAGCACGGTGGATATTCTGTATTCACAGGTGTAGGAGAGCGTACACGTGAAGGAAACGACCTTTACTATGAAATGAAAGAATCAGGCGTTATTGATAAGACAACCATGGTGTTCGGACAGATGAACGAGCCACCAGGAGCACGTATGAGAGTTGCACTTACCGGTCTTACCATGGCAGAGTACTTCCGTGATAAGGGTGGAAAAGACGTACTTTTATTCATTGATAACATTTTCCGTTTCACACAGGCAGGTTCCGAGGTTTCCGCGCTGTTAGGACGTATGCCTTCAGCCGTAGGTTACCAGCCAACTTTACAGACAGAGATGGGTGCGCTCCAGGAGCGAATCACGTCTACAAAGAACGGTTCCATCACATCCGTACAGGCAGTTTATGTGCCAGCCGACGATTTAACTGACCCGGCTCCGGCAACAACATTTGCCCATCTGGATGCAACAACCGTATTGGAACGTTCGATTGCAGAGTTAGGTATTTACCCAGCCGTAGATCCACTGGCATCTACTTCCCGTATTCTTGATCCACGTATCATTGGTCAGGAGCACTTTGAAGTTGCCCGTGGTGTACAGGAAATTTTACAGAAATACAAAGAACTTCAGGATATTATTGCAATCCTTGGTATGGACGAGTTATCAGAGGATGATAAACTTGTCGTTAACCGTGCGAGAAAGGTACAGAGATTCTTATCCCAGCCATTCTTCGTAGCAGGACAGTTTACTGGTCTGGAAGGAAAATATGTTCCAATCGCAGAAACAGTTCGTGGATTTAAGGAAATCCTGGAAGGAAAACATGATGATGTTCCAGAAAGTTACTTCTTAAATGCAGGAAGCATCGATGAAGTACGCGCTCGTATGAACGCTTAAGGTGGAGGATTATTATGGCAGAGGAAAATAAGATTTTTACCGTAGAGATCATCACTCCGGATCGAATCTTTTATAAAGGTGAGGGAGACATGATCGAATTTACAACTGCTGTTGGTGAGATTGGTGTATACAAAAAACACATTCCACTGACCACCGTTTTAGCACCGGGTGTTGTGAAGATTCACAAAACAGGTGAAGATGATGTGATCGCAGCAGTGCATTCCGGTTTTGCAGAGATTCTGCCAGATAAAGTAACCCTTCTTGCAGAGATTGCAGAATGGCCGGATGAGATCGATAAAGGTCGTGCTGAAGCAGCAATGAAGCGTGCCGAAGAACGTCTCGCGAATAAGACCGAGGCGATCGATGTGAAGCGTGCAGAGTTTGCACTTCGCAAGGCGCTGGTTCGTCTTGATATTGCAAAATAAAAGAAATGCTGGAAATTCCCCGGAGAGTGTTATATACTTTCAGGGGAATTTTTAATGCAAGACAATAGAATGTTTGCAGAGCGTATATTCTATTGTATATGACAATGCATTGGTGAAAGCTGATATATGAATTTTACTATAAAAACAAAGGAAAGGGCAGGGCTATCATCATGAAAATAACAATTGCAAGACAGTGTGGAAGTGGCGGACATGAAATTGCAGAGGCTTTGGCAGAGAAGCTTCATCTGGAGATATTTGACAAGAAAAGATTTGTGGAAGAGGCAAAAAAGAGAAACGTCTACGACGAAAATGCCAACTTTTTAAATGAAAGGCCAATCGACAGTTTCCTTTACAGTATTGCGATGAGCTATGGAGCAACAAATCCGAGAGACCGCTATATTGATTTTGTAAAAGAGCTGACAGAACAGGAAAATTGCATTATTATCGGAAGATGTGCGAATCATATTTACAGAGATGACAAGGACTGCGTTTCCGTTTATCTGCATGCAGACAGAGCGGTCAGATGTGAGAGAATACAGAAACGGGATCAGATATCAGAGAGAGAAGCCCTGAAAATGATTCAGGAAGTGGATGAGAAACGTGCTGCATTCCAGGAACAGTGTACATCTACCAGATGGGGCGATGGAAATGAATACGATCTTTGCATCGATACCGGAAAAATTGGGATTGAAAATGCGGTGGAGATGATTCTGGAGTATATTCGGTTTGAAAATATATTCTAATGAATATTAGAAATTAATTGTATAAGTACGTTTTATCAATAAAAGGAAATCAATAGAAGCAGTTACATGTAGAAATGAAACACATGGAACTGCTTTTCTATTTTATTAGATGAACATTGCAAATAGTAGATATCATAAAGTTAGAAAAATTGAAAAAAGTGAACAGAATAAGGTTGGAAAAAATGAAAAAACAGGTATAATAAGGTTAGAAAAATTAAATATTATGTATAAAAGTGGGTTGGAAAAATTACGAATTATGAAATAGCAGGAGGAAATCATGATTGAAAGGAAAGCTAAGGTGACTGTAAATGAATGGATTACACATGGAAATGATGCCTTTTTGCTGACAGGCGCAAGACAGATCGGAAAAACGTATCTAATAAGACAATGTCTGAAAGAAAGCGGATATCCATATATAGAATTTAATTTTATAGAGCAGCCTGAACTTGTCAATTTGTTTGCCGGGGCAAAAGATGCAAAAGAGTTATTGATGCGTTTGAGTGTAGTGGCGAAGGAGCCATTGGAGCAGGGAAAGACAATTATTTTTTTAGATGAAATTCAGGAATTTAAAGATATCGTTACAAGAATAAAATTTCTGGTAGAGGATGGTACATTTCGATATATTATGAGTGGTTCATTGCTGGGAGTAGAATTAAATGATTTAAGATCAGCTCCGGTTGGATACCTTGAAATCTATGATATGTATCCGTTGGATTTTAAAGAGTTTGTCAGGGCAGCAGGACTGAAAAATGATGTAATTCTCATGTTGGAAGATCATTTTAAAAAGAGAAACCCGGTGGATGATTTTATTCATTCCAAAATGCTGGATCTGTTTTATTTATATCTGATTGTTGGCGGAATGCCGGAAGCGGTTGCTGTTTATCTGGAAACAAATGATCTGGCAAAAGTCGCCAAAGTGCATGAAAAAATTATACGATTATATAAAACAGATTTTTCAAAATATGAAAAAAATTATAAACTGAAATTGCAGGAAATATACGATGCAATGCCAGGACAGTTAGATCAGAAAAATAAGCGTTTTCAATTAAATGCAATTGAAAAAGGCATGAGTTATGACCGGTTAAAGAATGATTTTCTTTGGTTAAAAGATGCAGGAGTGGCAATTCCTGTATACAATATCAGTGAACCCAAATTGCCTCTGATCATTAGTGAAAACCGAAATCTGTTTAAACTGTTTTTTTCAGATGTTGGACTGCTTACAAGCTGTTATTCCAATCAGGTTAAACTTGCTATTTTAAATAAGGAAAAAGCAATCAATAATGGAGCTCTCTTTGAAAATGTTGTTGCGCAGGAATTATTAGCGAAGAGGCATAAGGAATATTATTTTAACAGAAAACAGCAGGGAGAGCTTGATTTTGTAATTGAACTGGATGGAAAAGTGGTACCTTTGGAAATTAAATCCGGTAAGGACTATAAAAGGCACTCTGCATTAAACAATGTTCTGAAAAATGAAAATTACAAGATAGAAGAAGCTTATATTCTTTCGGAAGGGAATATTGAAATTGAGGGAAAAAGAGTTTATATGCCAATTTATATGATTATGTTTCTGGAGAATACAGAGCTTACGAATACGATCTATAAAATTGATTTAGATGGATTAGGAGAGTAGCAGTGTTTCATTGCTACTCTTTTTGAGGTAAAAATCACCGTTTCGGCTGATACCGCATATCCGACACATTATACACCGTGATAAAAGCGAGAGGATCTTCATGGCTCATATAATTCATCAATTTCTGATATTCAGATTTATCTACAATTGTAATAATCTCATTCCGCTTCTGCATATTGTAGGCACCGATGGATTCGTAAATGGTCGCACCGCTGTGGAGATCATTTAAAATAAACAGGCGGAGTTCCTCTTCTTTTTCTGTGATAATGCAGACACGGCGCTTGATGTTATGATTAAAAATAAAATGATCCAGAATGATTCCGTTAAAATAAGTTCCCAAAATACTGAGAACGACAGTCTTTTTATCATAGACAAGTGCGGCTGACAGCGCAACGCACATTCCGGAAAGTGACATTGCTTTTCCAAGTTCCATATGCAGGTATTTGTTCATGATTTTTGCGACAATGTCTAATCCGCCGGAGGAGGCATTTCGGTTGAATAAAATGCTGAGACCGATGCTCACGACTAAAATATAACAGAGCACATCTAACTCCTGGCTGCCGGTCATTGAGGTATTTTCAGGAAAAATAAATTCAAAAAGTCCAAGAAACAGCGGAAGCATAATGCTCGTATAAACTGTTTTGATTCCAAATTCTTTTCCGCAGGTGAAAAATCCGATGATTAAGAGCAGTACATTTAAAATCATTGTGATCGCAGACAGCGGCATCGGAATAAAGTTTGAAAGAACGATTCCAAGACCGGAAATACTGCTGACGGATGCATGGCTGGGCACCAGAAAAAAGAAAACAGCGGCGGCAATGACCGCAACAGCGACCGTTAATATAAGCGTTTCTTTGATTAATTCAGAGTAGTTTATCTTCTTAGACATTTTCAATACTCTCCTCAGATATTTTATAAAATTAAGGTATCCTTTATTGCGCGATGATACATCTAACATACAGCTTTGTATTCTAACATATTGCGTATGAAAGTACAATTGCAATGATCCTGACACTTGCAGTAGCAATTATTATCCAAAATATCCCAATTTTATACAATGACATTTTACAGGCAGGCGATAGTATGAGCGTAAGAAGCGAATACATTCGCCCTGCTTTTCGGTTGGTACAGAGAGCATAGCGGCGAATGCAGTTTCGAATTCTACTTTGATGATGTTGTTCATAGCATTCCTGGCTGATGGAAGTGTCTTTTCCGAGAGAAAAGAATGTAATGCCGATTGTAGTTCCCATTTTTGCATCTCTTGAGAGGGTCATGCCATTTTTTATCGGACGTAACTGCTCTATTGTAAATACGCGATCCATGGAAATCTCCTTTAAAAATTAATATGATTAGACAATTGCGAAACTCATGAAAGAAGAAAATTTTACAGAAAGTTTATAGTTAGAACGGGTGATTTCGTTGTAATCAAATGAGAAATGTGTTACGTTATGAACTATAAATTGTCATACGTTGAGGGTATCTTAGAACAATTCATATTTTTTAATTTCACAGCTCATAAATCAGGGCATTATTTCAGTAAAAGCACATTCTAAAGAAGGGGAGATTTTAAATAAAAAATAACAAATTTGTTATTGAAAAATAAATTTATGATTAATATAATTAGGAGGAGAAGAATTGTTCAATATTATTTTTTATGAAGATAAAAATGGGAAATGTGAACTACAAATGTATTTAATAGAGTTAAAAAGGAAAGCAGATAATGGAAATAAAAATGCACGTATAAATTTGAATAAAATAGTTGCATACATTGATATGCTTGAAGAAATGGGGACGAGAATAGGCGAACCAATTACAAAACATTTATACGGAGAAATATGGGAACTCAGACCGCTGGAAAATCGGATATTATATGCATATTACGAGAATGACACATTTATTTTATTACATCATTTTAAAAAGAAAACCAGAAAAACACCTAAGAGAGAATTAGAAAAGGCAGCCAATAATCTGCAAGATTACAGAGAAAGGATGGAAAAATAGCATGGCAAAAACATGGGAAACTGTTCGTGGGGAATTAAAGATTGATGACAAAGATGAAGCGATTGTTCAGATTGAAAAGGATTTGATCCGTACCATGATAAAAATCCGTGAAGAACAGGGACTGACACAGGCACAATTGGCAGAAAAATGTAATGTGACTCAACCGGTGATCGCAAGAATGGAAAAGGCAGTGCATTCACCCCAGATTGACAGTCTGTTAAAAATTTTAACACCGTTGGGGTACACTTTGAAGATTGAACCATTATCAGGAAGAAAAAAAAATCTTTGTTAGTCGAATCCCATATGTTAAAATATCCTCATAGGAGACAACCGCATATGCAGATAGAAGAGAAACAGATTGTGATAAATGGACAGAACATAACGCTGCGCAGTCCGGGGAAGCAGGACGCAGAAACTTTTTCAGAGGTGCGTGACATCACCTACCGTGAAACGTATTTTCTGGCGAGATACCCGGAGGAGACAGATTTCACAGCGGACGCAGCAGAGGCGATGATTTCAGACATAGCAGAGCGCAGGGAAGAATTTTTGATCGGAGCGTTTCGGAAAGAGCAGATGATTGGCTGTGTCATGGTTTTAAAAGAGGGAAATCACATCAAATTCCGGCATAAGGCGGGAATCGGAATTTTTATCCTCCAAAAATACTGCGGAATAGGACTTGGAAGGCAGTTGATGGAATATGCGATCGAAAACGCCAGAAAAACAGAACTTGAGCAGCTGAAACTGGGTGTTTTTGATGACAATGTGGCAGCAATCCGTCTGTATGAAAAATTAGGTTTTCGCGAGTGGGGAAGAGAACCTCATGCGTTTAAACTGAAAGACGGAAGCTACCGGGATGAAATACAGATGGTCTTATTTTTATCATAGAAAAGGACGAGCGATGAAACTATATTTTGTACGTCATGGTGAAACAGAGTGGAATGTAAAAAAGAAGATTCAGGGAAAAACCGATATTCCACTGAATGAAAATGGAATCCGGCAGGCGAAGGAACTGGCGTGCCAGCTGGTGGAAGAAGATATTTCGGTAAAACATGTCTATCATTCACCGCAGCTTCGGGCGGCAGAGACGGCACGTATCGCTGCAGAAGCGCTGCATGCGACCTGTATTCCGCTGGATGGACTGGTGGAGATGAACCTCGGAAGCTGGGAGGGTTCCAACTGGCGTGTGATCGAGCGGGAAAACAGTCCAGAATATCAGGAGTGGAGAAAAGACCGCCGCTATGTGCGCACACCGGGAGGCGGTGAATGTTACAATGATGTGGTAAAACGCACGCTGGATGCTATGGAATATATTATGAAACGGGAAAACGGAGATGTGCTGATCGTGACGCACAGCGCGATCATTATGGCACTGCGGTGTTACATTGCAGGGCTTCCATTTGATGAGATGGTCCGGAAATTTAAGACAAGAAATGCGGAAGTAGTCATGATCGAAAGCTTTAAGATCATAGATGCGATCGCACGGTTTAAAAAAGAAAATAAATAAATCACAACAAAAACGCAGAAACTGTTGTACAGAGAGAAGCAAAAACGCAGGTCTCTCTGTACAGCAGTTTTTTATGTAACATATCTGTCAGATGTCGCTCTTGTAACTTCTGCACAATTTTAAATAAGCATTTTTGTGAATGATTCTGATTGAAAATGATTGACTGTGACGGAATGTGAATTTATAATTCAGATATAAAGATGAACGGACTTGAATGATGTTGACGGAAATTGGAGGAAAGATAAATGCTGACAGAGGAAAGATTTGCGAAGATATTATCCATACTGGAAAGTATGGGGAGTGTGACAGTACAGCAGTTGATGACAGAACTTAACGCTTCGGAATCTACGATACGAAGGGATCTGAATGCACTGGATGCAAACGGTCAGTTGACGAAGGTTCACGGTGGGGCAATCCTTAAAACGATGGCGTACAGTACTAAGGATGACAACGTCGTCAGCCGGAAAGAAAAGAATCGTGACGCAAAGAACAAAATTGCAAAATACGCCGCAGAGCAGATCGCACCGGGGGATTTTGTTTATCTGGATGCTGGAACGACAACAGAGCTGATGATCGAATACATCACGAGCCATCAGGCGGTGTTTGTGACAAATGCGATCAGCCATGCGAAGCGTCTGGCAGAGAGAGGGTTTACCGTGTATCTCCTGGGCGGCGAGTTTAAAGCGGTCACAGAGGCAATCGTAGGAGAAGAGGCAGTCGCAGCACTGGAAAAATACAATTTCACCAAAGGCTTCTGGGGCGCAAATGGTGTCAGCCTTCAGAAAGGTTATTCTACACCGGAGTTAAAAGAGGCAATGGTGAAGAAGAAATCCATGGAAAACTGCAAGGAATGTTTTGTTCTGGCAGACGAGAGCAAATTCAATCAGATTTCCAGTGTGACGTTTGCACCGTTTGAAGGAGCAACGGTCATCACGACAGGACTTAGCCTGCCGGCTTATAAAAAATATAAAAATGTCATAGATGTAAAACAGTAATCAGAAAGGAGTCAAAAAAATGATCTATACCGTAACTTTTAACCCATCGCTGGATTACATCGTTTCTGTAGATGATTTTACCTGCGGAATCGTAAACCGTACAACGGATGAGATTATTTTTCCGGGGGGAAAAGGAATCAATGTTTCCATGGTTTTAAAGAATCTCGGCTTTGAGAATACAGCGCTTGGTTTTCTGGCCGGGTTCACAGGAAACAGAATACAGGAACTGTTAGAGGAAAAAGGAGTCCGCACCGACTTTATCAGCGTGGAAAAGGGGATTTCCAGAATTAATGTAAAGCTCCGTTCCAGGGAAGAGACGGAGATCAACGGACAGGGACCGGCAATCGCAGAGATGGATATTAAAAAGCTTTATGAAAAGCTTGATACGCTGTCAGACGGCGATATCCTTGTACTTGCCGGAAGCATTCCGGATGTTATGCCGGGTTCGATGTACATGGACATTATGAAACATTTACAGAATAAGGATCTGAAAATTGTGGTAGACGCAACAAAAGACCTTCTGGTGAATGTATTACAGTATCATCCATTTCTGATCAAGCCAAACAATCATGAGCTTGGCGAAATCTTCGGAGTGAAGATCGGGAATAAGGCAGATGTCATCATGTATGCAAAGAAAATGCAGGAAAAGGGAGCGAGAAACGTTCTGGTATCTATGGCAGGTGACGGAGCTGTTTTAGTCGCAGAAGATGGAAGCATCTTCCAGTCCGAAGCACCAAAAGGAAAGGTTGTCAATTCCGTAGGAGCAGGAGATTCCATGGTGGCAGGATTTATCGCAGGATACCTTGAGGACGGAAGCTACGGGAAAGCGTTCCAGATGGGTGTCTGCACCGGAAGTGCCTCTGCATTTTCAGAGGAACTGGCTACAAAAGCAGAAGTGATCACTTTACTCGATAGTAATAAGAAATTGTTTGCAGGGGAACAATAGAAAGGGAGGGATTATTCAAATGAAAATCAGAGATTTACTCGCAGCAGAAAGTATTGAACTGAATGGGAAAGTAACAGGCAAAAAAGAAACTCTTGATGCCATGGTCGATCTGATGGCAAAGAGCGGCAAGATCAATGATGTAGAGGTTTACCGCAAAGGTGTCTATGCGCGAGAAGAGGAGAGCACCACAGGAATCGGCGAGGGAATTGCGATTCCGCACTGCAAATCGGATTCGGTGTCACGACCGGGGCTTGCAGCGATGGTTGTACCGGAAGGGGTTGACTTTGATTCCTTAGACGGTGAGAAAGTAAAACTGATCTTTTTGATCGCTGCCCCGAACACAAAAGAGAACGTTCATCTCGACGTGCTCAGCAAATTGTCTGTGTTACTGATGGATGAGGATTTCACAGCAAACCTGCGCAATGCAAAGACGGTTGATGAATTTTTACACGTGATCGATGCAGCAGAGGCAGAAAAAGATGCTGAGGAAGAGAAAAAAGAAGAGGATCAGAAGGCAGAAGCACCGGCTTCCAATGGAAAACTGATCCTGGCAGTTACCGGCTGCCCAACCGGTATCGCACATACTTATATGGCGGCAGAAGCACTCGAGAAAAAAGCAAAAGAGCTTGGATACCGGATCAAAGTTGAGACGAGAGGCTCCGGCGGTGCGAAGAATGTGCTCACAAAAGCAGAAATCGCAGAGGCAGAGTGCATTATCGTTGCAGCAGACACACAGGTTCCAATGGATCGTTTCGCAGGAAAACCAGTGATCCAGTGTAAAGTGGCAGACGGAATCAGCAAAGCTGAGGAACTGCTCACAAAAGCAGCAAATGGCCATGCATCTATTTACGAGGCAGACGGAAAAGCAGCGGACGAAGAGGAAGAAGGAAAAGACAGTCTCGGACATCAGATTTACAAGCATCTGATGAATGGCGTATCCCATATGCTTCCATTTGTTGTCGGCGGTGGTATTTTAATTGCAATTGCATTCCTGATTGACGGTTTTTCCGTAGATCTGAATTCACTTCCATTAGACCAGAGATCAAACTTCGGTACGATCACTCCGATGGCAGCGATGTTTAAGTCGATTGGTGGTGTGGCATTCGGTTTCATGCTTCCAATCCTTGCCGGATTTATTGCGATGAGTATTGCAGACAGACCGGGACTTGCCGTTGGTTTCGTCGGCGGTGCAATTGCAGCAAACGGAACAAGCGGATTCCTTGGCGCATTGGCAGCTGGATTTCTTGCCGGATATATTGTATTATTATTAAAGAAGATCTGCAGTAAACTTCCTGACAGCTTAGAGGGAACAAAACCGGTATTGATCTATCCGTTGTTTGGTATCTTTATGATAGGTGTTTTGATGACATACGTAGTAGAACCGCCGATCGGAGCATTGAATACATTGATCAACAACGGATTGAACGGATTAAACGGCGCAAGTGCAGTATTACTCGGAGCATTACTTGGCGGTATGATGTCTGTTGATATGGGAGGTCCGGTCAACAAGGCAGCTTATGTGTTCGGTACAGCTTCTATCGCAGCCGGAAACTATAACATCATGGCAGCCGTTATGGTCGGTGGTATGGTTCCACCAATCGCAATCGCGCTTGCAACCTTAATTTTCAAAAACAAATTTACAGCAGATGAGAGAAAAGCAGGTCCTACCAACTTCATCATGGGACTTTCCTTCATCACAGAGGGCGCAATCCCATTTGCAGCATCTGATCCACTCCATGTATTACCGGCGTGTGTGGTTGGTTCTGCAGCAGCAGGTGCATTATCCATGGCATTTAACTGTACCTTAATGGCGCCTCATGGTGGAATCTTCGTATTCCTTACCGTAGGAAATCCATTATTATATCTGGTTGCACTGGCAGTCGGTTCCGCAGCCGGATGTGCGCTTCTCGGTGTATTAAAGAAAAAAACAACTTAAGAGGAGAGAAAAACAATGAAAGAATTTAAGTACGTGATCAAAGACGAACAGGGAATCCATGCAAGACCGGCAGGATTATTGGGAAAGGAAGCAGCCGCATTTCCATGCAAAGTAACCATTGAAAAAGACGGAAAAGAGGCAGATGCAAAACGTATTTTTGCAGTCATGGGTCTGGCAGTAAACTGCGGTCAGGAGATCACCTTAAAGACAGATGGTGAAAACGAAGAAGAGGCAATGAATAAACTTTCCGCTTTCTTAGAAGAAAACTTATAAAAAATATGTGTCTGTGGACTGCCTTACGGCAGTCCACATTTATTTTATGGGATTAGGGTGTCAAAAGGCATACTAACATTCAGTGATTTTTTTGCACCTTAAAAATTAAACACGAATTGATTTTAGAATATACTAAATAAGAATATAGAATAAAATTTGTAAAACATAAATATATATTGAATAATATGCATAAAAATAAAATGAAAAAACTGTAAAAATAATACAAAATAATTTAAAATTAATGCAAATAATTCAATACTCCACCAAGAGAAACTAACATTATTCTATATGTAAAGACATATTTCTATAGAATTTTGTTATTATAAATAGTATATTCAAGACAACTCATGAGGAAAGCAAACGCAATATAACGGTTTAATGATGGAGGTTAAAAATGAAAAAAGCGATTAGCATTTTATTGACATTGGGAATGACATTATCATTAGCAGCATGTGGTGGGGCCGATACAACGACAGGTACAACAGGAACGGAAACGAAAACATCGAATAAAACAGGTGATACCATTACAATGGCTATCTGGGATAACAATCAGCTGGCAGGAATCCAGAAGATTGCAGACGAATGGAGCGAAACATCCGGAGTTCAGGTTGAGATAGAGACATTAGACTGGTCTACTTACTGGACTATGTTAGAGGCAGGGGTATCCGGTGGAGAGATGCCGGACGTATTCTGGATGCATTCAGGATATGCAAAACTTTATGAAGATGCAGATGTTCTTTTGAATCTGAATGACTATATTGCAAATGATGATGCAATTGATCTGAACAATTACTATGATGGAATTGTGAAATTATATAGCCAGGACGGCAATCAATATGCAATTCCAAAGGATCACGATACAATCGCAGTTGTTTATAATAAAGCGGTTTTTGACAAATATGGAGTAGAATATCCGACAGATGATATGAGCTGGCAGGATTTTGCTGATAAAGCACAGGAAATTTCAGAAAAAGGAAAAGATGATGGCGTTTACGGAACTTACATGAACTGCGGAAGCAATCAGAGTGGATGGTATAATCTTATTTATGCATACGGTGGAAAAGTAATCAGCGATGACGGAACAAAATCAGAAATGGACAGTCCGGAAACAATCAAAGCAATGCAGTTTGTTGTAGATGAGATCCTTCCTGCATGCCCATCGCAGGATGCTATGGCGAATACAGGCGGGGATGTCATGCTGGTATCCGGAACAGTTGGAATGTATCTGGATGGTTCCTGGATGGTAAATTCCTACTATGCAGCTGACAACAAAGATGACCTTGCATGGGTTGAAATCCCTTATGCAGATTTAAATGAAAATGGACAGTGCGATGAAGGTGAGAGAGTTTCTATTTATAATGGTCTTGGATGGTCTATTTATAAAAATTCAGAAAATCAGGATGCTGCATGGTCATTGGTTTCTGCATTGACAAGCAAAGATGGTCAGATGAAACAGTCCGAATATGGTGTGACAATGGCAGCATATAAAGGATGCTCTGAAGCATATGCAAATGCATTTGATGGAATGGATATCTCTGCATTCTTAAAAGTAGAAGAGAACGGAACTTTAGCATTCCGACCATATTCCAAATATACAGGCAGATGGGAAGATAATTTTACAACGTTCTTTATTGATGTATGGAATAATCCATCTCTTTTAGAATCTACAATGCATGATATTGCAGATGATATGAACTCATATCTGGAAAAAGAGCAGGAGTAATATTTGGTTCATGATAGTAGAATGCCAGAAGAAGGCATTCTACTATTACCTGGAAGGAGATATTTATGAGGAAAAAGACCGTAAGGGAAAGATCGGAAGCAAGATGGGGTTTGCTGTTCATTGCACCAACAATTTTGGGATTGATTATTCTGAATTTTTATCCGATTTTGCAAACCGTGTATCTGTCATTTTGTAAAACAGGAGATTTTGGACTTGGAAATGTATTTACTGGATTTGATAATTATATCAGGTTGTTTCAGGATAAAGAGATCTGGCAGTCTTTGATCAATACATTTAAGTATGCAGCTGTTCAGGTACCTTTTTCAATTGCAATTTCACTTGTACTGGCAGTTTTTCTGAATCGCAAAATGAAGGGGAGAACGATTTACCGCACCATTTATTTTTTACCAATGGTGTGTGCTCCGGCAGCAGTTGCTATGGTGTGGAAGTGGATGTTTAATCAGGATTATGGTCTTTTGAATCGTGTTTTTGGTACGCATATCCAATTTGTTACAGATGCAAGAATTGCGTGGATTTGTGTGGCCGTTGTTGGTATATGGAGTTCAATCGGATATAATATGGTACTTCTGCTGGGAGGTATTCAGGATATTCCGAAAGATTATTATGAGGCGGCCGCTATTGACGGAGCAACAGGAATCCGCAGCTTTTTCCACATAACAATACCACTGCTTTCTCCTACTTTATTTTTTATCATCCAGACAGGAATTATCGGTGCATTACAGTTATTTGATCTCCCATATATGATTATGGATAAGAGCAGCAGGGCTTTTAAACACGTGGAATCAGTTACTTATCTTTTTTATGATTATTCTTTTGTGAAATCAGATCGTGGATATGGTGCAGCAATTGTTATATTTATGTTGTTAGTGATTTCCATTATCACGTTTATTTTGCAAAAAACTGAGAAAAAATGGGTATTTTATAACGAATAGGAAGGAGAACAGTATAAAATGGGATACAAAGCAAAACAGAGATGTACATCTTTTATTATACATGCAATATTGATCATTGGTTCTATTGGAATGCTCCTTCCTTTTGCATGGATGGTGTTGACTGCTGTCAAAACAAGAAGTCAGGCTATTTCAGTAAATCCATTTTATTTTTTCCCAGTTGACGGCTGGCATTTTGAAAATTTTGCAACAGTTTGGGAATCATATAACTTTCTGATTTTATATAAAAATACGTTATTGATGATTTTATTTCGTGTTGCGTTGGCATGTATCACGGCCACTATGGCAGGTTATGCATTTGGAAGACTTAAGTTTCCAGGAAAAAATGCTTTTTTTGCTCTGATTTTAATTCAGATGATGGTTCCGGGACAAATATTTATTATTCCACAGTATCTGATGATTTCGAAGCTCGGAATGTTAAACACGCAATTTGCACTGGTATTTCCAGGTGCAGTCACAGCTTTTGGAACTTATCTGTTAAAACAGGGATACCAAACACTCCCGAAGGAACTTGAGGAGGCTGCAGAAATAGATGGATGTAATGTATGGATGCGCTTTTATAAAATTATGCTTCCACTTACAAAATCGTCCATGGTTTCGCTGGGAATTTTCACCGCATTATTTGCATATAAAGATATGATGTGGCCGATGATCGTATGTAATAAGTCGACAACGACAACATTATCAGCTGCACTGGCAAAACTTCAGAGTCAGTTTAATACGAATTATCCGCAGGTAATGGCAGGTGCACTTATGGCAATTATTCCTATGCTGATTCTTTATCTTATTTTCCAGAAACAGTTTGTAGAAGGAATCGCAACTTCTGGAGGAAAATTATAGATTTTAAGGAGATATATACATGGTACATGATGGCAGATATTTTGAATCAAAGAATTGCAGGTGTTTTGAATACAAACAGAATATTTCAACAGATTTTTATATGACAATTTGTGGAATAGAACAAAATACCCCGGGAAAAAAGTTTGGCCCGATTATTCGTGATGGATATCATGTGCATGTAGTATTTTCCGGAAAAGGACATTTGGAAATCGGAGAAAAAACTTATGAAGTACATGCCGGACAGATATTTGTAACTGTTCCTGAAAAAGAAACTTACTATAAGGCAGATAAGGAAGATCCGTGGTATTATTGCTGGATCACATTTGCAGGAGATAAAGCACAGGAGTATGTGAAATGTGCCGGTTTTGGAGATGGGTGTTATGTAAGGGACTGTAATATAGATACAGGTGAATTTATGAAAATTCTCCAGAAAATTCTTGCACATCCCAAATTAAACCAGTCGAGTGAGACATACCGGCTTGCTATGGCATATCAGTATATGTCGATGATTCAGGCTTCCGTTGAAGCATCACAGAAAGAATACAGAGGCGAAAATGACCTTTCAACAGATGATTATATAGAGTATGCAATCAAGTATATCCAAGGAAATTATGCGCGTGTTAAAATTGGTGATCTGGCGGATTATATAGGTATTAACCGGACATATCTGGCAACAATTTTCAAGAGAAAACTGTGTATGTCACCACAGGAATATTTGATGAGAGTGCGAATGAACAAAGCAACAGAGTTGCTATGCCAGACAGAGCTTCAGATTAATCAGGTAGCATCGAATGTCGGGTATGATAATGCACTTACATTTTCCAAAATGTTCAAAAAAGAATATGGAATCAGTCCGGAGGCGTATAGAAAAAAGGCATTAGAAAGGTAAAAAAATGAGCATCATATTTAACAATGATCTGAAAATATTCATATTAAAAACAAAAAATATTGATTATCAGTTTAAAATAAATGAAATAGGTATTGCACAACATCTTTATTATGGAAGAACCATAAATGATACGAATATGGAGTATCTGAATCAATTTATTGACAGAGGATTTTCCGGAAATCCATATGAATGGCGGGAGAACAGAGGATGTTCTTTAGATCTTATGCCGCAAGAATACAGCAGTGCGGGAGTAGGAGATTTCCGTGTAAGTTCGATTGGTGTAGTGAATGCAGACGGTTCACAAAGTACACAGTTTTCCTATGTGACACATGAGATCGTAGCAGGAAAATACATGATTCCGGGGCTTCCATGTGTCAGAGGACAACAGGATCAGGCAGATACCTTAATTGTTACGATGGAGGATCCTGTGACAAATCTTACACTCCAGCTGTATTATGCGGTGTTTGAGGAGAAAGACGTGATCACGAGAACTGTCAGGCTGGTAAATACAGGAAATGATACTATCAGATTAACGAAAGCAGCATCTTTCTGTATGGATTTTCCATACGGGGATTTTGATCTGATCCATTTTCATGGACGCCATTGTATGGAACGCCAGATGGAACGCGAAAAACTTTCGCATGACATTAGGGTATTAGGGTCAAAGAGGGGAATGAGCAGCCACCATCAGAATCCATTTACTATTTTATGTGATCGTGGTGCAACAGAGGATTATGGAGATTGTTATGGATTCATGCTGATGTATTCCGGTAATCATAAGACAGAAGTTGAAATGGATCAGGCAGGAAGTGTCCGGCTTGTTATGGGACTTGGAGATGAGAATTTTAACTGGAAATTAAATCCCAAGGAGACGTTTTATGCTCCGGAAGCAATTCTTACATATAGCAATCAGGGACTGAATGGATTAAGTCATAATTTTCACAGGATTATTCGTGAAAATGTCTGCCAGAAGAAATATTTAGAGGAAAGACGCCCTGTTCTTGTGAATAACTGGGAGGCAACCTATTTTAATTTTGATACAGATAAAATTCTTGCATTGGGAAAACAGGCAAAAGAGCTGGGAATAGAGATGCTTGTTCTTGATGATGGATGGTTTGGTAAGAGATTGGATGATAATGCAGGGCTTGGCGATTGGTTTGTAAATGAAGAAAAGTTGCCTGGTGGTCTTAAGAAAATTGCAGATGAATTAAATGGAATGGGTCTGAAATTTGGTTTGTGGTTTGAACCGGAAATGGTAAATGAAGATTCAGATCTATATCGGAATCATCCAGATTGGGCATTAAAGGATCCGGAAAGAAATCCAATGATGTCCAGAAATCAGCTGGTACTTGATATGTCAAGACAGGAAGTGGTGGATTATTTATTTGACAGTATTTCAAAGATATTAGACAGTGCTAATATCTCTTATGTGAAGTGGGATTTTAACCGTTCTATAGCAAATGTGTATTCAGCCGCTTTAGAAAATGACCGTCAGGGAGAAGTTGGACATCGGTTTATACTCGGAACCTACCAGCTGTTAGAAAGACTTACAAAGGCTTATCCGGATGTGATGATAGAGGGGTGTGCAGGAGGTGGCGGAAGATTTGATGCAGGAATTCTGTATTACTGTCCACAGATCTGGTGCTCGGATGATACAGATGCCATTGAGCGCCTGGAAATCCAGGAGGGGACTTCTTATGGCTATCCGGTAAGTTCAATGGGCAGCCATGTATCAGCATCACCAAATCATCAGACCGGAAGACATACTTTGTTAAATACACGAGGCATTGTTGCAATGTCAGGAACTTTCGGTTATGAACTGGATTTAAACAAACTGACAGAAGAAGAAAAAAGTGAGATAAAGGAACAGATTACACAGTTCAAAAAATATTACTGGCTGATCCAGCATGGTACCTATTATAGGCTGGGACAGAGAAGTGACAACAATTATTTTAAGAGCTGGGAATTTGTTTCCAGAGATCAGAAAGAAGCATTAATAAACATTGTAATTAAAAAGGTACAGGCAAATCCAAAATTCATATATGTGAAAGCAAAGGGATTGAAAGAAGAAGCAATCTATCAGCTGGAAGGAACAGATAAGAAGTTTTCCGGTGCTGCTTTGATGAACGGAGGTTATACATGGAATCCTCCATTGGGAGATTACCCTGCAATTCAATTACATTTTATTGAGGTGGAATAATGAGAATATTTGGCTTCCTATTTGACACAGACAGTAAATTTGCAAAGATAACATCTAAAATAGCGATGATTGTTATCGCAAATTTATTGTTTTTAATATTTTGTATTCCAATCGTTACAGTGGGTGCAGCCTATACAGCACTCTATCACGTTATGATGAAATCATTCCGGAATGGATCAGACATAAATGTAATATCAGAGTTCTGGAAGGGCTTTAAAAATAATTTTATCCAGGCAACTATATGTTGGGTTGGTTATTTATTATTTTTGGGGATTGGATTATTAAATATTTTCTGGTGTTCACAATTGGGAGGCCTTTTTCTTTATTTTGAATGTGGGATTGCAATTATGGAGATTCTCATAGGTGCTTTGATGTTATTTATGGGGCCAGTGATTGCAGCATTCGAGAATAAAACTAAAATTCTTTTGGAAAATGCGGTGTTTTTGGCAATAAAAAAGCCAATTATATCGGCTGGATTTCTGGGGGTAAATATTATACCAGTTTTAGTAGCAGTTTTAGATAAAGTAAATCAGCCAACATATGCCTTTTGTTTTTTCTTTTTTGCATTTGGCTTGAATGCATGGATTGGTGCATGGATAATTCTTAAGACTTTTACACAATATTTACCACCGGTTGAAAAAGTGGATGAAGGAGAGAAAGAAGAATGACAGGAAAAGTGATGTGTGATACGCCGCCAATGGGATGGAATTCATGGAATACATTTACAGAAAATATTAATGAAAAACTGATTATGGAGTCAGCAGATGCCCTTGCAGAAAATGGGCTTGCAGATGCAGGGTACAGCTACATCGTAATAGATGACTGTTGGAGTTTGAAAGAGAGGAATAAGGAAGGAAAACTGGTAGCTGATCCGGAAAAATTTCCGAATGGAATGAAGGCAGTTGCAGATTATGTTCATGACAAAGGACTAAAATTTGGAATGTACAGTTGCTGCGGAACAAAAACATGTGCTGGTTACCCGGGAAGCCTGGAACATGAATTTTCAGATGCAAGGCAGTTTGCTGAGTGGGGTGTGGATTATTTAAAATATGATAATTGTTACAAACCGAATAAACTGACAGATGACATTTTATATCGAAGAATGGGTATGGCATTGGCAAATTGCGGAAGAGATATTGTTTTTTCTGCGTGTCAGTGGGGAACAGAAAACGTACATGAATGGATCCGTTCTACCGGAGCACATCTGTTCCGCTCCACAGGTGATATTGTGGATTCCTGGAATTCCATCAAAGATATCGCATTATCACAGATTGATAAAATGGCATATTCGGGAAATTATTGTCATAATGATATGGATATGCTTGTAGTCGGGATGCATGGTAAAGGTGGAAATGAATTTATCAGTGCGGGTGGTTGTAGTGACAGAGAATACGAAACACATTTTGCATTATGGGCATTTATGAATTCACCACTGATGATTGGATGTGATATCCGGAATATGTCAGAGGAGACAAAAAGAATCCTCACAAACAAGGAACTTATAGATATTAATCAGGATCCGGAATGCCGATCCCCTTATTGTATAGATCTTCCATATAATCCACAAATGAAAGTCCTTGTTAGACCACTGTCAAATGGGGATCTTGCCATTGGATTTTTCAATCTGGGTGAAGGTGATGGAAGATGTGGTGTTGAATTCTGGGATCTGGGACTCCCGGGCTCCAGTGGATATGGACTGGACTGTTATGAATGCGTGGAGCATAAAGAAGAGGGAGTTCATAGTGAAGGGTTATATACAACGGTAAAAGAGCATGGCTGTAAAGTATACCGATGCAGATTGGTGAAAGTAAATGACTGATATCAGATGTGAAAAATGTAATAAGGCACTTTGTGCTGATGAAATTGCACTGTTTCGGAAAATATTTAACCGGGCAGCAACATCCTTTTGGTGTCTGGATTGTCAGGCAAAGTATGTGGACAGTACAAGAGAAAAATTGCAAAAGGTTATAGACTACTATCATGAGACCGGCATATGTACTTTGTTTGCAAAGTATGAGGAATAAAGAAGAGGTAATATTAGATGAAATCAATTGCAGAAATTACAAAAACCATGACAGACTGGCAGCCACCGGTTATTCCGGAAGACATTGCACACGGCGATATGCCGGGAGATAAAGTTGAGATCGGCGAAGGACATATCAAGAAAGCGAATGTTATCTTTCAGGAGTTATTGCCAAAATTAGCAGAAGCTTCTGAGAAATCCGAGACAGGTAAAGTGGTGATCACGGTCTGCGGAGGTTCCGGAGTTGGGAAATCAGAGATTGCATCGTTATTATCTTTCTATTTAAAAAAAGCAGGAATCGGAAGTTATACCCTGTCCGGAGACAATTATCCGCACAGAATCCCTGTATACAATGATGCAGAGCGTCTTCATACCTTCCGTGAGAGTGCGATCAAAGGAATGGTAAAAGAGGGAACCTTTACAGCAGAGCGTTTTGAAGTGATCCATGAGTTCCAGAAAAATGGGGATGACGCCAATCCAAAACACACAGAGGAATACGACTGGTATGAGTCTTATTTAAGAAACGGAAAAGAAGGATTAAAAGGATACCTCGGAACAGACAAAGAAATCGGATTCGATGAAGTCGGGGAGATCGTAAAGGAATTCAAGGCAGGCACTGATGAAATCTGGCTGAAACGTATGGGAAGAGAAGATACAGAATTATGGTATGAAAAAGTAGATTTCTCCGAAATCCAGGTTCTCGTGATCGAATGGACACACGGAAACAGTGATAATTATAAAGGTGTGGATATCCCTGTTTTATTAAACAGCACGCCACAGGAGACACTTGCACACAGAAGAGCGAGAAACAGGGACGGTGCAACAGACAGCCCATTTACCATGATGGTACTGGAATTGGAGCAGGCAATGTTAGAGCATCAGGCTCCAAAGGCAAAGATCATCATTTCAAAGAGCGGTGAGCTGTTAAGCTATGAAGAATACTGTAAGCAGATGGAGGAAGGAAGATAACCATGAACATCGGACCAATGTTAAATGCTTACCCGGACAGCATGGGCGGCACGTTAGATGATATCGCAGCATTTTTACAGAAACCGGAAATGAAGGATGTATTTTCTTCCTGTTATGTACTGCCAAGTCTGTTCCATACAGACTTAGACAGAGGGTTTTCTGTGATCGACTATTCTTTAAATAAAATGCTTGCATCCAGGGAAGCACTGGACAAATTAGAAGGACTTGGGATTGATTTAAAACTCGATTTTATCTTAAACCATGCATCGGTACTGTCAAAGCAGTTCCAGGATATCATACAAAATGGTGATAAATCAGAATACCGTGATTTCTTCATCGACTGGAATAAGTTCTGGGAAGGCTGCGGGGAGATGACAGAGGATGGATATATCCAGCCGGACCAGAAATATATCAAGGACATGTTTTTCCGTAAACCGGGACTGCCAATCTTAATGGTAAGATTCCCGGATGGAAGAGATGTCCCATACTGGAACACATTCTACCAGGAAGTGACCTACCGCACGGTTGATGCACAGGATCTGATGCAGGCAGCGGGGCTGCAGTATACAGAATCTGTGATGCTTGCGGAAGTGTTAAATACACAGACCAAAGAAGGAAAGAAACCGGCAGAGATACTGGCTGCCGACGAAAATGCAGAAGTGACCCGATTTATGTCGGATGAAGAGAAGAAAAAAGTCGTTGATTATATGGAAGCCGGCAGACGCTATCTTGGCCAGATGGACTTAAATATCAAATCCCCGTTCGTATGGGAGTTTTACGACAATACCTTAAAGACACTCGCAGGATATGGAGCTAAGATCGTGCGGCTGGATGCATTTGCCTACGCACCGAAAGAGCCGGGAGAGAAGAATTTCTTAAATGAGCCGGGAACTTGGGATTTACTTGAAAAAGTACGGAAACTGGCAGATAAATACAACCTGACCTTACTCCCGGAGATCCATGCAAGCTATGGCGAGAAGAATTATGAGCAGATCGCAGGGAAAGGATATATGACCTATGATTTCTTCCTGCCGGGGCTGATCATCGATGCCCTGGAGAGCGGGGATGGAAAACATCTTTTCGACTGGGCGAAAGAACTGATTGAAAAAGACATCCATACCGTCAATATGTTAGGATGCCATGACGGAATCCCACTTCTTGACTTAAAGGGATTATTATCAGAAGAACGTATCCAGAACCTGATCGATACTGTTGTCGGAAGAGGCGGTTATGTCAAAGACCTTCATGGCCAGAAGAACATGTATTATCAGGTCAATGCAACTTACTACAGTGCACTTGGGGAAGACGATGCAAAGATGCTTCTTGCGAGAGCCTTACAGCTGTTCATGCCTGGAAAACCGCAGATCTGGTATCTTGATCTGTTTGCAGGAAAGAATGACCATGAGGCAGTCAAGCGTGCCGGAGCAGGCGGACACAAAGAGATCAATCGTACAAATCTTACCACAGAGCAGATGGAAGAGGCTTTAAAGAAGCCGGTAGTAGCAAGACAGTTAGAGCTTCTACGCTTCCGCAGTACCTGTCCTGCATTTGCAGATGACAGTGAATATAAGATCGAATGCGAAGGAAAAAATATTTGTATCAAATGGAAGAAAAACGGAGTGGAAGCTGTTTTAAATGCGGATCTGGTAAGTAAAAAAATTGAAATTTATCAGATTGAAAATGGAGAAAAACAATACTATTTGACGAATTAATCATGTTAAAAGAAAGTTATATATGCAGGAGATAAAAAATCAAGAGCCGGGCTTTGCAAAGTCCGGCTCTTGGTGTACTATTTAAGAAGAAGGTTTTTATGAGAGATGGAAAAGGAGCATAATATGGCAGGAACTGTTGCAATCGGAATCCAGCAATTTAATGAGATCAGGAAAAAAGGTTATTTTTATATCGATAAAACAGCATTTATCAGAGAATGGTGGGAAAAGGGCGACAGTGTCACATTGATCACACGACCAAGGAGATTTGGAAAAACATTGACCATGAGTATGGTAGAGCAGTTCTTTTCAGTTAAATATGCCGGCCAGCAAAATTTGTTTGAAGGTCTGGCAATTTGGGAGACAAAGGCGTATCGGGAGATTCAGGGTACTTATCCGGTCATCAGTCTTTCGTTTGCGAATCTGAAAGAGCCATCTTACGAGTTGACAAGACAGAAAGTCTGTGATCAGCTTCAGCAGTTGTATACAGAGCATGCATATATTTGGGAAAGTGGGATTTTAAAAGGTGCTGATAAATCTTTTTTTGAGCGGATGCTTCATAATGAAAAGGTAGAATATGTGGATGCCACACTCGCATTGTATAAGCTTTCCAGTTTTATGTATCAGTATTATGGGAAAAAGGTACTGATATTGCTGGATGAGTATGATACGCCGATGCAGGAGGCCTATATAAATGACTATTGGAACGAACTGACAGTATTTATGCGAAGCCTGTTAAATGCAGCGTTTAAGACAAATCCATGGTTGGAACGGGCAATCATGACAGGAATCACCCGTGTGAGCAAAGAGTCCATATTTTCAGATCTGAACAACCTGAAAGTAATCACAACAACGTCAGACGAATATGCCGATGCTTTTGGCTTCACAGAAAAAGAAGTATTTGAAGCACTGGAAGAGCGAGGACTGGGTTCGGAAAAACAGAAAGTAAAAGAGTGGTATGACGGATTTATTTTTGGAGAACATAGAGATATTTACAATCCGTGGTCGATCCTGAATTTTCTTGATAAGGGAAAATTTGATATATATTGGGCAAACACAAGCTCTAACAGTCTGGTCGGAAAACTGATCCGCGAAGGAAACCGCAGTATTAAAGAAAAGTTTGAGCGATTGTTGGAAGATGAGACGATAAGGACAACCCTTGACGAACAGATTGTATACGATCAGCTCAATGGCAATGAACAGGCGGTGTGGAGCCTGCTTCTGGCAAGTGGTTATCTCAAAGTACTTTCCTATGAAGAATACGACAAGGTTCTACCGGGAATGCAGCCGAAATATGAGATCGCACTGACGAATCTGGAAGTGAAGCTTATGTTCCGGAATATGATACGTATGTGGTTTTCTGAGGCAGAGACAGATTACAACGATTTTGTCAAAGCACTGTTGATTGGTGACGTACGTGCAATGAATGTGTATATGAATCGTGTAGCTCTCAGCACATTCAGTTATTTTGATACAGGTAAGCGTCCGTTTGGCGATGAGCCGGAACGGTTTTATCATGGTTTTGTACTGGGGCTGATCGTAGAGTTACAGGTTCGATATGTCATTACATCGAATCGGGAGAGTGGCTTTGGCAGATATGATGTTGTATTAGAACCGAGAAATCCGAAAGAAGACGATGCGATCATTCTGGAATTTAAAGTGCAGGATACAGACGATGAAAAATCATTACAGGATACAGTTCAGAGAGCATTATTGCAGATTGAAGAAAAGAAATACGAGGAGATACTTTTGGAAAAAGGAATTTCGAAAGATCATATCAGAAAATATGGATTTGCATTCTGCGGTAAGAATATACTAATCGGGGGAGCGAGCTGTTAAGGCAGCTCCCCTTATTTCAGCAAATCTATATAAAATAATGACAATATTGTGAAAGTGAATATTTCGTATATGGTCAAAGAAAGGTAACTTTTGCAGTTTATGTAAAAAAAACAACCATTTATGCCATTTTTCATTTTATAAATAAAATCCATGCTACCATTATGCTAACAAAAAATAATAGCAGCATGGGTTTTATTTTTTATTGTTGCGATCCAGATAACATACATTTTGGTATCAATAACACAACAAATAAAATCCGTGAGCACCAAAAGAACAGGAGAACGAAAAATGAGCTTAAAATATGGGGAAATCATAAAACAGATGTCTCTGGAAGAAAAAGCACTGATGATGTCCGGTAAAAATACATGGGAGACTGTAGATTTTGAGAAGTATGGAATCCCATCCATGGCAATGTCCGACGGACCTCATGGGTTAAGACGTCAGGCCGGTGCAGGAGACCACCTTGGATTAAATGCCAGCCTTCCGGCAACCTGTTTCCCGACCGCAGCAACGATCGCAAATAGCTGGGATGAAAAATTAGGTGAGGAGATCGGTACTGCACTTGCAGAGGAAGCGGTGACCATGGATGTCAATGTCATCTTAGGACCGGGACTCAACATTAAGAGAAGCCCGCTCTGTGGACGTAACTTTGAGTATTTTTCCGAAGATCCGTATCATGCAGGGAAAATGGCAGCCGCTTATGTAAAAGGTATCCAGAGCAAGGGAATCTCAGCATGTCCAAAGCATTTTGCGGCAAACAGCCAGGAACTCCGTCGTATGGCAAGCGACTCTGTTGTTGATGAGCGTACATTCCGGGAAATTTATACCACCGGATTTGAAATCGCAGTCAAAGAGGGAAAATCCAAATCCATCATGTCTTCTTATAATGAAGTAAACGGTGTCTATGCAAATGAGAATCGTCACATGTTACAGGAAATCTTAGTCGATGAGTGGGGATTTGACGGCTATGTTGTATCTGACTGGGGCGGAAGCAATGACCATGCACTCGGCGTTATGAACGGAAGCCATCTTGAGATGCCGGGGACCGGAAAATCTGGTATGCGTGATATTGTCCGCGCGGTAAAAGACGGCACATTACCGGAAGAAGTATTGGATCAGCGTTTAGATGAGTTGTTAAATGTTGTTTTTGCAACCCATCAGGCAACTGTTGATGGAAAAGGCAAAAAATTTGATGTTGAAGGACACCATGCATTAGCAAGAAAAGCAGCCGAAGAAAGTGTTGTTTTACTGAAAAACAGTAATAATATCCTGCCATTAAAACCGGGAACAAAAGTAGCCGTCATCGGTGATTTTGCAAAGACTCCGCGTTATCAGGGCGCAGGTTCTTCCCTTGTAAATCCGACCAGACAGCCGGAATCCATCTTAGATGTAATCTCAGACAGCGGACTTGTAATGACCGCTTACGAGCAGGGATATATCCGCAACCGTAAACCGAATGCAGCACTTGCAAAATCAGCAGTGGAAGCAGCAAAGAATGCAGACGTTGTTCTTGTTTTTGCAGGATTAGATGAGATCAGCGAGTCCGAAGGACTTGACCGTACCCATATGCATATGCCACAGGCACAGAACGAACTGATCGATGAGATCACAGCAGTAAACTCCAATGTAGTGGTAGTTCTCTCCGCAGGTTCTTCCATTGAGATGCCGTGGTTTGACTATGTAAAAGGTATCGTTCACGGATATTTAGGTGGTCAGGCAGGTGCATCTGCAATGATGAACGTCCTCACCGGAAAGGTATGCCCATCCGGAAAATTAAATGAGACTTATCCACTTCACTATGAAGATACTCCTGCATTCCACTACTATCCAAGCAAGGAGCGCAGCAGCGAGTACCGCGAGGCTCTCTATGTGGGATATCGTTATTATACAACGGTCGGCAAAAAAGTCCGTTTCCCATTTGGTTATGGATTGAGTTATACAACTTTTGCATACAGCAATTTCTCCGTTGACAAAGACGGTGTGACCTTCACGATCAAAAACACCGGAGATGTGGAAGGAACAGAAATTGCGCAGCTTTATGTCGGAAAAAAGTCCGAGACAATTTTCCGTCCGGTCCGTGAGTTAAAAGGTTTTGCGAGAGTGACATTAGCTCCTGGCGAGGAAAAATCCGTGCATATTGCATTTGATGACAAGACCTTCCGTTTCTATGACACAAGAACGGATACATGGGAAGTAGAATCCGGTAATTATCAGATCATGGTAGGAACGGATGCAGATACCATGGTATTAGAAGGCAGCTTAGATGTTGTAGGAACTGTAGCAGAAGGCGGCTATAGCAAAGAGATTTTACCAGAATATTTCAGCGGTAAGATTGAGAACGTGGATGACATCGAGTACAGAGAACTTTACGGAAGAGAAATCCCGGATGGAAGCTGGAGCGGTGAGATCCAGATGAACGATGCAGTATGCCAGCTTTATTACGGAAAAGGTATCTTTGGCAAACTGTTCTACGGAGTGCTCCGTATTTTGTTAAAGATCAGCGAGTGGCAGGGTAAACCGAACTTAAATGTTCTATTCAACTACAATATGCCTATCCGAGGATATGCAAAAATGACAGGTGGTTTTGTCACAATGGAGATGGCGAGAGCCTTGACAGAGATGGCAAATGGACACCGGATCAAAGGAACAGCACATCTGATCAGGGCGGCAGTGAAGAGAGACTAATGATAGAGGACGAAAAATAAATTTTACAGAAAACACACATAAGACAGCTATGGATTTTACATAGCTGTCTTATTTTTTTATGTATGGAGATAAATAAGCTAAAAGAAAAAATGGAAGCGCCAATGGTACAGGCGCACTATCAGTATGCGATCGATGTGATGCTGACAAGACTTCGCATGATCGATGCAGATCTGACCGGAAAAAATGAACGACCTTTGATCAGAAATCTGTGCAGCAGGATCAAAACTACTGAGAGCATTGCAAAGAAGCTGGAAAGAAAGAACCGCAAGGTCACTTTTGAGACAGCAGTCAATACGTTAAATGATATTGCCGGAGTCCGGGTGGTGTGTTATTTCGCCGACGACATCTATCAGATTGCGGACGCAGTGCGGAGACAGAAAGATCTTGCCATCATTAAAGAAAAAAATTATATCGAGAAGCCGAAAAAGAGCGGTTACCAGAGCCTTCATCTGATCGTAGGAGTGCCGGTCACTTATCTGGATAAGACAACAACTGTGCGGGTTGAGATACAGATACGTTCAGTTGCCATGGATTATTGGGCAGAGCTAGATTCCCAGATGTGTTACAAAAAGGATGCCGGGAAGTTAGAAGCGGTCGAAAAAGCGACGAGGGAATATGCAGACGTGATCGCAGGTGTGGATCAGAAGATGCAGGAGCTCCGCAAGAAGATACAGAAAATGTGAGAGTATCCGGTAATCCCAAACGCAAGACATACATAAAATGAAACGGTATAAGCAGACCAGAACAGAGATAGAAAAGAGGAGTAAAAATGAATCAGGAAAAGACAAAGGTATGGGCACACCGCGGAGCCAGCGGTTATGCTCCGGAAAATACATTAGATGCATTCCGGAAAGCGGTTGAGATGGGAGCAGATGGAATCGAACTTGACGTGCAGATGACAAAAGATGGAGAACTCGTCGTTATCCATGATGAGACGATCGATCGTGTCAGCAATGGAAAAGGCTGGGTAAAAGATTACACCTATGAGGAACTGAAAAAATTTAATTTTAACAAAACGCATCTGGAATATACAAAGGAAGAGATACCAACACTTGAGCAGGTATATTTGTTGATAAAACCGACAAATCTCACCATTAATGTGGAGATCAAAACAGGAATTGTTTTCTATCCGGGAATTGAAGGGCGTGTGCTGGAGCTTACAGAGCGCCTTGGAATGAAGGAGCGTGTCATTTATTCTTCGTTTAACCATTATACGATCCGGAAAATCAAAGAGTTAGACCCGCAGGCTAAGACGGGCATGCTCTATGAAGATGGAATCATTGATGCAGTGGATTATGCATGTGATGTTGTAAAGGCAGACGCACTTCACCCGGCGGGATATAACGTTTTTTATCCGGGATTTTTAGAGCGTTGTAGAGAGCGGAAAAGACTGCTTCATGTATGGACGATCAATGAAGAAAAACATATGAGAATGCTGTGTGAGGCAGGCGTGGATGCGTTGATCACAAACTACCCGGATATAGCAAAGAAAATCAGGGACGAATACCGTTTTGGAGAACTGCAGCCTGAATTGGTTCAAAGAATCCTTCAGAGTTGAGACAGTGAGAGATACCTATGATAGAAAAAAGAGCAGAGAACATCATGATACCAGAAGAAGCGAATTATCAGCGAACCATGAAGCGTGATGTGGAACCATATCTGAGAAGCTATGAAAAAGACGGCTACATAGAAAGCTACGATAAGACTGCAATTTATTACCGCACATACCGGATTCCACAGGCGAAAGCCGGAATTGTCATCAGCCACGGATTCTGTGAGTTTGCAGAGAAATATAGGGAAGTGATCTATTATTTCCTGCAAAACGGATATTCTGTCTATGTCCCGGAGCACAGGGGTCACGGATATTCCGACCGGATTGTTGTGGATGGTGAAAAAGTTCATATCGAGGATTATGAGCAATATGTGCAGGATCTGCATTTTTTTGTGAAAAATGTGGTAGAACCCACAGAAAAACGAAAAATCTTATTCTGTCATTCCATGGGTGGAGCCATTGGGGTGCGGTATCTCGAAGAGTTCCCACTGACCTTCGATGCGGCAATCCTTTCAGCACCAATGCTTGGAATGAATACTGGAAAATATCCGAAGTGGCTCGCAAAAGTTACCGCAGATTTTTTCTGCGCGATCGGAAAGGGAACGAAATATGCTGCCGGACAGAGTGGTTTTTCAGACAAACCATCCTTTGAAACAAGCAGCTGCGTTTCCAGAGAACGATACATGTATATCTACAATATGCGTCTGCGGAATATCAATTACCAGACTTACGGTGGAACCTATGCCTGGGTAAAAGCAGGATTTAAAGTAACCCGCAAGCTGCGGAAAAGAAAAAACATTAACAGTATAAAAATTCCGCTTATAATCTTTGAAGCGGAAAAAGACGACATGGTTGACAATTGTGGCATTGAAAAATTTGCTAAAAAAGCCAAGACCGCACAGCTGGTAAGAATGAAGGATTCCAAACATGAAATCTTTAACGCAGGCGAGGCGGTGCGTGACAGTTACTATAGACAAATATTTTTATTTTTAAATCATGTGTATACGGCACAGGAAAGAATGAATGAGGAAAACGAATATGAAACAAAAACTGACGAAACTCGAAAAATACTGGGTACTGTATGATGTGGGAAACTCTGCATTTACGCTGTTAGTGTCCACGATCATTCCGATTTATTTTAAAAACATGGCACAGAATATGGGCGTTTCCGCATCGGATTCTACTGCATATCTCAGCTATGCGATCTCAATCTCTACGATCATTGTTGCAATTTTAGGACCGATCCTCGGCGCAGTCGCAGACAACAAAAACCATAAAAAGCCGTTATTTACATTTTTCATGATGATAGGTGTTCTTGGATGTGCAGCGTTATCCATTCCGAAGACGTGGCTTATGTTCTTGATTATTTTTGTGATCGCGAAAGTAGGATTTTCGGGCAGCCTGATTTTTTATGATTCCATGATGGTCGATGTAACCACCGACGAACGCATGGATGAGGTATCGTCCCATGGGTATGCGTGGGGCTATATCGGAAGCTGCGTACCATTTGTCATTAGTTTATTGCTGGTGTTAGGCGGTGATAAAGTTGGCATCAGCACACCGGCAGCCATGACAGCCGCATTTTTCTTAAATGCAGCATGGTGGGGACTTGTGACAATCCCACTCTTAAAAAATTACGAACAGAAATATTATGTGGAAAATCAAGGCTCCATGGTAAAGGAGTCTTTTGCCAGACTTGGAAGAAGCGTGGCGGAATTGAAAGATAACAAAAAAGTTGCCCTCTTTCTGCTCGCATTTTTCTTCTATATAGATGGTGTATACACGATTATCGAGATGGCAACTTCTTACGGAAAAGACGTTGGGATCAGTGACGCTAATCTGCTGCTGGCATTGCTTCTGACGCAGGTTGTGGCATTCCCATGTGCGATTCTTTTCGGAAAAATGACACAGAAATTTGAGACAGGAAAACTAATTTCTGTCTGCATCATTGCATATTTTGCAGTCGCAGTTTACGCCCTGCAGTTAGACGCAGCATGGAAGTTCTGGATGATGGCAACTTTTGTAGGGGTATTTCAGGGTGCGATCCAGGCGCTGTCCCGTTCCTACTATGCAAAGATTATCCCAAAGGAAAAATCGTCTGAGTATTTCGGAATCTTTGATATATTCGGAAAGGGTGCATCTTTTATGGGAACTATGTTAATGGGAATCAGCACACAGATTTTTGATACTTCCAAAGCAGGAGTGGTAGTGATCGCAGCCATGTTTGTGGTCGGATTCGTTTTCTTTCAGGTGCAGCGCAGGACAGAGACACAGGATTCCGGGACGATCAGCAGTTTTGCCGGCAGTCAGAAACAGTTGGAAAATATTTGAAGGGCAGAGGGCAGGAATATGTCACAAAAAGAAAAAAAGCAGGAGTGTTATGCAAACCGGGAACTTTCATGGTTGAAATTTAACGAAAGAGTTCTGGATGAGGCGGCAAGCCATCATGTGCCGCTCTGTGAGCGTATGGCATTTTTCTCTATTTTCCAGAGCAATCTGGATGAATTTTTTATGGTGAGAGTCGGAGCGTTATACGATCAGATGCTGGCAGATAATCATGCGAGAGAAAATAAGACATGGATGACAAGCGAGGAACAGCTTCAGGCGATTTTTGAGAAAACAAGGATCATCTCCCAGAGAAAAGACCATATCTACAAACAGTATATGGAGGAACTGGAGGAGCAGGGGGTGGAACTTTTATCATTTTTTGATATGCTCCCGGAGGATAAGGTCTATCTGGAAAAATATTTTGAGGAATCAATTCTTCCACTGCTTTCCCCGCAGGTAATTGGAAAAAAACAGCCATTTCCATTTTTGAAAAATAAAGAAATCTATGCGGTTGTCGTTTTAGGTGGAAAAAAGGGAGATAAGCTTGGCATTATCCCATGCAGCAATGAAGTCTTTAAGCGTCTGATCCCGGTTCCTTCCGGCAAAAATCATTACATGCTGGTCGAAGAACTGATCCTTCATTATATACCGGAAGTATTTGACCATTATGAAGTAAAGAGCAAGTCCCTGATCCGCATTATCCGCAATGCGGATATTGATGTGGATGAGGCGTTTGATGACGAGGAACTGGACTACAGGGACTGCATGAAAAAACTGATCAGCACCAGAAAGAAGCTTTGTCCTGTTAAACTGGAACATTCCAGAGTTCTTGATGATACGGTGATTGAACATTTGAGAAGAGATCTGGGAATTTTTAAGGATCAGGTATTCCATACAGAGACACCGTTGGAATTATCGTTCCTTTTCCAGATCCAGAATGCATTGCGTGAGAAGAAAGAATTGTTTTATGAGAAACGGGTTCCACAGAATTCACCGGAGTTTGTGGATGATAAGCCTGTCTTAGATCAGATTTGTGAAAAAGACAAGCTGCTTTCCTATCCATATGAAAGTATGAAACCATTTATACGCCTGTTAAAAGAAGCCGGAAATGATACGCGTGTCGTATCTATTAAAATGACGCTTTACCGTGTGGCAAGAAATTCACAGATTGTTGAAGCGCTCATTGATGCAGCTGAAAACGGAAAGGAAGTCGTAGTTCTGGTGGAACTGCGCGCCCGGTTTGACGAGGAAAATAATATTGAGTGGTCACAGCGGTTAGAGGATGCCGGATGCAGGCTGATTTATGGACTGGATCACATTAAAGTACATTCCAAACTCTGTCAGATCACTTATATGTCAGAGGAGGGAATCCGTTACGTCACACAAATCGGAACTGGAAATTATAATGAAAAGACATCAAAATTGTATACAGATCTTTCCCTGATGACCGCTGATCAGGCGATTGGCGAGGAAGCAGCGGAAGTTTTTCATAAACTGTGTCTGGCACAGACAGTGGAGCATACGAATCATCTGCTTGTTGCACCAAATTGTCTGCAAAATAAGCTGATCGACAAAATAGATGCAGAGATTACAAAGGTGCAAGATGGCAATGCAGGATACATCGGAGTGAAAATGAATTCTCTGACAGATAAAAAACTGATCGATAAACTGATTGAAGCATCTATGGCAGGGGTACAGATTGATCTGATCGTGCGTGGAATCTGCTGTCTCATTCCAGAAGTGGAGGGATACACAGACAATATTCAGGTCATCAGTATCGTGGGAAGATATTTAGAGCATTCCAGAATCTATATTTTTGGAAAAGGTGGAGACAGTGAAGTTTATATTGCCTCAGCCGATTTTATGACAAGAAATACGACAAAACGTGTAGAGGTTGCAGCTCCGGTGTATGATCCGGAACTCAAAGAACGAATATTGGAAAGCTTTAATCTCATGTTAAGAGACAACGTAAAAGCGAGTGTGTTAAAGAGTGATGGAAATTATTATCACAGAGATGGGGGAGACATCCAGTTGAATTCCCAGGAATATTTTTATGCGGATGCTTATCGTAAGGCAAGTTTTCGCAAAGAGAAAATATAAAAAGCAGGCTTTTCATTTGCTGATACAGAGAAATCAGTGAGTGAAAAGCCAATTTTTTTGTTTACCATCATTTTACAGACGTTTTACAAAGGAAGATATTTAGATTTTACACGCTGGCTTTAAAGTAGTCATTGTCAATGAGACAGAGACAAAAAAACAAAGATGGGAAACGCAAGATCCCATAAAGATTTGGAGGAAAATCAAAATGAAAAAGAAAGTAATCAGTTTATTCGTAACAGGAATGTTAGCAGTCAGCATGATCGCAGGATGTGGTTCTGATAATACAGCAGACACCAGTACATCCGCAGATACCACAGCAGATGCTTCTACAGATGCAGCAGCAGATACCACAGCAGAGGAAGCACCGGCAGCTACAACAGACTTTGATGCAAGTGAATATGTCAATGTATTATCCCGCGAGGATGGATCAGGTACAAGAGGTGCATTCATCGAATTATTTGGAATCGAAGAAAAAGACGCAGACGGAAATAAAGTGGACAACACAACAGAGGAAGCAATCATCACAAACAGCACATCCGTAATGCTTACATCTGTAGCAAGTGATGAGTATGCGATCGGTTATGTTTCCCTTGGTTCTTTAGATGACACTGTAAAAGCAGTCAGCATTGACGGAGCAGAAGCAACAGTAGAGAATATCAAAAATGGTACATACACGATCGCAAGACCATTTAACATTGCAACAAAAGGTGAAGTAAGCGACATTGCACAGGATTTCATCAACTACATTATGAGTGCAGAAGGTCAGGCAGTCATCACAGAGAACGGTTATATCGGTTCCGATGATGCGGCAGCATTCGAATCTAACGGAGCAACCGGTAAAGTGACAGTCAGCGGTTCTTCTTCTGTGACACCAGTCATGGAAAAATTAAAAGAAGCATACACAGCCGTAAACTCCGGTGCAGAGATCGAGATTCAGGAGAGTGATTCCACAACAGGTATGACCGACGCAGCAGCAGGTACAAGTGACATCGGTATGGCTTCCCGTGAATTAAAAGATTCTGAGACAGAGCAGGGACTTACCGCAACAACAATCGCTATGGATGGTATCGCAGTGGTCGTAAATCTTGACAACCCGACAGCAAACCTTACATCCGATCAGGTAAAAGGTGTCTATGTTGGAGATGTTACAAGCTGGGATGAACTTGCAGAGTAAGTAATCAATGAAAATATCTGGTATGAAAAAAACATCAGAGATAAGAAATTAAAAAATTACTGACAGAAGGGTCGGATGGAAAACTCCTCCGGCCTTTTTTCGGAAATCAGGATATTTACAATTTGTAAAGCATTACATAATGATATGAAGCCTGCACTGTCAGGCATTCCTCAGATTTTGGAGAACATAAATATATGAATATCAATAAATTAAAAGAAATTGTAATGAAATATGTATTTCTGTTTACCGCCATTATTTCCATTGTAGCAGTTGTACTGATCTGCGTGTTCCTGTTCGCAAATGGGGTTCCGGCAATGAAAGAGATTGGATTTGCCAACTTCCTCGGAGGAACAAAATGGAAACCCGGCAACGGCTTATATGGTATCTTCCCGATGATCCTGGGAAGTATCTATGTAACAGGCGGAGCCTTGATCATCGGAGTACCGATCGGAATTCTGATGTCTATCTTCATGGCACGTTTCTGTCCGGACAGATTACACAAGGTATTAAAACCGATCGTTGATCTGCTGGCTGGAATCCCTTCTATTGTTTATGGATTCTTCGGACTGGTTGTTATGGTTCCGTTTGTCAGGGAGCATTTCAAAGGCAATGGACAGAGCATTTTAACAGCAGCACTGTTACTTGGAATCATGATCTTACCTACAATTATCAGCGTGTCCGAGTCATCCATCCGAGCAGTGGAGGAGAGCTATTATGAGGGAGCGCTCGCACTGGGAGCCACACATGAGAGAAGTGTCTTTACGGTTGTTGTTCCGGCAGCAAAATCAGGTGTGTTTGCAGCAGTTGTGCTCGGCGTAGGACGTGCGCTCGGTGAGACAATGGCAGTCATGATGGTAGTCGGCAATCAGGCGAGAGTGCCGGACAGTATTTTCAAAGGTGTGCGTACACTCACAACGAATATCGTACTCGAGATGGGATATGCCACGGATCTTCACAGGGAAGCATTAATTGCTACAGGCGTAGTTTTGTTTGTGTTTATTCTTATTATTAATATATCGTTTTCTATTTTGAAACGTAGAGGAAAGGAGTAGAGGCAGTATGGAAAAAAATATCACTCCGATCAATCAACTGTCGTGGAAAGACAGATTGAAATCTTATAAAAAACATCCGGGATCTTTTATTTTACTGCTTCTGGTGGGAGCCTCTGCAGTGATCACCGTGACAGTGCTTGTTTATCTGGTGGGCTATATTTTGATCCACGGAGTTCCATATTTAAGACCAAGCCTGTTTTCACTGACTTACAATTCCGATAACGTGTCAATGATGCCGGCGATCATCAACACCATCACAATGGTATTGCTCGCACTGCTTTTTTCTGTTCCGTTTGGAATCGGAGCAGCAATTTATCTTGTCGAATATGCAAAAAAAGGAAATAAACTCGTTGAGCTGGTGCGTATTACAGCAGAGACATTGACCGGTATCCCATCCATTATCTATGGACTGTTCGGTATGTTGTTTTTCGTGACAGCGTTGCATTGGGGATATTCCATGTTAGCTGGCGCGGCAACACTTGCGATCATGGTTCTCCCGGTCATTATGAGAACGACGGAGGAAGCGCTTTTGTGTGTGCCGGATATGTACCGTGAGGGAAGCTTCGGACTCGGCGCAGGAAAGCTCCGAACCATTTTTAAAATCGTACTTCCAACGGCGATTCCGGGTATTTTGTCCGGTATCATCCTTGCGATCGGACGTATCGTAGGAGAGACAGCGGCACTGATCTATACGGCAGGAACCGTTGCGGAGGCAGCAGGTGTCATGGATTCCGGACGAACCCTTGCAATTCATATGTATTCGCTGTCAAGAGAGGGACTTCACACAAATGAGGCATACGCAACAGCAGTCGTTCTTCTGATCGTGGTGCTTCTCATCAACGGATTATCGTCCCTGATCGCAAGGAAACTGGAAGCTGCAACAAAGTAAATCCGAAAAAACATTCAGATAAAAATCTGAATATGGATCATTATAAAATAAAACGTCTGTGAACAGACAGATAAAGCAAAGGAAACAATATGAGTGAAAAATTTAAAATTTCAAACCTTGATTTATATTACGGTGATTTTCATGCGTTGAAAGATATCAATATGAGCATCCATGCAAACGAGATCACAGCTTTTATCGGACCATCCGGCTGTGGAAAATCCACCTTTTTAAAAAGTCTGAACAGAATGAATGACCTGGTGGAAGGATGTAAGATCACAGGAAATGTCCTGTTAGATGGCGAGGATATCTATAAGGGGATGGATGTCAATCTTTTACGAAAAAGAGTCGGCATGGTATTCCAGAAGCCAAATCCGTTCCCAATGAGTATTTACGACAATATTGCTTATGGACCGAGAACCCACGGTATCCGCTCCAAAGCAAAATTAGATGAGATCGTGGAAAAATCCCTGCGTGATGCGGCAATCTGGGACGAAGTGAAAGACCGTCTGAAAAAAAGCGCACTCGGCATGTCCGGTGGACAGCAGCAGAGATTATGTATCGCAAGGGCACTGGCAGTGGAACCGGAAGTCATCCTAATGGACGAACCGACTTCCGCACTTGATCCGATCTCAACATCCAAGATCGAGGATCTTGTCATTGAACTGAAAAAACAGTACACCATCGTCATGGTCACACACAATATGCAGCAGGCTGTGCGTGTTTCGGATAAAACCGTATTCTTCTTATTAGGAGAGGTGATCGAGGCTGGCGAGACAGAAAAATTATTCTCAATTCCACAGGATAAACGTACCGAGGACTATATCACAGGACGTTTTGGTTGACATAAATAAAAAGGAGAGAATGATATGAGAAATCGATTTGACAGACAGTTATTAGAATTAAATAATGAATTGATTCAGATGGGAAGCCTGATTGAGCAGGCAATCGAGATGGGGATATCCGCACTGGTAAAGCAGGATGTAGAAAAAGCAGAGCAGGCGATCAAATTTGACGTGGAAGTAGACGAGCAGGAGAAAACGATCGAAGCTCTCTGCATGAAACTACTGCTGCAACAGCAGCCGGTAGCAAAAGACTTAAGATTAATTTCTGCAGCGCTAAAAATGATCACGGACATGGAGCGTATCGGGGATCATGCAGCGGATATTTCGGAGATGACCATTTTAATGGCAGATTCCGATTATGAAAAAAGCGCCATTAATATGGAAGTGATCAAAGAGATGGCAAAAGAGACAACCGATATGGTTATCAAGAGTGTGGATGCTTTTGTCAACAAAGATCTCGAACTGGCACGCTGGGTCATCAACCGTGATGATGTGGTGGACGATCTTTTTGACAGTTTCCGGAAAGAACTCATCCAAAAAATCAATGAGAATGTAAAAAATGGTGAGATGGCAACGGATATGCTGATGGTCGCAAAATATTTTGAGCGTATCGGCGATCATGCAACCAACATTGCAGAATGGGTGATCTATTCTATCACCGGAAAACACGAAGACGAATAAATTTTAAGAAAACTTTTCCCTTACAGACATAAAAAAGGTATGCTAAAAGACTCCTGATTGCAATTTTACATAGATTTTACATAAAACCGACATAAGATTTACATGTAGTTTATAATATGGAATCGAAATGTAAACAATAACCTAGTATATGTCTATGTAAGGGAGAGATTATGAATATTTTTGGAATTCTGACAATGATCGGCGGTCTGGCAATGTTCCTGTACGGAATGAGTGTTATGGGTGGCGGTCTTGAAAAAATGTCCGGCGGAAAATTGGAGCGTATCTTAGAGAGCCTGACCTCGAATCCGTTTAAAGCGGTATTGCTCGGAGCTGGCGTGACAGCTGTGATCCAGTCATCCTCAGCTACAACGGTCATGGTTGTCGGTTTCGTAAATTCAGGCATCATGAAACTGTCGCAGGCGATCGGGATCATCATGGGTGCAAACATTGGAACGACAGTTACCTCATGGCTTTTGAGCCTAACCGGGATCGAGAGTTCCAATTTCCTGATCAGCATGTTAAAACCGTCCTCTTTTTCACCGGTTCTCGCACTGATCGGTATTATTATGTATATGTCCGGCAAGGACAAAAAGAAAGATATCGGTGAAATCTTACTTGGATTTGCAATCTTAATGTTTGGTATGGAGACAATGAGCGATGCTGTAAAGCCGCTTGCGGATGTGCCGGAGTTTACCGATATTCTGACGATGTTCAACAATCCGGTATTTGGCGTGTTAGCAGGAGCGCTGCTCACCGCAGTCATTCAGAGTTCTTCGGCTTCTGTTGGTATCCTGCAGGCATTGTCTGTCACAGGAGCATTTACTTATGGTTCGGTTATTCCGATTATCTTAGGACAGAATATCGGAACCTGTGTCACAGCGATGATCTCAGCAATCGGTGCAAACCGGGGCGCAAAGAGAACCGCATTCGTGCATTTATATTTCAACATTATCGGAACCTTATTATTCCTTACAGTATTTTATATTGGAAATGCAATCTTTCGTTTTGAATTTGTCGGGGAGACGGTAGGAGTTGCAGGGATCGCACTGATCCACAGTATTTTTAATGTATTTACAACTGTAGTGCTATTTCCGTTTATCCGTGGACTCGAGAAGCTGGCTTATCTTACGATTCCGGAATCTGACGAGGAAAAATCTGCCAAAGAAGATGTGTTTGCCATTTTAGATGAGCGTTTTGTGAGCAGTCCTGCATTTGCGATCGAGCAATGTAAAACTTTAGTAAACCAGATGGCAGAGATCACAAAAAACAGTTTTATCGAGGCAATGGAATGTATCAAAGAGCCTTCAGATCAGAAATTTGCGGAAGTGATCGCAAAAGAAAACCGCGTAGATGTGTATGATGATAAGATCAGCGCCTATCTGACGAAATTAAACAGCGGGGATCTTTCGTATACGGACAGTCTGCGGGTGACTTCACTTTTACACTGTCTGACGGATTTCGAGAGAATTTCCGATCATGCGGTAAATGTGGTAGAATGTGTACAGCAGATGCAGAAAGAGGATGCAAAGTTTTCTAAGAAGGCGGAGGATGAGATGAACATTTACTCCAAAGCCGTGCGGGATATTTTAGAGAGAACGACCGGAGCGTTTATCAATACCGATATTCCACTTGCGCGTTCCGTGGAACCGTTAGAGGAAGTCATTGACGGCCTGAACAAAACGGTAAAAAAACATCATATGAAGCGTCTGCGCAAGGGAAAATGCACGATCGGACTTGGACTGGTACTCTCAGATCTTGCCATGAACTACGAGCGTGTTGCCGATCACTGCTCCAATATCGCAGTATATATGATGCAGTTAAATGATACCGGTCTGGAGGAACACAGTTTTACAGAGCAGATGGATGAAAAAGAGAGTGCAGAATTTACAAAACTGGAAAATGAATTTGAACAAAAATATGAGATAGATTAAATCCGGGAAGAAATTCGCAGCACAATTATTGTGTTGCGAATTTTTTGTGAATCAGGGAAAGACTTATAGAAAAAACAAAGCAGGCTGTATTATAATCTATTTATAGAGCGAACAGTGGGAGGAAATGATTATGGCAACAATCTATATTGTAGAAGATGATGTAAATATCCGCGAGATCGAGCGCTATGCGTTAAAAAACAGCGGATATCAGGTAGAAGAATTTGAGTGCGGTGCAGATCTTTTTAAAAGGTTAGAGAGCAAAGTTCCGGCCCTGATTTTATTAGATATCATGCTTCCGAATGAGGACGGCCTTGATATTCTGACAAAGATCCGTGCAGATAAAAACACAGCGAAGGTGCCGATCATTATGGTGACAGCAAAAACATCCGAGCTTGACAAAGTAAAAGGTTTGGATCTTGGAGCGGACGATTACATTTCCAAGCCGTTTGGTGTCATGGAGCTGATCTCCCGCGTCAAGGCATTATTGCGCAGAACCACGAATGCGCAGGAAGAATCACAGATCTCCTACGGAAATATTCTGGTGGATAACGATAAACACGCCGTTTACGTGGATGGAAACCTGTGTGAGCTCACCTACAAAGAATTTGAACTTTTCAAATACCTTGTCATCAACAAGGGAATCGTGCTGTCGAGGGATAAGATCATGAACCAGGTGTGGGGCTTTGACTATGAGGGTGAGAGCCGGACAGTCGATATGCACATCAAGACGCTGAGACAGAAACTTGGAGAGGCGGGAAGCCATATCAAGACAGTGCGCAATGTCGGTTACATGGTGGAGTGACGTCCGTTAAGGAGCAGGGAAAAGGCAGGACAGACGTAAGACGGTGATGGGATGAAAAAGAAAATCAACAGCAAATTTATGCTGATCTCAGCGATTGCAATTATTGTCATGGCAATCTGTGCCATGGTGCTTTTTTATGATATATTGAAAAAACAGATTTTTGACGATCTGAAGGCAAACGCCCATGTGATCTCCATGATGAACCCGGAGGATCTGCCGGATGAGATCAACTATAATCTGAATAAAGATGGGCTGCGTATCACGCTGATCAATGAGGATGGAACCGTCATCTATGACAGCATGGAAGACGAGTCGAAGATGGAAAATCACAGGGAACGACCGGAGATCGCTTCTGCATTGGCAGCCGGAGAGGGGCGTGCGATGCGGAAATCGACTACGTCCGCAAAACATACTTTTTATTATGCAATGAGAACAGATGACGGAAAAGTTCTGCGTATTGGAAAAGACAGTAACAGCATCTACAGTCTGATCATCAAGATGGTATATCTCACGTTGTCTGTGGGATTCTGCGTATTTGTACTGTGCACAGTCCTTGCACACAGGCTTACCAGGCGTCTTGTGGCACCAATCGAAAAGATGGCGGACAATATTGTACTGCTGGAAGAAAATGATGTTTATGACGAGATGAAGCCATTTGTTGCGACTATCAAGCAGCAGCATGTGGATATTTTAAAACATTCCCAGATGCGTCAGGAATTTACTGCAAATGTTTCACACGAATTAAAGACACCGCTCACTGCGATTTCCGGTTATGCAGAACTCATTGCAAGTGGAATGACAAGCGGGGAGGACACCATTCATTTTGCCACGGAAATCCATAAGAGCGCAGAACGTCTGCAATATCTGATCAATGATATCATCAAGCTTTCCGAGTTAGACAGCGACGACACAAAGATCGAGTTTGAGACGTTAGACCTCCATGAGATGGCGTTAAACTGTCAGGCAATGATGGAGATTCCGGCGGAAAAGAACGAGGTGACGGTGGAAGTACAGGGAGAAGCCACCTCGGTTCGGGGAAATCGAAATCTAATAGATGAATTAATCTATAATCTATGCAGTAACGCAGTGCGTTACAACAAAAAAGGCGGAAAAGTCACGATTATTACACGCACGGAGGACGGACATCCGACTCTGATCGTCAAAGACACTGGTATCGGTATTCCGAAGGAGGCACAGGAACGTGTCTTTGAACGTTTTTACCGTGTTGATAAAAGCCGTTCGAAATCGACCGGAGGCACAGGTCTTGGACTTGCCATTGTCAAACACATTGTGGCACAGCATGAGGCGCAGATCTCACTGGAAAGTGAGGAGGGTGCCGGTACGGAGATTAAGGTGACGTTTTTAAAATAATTAGAAAAGATGAGCTTCTGATTTTATATCGGAGGCTTATTTTATATAAAAACGTGAAAAAATATGTGATTTAGCTGTGAAAAACGTGATAAAAACATATAAAAAGATCAAAAAAACGTGAAAATTAAAATTCAAAGAAAAAACTATAGCAGTCTTTTCCATTTTTGTGTTATTATAGAAAGACAGTCATAACGACAGTACGAATGAAAATGAAAGGACAGAGTAAGTAATTATATGTTTTCCGTATCAGACATTAAAGAGACAGTGTATCCGGCGGCGTACCGGAGAGGGAAAGAGCTGTATGAGACGGCGGGGGTTTTTGATTTTTCCTATGAGTTGTATTTAGTGGATGAGCTGCCAGTGGCAGATGTCAGGGCAAAAGTTCGTGGAATCAATCAGGAGTATTATGAAGTGACAGCCACTATCGACGAGGAGTTCGGAGACGTAACGAACTGCAACTGCGGATGTGAGGCTTTTTATAATTATGAGGGGATGTGCAAGCATTGTGTGGCAATGCTTTTGAATTATGTAAACAAGAGGACTCCGATGGAGATTCTCAGGTTAAAACGGGGACAGGGCACGGAGACACCGGAAGCAGGGGAACGTCCGGTGGGGAAGATGGAGACGGCAGCGCCGTTGAAAAATCTGCTGAGCCAGTATTCCATGCGTGCAACATCCAAATATATGTTACCGGAAACCATTTACGGAAAAGTAGAGTTAGAACCTTACTTTGAGATGGATTACGGCTATGCAAGACTAGAATTTAAGATCGGAATGGAGACAAAGTATGTGTTAAAAAACATTTCTGCGTTTTTACATTCTGTTCAGGTCAATGAGAAAGTGCATTACGGCAAAAAACTTGATTTTTATCATCACATGGAAGCTTTTTCGGAGGATGCAAAGCGCCTGATCCGGTTTATGCAGCAGCAGGATGATGATAAAAAGCGCCAGAGTAAGTTCCATGCTTATTATGCCTACACCGGCGGCTATGAGCGTACCATGGAGCTTGATGGTGTGGGGATCGACCGGTTTTTGGAAGCGGTGAAAGGAACTCCTTTTCATGCAACGATCGGTTATGATATGAATGAAAGTTACATCTATAATGGAACAAAACGCAAACCAAAACTGACGCTGAAAGGTGGAAGTGCGGGAGCGTTTCTCTGCATGGAAGATCTGCCGATGATCGAGGGAGACAAGTATTATTACTTTTATGAGGATGGGGAGATTTTCCTCGGAGAGCCATTGTTAAAAGGAAAAGTATCAGACTTCTTCCAGTTTTTACACCGCCAGGTAGGGGGAGACTGCTATATTGCAGCAGAAGAGCTTGCAATGTTCTGCAGAGATCTTCTGCCGATGGTGCGGGAGAGCTTCGATGTGATCCCGGAAGGTTTTGATGAGGCACTTTATGTTCCGCCGAAGCCGGAATTCGAGTTATATCTGGACCGCCAGGCAATGGATGTTGTCGGAGCGAAGCTGGTTGCAGTATATGGAGATAATAAATACAACGTGCTTGCCAAAGTAGAACCGGGCGAGGTACGTGATCTGTCAGAAGAGCTGCGCATCAAGAGCCTTGTGGAGCCATATTTCAATGAATATGACCATTCAAAGACATTTTTTGTCATTGCAAAAGACGAAGATCTGCTCTATCAGCTCGTGGCGGGCGGATTGCAGCGGTTAAGCCATTTTATGGCAATTTACACGTCGGACAAGTTCCGCAATATGAAAGTGGTCAATGCGCCGAGCGTAACCGTGGGTGTCTCCTTAAAGAGTGACCTTCTGGAATTAAAGGTACACTCCGATGAGATGTCCTCCGAGGAGCTGGCATATCTGCTTTCCAAGTACGACAGAAAGAAAAAGTATATCCGTCTGAAAAACGGGGATTTCTTAGATATCAAAGAGGATGGGATCAGTGCGCTTGCAGAAGTCAGTGAGGATTTACAGCTTACCGAGGCAAGCCTGAAAAAAGGAACGGTCGTGATCCCAAAATATCGCGCTATGTATCTGGATGCAGCACTGAAAAATAACCAGCTGCTGTCCATCGAGAAAAACAGGGAATTCAAAGGCATGGTGCGGAACATGAAGACCATCGAGGACAGCGATTATGAGGTGGTGGATTCCCTGAAAAATGTTATGAGAAACTATCAGAAAAACGGTTTCCTCTGGCTGAAAACGCTGCGGGAGAACGGTTTTGGCGGAATTCTTGCGGACGATATGGGACTTGGAAAAACGCTTCAGGTAATAAGTCTTCTTCTGGCAGAGCGTCAGGATTATGATGCCGGGGAAAAGGAGCGCCGCAGATCACTTATTGTATGTCCGGCATCTTTAGTTTATAACTGGCAGAAAGAGATTGAGCGTTTTGCACCGGAACTTGAGACTGTGACGATCACAGGAAGTGCACCGGAACGGAAAGATATCATCCGTCACACCACGGACGGGCAGATCCTCATCACATCCTATGATCTGTTAAAACGTGACGTGGAGTATTACAAAAACATTGTGTTTGCAGTTCAGGTCATTGATGAAGCTCAATATATTAAAAATGCCGGAACGCAGGCGGCAAAAGGCGTCAAGAAGATCACGGCAGCCTTTAAGCTGGCGCTGACCGGTACACCGATCGAGAACCGCTTAAGCGAGCTTTGGAGTATCTTTGATTACCTGATGCCGGGATTTTTGTATACATACCAGAAGTTCCGTGAGGAGATCGAGACACCGATCGTTGTGAACAAAGATGAGAACAAGATGGAACGTTTACAGCGCATGATCCGTCCGTTTATCCTGCGCCGGTTAAAAGGTGATGTATTAAAAGATCTTCCGGAAAAACTCGAAGAGAATGTTTATGCGAAGATGGAGGGCGAACAGCTGGCTCTTTATGATGCGCATGTGCAGCAGATGAAGCAGATGTTAGATGGCAAGAGCGAGGCAGAATTTAAGTCCAACAAGATCCAGATCCTTGCAGAACTCACAAAACTGCGTCAGCTCTGTTGTGATCCGGCACTTTTATTCGAAGATTACAAGGGCGAATCCGCAAAAGTCCAGATGTGTATGGATCTGATCGGGAACGCAGTGCACGGTGGACACAAGGTGCTGTTATTCTCCCAGTTCACGACCATGTTAGACCGTCTGGCGGAACAGCTGAAAAAGCTGGGCATTGATTACTATATGCTCACCGGCTCCGTCAATAAGGAAAAACGTATGCAGATGGTAGACAGCTTCAACAAAGATGATGTCCCGGTGTTCTGTATCTCCTTAAAGGCAGGAGGAACCGGATTAAACCTCACCGCAGCAGACATCGTCATCCACTACGATCCATGGTGGAACGTTGCCGTGCAGAATCAGGCAACCGACCGTGCACACCGTATCGGGCAGAAGAATGTCGTGACGGTTTACAAACTCGTCTCCCAGGGTACGATCGAGGAGAAGATCATTGATATCCAGGAGAAAAAGAAAAAGCTTGCCGAGCAGGTGCTGGAGGGCGAGGGAATGGATTCCGTAGTATTCACAAAAGAGGAGATCATGGAACTTCTCGGCTGATCAAAAAAACATAAGTCATTGAATTACAATTATTACAAATGTAATCCAATGACTTTTTTGTATCAAAATCACATAATTATCAAGTTCAAATTAACATTTCTTGGAAAATCTGTAAATTTAATCACAGACAAAATCAGATAAATGTATTTTTATTAAAAATGCAATTCACAAGAAAAACAAAAAAGTGCACAAAAAACAGAATAAAAACTATACAAAATACACAAAAAATAGAAGGGAAAAATAGTCTTTCGAAAAAATTGACATTTCAATAAAAAATAACTAAAAATATGTTTGGCAATAAAAAATAAGAAAGGAAGTGGTCATACGGAAGAACTATCAAAGGAGCTGATGGCGCAGTTGAATTGTGATACGGCATTTACAATCCCGCTTTTTGGCGGAATACCGGTAGCAGAATCGGTTGTTGTCACGTGGGTCATCATGGCGGTATTACTGATCGCAGCGGCAATACTCGGGCGGAACTTAAAGGTTGAAAACGTCGGTAAGAAACAGCTCGTATTGGAAACGATAGTTGGAGGTCTCTATAACTTCTTCTATGATCTTCTTGGCGAGGAGGGAAAACAGTATATCCCATATCTGATGACGGTCGGTGTCTATATTGGGTTTGCCAATATGATCGGTCTGTTTGGATTGAAATCACCAACGAAGGACGTAGGCGTGACGGGCGCACTTGCACTTATGAGCATCATCTTAATTGAGGCTGCAGGAGTGCGGAAAAAAGGTACAAAAGGGTTTTTGAAAAGTTTTGCAGAACCAATCCCGATCATGCTGCCGATGAATATCCTCGAAGTATTCATCCGGCCATTATCCCTGTGCATGCGTTTGTTTGGTAACATTTTAGGCGCATTTGTAATTATGGAATTAATCAAAATTGTAGTGCCGATTTTTGTACCGGCAGTGTTAAGCCTTTATTTTGATCTGTTTGACGGATTCATACAGGCTTATGTATTTGTATTTTTAACATCACTCTTCATTAAGGAGAGCATTGAGTAAACACACTCACAGAAAAATTGAAAAAGAAATGGTAAAGGAGAAAACATCATGAATTCATTAATCGCAATTGGAGCAGGTATCGCAGCATTAACAGGTATTGGAGCAGGTATTGGTATCGGACTTGCAACCTCAAAAGCAACGGACGCAATCGCAAGACAGCCGGAAGCAGACGGAAAAATCACAAAAGCATTATTACTTGGATGTGCATTGGCCGAAGGTACTGCAATTTTCGGTATGGTAGTCGCAATTTTAATTATCTTATTCTTAGGCTAAAGAAAGGTTATGGTAGAGTATGCAGTTATTAAGAATTGACTGGAATGTCCTCTTTACCATCATAAATCTGCTGATTCTTTATTTTGGACTTCGCAAGTTTTTGATCAAGCCGGTGACAAATGTCATGGAACAGCGCAGACAGATGATCGAAGGTCAGATGGCGGATGCGAAAAAGACTACGGAGCAGGCGAATGAACTTAAGAGCCAGTATGAGGATGCATTAAAACAGGCACATGACGAGTCCGCACATATTGTGGAGAAGGCAAGAAAAACGGCACAGGCAGAATATGAGAGCAGAGTAAATGCTGCGGATCAGGAAGCAGAAAAAATCATTGCAAATGCACATAAGACCATTGATCTTGAGCGTGAAAAGACAGTGCAGGATCTTCAGACGCAGATTGCAGGACTTGCAATGATGGCAGCCGGAAAAGTGCTTGGCAAGGCAGATGCAGCAGAGCAGAATAAGCTCATGTATGAGCAATTTTTAGCTAAAACAGGTGGTTGCAATGACACAGACAGCAAATAATTACGGAACGGTTCTTTTTGAGCTTGGTATCACAAAAGAAATCGTGGAAAAGACAAAAGAAATATTTGAGCTGACCAGTGAGCTGCCGCGTGTGTTGAACTGCCCGGTTGTTTCCAGAAAAGAAAAGCACCGGATGATCGAAAGATTTTTTCCGCAGGAGATACATCATTTTTTGAAAGAACTGTGTGACCATGAACATATGGACGTGATCGAAGATGTGTTTGCGGCATACCAGAACTGTTATGATGAAAAAAACGGGATACTCCGTGCAAAAATGCAATGTGCAGAGGTGCCGGATGAGACGCAGCTTGCACAGATCAGAAACTATCTGGCAGGGAAATATAAAAAGACACAGGTAGAGCTGGAATTCGAAAAAAAGCCGGAACTGATCGCAGGATTCGTGCTCCGCGTGGGAGACATCGAAGAGGATTTCAGTATCAGGGGACGGCTTGACAGATTACAACAGAAATTAACATGGAGGTGACGACGTGGGTTCCATAAATTCAGAGGAGATTATCTCCATCCTGAAAACAGAAATCGAAAATTATGACATGGTATCCGGTGAACAGGAAGTTGGTTCTGTCATCTGGGTTGGCGATGGAATCGCAACCATTTATGGAATAGAGCATGCCATGTATGGTGAGATCGTTATATTTGAAAACGGCATCCGTGGTATGGTTCAGGATATCAGACGTGACCAGATCGGCTGTATCATTCTTGGAAAAGATACAGAGATCAAAGAGGGCACAAAAGTAACACGCACGAAGAAAAAAGCAGGTGTTCCGGTAGGAAATGCCTATCTCGGAAGAATTGTCAATGCGCTTGGCGCACCGATCGATGGAAAGGGCGAGATCCCGGCAGATGATTACCGCGCAATTGAGCAGGAAGCACCGGGTATCGTAGACAGACAGTCCGTAAACCAGCCGCTTGAAACAGGTATTCTTGCAATTGATGCGATGTTCCCAATCGGACGCGGACAGCGTGAGCTGATCATCGGTGACAGACAGACCGGTAAAACATCCATCGCAGTCGATACCATCTTAAACCAGAAGGGAAAAGATGTGATCTGTATTTACGTAGCAATCGGACAGAAAGCTTCTACCATTGCGAAACTTGTGAATACTTTGACAAAGCACGATGCATTGGATTATACGGTTGTACTTTCTGCAACGGCAAGCGAATCCGCTTCCCTGCAATATATTGCACCGTATGCGGGAACAGCACTGGCAGAATATTTCATGTATCAGGGAAAGGATGTACTGATCGTGTACGATGACCTTTCCAAGCATGCAGTTGCATATCGTGCATTGTCCCTGCTGCTGGAGCGTTCTCCGGGACGTGAGGCATATCCGGGTGATGTATTCTATTTACATTCCAGACTGCTGGAGCGTTCCAGCAAATTGTCGGATGCATTAGGCGGAGGCTCAATCACAGCACTGCCAATCATTGAGACGCAGGCAGGCGATGTATCTGCCTACATTCCGACAAACGTTATTTCCATCACAGACGGACAGATTTTCTTAGAGAGTGATCTGTTTTTCTCCGGTATGCGTCCAGCGGTAAACGTCGGACTTTCCGTATCCCGTGTCGGTGGCGCAGCACAGACAAAGGCAATGAAAAAGGCTTCCGGTACCATTCGTATCGACCTTGCACAGTACCGTGAGATGGAAGTATTTACCCAGTTCTCCTCGGATCTTGATGATACGACAAAAGAGCAGCTTCAGTATGGAAAGGGTCTGATGGAACTGTTAAAACAGCCGCTTTGTCACCCGATGAGCCTGGCAGACCAGGTCATCACACTGGTGGTAGCAAACAAGCGTCTGCTTTTGGATGTGGAGACAGCAAAGACCAAGGAATTCCAGCTTGGAATGCTTGATTTCTTCCACACAGAGCATATGGAGATCGTAAATGAACTGAATGAGAAAAAAGTTTTAGACGATACGATCACAGAACAGATTGTTGAGGCGGTTAAAGAATATAAAAGCAGGTGATAAGGCATGGCAAATACCAAGGAAATTCAAAAACGAATGAAAAGTATCCGGGATACCATGAAAATCACAAGTGCTATGTATATGATCTCTTCCGCGAAACTTCGCAGCGCAAAGCAGAAGTTAGAGCAGACAGAACCGTATTTCTATACGCTCCAGTCCGCAATTGCAAGATTTTTAAGACATATGCCAGATACGACAAACCGCTATTTTGATCAGAGGGAGCAGATTCCCGACAATGAAAAAAAGCGTGGTTACATTGTGATCACCGCCGACAAAGGTCTTGCGGGTGCATACAATCACAATGTCATCAAAATGGCACAGGAACTGTTTTCCCAGGGGGAAAACAATAAGTTGTTTGTCGTTGGAGAGCTTGGACGTCAGTATTTTGCAAAGGAAGGACTTGAGGTAGACGCAGAGTTTAAATACACTGTGCAGAATCCGTCCCTGCACCGCGCACGTGTCATTGCAGATTATGTGATGGACTTATACGTGAACGGTGAGTTAGACGAGGTTTATCTGGTCTACACGAAAATGGAAAATTCTTTTTCCATGAACGCGGAGAAACAGAAATTACTTCCGCTGGCAAAAGAGGATTTTATCCATCCGGCTCCGGCGGACATTTATCAGGAAGAGATCAAAGTGGAATCATCCATGGAAGAAATCTTAGAGCATGTGGTTCCAAACTGTGTAACCGGATATATTTATGGTGCGCTGGTGGAGTCTTTTGCCAGTGAACATAACTCCCGGATGATGGCAATGCAGACAGCGACTGACAGTGCAAGATCCATGATAAGCCAGCTGTCTATTGAGTATAACCGGGTACGTCAGGCTGCAATCACGCAGCAGATCACAGAGGTGATCGGTGGTGCAAAGGCACAGAAAAATAAGAAGAAAAAATAGGAAGGAGCTTCTATGAAAAAAGGTAAAATTGTTCAGGTCATGGGGCCTGTCGTTGATGTTGAATTTGAAGATAACGACCTTCCATATATAAAAGATGCACTTGAGGTAGACAATCACGGAAAACGCTGTGTTATGGAAGTTGCACAGCATATTGGAAATAATACCGTCCGCTGCATTATGCTTGCCGCAAGTGAAGGTTTACATAAAGATATGGAGGTTATCGCTGAGGGCAGTGGTATTAAAGTTCCGGTTGGAGCAAAGACTCTGGGCAGACTTTTTAATGTGCTCGGTGATACGTTAGATGGTGGAGAGAATCTTGATGCAGAAGAACACTGGGTGATTCACAGAGATCCGCCGTCCTTTGAAGACCAGAGCCCTGTCGTAGAGATATTAGAGACAGGTATTAAAGTAATCGATCTGCTTGCCCCATATGCAAAGGGTGGTAAAATCGGTCTGTTCGGTGGTGCCGGAGTTGGTAAGACCGTTTTGATCCAGGAGTTGATCCGTAACATTGCGACAGAGCACGGCGGATACTCTATTTTTACAGGTGTAGGAGAGCGATCCAGAGAGGGTAACGATCTCTGGTCCGAGATGAAGGAATCCGGTGTTCTCGAGAAGACCGCGCTAGTGTTTGGTCAGATGAACGAGCCACCAGGAGCACGTATGCGTGTCGCAGAGACAGGACTTACAATGGCAGAATACTTCCGTGATGAGGAACATCAGAATGTATTGTTGTTTATTGATAATATTTTCCGTTTTACACAGGCAGGTTCGGAAGTTTCCGCACTGCTTGGACGTATGCCGTCAGCCGTTGGTTATCAGCCGACACTTGCAACGGAAATGGGTGAGTTACAGGAGCGTATCGCATCCACCAAGAATGGTTCTGTTACTTCTGTACAGGCAGTTTATGTGCCGGCGGATGACCTGACAGACCCGGCACCGGCAACCACATTTGCGCATCTTGATGCAACGACCGTTCTTTCCAGAAAAATCGTAGAGCAGGGTATTTATCCGGCGGTTGATCCGTTAGAGTCCAACTCCCGTATCCTGGAGGAAGATGTTGTCGGAAAAGAGCACTATGAGACAGCGCGTAAAGTACAGGAAATTTTACAGAAATATACAGAATTGCAGGATATCATCGCAATTTTAGGTATGGAAGAACTCTCCGAGGAGGATAAACTTGTCGTTTACCGTGCAAGAAAAATCCAGAAATTCTTATCCCAGCCGTTCCATGTTGCTGAGAACTTTACCGGTGTTCCGGGAAAATATGTTCCGTTGAAGGAGACAATCCGTGGATTCAAGGCGATCATTGACGGCGAGATGGATGACTATCCGGAGGCAGCATTCTTTAATGTCGGAACCATTGACGAAGTCGTGGAACGTGCTAAAGAAATGGGTGCAAAACAAGGAGACTAAATTATGGCAAATACATTTAGTTTAAAAGTGATCGCCTGTGACAGAATTTTCTTCGATGGCAGATGTACACAGGTGGTTCTGCCGCTGCATGATGGCGAGAAAGCAATCCAGGCACATCATGAAAATATGGTTTTTGCAGTGGAGATCGGTGAAATCCGTATCACAGATGAGAACGGAAAAGAGATTACGGGAATCACGGGAACCGGATTTGCCCAGATCATCAACAATCGAGCCACGGTGCTGGTGGATACGTGCGAATACCCGGAGGAGATTGACATCCGCCGTGCGAAGGAAGCAAAAGAGCGTGCCGAGGAGCAACTCCGCCAGAAGCAGAGTATTCAGGAATACCACCGTTCCAAGGCATCCCTCGCAAGAGCTATGGAGCGTCTGAAAGCCGGCAGGAGAGATACGCCAATAGGATATTGATCGAATCAGGGTTTCTGGTGATTAATTGATAAAAATTCGCAAAATACATTGACAAACACATTTGAATGCTATATATTTGTACAACAGCAGTTGGAAAATATAGTTTTTCCATACAAAAGAATAAATTCCGTGAGGGAGTAGTTCGCGTGAAGACGTGGTTTGTCAACAAACCCGGTTTTATAACCTGGCAAATCTTAAAGAATGAGACTCATGTATGCCTGTTCCGGTAATACTATACCGGCAGGTATACGTGGAGTCTCTTTTTATTTGTCTTTTTATGCGGCTGGGAAAAGGAGAAAAAATATGGCATTCGTGATCGAGTTGTTATTGATCGGAGTCGGTTTATCCATGGACGCATTTGCGGTAGCCGTCTGTAAGGGCCTTGCCATGCGCAAGGTAAACAAGAAACAGGCAGTTGTGATCGGATTATTTTTCGGAGGATTTCAGGCACTAATGCCATTCATCGGCTGGGCGCTCGGAACACAGTTTGAAAGTTACATTACCAGTATTGACCATTGGATCGCATTCATCTTACTGGCACTCATCGGTGGCAAAATGGTGGTTGAAGGATACAGACTGGAAGAAGATGAAACAGTGAAGGAACTGGATCCACCTCTTGATATGAAGGAAATGTTCCTGCTGGCAATCGCAACCAGTATAGATGCGCTTGCAGTTGGTATTACGTTTGCATTTTTGAATTATCCGATTGTGGAATGTATTACGATCATTGGTCTGACAACCTTCGTGCTATCCATTGTCGGTGTTGTTGTCGGGAATATGTTCGGAAGCAGATACCAGAAAAAAGCAGAGATCGCCGGAGGTATTATCTTAATCCTTATCGGTGTGAAAATTCTGTTCGAGCATCTGGGAATTCTTGTATTATAGTAGACAATTGCGAAACTCATGAGAACGTAAATTGAATTGTGAAAAATTAACAAAAGCTTGAGAAAACACTGGGGAGCGGTCGGTACTTAGAAGGCAGGTGCGATGCCAATCGTGACTGGCTTCTTAGTACCGTTACCAGCGACACGTAGCGAGAGCGTGTTTTCGAAAATTTTGTTAATTTTGAACAATTTAAAGAAGATTATGAGGAGTTTCGCAAATGCCTAAACAATTATAAAGAAAAGAGGAGAGAAACATGGAGATTTTAAAGTCAGCAGTTATTTTAGTGATCGGATTTGTATTGCTTATCAAAGGAGCAGATTATTTCGTAGAGGGCAGTTCCTCCGTGGCGAAAAAGTTTAAAGTCCCATCTTTGATCATCGGTATGACGATCGTGGCAATGGGAACAAGCTTACCGGAGCTTGCGGTCAGTGTTACCGCAGCCATGGCAGGGAACAATACACTCGCAGTCAGCAATGTGGCAGGATCCAATATTTTTAATCTGATGGTAGTCTGCGGTGCCTGTGCACTGTTTGCACCACTTGCCATTGAAAAGAATACATTAATGAAAGAGTTTCCGTTTTCGATTCTCTGTGCCGGTCTGCTTGTAGTTATGGGATATCTTGGAATGTCGTTAGGCCGCGTAGATGGTGTGATCCTGCTTGTGATTTTTGCCGTATACCTGTTCTGGATGATACAGTCTGCGAAAAAAGCAAGGACATCCGGTGATAAACTGGAAGCAGAAGAGGAGGCACTTGCCGAGGAAGAGATCAAAATCCTTCCGATGTGGAAATGCATGGTTTTTATTATTGGTGGAATGATCGCAATAAAGTTCGGCGGTGACTTTGTAGTCGATGGCGCATCTGCGATCGCAGCAGGATTCGGCTTAAGCCAGACACTGATCGGTCTTACAATCGTGGCACTTGGAACCAGCCTTCCGGAGTTAGTGACTTCTATTGTAGCTGCAAGAAAAGACGAAGTGGATATGGCACTCGGTAACGTGATCGGTTCCAACATTTTTAATATTTTACTGATCCTTGGTGTTGCAGCTGCGATCAGCCCGATCGCATTCCTCATGGAGAATATCATTGATATTATCATCCTGATCATCATGAGTGTGGTTGTATGGGGATTCGCCTGGACATCCAGAAAAATCAACCGCACAGAAGGTATTATCATGCTTCTTATGTATGCGGTTTATATGGTGTATATCTGCATGCGGTAAAAGAAATAAAACGTCTTGACACAAACAGTAAAGAACAGTAAAATTATTGCAAAACAGTAAAAGACAGTAAAGAACAGTAAAACAATACAAGGACAGTAAACAAGAGTAAAGAACAGTAAAACTAAAGGGGCATATATGCAGAATCCATTTACGCTTACATTCGGAAAAAGTCCGCTCGAACCGGTGGAACGACCGGTGCAGACAAATGAGATCGTGGATGCATTTACAGCAGAGTCTGTCAATCAGCAGATGTTTATTATCACAGGGGTACGTGGTTCAGGGAAAACCGTGATGATGACCGAGATCGCCAGAAGATTACGGGAGAAAGAAAACTGGGTAGTAATAGAACTCAATCCTTCTACGGATTTGTTACAGGCAATGCTGGCAAAATTAAATAGCAATAAAGTCTGTGCAGCAATTATAAAATCGGCAAAGATTGATCTTTCTTTTTTTGGTTTTGGGGTAGCAATCGAAGGAGTACCGGCGATCACAGATGCGGAGACTGCGATTATTACAATCTTAGAGAAAATGAAAAAGAGTGGGAAGAGACTGCTTGTTACCATTGACGAGGTCACAAACAACGATTTTATGAAAGTTTTTGCGGGATCCTTCCAGATCTTTGTGCGGCAGGATCTGCCAGTATTTTTGTTGGCAACAGGGTTATATGAGAATATCGATGAATTGCAAAATGAGAAAAACCTTACCTTTTTATACCGGGCACCTAAGATCCAGTTAAAGCCATTGAATCAGCTGGCGATCATCAATAAATATAAGAATATTTTTGGCACAGACCGTGATACGGCAGAAAAGATGGCGGAACTCACAAAAGGGTATCCATTTGCATTTCAGGTACTCGGTTATCTGACATGGAATCACAGTGGTCATTATGAGGTAGTAATAGATGAGTATGAACAGTATTTGAGTGAGTTTGTATACGATAAAATATGGTCAGAGTTATCGCAGAAGGATCGCATTGTGGCAAGGGGAATTGCCGAGACGGAAAGCGGAAAAATCAAAGAGATCCGGGAACATCTTGGCATGGAGACAAACGAGTTTAATCCCTACCGGAAAAGACTGATAAAAAAAGGAATCGTTTCCGGCGAGACCAGAGGGTATGTATTTTTTACACTGCCGCTTTTCGAGAGATATGTGATCGATAATTCATGAGTGAAAACAGGCGAATACAATTCAGGCATTATGTCGTCCCCGTATTGTGTACACCGTGGAAAAAGCGTATAATACAAAGCACGAAATGGAAAGATATTATATACGGATGGAGGTAGTCATTATGTCATTTTTTGATGAGATGAAAGAGTCATTGGTATCAGCAGGAAAAGATGTATCCCAGAAGGCGAAGGAAGTATCCGGTGTTGCCAAGTTAAAATTAGACGTAAAGTCCAAAGAGGATTATGTAGAAAAACAGTATGCAGAACTGGGACGTACTTATTTTGATGCACACAGAGATGATGAGGAAAATGCCGAAAATGAACAGTTCAAAGTGATCAAAGAGGCATTGGCAGAGATCGAGCGCATGAAAACGGAGATCTTAAATCTTCAGGGTGCAGCAGAATGTCCAAACTGCGGAGCAAGAATGCCACAGGGCGCATCTTTCTGCAGCAGTTGTGGAGCAAAAATGGCAGAGCCGGAGCATTTTACAGGCGAAGTTGTCGATGATGAGAAATTCGACGAATAAAGAAATGCATATCATTCGTTTACAGAGAAACGATGCACAGAAAATGTAAAATTCAATGCAATAGCACGGAAACACCGAAAAACCAATGTATTCATTGACTTTTCAGTATTTCCGTGCTATTTTATGTGATAGGCGTTCAGCGTCTGATGCAAGAGGACGTGATAATGCATACGATTATTTTAATATAAAACACAATGAAAAAGAGAGTACATGAAATGGAACTCAACAGATCATCTGTGCAGATGGTCTTAGCAGAGAGGTTCCCGGGATATAGCAGGGCATCTGATTTTAATTCAGTAATATCAGATCCGCAGGATATCATGGTGCGAGGGAATGAGGAAAGCTTCATGGAACATGGCTTTGGAGTGGCAGGGCTGAACGGATGCAAAAAAGTGGCATGCGATAAGTTCTGACGGGACCGCCTGTTACAGCGGAGATGTTTTTCAAATAGAAAGACATGCTGAGGTCTGTATTGTGGGATACAGATGAATTGAAGTGGTAACACGGGAACAACCCGTCTTCTGGGTAATCAGAGGGCGGTTTTTTATTACAGTCCACTTATTGCGCATGTGAACTGTAATAAAGATAATTATAGGTAATTGCGAAACTCACAGAAAACGTGAGGTAAGTTGTGAAAATGTGACAAAAGATTGAGAAGACATTGGGGAACCGCCGGTTCTTGCTTGGCAGACATAGCGTTAGCTATGGCTGGCATGCTAGTACCGTTGCGAGTGACACATAGCGAGAGCGTGTCTTCGAAAATTTTGTTACATTTCCACAACATTCATAACATAAATAGAGTTTCGCAATTGCCTAAAAGATAATTAAGGAAAGAGGTAGTGAGAATGAGCAATAAAGGAAAGTATTATATGACAACAGCGATTGCCTACACATCCGGCAAACCGCATATTGGAAATACTTACGAGATCGTACTTGCAGATGCGATCGCCAGATATAAGAGAGCAGAAGGTTATGATGTATATTTCCAGACAGGAACTGACGAGCACGGACAGAAGATTCAGGAAAAAGCAGAGGCAGCAGGTATTACACCAAAGGAATTCGTAGATGGAGTTGCAGGAGAGGTAAAAGCAATCTGGGATCTGATGAACACATCCTATGATAACTTTGTTCGTACTACAGATGCCGATCACGAGAAATGCGTAAAGAAAATCTTCAAAAAATTATACGATCAGGGAGATATCTACAAAGGAGCTTACGAGGGACTTTACTGTACACCATGTGAATCCTTCTGGACGGAGTCCCAGCTTGTAGACGGCAAATGCCCGGACTGTGGACGTGAAGTAAAACCGGCAAAAGAGGAAGCTTACTTCTTTAAAATGAGCAAATATGCAGACCGTCTGATCGAGCATATTAACACACATCCGGAATTTATCCAGCCGGTATCCCGCAAGAACGAGATGATGAACAACTTCCTTCTTCCGGGATTACAGGATTTATGCGTATCCAGAACATCCTTCAGCTGGGGAATCCCGGTAGATTTTGATCCGAAACATGTTGTTTATGTATGGCTTGACGCACTGACCAACTACATTACAAAAATTGGTTATGACCCGGATGGTTCTTCTGAGTTGTTTCGGAAAAACTGGCCTGCAGATTTACACTTAATTGGAAAGGATATCGTCCGTTTCCATACGATTTACTGGCCGATCTTCTTAATGGCATTGGATCTGCCATTGCCAAAACAGGTGTTTGGCCATCCATGGCTTTTACAGGGCGGCGATAAGATGAGCAAATCCAAAGGAAACGTGATCTATGCAGACGATATGGTAAGACTATTCGGCGTAGACGCAACCCGTTACTTCGTACTTCATGAGATGCCATTTGAAAATGACGGTGTCATCACATGGGAATTGGTAATTGAAAGATTCAACTCTGATCTTGCCAACATTTTAGGAAATTTGGTAAACAGGACGATCTCCATGAGCAACAAATATTTTGATGGTGTTGTAAGGAAAACCGGCGCAGCCGAAGAAGTCGATGAGGATTTAAAGGCTGTCGTTACCGGAACCAGAGATAAAGTACAGGAGAAAATGGACAAACTCCGTGTGGCAGATGCGATCACCGCTGTATTTGACCTGTTCCGCCGCTGCAACAAATACATCGACGAGACGACTCCATGGGTACTTGCAAAAGATGAGGCAGACCATGACCGTCTTGCAGAGGTATTATATAATCTGACAGAGTCCATCACGATCGGAGCAGGATTACTGCACAGCTTCCTGCCGGAGACAGCAGAGAAGATCGTAAACCAGCTGAATACTACATTGCGCGATTATGACGATCTGGACAAATTCGGACTTTATGAGAGTGGAAGCAGAGTGACAGATACACCGGAAATCTTATTTGCACGTCTGGATGCAAAAGAGATTATGCCGAAAGTGGAGGAGATCAAAGCAGCCCAGAAAGCAGAGTTTGAGGCAGAACAGAAGAAACTTGCCGGAGAAACGGAAACAGCAGAAGAAGCGGAAGAATCCGCAATTGACATTGAACCGAAAGCAGAGATTGAGTATGATGATTTTATGAAGATGCAGTTTCAGGTAGGAGAGATCATTGCCTGCGAAGCAGTTCCAAAATCAAAGAAATTACTCTGCTCACAGGTGAAGATCGGAAGCCAGGTAAAACAGATCGTTTCCGGTATCCGCAAGCATTATACACCGGAAGAGATGGTTGGCAAAAAAGTCATGGTATTAGTGAACTTAAAACCGGCAAAACTTGCAGGTGTAGTCTCAGAGGGTATGTTACTCTGTGCAGAGGATGAGAACGGAGAACTTGCATTGATGGTTCCGGAGAAAAAGATGCCAAGCGGAGCAGAGATCTGCTAGAAAAACAGAAATTAAGACACAATTAAGATTTCTCTACTATTAAAATACTTTTTTAACTGCTAAAATAAAACTGTTCAGGCTGATAAATGCCGGACAGTTTTATTTTATTCATGTTTGCAGCAAAGGACAGGTTTGTCCGTAAAGCGGGAGACAGGCTGTTCACAGAAAAATATTGGGAGGATAGGACATGCAGACAATTTTAGTGTGTGATGATGATAAAGAAATTGTGGAAGCGATCGAGATCTATTTACAGCAGGAAGGCTTTCATGTGCTGAAGGCATATGATGGTGAAGAAGCGCTTGAGACATTGAAGAACAATGAAGTACATCTTCTGATCATGGATGTCATGATGCCGAAGCTGGACGGAATCCGTGCAACCCTGAAAATCCGTGAGAACAGCAGTATTCCGATCATCATTTTGTCAGCAAAAACAGAGGACTCAGACAAAATCTTAGGACTGAATATCGGGGCGGACGATTATGTGGAGAAACCGTTCAATCCGCTGGAACTGGTGGCAAGGGTGAAATCCCAGCTCCGCCGCTATACGCAGCTTGGAAATGCAGCAGAATCCGGTGACAGTATTTATACAGTTGGAGGTTTAAGCATCAATGACGATCTGAAGGAAGTGACGGTGGATGGCGAAGTAGTGAAGCTTACGCCGATTGAGTATAATATTCTTTTACTGTTAGTAAAGAATCAGGGAAAAGTATTTTCCATCAACCAGATTTATGAGAGCATCTGGAATGAGGATGCGATCGGAGCGGATAATACAGTGGCAGTACACATCCGCCATATCCGCGAGAAGATAGAGATTAATCCAAAAGAACCCCGTTATCTGAAAGTTGTATGGGGTGTTGGTTACAAAATTGATAAGAATTAAGAGTTAAGAGTTAAGGAGCGATTATGGAGAGCCATCCTTATTCCTACGGAACAAAACTGACAGGCCTGATTCTGCATCTGTTTTTTACAGTGGTTTTAACGATAGCAGTATTTTTGCTGGCATCCATGCTTAGTAAAAATATTTTTGAGTTGTCAGACGTTGGGACAGAACAGTTTCTGGATTCCGGGTATTACACAAAATGTATTGAGAAAAAATGTGATGACCTGAGCGATTACCTGCGTCTGCTGATCAAAGGTGAAAGCCGTACTTCAGAGGAGAACAGGCGTTATCTGCAATACACCAATGAGTTTAAGAGCGGTGATAGCAATTTCTGCTATTGGTACAGGATTGGTGAGGCGTGGTACACAAATCAGCCGGACACGAAGGAAGGACAGGAGTTTGACGTGGAAGCTGTGCTGATGGAGGCGAAGACCATGGGGAATTACCTGATCTATGATCTTGTGGACAAAGAATTTGGCACTGACATTAACGGCATGGCAGACTACTTCTTTGGCGGTGGGAATCAGATGCTCTGGCCTGCAGATGACATGACGCTGATCATCGGGATCGATACGGAACTGTCTGCAGAAGATGATATTTATGAGGCATCCCGGGAGTACGAACAGCTTCATCCATGGATCAAGGTCTGTACTTTCAGTGGCCTGGTCAGTCTGATGGGATGGATCATTTCACTGGTGTATCTGACTTTGGCAACCGGACGCCGCACAGGTGAGGAGAAAATCCATCTGAATCCGATCGATAAGATCAAGACAGAGATTCTGGTGGCGGCTTTTATTTTTATGATGGTGGAGCTTGTGATCCTCATTACAAAAGTAAACAGTGAGGAATGGGCTGTTTATGGGATCATTGTAGCATCAGGAACCGTGAGTCTTGTGATCGACGGTTTATTCCTGATCTTTTATCTGAGCATGGTGCGCAGAATGAAAGCGGAGATGCTCTGGGAGACAAGCGTTGCGTGCTGGCTCGAAAGAGGTATCCGCAAAGTATTTGCCAGACAGAAAACAACGGTGCGTGTGCTGCTGCTTTTTGCAGGACACATGGCTGTCTGCTTCATATTGGCGGTCGGTGCATTTTACTATCGGAGCATGACTGCACTGGTGCTGCTGCTCTTATTTTCAGCGGGAGAGTGTTACATGATTCTGCGAAAGGCAGTGGAGCAATATCAGATCCGGCTGGGTGTGGAGAAGATCAGGGACGGAGCGCTTTCCGGGAAAATTGACATTGAACAGCTGCACGGCGAGGAGAAAAGTCTTGCGGAGGCGATCAATAACATTGGAGAAGGTCTTTTACATGCAGTGGATGACAGCACCAAAAATGAACGCATGAAGGCAGATCTTATCACAAATGTATCTCATGATATCAAAACACCACTGACATCAATTATAAATTATGTAAACTTAATGAAGCTGGAAAAAATTGATAATGAACGTGTGCAGGGGTACATTCAGATCCTGGATGAAAAATCCCAGCGGTTAAGGCAGCTTACGGCAGATCTTGTGGAGGCATCCAAGATCAGTTCCGGTAATGTGAAGCTTGACATGCAGGTCATTGATCTTGTAGAACTTGTCTATCAGACAAGCGGAGAGTTTAATGAGAAGTTTGAGCAGAAAGAACTTACGATCGTCACAAAACTCCCGAAGACAGCTGTGCTCATCCGCGCAGATGGCAGACAGCTTTACCGCGTGATCGAAAATCTTTATAATAATGTTGCAAAGTATGCACTGGAAAAAACAAGGGTGTATGTGGATATTGCATATGTGGAAGAAAAGGTTGTCTTTTCCATTAAGAATGTATCAGAACATTCCCTTGCAAGGGAGAACAGCAATGCCGGAGATCTGACGGAACGTTTTATCCGCGGGGATTCGTCGAGAACGACCGAGGGAAGTGGTCTGGGACTTTCCATTGCAAAGAGTCTTACGGTTTTAATGGGTGGAGTTTTTGACATTAAAGTGGACGGTGATCTGTTTAAGGCATCGATCACGTTCCCACAATATGCAGATGGGAACGGCAGTGATGCGGGAACGGAAGATCCAGTGAGCGAAGACGATTACGTGATCGAAGAATCAGAAACTTAGATGTGCGCTTTTTCTTGCTTTTTCAAGAATATCGACAACGATTTCTGTGTTTTCGAGCAGCTGATAGCAACGTTCGTAATCGTTTGACTGCACAATCTTGGTTAATTCCTGGATTTCGTAATACCATGGAGTTTCTTTCTGGCAAAAAGAACATTCTGAATCACGGAGTATAAGTCTGCTGTTTTGACAATTACTGCTTCCAGGACTGACATGGATATATCCTTTTTCGCCCATGATCTGAACGTTATTTTCACAGGTGGTGTTTTTGGAACCACTGCATTGGCAGATAATATCACCAAACTGGAGAATAAGAATACCATGTGTATCAATGCCGTTTTCATGTGTCCCGGCGAAATATTCGATACGGTCTGGTTTTCCAAACAGACCAACCAAAAAATGAATATTATACAGGTTGATATCCATAAGCGCTCCACCGGCAAATTCCGGATTAAAAACATTTGGAAGCTTGCCGGAAATGAGGGAGTCATACCGGCTGGAATACTGGCAGAAGGTTAATGATATCATTTTAATACTGCCAAGCAGACTTATGTTTTTTCTTACCCAGTGAAATCCCGGTTGGTGGAGCGTGGTAATTGCTTCGAATAAAAACAGATGGTTTTCTTTGGCGAGACGGATAAGTTCAACAGCTTCTGCCGCTGTCGCGGTAAAAGGTTTTTCGCATATTACGTTTTTGCCGTGTTCTAAAGCACTTTTTGTCTGTGAATAATGCAGACTATTTGGTGATGCAATATAAATAAAATTAAGGGAATCGTCTGAAAGCATTCTCTCATAATCGGTATATGTTTTTTCAATATGATATTTTTCCGCAAGTCTGCGGGCACTGTCTTCATTTCTGGAATATACGGCATGGCAGGAAATGCCGTCTGTTTTTTCAATATTATCTAAAATGTAGTTAGTGATAAATCCTGTTCCGACAGTACCTATTCTCATAATATGTTTCTCCCATCAATTGTTAAATATTTGTTTTGCATACTCACTCGGAGCAATGTTATATTTCTGAGTGAATGCTTTGGAAAAATACTGAATGGAATTGAAACCGAGCATGAGTGCAATCTCACTGATCGTGTATTTGTTCTCACGGATCAGCTGACAACTCTTATCCAGTTTTAATTCACTGATATATTTTTTAGGTGTCTGCTCCAAGTTCTCCTTAAAAAGTATCTGCAGGGATGATCTGGAGAGAGAAAACTTCTGACAGATTTCAGCAACCGTGATCGGTTCTGTAATGGTTTCGCTGATATAAGAGAGTATCTGATTCAGCATCTCGTCCTGATAATTCTGGCGTACCTCTGTCACAGGATGTTGGTCGGTCTGTTCTATAAAATCAGATTGAAGAAGTCTTATTACCGTTTCCTGTAAAAGACAGATGATCAGGCTGTTCATAAAAGGCAGCTGCGAATTGCTTTCATTAACAAAAGCTTTGATCAGAGTATGAATTTTTTTGTCATACCCAAATACCCGGTTTAAAAGGGTGCGGTATATTACTTTGTTGTCTTCGTGGTTTGTATTGTCCAGATCAAAAATGATCGTTACATAGGAGCAGGATTCTCCTTCGGGAATTTCCTGACAGTGAAACTGGCCTGGACCATAAATCAAAAGATTATTTTCCGATAATTCATAGTCTTTTCCGTCTACAATCGTTTTCATGCATCCACGGTCAACATAGGTAAGCTCAAAATAGTTGTGGGTTTCGCCCTTGAAATTATATCCGGAGTTTCTTATATTATAATAGTATCCGAGGATTTCATTAATACGTAAGTATGGAATGACACGGTCAATGCTATAGGCTGGTGATAATTCCTCAATCGAATAATGATAACCGGAATCAACAATAAGCTTATAAGAACAGCTGGCTGTCATGGACACCAGTGAGAAAAATAAGCCGGGATTGATCTTGACATAACGATGTACGGCAAACGTTTTCAATGATGCTTTATCAGGCTGTGTTCCGATCAGGATGCACGACATACCGGACTGCATTTCAATATATACAGGACAGTCAAAACAATGAAGCTGGCTGATACTGTTTTTTGCCTGTATGGAGAAAATAGTAGAGGTCATATTATTTCTCTCTGCGTCAATTGGAGCGTCATATACATTACCATATTTTAAAAATTCTTTGCTTGATGTTTTCTTCTGCATAGTCTGTCATACCTCCAAATTAAAATTATTATACCTTTTTTTATGTAACATGTCTATTAATGGAAGACATTGATGAAAAAATATGGCAGATTGAATCAAATTTCTAAAAAAATTATAAAAAATATTAAAAAAAATAAACTCTCTACTAAAATATACAAATACTATTTTGTGCAAATTGTATATAATATAGTTACTCTGAAGGGGATTTTCAGGGAAGAATCATAATCAAGGAGGAGAAGGAGATGCCAAATATTGTATTGACAAGAATTGACAATCGTCTTGTTCATGGACAGGTAGCAACACAGTGGTGCGGACCAATTGGAGCAAATCTTATTCTGGTAGCTAATGATGAAGTAGCTGGTAACAAACTTCGTCAGGGGCTGATGGATATGGCAGCACCAAGTTACGCAGCCATGCGTTACTGGACGATTGAAAAGACTATTTCAACCATCCACAAAGCATCTGACAAACAGCATATCTTTATTGTTTGCGAGACGCCACAGGATGTATTGAAATTAGTAGAGGGCGGAGTGCCTATCAAAAAAGTTAATATTGGTAATATGCATATGGCAGACGGAAAACGTCAGGTTGCAGGTTCTGTTGCAGTCGATGATGACGACGTTGCTGCTTTTGCAAAATTACGTGACCTTGGTGTAGAACTTGAAATCAGAAGAGTTCCGACTGAGGGAGCGGAGAACATTGAAAAACTGTTCAAGTAAGTAATTAACATGTATGAAAGGAGATAAATGAATTATGCAATTTACTGCAATTCAGATTATCCTGGTCGCAATATGGTGTTTCATCATTGCGATTGACCAGTTCGACTTTTTAGAGTCTTTGTATCAGCCAATCGTAACCGGTGCTGTAATCGGTTTAATCCTTGGTGACCTTCAGACAGGTCTTATCGTTGGTGGTACATATCAGTTAATGACAATCGGTAACATGCCTGTTGGTGGAGCACAGCCACCTAACGCTGTAATTGGTGGAGTTATGGCAACAGTATTTGCTATTACTTCCGGATTAGATACTTCAGCTGCAGTTGGTCTTGCAGTACCATTCGCTTTGATTGGTCAGTATATGGTAACATTATTGTTTACTGTTATGGCTCCTGTTATGTCAGCAGCAGACAAAATGGCAGAAAAAGGCGATACAAAAGGTATCGTTCGTTTAAACTACCTCGCTATGGCTGCTCTCGGACTTTTATTCACAATTGTCTGTGTAGCTGGTCTCCTTGGCGGAAGTGCTCTTGGTGAGACTTTAACAGCAATTTCTGAACGTTTTGGCTGGATCATGACAGGTCTTAGCACAGCTGGTGGTATGATGCGTTTCGTTGGTTTCGCTATTTTACTTCGTATTATGCTTTCTAACGATTTATGGGGAATTTACTTCGCAGGATTTGCTCTTGCAACAATTATTGGATATATTCCTGAACTTTCTGGTTCAGCACTGTTATTAATCGCCTTTGTTGGTATTGCAATAGCATTGTATGATTTCCAGACAAGAGTAGCAATTAAAGCAAATGCAGGAAGTGGTAATGGAGGTGACGAAGATGGCATCTAATGCAACACAGTACAACAATCTTACACCGGCTAAGCCGTTAGACAAAAAAACATTAAATAAAATGGTATGGCGTTCATTAAACCTGCAGGCATCTTTCAACTATGAGAGAATGCAGGCAGCTGGATGGTTATACTGTATTCTTCCAGGTCTTATGAAGATCCATGGAGATAATGAGGAAGATCTTAAGACTTCCATGCAGCACAACCTCGAGTTCTTCAATACACATCCATTCCTTGTAACATTCGTAATGGGTATTGTATTATCACTTGAGCAGCAGAAAGCAGATATTAATATGATTCGTTCCGTGCGTGTAGCAGCTATGGGACCTCTCGGTGGTATCGGTGATGCTATTTTCTGGTTCACGCTTGTTCCGATAACCGCAGGTATAACGGCGAACATGGCCATAAATGGCTCGTTGGCGGGACCAATTTTATTCCTGCTTATTTTCAATGCAGTACAGATGCTTGTACGTTTTGGACTGATGAACTGGTCATATAAACTTGGTTCACAGGCAATCGAAATCTTGACAGCTAACGCTAAAGAGTTTACACGTGCAGCTTCTATGCTGGGTGTGTTCGTAGTAGGTGCTCTTACATCTAACTATGGTGGAACTACAATCGCATTAACGATTGAAAATGGTGAAAGCCCAATCGTAATCCAGAGTATTCTTGATGGCGTACTTCCAAAATTGATTCCTTTAGCAATCACTCTTGGTTTGTATGTCCTGATTAAGAAAAAAGGATGGTCTCCTGTTAAATGTATCGCTTTACTTTTAGTAGTGGGATTAGTAGGAGCTTTCATTGGTCTCTTCTAAAAAAATGATTATGAAACCAGTACTCCTTGATTTTAATGGTACTCTCTTTTCCGACACATGCTTCCATATGGAAGCATGGTCGGAGATCTACAGAGAACTTCATGAGAACACAAATGAAGTGCCGGATAGCAGTTTCTTTTGTGGACCGAGAAATGACGATATTATCCATGCAATCGCTCCCGACATGCCACGGGCAGAAAGAGAGCAGTGCTCAGTGCACAAAGAAGCTTTATACCGCTCCATTTGCAGGAAAAATCCTGATAAGCTGCATTTGACAAAAGGAGCAGAAGAATTACTTCAATATATGAAAGAACATGATTGCCCATACATTCTTGCCAGTGCATCAATTAAAGCTAATATAGATTTCTATTTTGAAACATTTCATCTTGAACGATGGTTAAATAAAGAAACCTGTGTGTATGATGATGGTACGTATGATAATAAAGGCGAGATGCACCTGGAAGCAGCAAGGCGATTGGGTGCGGATATTTCTGAATGTATTGTTGTAGAAGACAGCTTAAATGCTATCAAGCATGCAAGAAACAATAAAGCAGGAATGATTGTTGCGATTGGAAGTGAAAATACGTATCCGGATCTGATACGAGCCGGTGCAGATCACTGTATAAAAGATTTTACTGAATTTGATTATGAGTGGCTGAGAAACTGAAATCCCATTTGAAGAATATAGTGCAAATTTAGCATTCTCAAATTTTTTTAGTGACCGTTATCAATATTCTTTCACTTAAAATCTCCGTTGAACGGAGATTTTTTTTATAGGAAATTGCACTATAATTATAATATGACACTTTGTTCCTTATTCAATCTACAAATTAATATGGATAAGAACATAGAATTAATTATATTCTTTGTTGACAAAAATTCTATTGTATGTATAATGAAATTAACGATAAACATTAATTAATTAATGAAAGGAGATATGTACATGGATAAAAAGTCAGCAGAATTGTTAAAAAAAATGTGCTCTATTTTGGAAATTGTTAGGTGGAGTTGTTTGATTTCTGAGGTGTTGTTAATAGGACTATTCCTTATTTTCGTATCCGATAAGGGGATTTACAATACGATTTTTGGAAGTATAAGAATCGACTATCTTCAGTTAATATTTAAAAATGATTTAGCATTAAATAAAGATAAGATGTCAGGATGGCTTCCGTTATTATTTTTAGGTATAGCTTTTTTGGTATTCATAATATATAAGTCTGTGAAGACAGTAGAAGAAATTTGTTCTTTAACCATAGATCATAGCCCATTTGATAAAAGAATTTCTAACTACATCACAAGACTTGCCCAATATATTGTTGCTGGTGGTATTGTGTTTAATATTCTTGATGTTTGTCGCATTATTTATTTTAAACAAATAATCAACTTTGACGTACTACTAAACACTGATTATGTTACACAAATTGATTTTGCCTTTCACCCTAAAATTAGTTTCTTGATAGTTGCAGCACTGATCTATTTATTGTCTTTTATATTTAGATATGGACAAGAACTTCAGCAATTAAGTGATGAGACGTTGTAAATTATGGGAAGAATAGTATTGAGATTAGATCGAGTAATGGCCGATCGAAAGATGAGTTTGAAGGAATTATCGGAAAAAGTGGGTGTGAGTAATGTCAATCTATCAAAAATGAAAACAGGAAAGATTTCTGCGATACGCTTCTCTACCTTAGAAGCTATTTGTGAAGTGTTAGATTGTCAACCGGGCGATATTTTGGAATATGTAAAAGATTAAATATTAGTAATTATCCCAGATTATTGACGGTTATACCATGAAAGTGGTAAAATTCAAGTGTTCCAAGCCGTAACAAACCAAACCTGGCTGTTGTTTCGTGGCGATAGCAGTTTAGCAATAAGGAGATTATAATAAAATGAGCATATTAATTATATTTAGAAACATGCTAGCTGTTGCTATTTTAATTGTATTGATTGCAACGCTGATTTGTTTTTATAAAGGATTAAAAGATAAAAACTATGCAAAGGCAAAAATATTAGGAATGATATATATTTTTTTAAATGTCTTACGACTCCTGTTAGAATATTTTAATGTGTTTTAATTTAAGACTTTCAATAAGAAATAACGAACCGAGGGAAACAATGTAATGTTATAGTGAAGCGTGGAAATACTAATACAATTTAGTTAGAATATAGCTATTTTTAAGGGTTTGCCCTGCTTTGGTTGCACAATAAATTTGTGTGTATTATAATAGAAAAAAATAAAAAAGGGAGGAATTAAATCATGTCCTTAGTTACAACAAAAGAACTTCTTTTGGATGCTCAGAAGAACGGCTATGCAGTCGGAGCATTCAATGTAGAAAACATGGAAATGGTTCAGGCAGTCGTTGCAGCAGCAGAGGAGTTAAAATCTCCAGTAATTATGCAGACAACACCGTCTACTATAAAATATGCCAGCCCTGAAATGTTTTATGCAAATGTTGCTGCAGCAGCAAACAATGCAAGCGTTCCAGTAGTTATGCATTTAGACCACGGAAGCAGTTTTGAACTTGCTGTTCATGCATTTCGTGCAGGTTACACATCAATCATGATCGATGGTTCACACAGCGTATTTGAAGAAAATATTGCTATTACCAAGTCAGTCGTAGATGTCTGCCATGCAGGAAATGTACCGGTTGAAGCAGAACTTGGTAAAGTTGGCGGAAAAGAGGATGATCTTGATGGTGGAAATGGCGGTGGTTACACTGTACCATCAGAGGCAGTAGAATTTGTTGAGAAAACAGGTATTGATTCACTTGCAGTTGCAATTGGAACTGCTCATGGTGTCTATAAAGGAACACCAAAGCTTGATGTAGAACGTTTAAGCGAAATCCGCGAAGTAGTTTCTATCCCTCTTGTTCTTCATGGAACTTCCGGTGTGCCGGATGAAGCCGTAAAAGAATGCATTCGCAGGGGTATCTGTAAAGTAAATTATGCAACAGATCTCCGTATTGCATTTTCAAATGGAGTTAAGGAATATCTTGCAGCTAACCCAGATGCATTTGATCCTAAAAAGTATAATGCAGTAGGTAGAGAAAAGGTAAAAGAATATGTAATGAGTAAAATGCTTGTGTGTGGAAGCAACGGACGAGCATAATATGAAGAAAAGGTGGGAATTAATTCCCACCTTTTTCTTTACCGGAAATGCCACTGAAATCAGCAGCTAATTTGTCGAGAAACGCTTCGTCGACATTTGGAAATTGATTTTTCAAAAGTACTCTGATGCGCTCATATTTTTGTGGAAAAGAGTGGTTTTCCTTTTCGTCAGAATGCATTTCTGCTGTGTAGTACCATTTTTTAATGCTGTTAGCAAGAGCATCTTCTTCTTGGATGTTGACAAAGTATTTCTTTGCTCTGCGCATGGAATAAACACCGATCAGGACGAATACAGCAAAAATTATTGTCATGGTATAGAGAGCCAGACCGGGAAGCGGGAAGTTAATAATCCCAACCATGTCAGAAATAGTTGCAGCCAGTCCGAGAAAGCCAATAAAGAAAAAAGCAAAGGCAGTCGATCTGGCATCAGCATAATAGTCTCTGGCACTTTTATACAGTTTAGCAGACTTTGGTATACCATCAGTATCTTCGAGATCATCTACAAGATCCTGCAATGTAAAATCTTCTTTAAAAGCATACGGTTTTAAACTGTCCATCAACTCACTTCCTAACGCAGACGTACTCTGAGGGTTGGTATTACAATTCGGACAGCTGGAAAATTCATCAGAATATTCTTTTTTGCATTTTGTACACCAGGCCATTAGTTATCTCCTTTAAAAGATTGATTTAAAATTAAAAAATACATACAGGAAAAAAAGAACGACAACAATAATCGAACTGGCAAGTTTTACGTATTTCTTTTTGCCTGAAAGCTCTTCCGGTGTATTTTTTTTCTCTTTGTTCATATAGTTTACCTCCCAAATTCAATAATATATGTTATTCAATCACAATTATCATAACAAAAGTCAGCATGAATTACAATTGATGTACCAGGCAAATTCCACACGATAAAGTGTGATGGATGATACATTTGGGTTATGATGAAAAATGGGCTGTCGTATGGCCGACAACCCACTTTTCAGGAAAGGGCTAATATTCAAAATAAAGATAATAGCAATAATTAATGTGGCTGTTAACGCCCGATTGCATATTCATAATCTTCCATAAATGCAACAATACTGTCTAAAGCAAGTTCTTTTGGTTCTAATGGAATAATTCCATCTCTTACCTTGAGATAAGTCAGAGGCATATACTGATGCAGCATATTCATTGGAATCGGATATTCCGTAAGGTTGCGGAACAGTTTTGCTATTGCTGCGTTTACAGATGGAAGTCCAATGTAATAACGTGCGCGATCTGAAAAACTGTATTTTCTGCAAAGGGCAATTTGCTTCGTACTGCCGTGATAGTGTTTGATCCAGTTGTTAGGATTATCTAACATAGCTGTTTCCAAAGTTTCAATAAAATGAGCCTGCTTTTCTTCCGGTACAAGTTCTTTCTCCATCATGCTCAGAGAGAAAAGACCTTCACGAAGACCATAAGTAAGAGCCGGTCCAACCTTTAAAATTGCGATACCATCTTCCACCATCTGTTTTAAACATTCTTTGCTCTGATAATCGGTAGAATGTCCTTCAAAACAGAGTTCTGGGAAATCTTTTAATGCCTCGCAAAGATCAGATGCCGCTTTGCGGTCGTACATGAATACCTGATCATCACCGAACTCAACACCCGGCTGGGTTACAACTGCAACGACATCGTTCATGCCGTCCTCAATGCCTTCTTCTTTGAAGATACGTCTATAAGTATCAACGGTATCCCGGAAAGCCTCTGGTTTTGTGACAGAAAGAGAATCCTCTGCCTCCTGTGCACCGCCCGGAATAGGAACTTCACTGCCGATAACAAATACCGGTCGCATTGCGTCTGGTTTTGTGGCTTTTAGTTCTTCGTAGCCTTTCATAGCTGCTTTGTATAGAATAGCACCTCTGCGTGCAATTGTTTCTGTAGAAAGCAGTCCATCAGGATCGTCTGCAACTTTCATGCTGGTGTCTAAGTGGATTTTAGTAAAACCGGCACGTGCATACTGATATACAAGAACTTCGGAGTTTGCCATTGCTTCTGTTTCAGGCAGATTCTGCCAAGTTAATGGACCGAGATGATCGCCGCCAAGAATAACATGATCTTCCGGAACACCGATTTCGGATGCCATTTTCAGCACCATATCATAAAAATCCTGCGGATACATTCCAGTGTAACCACCGAATTGGTTAACCTGATTTGCAGTAGCCTCAATCAATACAGGCGCATTAAAAAGTTTTGAACGTCTTAATGCAACTTCGAGTACATATTCATTAGCACTGCAAACGGACTCAATACCACAATTCTGACCGTTTCGCCGTTGCTCCATCAATAGCTGGATTGGATGATTCATGCTTTGTTTCCTCCATAATAAGTATGATTATAATTTTGCTTCACCCATGCAATATGTCTGAATGACGGAATAATCAGTATCCAGAACTACAAGATCTGCATCTTTTCCGACACCGATAGCACCCTTGCGATCATCGACACCGATACAACGTGCAGGATTGATCGTACAGGAATTGATTGCATAGTTGAATGGTACCATAGCCTCTTCAACAAGGATACGGAGACCTTGATTAATTCTTAAAGTCGATCCTGCAAGTCCGCCGGTAGATGTCAAGTGTGCACTTCCATCAGGATAAATTACAATCTCGTTTCCACCAAAGATAAATTTACTTCCAACAGGAGTACCTTTTGCCATTAATGCATCTGATATCATAATGCAATAATCAGGACCTTTAGACATAAAGTAATTATTCAGTGCAGCAGGAGTAGAGTGATTACCATCGCAGATGATCTCGCCGTACATAGTACGTATGCGGTAAGCTGCACCAACTAATCCGTTAGCACGATGATTAAAAGGTGTCATTCCATTATATACATGTGTCATGGAACGCGCACCATGCGCATATGCCATCACTGCCTGTTCATAGGTGGCTGCAGAATGTCCGATGCTCACTACTACACCATGTTCTGTGAGATATCTGGTAAGTGCAAAATCTTCATCAGTCTCAGTTGCCATTGTGAGATATACAATATGACCTTTTGCCGCTGCCTGATATCTCTCAAACTGTTCAACAGTAGGCTTTACGATATACTGCTCCGGTTGTGCTCCCTTATAGACCATATCAAGATATGGTCCCTCAAAATGAATACCAAGGATTTCTGCACCCTCATAGCCGTCTTCCATAACCTTTGCAACGTTTGCCACTGCTTTTGTGAGTACTTCTTCGCTCTGTGTTATGGTTGTTGCGAGAAAACCGGTAACTCCTTCTGAAACAATGTTTTTTGTCCAGTTGCGGAGACCTTCTTCATTCGCATCATTTGTATCAAACTCAAAAGCACCATGGCAGTGAATATCCAGAAAACCCGGCACAATGCGTTTGTCACCATAATCTACATCAACAGGTTTACTTCCATACGGAAGAATATCTGTTATTTTGCCATTTTCGGTAGCTATGATTGCAGCAATAAACTGATCTGCTATCCATATTTTTTTACTTTGAATCAGCATAAATTATCCCCCCTGCTCGTATAATTATTGGCTGTTCCTAACTGAGAACCTAATAGTTTAATTTTCAATAGACTGAATTGCATATCTTGATATCGTGATCACTGTTCCTTTGGCAATCTCCACATTTACAGTGTCCTCATCTGGAAAACCGACAACTTTTCCGTATAATCCACCGGCAAATAAAATGCGGCTGCCAATTGCAAGTGATGTATGCACTTCTGACAAGCTGTTTCTTTTTTTTCGAAGATTCCATGAAGAGATAACAGTCAGAATCAAGGCAATGACACCCATGATCACAACTAATGTAACGCATGTCCAAATAATAACTTCCCAATTAATACTCATTATTAAATTCCATCCTCGTCTGCATTGTCAGTGTGTTCTTCTAATTCGAAGCGCACGATAAATTCTTTTCCTGTCTGCATCAGCGCATCAGCGAAATCAACAGGATCATCATAAAAATCAAGAGATAATGCAGCCTCAACCATCATTGGAAGATTGCTTCCTCCGATAACCTCAATTTTCTGATCCGGACGTGCGAATTTACATTCTACAGCAGACTTGAAAGGTGAACCGCCAACAAGATCTGCGAGAACAAGTACGCCGTCACAATCCTTTAATTCATCGAGTGCTTTGTGCTGATCTGCAGCAAGCTTTTCTGTAGAATCACCCGGAAAATCTACATATTTAAAATAATCAGATGCACCTGCGATCAATTCAACACTGGTTTTTAGTCCGGTTGCAAAATTGCCATGACCGGTAACAAGAACTCCTACCATTATATATTTTCCTCCTGAAACAGATTCATTATTTTAATGTATATGGGTATAATGTAACACCTTTAACAACTCGGTTTACCTCGCCTGTTGGACATGGATTGTCAGGAGTAATACCCATGGAAAGTGATTTTAATACTGCGACTGTCTGCGCAAAGATAACAAAATCTAAGCCAAGGAAAATATTTTCGCAAGCTTCGCCAATATTAAAATGTACCTGATAATCAACCAGTGAATCAAGACCTTCACATGGTGTATTCATAACAACTACAACACGGTTTTTCTTTCTTTGTGGACCCATTTCTTTAATGAGGTCGATTTCGTATTTTCTTCTGTATTCATCATCACTTAAGTATACGATCGTCAATGTTCTGTCATCAATGATGGATTTTGGACCATGGCGGAAACCAAGTGGAGAATCATACATAGTAGCAACCCGTCCGGCAGTCAGTTCAAGCATTTTTAATGCAGATTCCTGAGCAACACCTTTTAATGCAAGATTTCCGAGGTATACGATGCGGTTAAAATCAAATTCATCTACAATGTTCTGGGCAAGTTTGTAGTTTGTAGTTAAAAACTCTTCACCGGCAGCACAGACTTTGTCGATCGTTGCGGTAATCTCATCCAACTTGTCTAAATTAAATGCAAGATAAGTTGCAAGGTACATATTAGAATAACTTGAAGTCATTGCAAATGACTGGTCATGGGTTTCTGGTGTCAAATTTAATGCAAAGCAATTTGTGCGGTCGTTTGCTAATTTAGAAAGAGTACCTTCATGATTGCAAGTTACAAATAAATGGTAGAGATTCTGGCAAACTACCTCTGCGGCTTCTACTGCTCCGAGAGATTCAGGTGAATTTCCTGAACGACCAAAACTTACAAGGATAGTTGGTTTGGTTTTGGAGAGGAAGTTTTCAGGAGATGGAACGATATCTGTAGTTGCATAAGATTTTACTTTGTAGCCATATTTTTCGTTCAATGCCTGATACAGTGAATTTCCTACAAACTCACTTGTACCTGCTCCGGTCAGAACGATATCAAAATCATCCTGTTTTACTACCTGATCAAGAAATTTCTGAAGTTCTGTTTTGCAGGAAGCAAGCTGTGCACATGTTTTTTTCCAGGTTGCAGGCTGCTGGTTAATTTCAGTAAGTGTGAATGTGGAAAATGTTTCTTTCATTTTTTCATCTGAAATGTTAAAAATTGACATTTTACTTTCCCCCTTAAATATAGTTGATTTTTTTTGTATTATATAGCAATATGCTAAAAAAACACAAGATAATTACCATAAACCACAATGATTTGCATAAAAAATATAAATACATTTTAAAAATGTCAGTGTATTATACACATAAACAGGAAACACAGCATATATTTACTTTACCTATTAGGGATTGTCACAATTGAAAATACACTTCATCATACTAAAAGAGGTGCCCTCATTTTTTATTTATATACCCAAAAAGAACAAGCTTTTGATGTTGAGTCAGAAGCTTGTTCTTTTTTTAAACGAGTATAATTAAGATGAAATTAATTTATTAAATTAGTGTATGAAAGTCTTGATTTTTACAGGGAGTATCTTTATAATTCATATAAAAGCGCGAAAGACGAGTTGAGTTAGAAAGCTTCGCCGGAGATTGGGATGGAGGAACGTATGAAATTATATGATAGTGGCGTTTACCTTGTAAACGGAAAAGAAATTATGACGGACGCGACAGAGGTACAGCAGAAGACGGGAAAAGCTGTCACGAAAGAGCAGGCTGCCGAAAATACCATCGCTTATGGTATTTTGAAAAAACATAATACTTCAGGAAACATGGACAAGCTTCAGGTTAGATTTGACAAGCTTACCTCACATGATATTACATTTGTAGGAATCATTCAGACCGCAAGAGCATCTGGCTTAGAGCGTTTTCCAATGCCATACGTCCTGACAAACTGCCATAACAGTTTATGTGCAGTCGGTGGTACGATCAACGAAGATGACCACATGTTTGGACTTACCTGTGCAAAAAAATACGGTGGAGTTTATGTTCCACCGCATCAGGCAGTGATCCATCAGTTTGCAAGAGAGATGTTAGCAGAGAGCGGAGCCATGATCTTAGGATCTGATTCCCATACCCGCTACGGTGCATTGGGAACCATGGCAGTCGGCGAAGGCGGACCGGAGCTTGTAAAACAGTTACTGAACAAAACATACGATATTGATATGCCGGGCGTTGTAGGTGTTTACCTGACCGGAACACCACAGAAAGGGGTTGGACCTCAGGACGTTGCCCTTGCCATTATCGGTGAAGTGTTTGATAAAGGTTATGTGAAGAATAAAGTCATGGAATTTGTGGGACCGGGTGTGTCGAACTTAAGCGTTGATTTCCGTATCGGCGTGGACGTTATGACGACCGAGACGACCTGCCTTTCCTCTATCTGGAGAACCGATGAAAAGGTACAGGATTTCTATGCGATCCATGGAAGACCGCAGGCATACAAAGAGCTGAATCCGGGGGATGTGGCTTACTATGATGGAATGATCGAGATTGACCTCGGTCAGATCAAACCAATGATCGCAATGCCATTCCATCCAAGCAACACTTATACCATCGAAGAGCTGAATGCAAATCTGATGGATATTCTGGACGACTGCGAGAAACGTGCAGAAGTCAGCTTCGACGGAGCTGTAAAATTAGATTTAAAGAGCAAAGTAAGAAACGGAAAGCTTTATGTAGATCAGGGAATTATTGCGGGCTGTGCCGGCGGTGGATTTGAAAATATCTGTGATGCCGCAGACATTTTAAAAGGTGCGAGCATCGGACCGGATGAGTTTACATTGAGCGTATATCCGGCAAGTACCCCGATTTACATGGAACTTGTAAAAAATGGTGCAGTGGCAAGCCTCATGGAGACAGGAGCGATCGTCAAAACAGCGTTCTGCGGTCCTTGCTTTGGTGCCGGAGATACTCCTGCAAACAACGCATTCTCCATCCGCCACTCTACAAGAAACTTCCCGAACCGCGAAGGTTCCAAGGTCCAGAAGGGACAGGTTGCATCCGTTGCGCTTATGGATGCAAGATCCATTGCAGCAACTGCAGCAAATAAGGGATATTTGACCGCAGCTACCGATCTGGATGTAAATTATACAAAACCGAAATACTTCTTCGACAGCAGGATATACGAGAATCGCGTCTTTGACAGCAAGGGAGTGGCTGATCCAAGTGTGGAGATCCAGTTTGGACCAAATATCAAAGACTGGCCGGCAATGAGTGCATTACCGGAGCATATGGTATTAAAGGTTGTTTCAGAGATCCATGATCCGGTTACGACAACTGACGAGTTGATCCCATCCGGAGAGACTTCCTCCTTCCGATCCAATCCGCTTGGACTGGCAGAGTTTGCACTTTCCAGAAAAGATCCGCTCTATGTGGGACGTGCAAAAGAGATCCAGAAAGCAGAGAAGGCAGTGGAAGCCGGAGAGTGTCCGGTTGAGGCTGTACCGGAATTGCAGGCAGTGATCGATACGATCAAGACGGTTTATCCTGATTTTGGTGAGAAAGCGAGAAAAGAGAAAGGCTATGCAGGATTTGGAAGTACCATTTTTGCAGTGAAACCGGGGGACGGTTCTGCGCGTGAGCAGGCTGCTTCCTGCCAGAAGGTACTCGGAGGCTGGGCGAACATTGCGAATGAGTATGCAACCAAACGTTATCGTTCCAATCTGATCAACTGGGGTATGCTGCCATTTATTATCGGAAAGGGTGATCTTCCATTTGAAAATCTGGATTATCTCTTTATTCCGGAAATCAGAAAAGCTGTTGAGGACAAGCAGTCTGAAATTCAGGCTTACGCAGTGAAAGACGGCGCATTAAAACCATTCAGCCTTCATATGGATGCCCTGACGGATGATGAGCGGGAGATCATTTTAAAAGGCTGTCTCATCAATTACTACCGTGGTTAATTTAAAAATCTAAAAAGATGATAAAAACAGAGGTCTGCTTAGTGACAGACCTCTGTTTTTGCGTTAGAATGAGAGTATAAATTACGCTTAGAAGCGCATGTTTGCACAAGTCGTTTCCGGCAGAAAAAGGAGAGCTTAAGTTGGAAGAACTAAAACAAAACGAACAGATACAGACACCGAAGACAAAAAAGACAGATGAATTTCATTTGAAACAGATCACGATCATAGCGCTTGCTATTTTTATCACATTCTGTTGCTGCATTTTATTTTTCTTTGTCATATACCGTTATAATGGGTTTACAGATTTCTGGAAGAAACTGACATATATTTTACAGCCGGTCATTATCGGACTGGTTGTGGCATATCTTCTGAATCCGTTGATGAAACTCATAGATGGAAAGTTATTTTCCCTGTTTAAAGGAAAGATGAAGAGTGAGAAAAAAGCGAAAAAAATATCAAGAGGGCTGGCAATCGCAGGTGCACTGCTGTTTTTGGTAGGCATCATTGTCCTGCTGATCGCTGCGATCGTTCCATCCATCATCCAGAGCATACAGGGCATCATATCCACACTCCCTGCTGAGGTGCGTTCGCTTGTTGACTGGATCAATGATATCGCCAAGGGAGACAGCCAGATAGCGGACATTGCGGAAGAAGTAATCACACAGGCGGGTAACTTCTTTGAAAACTGGATGAAAAACACGCTGCTTCCACAGGCAGAAGTCTATATCTCTTCCATTACCAGCGGAGTGATCACCGGAGTAAAATTTGTGATCAATATTCTGGTCGGACTTATCATCTCTGTGTATGTTATGGCGAGTCAGGAAAAGTTTGCAGGTCAGGCGAAGAAAATCATTTATGCTATTTTTAAACCGGTCAGAGCCAATGTTGTAGTAGAGACTGTGCGGAAGAGCAACGAGATCTTTGGCGGATTTATCAGTGGAAAAATTTTAGATTCTGCCATTATCGGTGTGATTGCCTATATCGTGCTTGCGATCATGAAAATGCCGGATACCATGCTGGTGGCTGTGATCATTGGTGTGACCAATATTATTCCGTTTTTTGGACCTTTTATCGGGGCAATCCCATCCTTTATCATTATTGTTTTACAGAATCCGGTACAGGGATTATATTTCCTGATTTTTGTTATCATTTTACAGCAGGTAGACGGAAATATTATCGGACCGAAGATCCTCGGAGATTCCACCGGGCTTTCCTCTTTCTGGGTTGTATTTGCCATTCTCGTATTTGGCGGTCTGTGGGGCTTTCCTGGAATGCTGCTTGGTGTGCCGATCATGGCAGTGATTTATTATATTGTTTCCAATGTTGTCACATATTCCCTGAAAAAGCGTGGGATCCCGGCAACGGAGATAGATTATGTCAACCTTGACCGCATCGATAAGCACACCAATCAGCCGGTTTATGAGACCACGGAAAAGAATAAAAAACAGGATGAAAAATCGGCAGGGGAAGCATGATAATTTTTGACATCTAATTGTGCCTATGATAAACTAAAAGGTATCATAGACAAATTGAAAAAGGTAATGGATCATTACGGAAAATGCACAGTTTGAGGTGGCAGAATTGGATAAATATGAATATAAATTAAAGCTGGATCAGATGAAATCACTCACAGCCGAGGGGAAATACGAAGAGGCGGCTGAGATCGCGGATACCATCAACTGGCGTAAGATAAAGAACATTAACGCTCTGGTAAAAGTAGGAGAGATCTACGAGAAAGTAGGGCGTTATGATGAGAGCAAGGATGTTTTGCTGACGGCTTATGACAAGTCGCCGATCGGCAGAATGATCATTTATCGTCTTGCAGAGGTTGCAGTCAGGACAAAGAGTTTTGATGAGGCAAAAGAGTATTATCAGGAGTTTGTGGAGATCGCACCTCATGATAATTTAAAATACGTGTTAAAGTATGAGATAAGCAAAGCGCAGGGTGCAGATATCGGCACCCTTATTGGCATTTTAGAAGAACTCAAAGAGCAGGAGTATTCAGAAGAGTGGGCATATGAGCTTGCATATCTGTACCATAAAGCCGGTATGAGCGAGAAATGTATCGATGCCTGTGACGAACTGATCTTATGGTTTGGTGACGGTCCATATGTGGAACGTGCATTAGAATTAAAGATGCTGTACCAGCCACTGACAAAACAGCAGGAAGACAAGTACCGCACATTCCGTCAGAGACATGACGGCGTTGTAGAAGTGAGACCGGAAGATCCGTTAGAATCCGGGGAGATCATACCGGAACCGGTGCAGATCAAAGATGTGAAGATGTCTGCGGAACGCTTTAACACACAGAACCTGCAGGAAGAACTTCAGAGAAGTATGCAGGAGATCATGAATGCCACGGAAAAAGAGGCAGTCAATGATACGATGGATAACATTAAGAAACTGGTAGAGGATATTCCGTATCTCCAGATTCCATCCGAGAAAGAAGAAGAGCCGCAGGAAGAAGAGGTTTACCAGCATATTGAGACAGATGAGGAGATTGACAATTCTTTAAAATCCAATTTCCAGGAGATGTTAGTGGATGAGGATGGACAGATGAGCCTTTATATGCAGGGAGGCAGAGTGGCAGAGCCGCAGGTATCCGGACAGATGAGCATTGAGGATGTGCTTGCTGAATGGGAAAAGACCAAGCGTGCCGCAGAGGCAGCCTTGCAGGAAGCAGAGCAGAGAAAACTCGAGTCTGCAAAGGCGAGAGCACTTCAGGAAGCGGAAGAACTGCTGGGGCGGCTTGCGGATGTCATTCCAATGCTTGATTCCGGCTTGACGCCGAAGGATCTTCTGGATCAGAAATACTTAAGCAAAGACGGACAGCCGAACGACAGTGCAGTCTCCATGGTTACGAACATGAACCAGTTTTTACAGCAGGAGATCGACCGCCTCAGCGATGAAAATGCACAGATGGATGAACAGCTCGCAGCTGTCGGGGCATCTCCGGTTGGAGATTACATGGCAAACGCCGGTGTGGCTGCGGAAGACGCAGCACAGAACGTTGTGGCAGCCGGTGTACAGGAATTAATGGCAGAGGAAGAACTTCCGGAAATCGCAATGCCGGAAGGATTGGATGATATTGACAATCAGTGGGAGGATGAGGACTTCGAGGAGCTGGATGCAGAAGTTCCACAGGAGAATGCCGCATCCCTTACAGAACACACAGCAGAGCAGACCAAACCGGAAGCGTTAGCAGAAGCGGACGACACAATGGAGGCAGGCACATCTGCGGAAGATGTGGAAGCAGCTATTTTAGCAGAGACTGCGCGCCAGATGGCAAAAGAATCAGTGGAAAAAGAAGAATTACCGGAGATTGAGCTGCCAGGGGACTTAGACCTTGGAAAAGAGGAAACAGCAGAAGAGATTCTTCCTGCCATTGCGGAACCGGAGGCATTTGAAGTTCCGGATACGATCAGTAAGCTTTCCAAAGAATTAAGAGAAATCTTTACATATTTTGTTCCGATCACGGGTATGGAAGAACAGCTCTGTCAGGCACTTACAGGTGCATCCCAGCATCTGGCGAAGGGAGCGACAGCTGGAACCGGAAATATGATCATACAGGGCGGTTCCGGAAGCGGTAAGACAGTGCTTGCGACGAGTATGATCAAGGCATTACAGAAAGAAACCGGAAAGCCAAACGGCAAGATCGGCAAGATCGAAGCATCTGTCCTCAATCAGAAGGATGTTGCAGCATTGCTGAAAAAAGTAGCCGGTGGCTGCCTGATCATCGAAAAAGCCGGAGATCTGTCCCGGGAGACAGCGTTAAAACTTTCTCTTTTATTAGAACAGGATACAAGTGGAGTGCTTGTGATCATTGAGGATACAAAACACGGAATCCAGAAGGCTTTATCCAGAGATGATGGATTTGCAGCGAAGTTTTCTGAGAAGATCAATATCCCTATTTTTACCAGTGATGAGCTGGTTTCGTTTGCAAAATCTTACGCAAATGAATTGGGATATACCATTGATGAGATGGGTGTGCTGGCGTTGTATAACAGCATCAGTAATATTGAGCATGCTGACAGGGAGACAACCCTGACAGAGGTGAAAGAGATCGTCGATAAAGCAGTGGCACATTCAGAAAAGGGTGGTTTGAAAAAGGCGTTCAGCATTATCACATCCAGAAGATATGATGAGGATGATTACATTATCTTACGGGAGAAAGATTTTGACTAAAGAAGAAAACCACAGTGAGTCTGCGGTTTAGAGATAGAAGTGAAGAGGGGTAGGGATTATGGCGAATTTTACTGAATTAGACCGCTATCTGTTCGGTCAGGCGACACATTACGATATTTATCGGAAGCTGGGGGCACATTTTGCAGAGGTAAAGGGAGTAAAGGGAGTATACTTCGACCTGTGGGCACCGAATGCGGAAAGAGTTTTCTTGATCGGCTCATTTAACGGATGGAATGAGACGGCAAATGAGATGACACGCCTGAAACCGGAGACAATGGGGATTTACGAATTGTTCATTCCGGGATTGAAGGAGGGGGAGCTATATAAGTATCTGATCGAGACAAAAGATGGCAAGCGTCTTTATAAGGCAGATCCTTATGCAAATTATGCAGAACTCCGGCCGGGAACAGCATCTGCGATTGCGGATATTGAACATTTTAAATGGACAGACAGCAAGTGGATGGAGAATCGTAAAAAAGAAGAGGATGTGTATGCACAGCCGATGGCAATCTACGAGGTTCATCCGGGCTCCTGGAAACGTCATCCGGGCAGGGATGATGAAGGATTTTACAGTTACAGGGATCTCGTAACCTATCTGATCCCATATGTAAAAGAAATGGGGTACACACACATTGAGCTGATGGGTATTTCGGAGTATCCGTTTGATGGTTCCTGGGGATATCAGGTGACCGGATATTATGCACCGACTTCCCGCTACGGAAAACCTGAGGACTTTGCATATTTTATCAACGAGTGCCACAAGAATAAAATCGGTGTGATCCTGGATTGGGTACCGGCGCATTTTCCAAAAGATGCCCATGGACTTGCAGAGTTTGATGGTACATGCCTGTATGAGTATGCAGATCCAAGAATGGGAGAGCATCCGGACTGGGGAACCAAGATTTTTGATTATGGCAAAAATGAGGTGAAGAACTTCCTGATCGGCAGTGCGCTGATGTGGGTAGAACACTATCATATTGATGGTCTCCGTGTGGATGCGGTTGCCTCTATGTTATATCTGGATTATGGAAAAGAAGAAGGACAGTGGGTCCGCAATAAATATGGCGATAATAAGAATCTGGAAGCCATTGAGTTCTTTAAGCATATTAACACATTGATTCTGGGACGTAACCACGGAGCGGTGATGATCGCAGAGGAATCTACTGCATGGCCGAAAGTGACCGGACCGGTGGAAGAGGACGGACTGAACTTCAGTTATAAATGGAATATGGGATGGATGCATGACTTCCTTGATTATATGAAGTTAGATCCATATTTTAGAAAAAATAATCATCATAAAATGACATTTGCCATGAGTTATAATGCGAGCGAACATTATATCCTGGTGTTATCTCATGACGAAGTGGTACATTTAAAATGCTCTATGCTCAATAAGATGCCTGGACTTGGAAGAGACAAATTCCAGAATCTTATGGCTGGTTATGCCTTTATGCTTGGGCATCCCGGCAAAAAACTTCTGTTTATGGGACAGGAATTTGCTCAGCTTCAGGAGTGGAGTGAGGAGAGAGAGTTAGACTGGTATCTGCTCGAAAACCCGGATCACAAACATATGCAGGACTGGGTAAAAGCACTCCTCCACTTATACCAGAAGAATCCGTGTCTTTATGAATTAGACGGCAATTGGGACGGTTTTGAGTGGATCAATGCGGATGACGCAGACCGCAGCATTTACAGTTTTGTCCGTAAGAGTAAAGATGGAAAGAACAATATGCTGTTTGTATGTAACTTTACTCCGGTTGCCCGCCCGGATTACCGTGTCGGCGTGCCAAAGAAAAAGACCTATAAACTTGTCTTGGACAGTGATGCTGCTGAATTTGGCGGTGAAGGAATTGAAAAACCGGTATCCTACAAAGCTGTGAAATCAGAGTGCGATGGAAGAGCGTTCTCCTTTGCATATCCACTTTCCGGCTATGGAATTGCAGTGTTCAAATATTAAGCCGGAGGTTAACGGACGTAGTGTCGCAGATTCTGTGGTGCTTTTATAGGTTGTGACAGGCAGATATAAGCGTCCTTTCACAAGTCAGAATTTTATATGTTAATGAAAAAGAAAAACGGTATAAACGAAATAT